>ERZ809296.7-NODE-7-length-352079-cov-26.262613_pt1 | contig 352079 bp, 358 predicted proteins | sample MGYA00520511_ERZ809296 | MGnify/ENA primary metagenome ERZ809296 (study PRJEB31576, sample SAMEA3212662) | Homo sapiens | biome: human-gut; feature: human gut; material: fecal | place: Sweden | collected 2012 ... | reverse complement strand
TTAACGGATTTTAGGTAAATATGCTCTACTTTTTTGAAATTTTTTTGTAGGCTCTTTCCCTTACCCCAACTTTTATTATAGAGCCAAAGCTACAAAATTTAGTTAAAGGTAAAGAAAACTGATTACTTTTGCTAATCTGCTTAATTTAATATTATCAAATATATGAGTCAATCATTATATTTCTTATTTTAGAGATATAGTAATTGGCTCTTTTTTTATTTGGCAATCGTTTTAATTTTTTTGATTAGAACGGTTGCCTTTTTTTATTTACAAAAAATTGAAAGGAATGATTTTAAATGTATTTTACCGACACACCTGAACTCAGGAAGTTTGAAAGAGAGATGCGTCAGAAATCTAATTTTGACAGGCGCAATGATGAGTGTGATGAAAATGAAATCGCACATTTCTCTGACAACAAAAAACTTAACACAGAAAGAAATAAGAAAGAGGTTGGTTGATTTTATTACAATAAAAATAAGAAGTCCCACTCAAAAAACAATGCAATTAAACAACTTACTTTAGGAGATGTATAACTTGAACGAATATGAAAGACAGCGCAGAATAGCTGAAAGCACAAAGAAATTGTATCCGCCGGGTACAAGAATTGAGCTTATCAGTATGAAAGACCCTTACTCACCTGTTCTGGCAGGAATAAGAGGAACAGTAAAATTTGTTGATTCAATGGGAACGATATTTCCACAGTGGGACAATGGTCGTTCACTTGGAGTCGTTCCCGGAGAGGATTCATTCAGAAAGCTCACACAGGAAGAAATCGAAGCAGAAAACCAATCCGAATCAGAAGTTAAAGATGAAACTCCTGATGAGGATAGCGGAATAACTATGCGAATGTGAGGTGATTTTAAAAATATAAATCTTCGTTGGAATGAAGATTTATGGCAATCAAATTTTTTGATATGTTTGCTGGCATCGGCGGTTTCCGTTCCGGACTTGAAGCCATAGGCGGTTTTGAGTGCGTCGGATACTGCGAAATCGACAAGTATGCAAAGCAGGCATACGAAGCAATGTACGATACAGGAGGTGAACTTTACTTTGATGACGCAAGAAAAATCGTACCCGAACAGTTACCCGATTTCGACCTTATTACAGGCGGATTTCCTTGCCAAAGCTTCTCAATCGCAGGAGCAAGAAAAGGATTTGACGATACAAGAGGAACGCTGTTTTTTGAAATTGCAAGAATTGCTGCCGTTAAAAAACCTAAGTATCTCTTCCTCGAAAATGTTCCCGGATTGCTTAACCATGACTCAGGCAAAACATTTGAAACAATCCTCAATACATTGAATACAGGGTCCCCGAAAAGCATTAAGCTTTTTGGGGAGAGGAGGTGCAGCATAGCGTGCGAGTTTTTAACCGCTTGCGGTCGAAACGAGTAAGCACAGCTTGCACCGACGAGGGGTATGATGTGTGCTGGCAGGTACTTAACAGCAAAAATTTCGGAGTACCCCAATCACGAAATCGAGTGTTTATTATCGGATATCTTAGAGGACAATGTGCCGGAGAAGTATTATCTTTCACGCAAACAAGCGGAAAAACTCTTATACAAAGAAAACCCAACGCAAGGTGAACGAATCTACTCATCAAAAGGACTAAGCTGTACGCTTACAAGCGGTTCTGGCGGATTCGGCGGTCATTCGGGACTTTATCTCATTGAAAATACCGAAAATTTTGGTCTGCCGATAAAATCTAAAACCAAAGACGGTTATCAGATCGCATATCCCGGCGACAGCATTGATACTGCTTTTTCGGGACAGAACTCAAGACGAGGTCGAGTAGGAAGTCAGATAGCGCATACTCTGACAACTTCTGCAACGCAGGCTGTATTCTATCTTTTACCTGAAAGGGAAAATGATAGAATTAGCCATCGACCGTTGACACAAAGTGTCAAACTGGTCGGGCGAAATGAATCTAATGAAATGGACACTTGTGTCCATTTCATCGACCTGAACCCAGATCCAAAGCTGACAGAAATTGCAAGGTGCATAACTGCAAGGCAGGATTCGGGAATCAGTAACCGCAAGGCTGAACATTCGGGAGTTTTCGTTGAAAGCACGGATTTTACAGATGATGAAAAATTCGCAGTTGCTTATGTTGAACCAAACGGCGAAGTTCACATCGGCAGAATAAGAAAGCTTACTCCGAGGGAGTGCTGGAGATTACAAGGCTTCACGAATGAGCAGTTTGACAAGGCAAAAGTGACTGGACTATCCGACAGCAGGCTTTACAAGATGGCTGGAAACGCTGTTACAGTCAATCTAATTTCAGCAATCGGTGAAATCATTAAAAAGGTAGACAGTAAAAATTAAATAACAACAACCAATATCAATCGTTTCTGACAGCGACTGATATTGGTTTCAATATATATAAGCCGTTGGTTGGGTTAAAAACTTAATCAACGGCTTTTTGTCGTTTCAGGGGCGATTGATGTTCCGAGAGGAGTGAAAGGTAATAAAAATCCCTGTAAGTTGGATGGGAAACAAAACTTCCGTCCTTCATATTTTGTACGCTCTGTTTCCTCTTAATTATGAAAGGTATATTGAACCTTTCGGAGGTTCGGGTGCGGTGCTTTTAGGCAAGAAAAAACCTGATAAATTTGAAGTGTATAACGATTACAACCACAATCTTGTAAACCTCTTTCGCTGTATGCGTGACAGACCTTTGGCTTTCATAAAAGAGTTGGGATTCTATCCTCTAAATTCAAGGGATGATTTTAATGCAATCAGGGATTTCTTCAGACAGGAGAAGTTTGAGGATAAGTACCTTGATGAAGAATTGGAACTGACGAAGATTATCCTTCCTAACTTGAAAGCAGAAGAAATCATAGAGCTATATGTCAGAATGAAACAGGACTACGATTTGCGCAGAGCCGTAATGTTTCTTAAACTCTTACGATACAGTTATTCAAGTGGCGGAAAATCATTTGCCTGTCAGCCTTTTTCAGTAGTGAGCCTTTTTCAACTGATAGAACAAGTTGGTAAAAGACTTGAAAATACGGTAATCGAAAATCAGGATTTTGAGGTTTTAATCAAGCATTATGACCGAGAAAATGCCTTTTTCTACTGCGATCCGCCTTACTATTCAAGCGAGTATGTTTATCAATGTGGTTTCACTTGGGATGACCATCTGAGGTGAAGAATACTTTTATGAGGCTGTTTATGACAGAAGAAAATTATAAATATAGGACAAGTGATTTGTTTCTGAGAAATCAATTTAATGGGGTTGGAAAATTTGATATACCTGAAATTCCTAAATCTAATTTTTCTGATGATACACTTGAAAATTTATTGCTAATTGGGTTTGATAAAATCAATACAGACCAAAGTAATTATGAGCGTATGGTGCATTTTTTCTTATATGATTACAAGTTTGAAAATATATGGAAAAAGCCTGATGAGTATGTGGAAAAGTTAAAAAAATACAAAGCTGTTTTATCTCCTGATTTTAGTATGTATATAGAGATGAATAAAGCACTGCACCTCTATAATACTTTTCGTAACCGTTGGTGTGGTGCTTATCTAGCAAGCAAAGATATAAAGGTTATTCCTACGGTAAATTGGGGTGATGAAAATACATTTGAGTTTTGTTTTGATGGAATTCCAAAAGGTAGTATAGTAGCGGTTTCAACATATATGGTGCGTGAACATAACAATCATGCAGACCAAAAAGACTTTTTTATGAAAGGCTACGAAGAAATGCTCAGGCGAATAGAACCGAGCAAAATTATATGTTACAGCGAACCTTTTCTGAAATGCAAGGTGACATAATTTATGTTGATTATGAACTTAGCGGTTGGAAATATCTCAATAAAGAATCATTGGACTTGCCATTGCATAATAAAAAGGGTATAATTGTTAACAAAACAATGCTTCAGCCAGAGAACTTCAATAAAATGTATTCGCTGAAAGGTTCAGGTAGTGCCTACGGCGGTAAGTGGAAACCAAAAAAGACTGAAGATGAACGATTTTTAGGAAAACCGGGCGAAATCAAGAAAACATTTGATAAGAATGGCGAACGAAGGTTAACGAAAATTGGTGATGATGGACGTGCAACCAAGGAAAGATATTTCAGTTTCCATAATCGACCTGATAAACATACAAATCCGCATGATCATATGATAAATTGGGATCCTAATCGAGGTAATCCATTGCCACAGAAACCTATAAATTATCCTGATGTAGTTCCAGAATTTAAGTATTATAGGGAAGTGAACACACAGATGAAAGTAAATAAAAATATTGTAAAAAACGAAGAAGATCAATTTAAAACAATTAGCGAGTTTAAATGGTGTGTAGATTGTGGTGGAGAAGTTGAATTTCAATGGAAAGGCAAATCTTATTCTATCACACATCCTGACGGGAGAATTAACATTGGCGAGGGCTACTATATAAAAGATGGAAAAAATTATAATGTTCTCAGCAATGAACCATGCATTGACATAGAAGGAATGTGGGGAGATACGGCAGATGATATATTGGAATATATTGTCGGTGGTGACAGGCTTCGTGATGTAATAACTCAAGTTGAGGTCGTTGTAAGGACAATTTAAAATTTTATAATGACAGCACTCTTAATCGGGTGCTGTTATTTTTTTTGAAAGGAAGATATAAAATGTCAATTAACAATATTACACTCTCGGACCTCCGCCGTATGAACGGCAAGGAAGGACTCATCTTGCAGGGGTGTGGCGGTGAAACACAGGAATGGGTGGACGGCATCAATAAAATGCTCACGGACAAAGGAATACTTCTTAACAATACAAAGTTTGAGCATGTTTCTGTGTTTCAAAATGACGGCGTAACCTGTATTCTCTATCCCTTTGAAGATGTCCACCTTGACATCGGCAAGCTTGCAATGTGGCGATTGCAATCCTACACAGCCTTTGCCGGAACTTGGCTTTCCGACTATGTGGAAAACAAGCTCGGTGGATTTATTACCGATGAGCAAAGCAAAGCAGAAAAGGTCAAACCTGACTGTGCGTTGATAGGTCAGGATGGCAATATATTCAATCTGTTAGGAATTGCAAGTCACACTTTCAAACAAAACGGTATGGCTGACGAGGCAAAAGAAATGTGCAGTCGTGTTACGAGTTCGGAAAGTTACTGCGAAGCGTTGAACATTATCGGCGAATATGTAAATATTACGGATGGCAGTGAGCAGTCCGATGATATAGATGAAGATTTCAATGAAGGGCAGGCGATGAAATTATGATTGTATTTAAACAGAATAAGACGTCAATCGGGGCAAGGGTAAAATCTTGCCCCATATTTTTTATGAAAGGATTTTTAAAATGACTAAGTTAATCAGAAATAAGAAATTCACAAGAATAACTGCACTTTTACTCGTGGTTGCCGTAATATTCGGAACAATGTTCTCGCTCCCTGTAAGTGCAGCAAGCGGTGATAAGGTTACAATCACCTTCGATTATTGTTATGACAGTACAGGAAACATAATCAAATTTCAGCAGACAACGGTCAGTGACGGCTACACAGTCGGCACTCCCGGCGAAGAGCTTTGCAAGATTTTTGCAGACGGCAAAGAAGCCTATTGCATTGAACCCGGTCACACGCTCTACTCAGGCAATACGCTGACAGAAAGTGCCTCAACCGTTTGGAAGAATTTAGGCTCTGCAAAGCAGAAAGCAATCAACCTCGCTCTGCTCTACGGCAAACCCGGTTCAGGAAAAAGCTTAAGCGGAACAGAGGATCAGAAATGGGTGGCAACACAGCTGATTGTATGGGAGTTTGTTTCAGGATGCCGTTCTACAAGCGAAGGCTATAAATGCACAAATACAAAGTTCATTGACGGCATATGTGCAGGCGGTGCAAATCCCGGAGTTAAGTCGGTTTACAATGCAATCTCAAAAAGTCTTGCAAATTATTCAACCGTTCCGAGTTTTGCAAGTGCAATCGCTTCAAAGGCTGAACCCTATGAAATGAAATACTCGGACGGAAAATATACTTTAACCTTAACCGACAGCAACAGTATTCTTTCAGATTTCGATTTCAAAACCACAAGCGGAATTTCCGTTTCAAAATCCGGTAACAAGCTGACCTTAACTTCAACTTTGCCAGTCAATGATGCAGTAACATTCAACTCTGCAAAATCAATGCCCGATGTCGGCAAAACTGTGCTTGTTCCCTATGGAGATGCTACTTTGCAGGATGTAATCAGCGGTGTTGAAAATGACGCTGACCCGATAAGAGCATATTTCAAGGTCAAGACAAGCTCGGGCAATCTCAAACTTGTTAAAACCTCCGAGGATGGCAATGTTGCAAATATTGAGTTTACTGTCAAAGACGATGGTTACAGCAAAACAGTTAAGACAAACTCAAAAGGCGAATTTGAATTAACCGACCTTGTTCCCGGAAATTACACCGTTACTGAAATTACAGACAGTAAGTACGAAACGCAAAAGTCACAGAATGTTAAGGTTGAAAGCGGTAAAACTGCAACGGTTACTTTTGAAAATGTCCTCAAGAAAGGCAGTCTTGAAGTTGTAAAAACAAGTGAGGATAATTTCAACGAGGGAGTTGAATTCCACCTTTACGGAACTTCACTCAGTGGTGCAAGCATTGATTTGTATGCAACAACAAATGCTGACGGCATTGCAAAATTTGAAAATGTCCTTGTAAGCGGTGACAAGCCATATACGCTTGAAGAAGTCAATACCGCCGACAGATATGTTGTTCCGAAAACTCAACGCGTAGTTATTGAATGGAATAAAGTAACAAAAAAAGAGGTTGAAAACAAAATTATTCGTGGTTCAATTAAAGGATTAAAGATAGACAACGAAACCAAAGAAAATATAGAAGGTGCATTATTCGGCTTATTCAATATTAATGAAATCAAATTCACAGAAGAAACAGCAATCCTTACAGCCGAATCAAATGAGGAAGGAATCTTCACTTTTGAAAATGTTCCCTACGGTGAATATATTGTCCATGAGTTAAAGCCTGCCACGGGATATATTCCAAATGGTGAAAGCTATCCCGTGACAATTTTAGAGAACAAGGAAGTTGTTGAAATTAACGTACTGAACGATAAAATTCCTGAACTGAAAACTACAGCAGCCATTGACGGCAAAAAGGAATTTACGGTAAACGGCGATGTAACTATTGATGATGTCGTGTCATACAAGCCCCTTGTACCCGGCAAAGAATACACGGTTAAAGGTATTTTGATGGATAAAGCAACAGGCAAACCATTTCTTGTAGACGGTAAGGAAATCACCTCAGAAGTAACCTTTACAGCAGAAAAAGCAAACAGCGAAGTGACAGTCTCCTTTACCTTTGACGGCTCGATAATTACAAAAGATACTGATGTCGTTGTGTTTGAAAGTCTTTATTATGATGGTGTTGAAATCGCCGTACACGCCGACATTGATGACACAGATCAGACAGTAACAATTCATCCACAGCCTGAACCCGAAAAACCGCAGACTGGTGATAACTCAAATCTCGGCTTTTATATCGGCTTGGGTTCTGTTGCTGTCGGCGGTTTGATTGCATTTCTTATCATAAAATTTAAAAGGAAAGATGAGGACGATGAATAATGCGCAGGGTGTATATCTGTTCGCCTTTGTGTGGTAATGTATCTGCAAATATTGAAAATGCAAAACGATATGCCCGATATGCGTTAGAGTGCGGTATGGCTCCGTTCATACCGCATTTTTATGTGCTGATTTTAGATGACAGAAATGATAAAGAAAGGAATCTCGGTATGAACGCAGGACTTTCTATGCTATGGGTTTGTGATGCGGTTTGGGTTTTCGGAGATGAAATAACTGAGAGTATGAAAACAGAAATTCGCTTTGCAGAAAAACTGAACATCAAAGTCAGATATATATCGGAGAATGATTTAAGAAACTCGGAGGTAAAAAATGATAAAGTCAAGAAAAATTAAGTTATTGAAGTGGTTGGCAGGAATATCAGTAATACTGTTAATGCTCGGAATATCGGCAGTAAATGCTTTTGCGGCAGGAGATGTATCAACGGCTATTCAAAGTACATGGACAGCGGCTCAAACTCAGATAAAAAACGTAGTAAACAATGTTGTCTTTCCTGCGGTAGATATGATTCTTGCCATACTTTTCTTTGTTAAACTTGCTACTGCTTATCTCGATTACCGCAAGCACGGACAGTTTGAATTCACCGTGCCGGCAATTCTTTTCGGTTGTCTTGTGTTCTCGTTGACTGCGCCGCTATACATCTGGACAATACTATAAAATTGAAAATGGAAAATGTAAAATGTAAAATTTCGGACGAGCAGATGGTTTGAAATGATAAAAAGCCTTGTTGCCCGAATTTATTTAAAATTGCGGCGAAGCCGCACAGCTTAATTTTCAACTTTCCATTTTCAACTTTCCATTTGACAGGGGGTGATTTATATTTTTGACTGGTTAGGAGATTTCATCGGTGGAATCGGAAGTGCCATAGGCGAGGTGTTTGATTACCTCGGTGAGCAAATCTCAAACGCTATATGGAACACGATGTTACAGTGGTTCTATGAAACGATTTACAACGCTGTCGCAGACTTTTTTACTATGATGGGAAATATGGGCGCAGATGTGTTCGACCTTGAATGGGTGCAGGCGACAATAAACCTGTTTACGCTTTTTGGCTGGGCATTGTTCGTCGCAGGCACGGTCGTTGCCGTATTCGATGTTGCAATAGAGTATCAGAACGGCAGAGCAAATATCAAAACAACCGCTATAAATGTATTAAAAGGGTTCTTTGCCTGTTCGCTGTTTGGCATAGTACCTGTGGAGTTGTATAAGTTCTGCATCAGCCTGCAAAATACATTTTCAAAGGATTTGTCATCCATAATGGCAGGACAGCAAAGCATTGATTTAGCAGGACAAAGCACAAGTGTTTTAGAGGGCAGTTTTGCAGTTGCAAACCAGACAACATTCGGATTATTGAATCTGTTATGCATGATAGCCTTTGCCTACTGCGTAATAAAAATCTTTTTTGCGAACATCAAGCGTGGAGGAATTCTGCTCATACAAATGGCGGTAGGTGCGTTGTATATGTTCAGCGTTCCGAGAGGATATCAGGACGGCTTTAATCAGTGGATGAAACAGATAGCGGCACTGTGCCTTACGGCATTTATGCAGACAACTCTGCTGTTCCTCGGGTTGCTAACCTTCCCCGGCAATATGCTTTTAGGACTTGGAATAATGCTTGCATCAAACGAAGTTCCTAGAATTGCGCAGCAGTTCGGACTGGATTCATCAGTTAAAGTGAATATGACAAGCATTGTTCACGCAACAACAACTGCTGTTAATCTGACGAGAAGTGTTGCAAGGGCGGCTAAATAACTTAGTGCCAATGTTCTACTCCACTTATGTTGCGTAGAACATTACTGCTTTTTAGCGTAAAATTTCCGCTAAAAAGCAGAGGAGCAATGCTCCTTGGCACAAGTTGCAATCTATCGCAAAGTTCTAATCAAACAAGCTTGTTAGAACTTTGCTCCGATTTAAGACGAAAGGAATTTAAAGATTATGACCACTTATTTATATCCGCAAAACCTAAAAGCTACCGCCAACTTGTGGCTGTGGAGCTTGCGGGATTTTGCAATTATGAGCATAGCGCTTTTATTATCAATCCTGATACTTGCACAGACGAGAATAATAGTTCCGCTTGCGGTAACTCTCTGTTTCGGATTTTTATCAATTCGACTTGAAGATACAACAATTCTTGATTTCATACGCTATGCCGTAAAGTATTTTATATCAACTCAACAGATATATTTCTGGGCAGAAAGGGGCAAATAAATGAAGAACAAGCAGAAAAAAACAAAACAAAAAGGTAAATCTGTTCAGGATTTGATGGGCATAAAAACCTTTACGAAAAACTGTTTAAAGGTCGGCAAGGAAGAATTTATTTTCTATATGGTTCAGCCTACAAATATTTCTGTACTTTCTCATACGAATATTGAAATCAAGGTGCGCCACCTGATGATGGTGCTTTCTGCTGTGCCGGATATTGAGATCACCTGTACCGATTCCTGCGAGTGCTTCGATACAAACAAAAGCTATATCAAAGGCAGAATTGAAGCTGAACAGAATGAAAAAGTCAGAAAAATATTGAATAAGGATCTGGATTTTCTCGACAGTATTCAGACCGAAACCTCAACCGCAAGACAGTTCCTGTTCATTGCAAGGTGTAAATCTTCAAAATCAGAAAATGTTTTGCAGAAAGCAAACAGAGTTGAGAAGATTATTTCAGACCAAGGCTTTGAAGTAAACAGAATGAAGAAAGCCGACATCAAGCGTTTTCTTGCAATATATTTTGACGCAAGTATGAACGGCGATTTGATGCCCGACTATGACGGCGAACAGTATTATGAAAAGGAGCATACCTATGAAGAAACATAAAGGGAAAATCCAAATGGGAATTGTGATAGGCATATTTTCTGTAATTATAATTGCTTGCCTGATATCAATATTTTCAAGGCTCTATGCCGAAAACAAGGAAACGGAAGAATTCAGACAGCTTGCAGAAATCGTTACTGAGGAAACAACAGATGCAACCATTGAAGAAACCATTAAAAAGCCACATTTATTAAAAGTCAGTGATTCAGATAATGAAGTTCAAACTGGACAGCCTGTGTATTACACAACTTACTATCAGCCACACTCTGTTTCCGATTTGCTGTCGATAAATAGTGAATGCTTCGGCTGGATAAGCATAGCAGGAACAAATATCAATTATCCTGTTATGCATACACCCAGTAATCCGCAGAAGTATCTGAACAAAAACTTTTACGGCGAGTACAGTTATAGCGGTACACCATTCCTTGATGCAAGGTGTTCATCCGACAATACCAATCTCATAATCTACGGACATCATATGAACAACGGCACAATGTTTGCGGACCTTTGCAACTATATCGAATATTCGTACTTTTCGGAGCATCCGACAGTTGTGCTTGAAACTAAAGACGGGGCATTTGCTTACTCCGTCTTTTCTGTTATGAAAGTAAAATCCGATGATGATTGGTACAGATTCACAACAGTTGGAACGGAAAAAAGCTATAACTCAAGAATTGAATATGCAAAAGAGAAATCCATATACGACACAGGAATTACACCTGTTTACGGTCAGCAGATTCTAACGCTTTCGACCTGTTACGGATACAATCAAGATGACCGCATACTTGTGTTGGCAGTTCGAAATTAAAGGGGGTAAAAATTATGGGACTATTCAATAGAAAACCAAAGGTGCTCACACCAGAACAGGCAGAGGAAATTTACACAAAAGATTTCTTTGATATGATTCTGCCGTCAACAATAAAATTCTTGACAGATCACTACATTGTCGGCGACTCATACCGCAGTGTATGGGCGGTTCGTGAATATCCGCCGTCAACTGAAGAACAGGCGATTCTTTCACAGCTTGCAGACAGAAACGGAGTAACTCTCCGCATCTATCACAGACTTGTGGAGAGTATGGAACAGCGTAAAATCATACAGAACGCAACACGCAAAAATAAGCTCAAATCAAGCGGTAACGATGTAAACGAAACCATTGAAGCACAGGGTAACTTACAGGATGTTGTTACTCTTATGGCAAATCTGAGGAAGAACAAAGAGGCGTTGCTCCATTGCTCGGTGTTCATTGAGCTTAAAGCCAAGAGTAAGCAGAAATTAAAGGAGTTGCAAACAGATATTGCAATGGAGTTGACACGGTCAAAAATTGAAGTTGACCGTCTGACTTTACGACAGAAAGAAGGCTTCCTGTCTGTAAATCCTATTGGCAGTAATCAGTTCGGCAGTCTATATGAGCGTGTATTGCCTGCCTCATCAGTTGCAAATCTGTTCCCGTTTAATTTCAGTGGTAAGACAGACCCTAACGGCTTGTATATCGGTCGAGATAAGTACGGCACGAATATTCTCGTTGATTTTGACCGCAGGACTGAGGACAAGACAACGAGTAACATCCTTATTCTCGGAAACAGCGGTCAGGGCAAAAGTTATCTGCTCAAATTGATTTTGACAAACATCCGAGAAAGCGGAAAGAAAATTGTATGCCTTGATCCTGAAGCGGAGTATGAAGATTTGACAAATGCCCTCGGCGGTTGCTACATTGATTTTATGTCAGGCAAATACAAAATCAATCCCCTTGAACCCAAAGCTTGGAATGACGGTCAAAGTGAAGCGGATAAGGACGCACCAGATGCATTTAACAAAGTAACAAGACTTTCACAGCACATTGCGTTCTTGAAAGACTTTTTCAGAACCTACAAGGATTTCACGGACGCACAGCTTGATACAATAGAAATTCTGATTATGAAGCTGTACGCACGATTCGGCATAACCGACACAACTGATTACAGCACAAAGAAACCGTCCGACTTTCCTGTGATGAGTGATTTTTACGACTTGTGTGAGGAAGAATATATGACTTACGACCACAAGCGAAAGTATCTTTATACAGAAGAAATCTTGCAGGAGGTTTGTCTGGGTATTCATAGTATGTGTGTAGGTTCAGAATCAAAGTATTTCAATGGTCACACCAACATTACCGATGACAGTTTCCTCTGTTTCGGGGTTAAGGGATTGCTTGATACTAATAAAAGACTCAAAGATGTTAAATATAATTATTGTTCGAAACCGAATAGGATGTAATTAAACGAGATGACCTTTATTGTTTATCTCGTTTTTATTTAGTGAAAAATATGTTTATATTTCAAAAACTATTTTAATTAACTAGTTTGCAAAAAAGTATTATTGATTTTCTTGACAACTTTGAATTTATACGCTAAAATTATATATAGAACATATGTTCTATGCGATCGATCAAAAATATTAATTATTTATTAGGAGGAAAAAATTATTGAGTAAGCAAGCAATTTCTCTTTCATATTTATACGGTGGAAAGTGGATAGGTTTTAGTGATCAGACAAAATCTACTATGGACTGCTTAAAGATTAAAACAAGTTCAAATGAATCTTTTTATTTACAATATAGAACTTGGAATAAGGGAATGAATGGATATTATCCATATGTAAAAAGTACTGAAAACGATTATGCAGGTTCTTCAGGTAAGCCAATTCAACAACTTCAGTTCAAGCATACAGGAATGATGGTACGAAGTTAGTATCAGGTATTGTTGTTATGTATAGAGCCTTTGTAGAAAATAAATGGCTACCATGGGTAAGTAATGCTGACCCTGAATGGATGGATAGTGTACAGAGTAAATATAATCTGGGTGGCACTTTAGATACCAGCAGCTCGTATGCCGGTATCTCCGGAAAGAATATTAGCGGAATAGAAATTCGTGTTTATAAAGAATCATCGTTAGGAAACTACTCTGGTGGTGAATCAAATCCTTCGCTAAGCTATATGGTTGGAAATGAATCTAATTGGAAGTCTTTTTCAAAAAGCACTTTGTCATCCAGAATAGATGGAATAAAAATACAGACAGGCAGTAACAAGGATTATTATTTAACTTATCGAACATGGAATGAAGGACAGTCATCTTATTATCCTGCCGTAAATAGTACAGAAAATGATTATGCAGGCTCCCCTGGAAAAGCTATTCAGAGGTTAAGTATCAATGTATATAGAAATAATGGCACAAAACTTACTTCCGGAATTATTGTTATGTATAGAGTATATACTGATTCAAGGTGGTTGCCATGGGTAAGTAACGCTGATCCTGAATGGATGAGAAATGTAAAAACTAAATATAGTTTGAATGGTACTTTAGATACAGGTTCATCTTATGCCGGCATAGACGGTAAAAATATTGGTGGCGTTGAAATTCGTATTTTTGAAGAAGATTCGTTAAATGCGGGTTCAGGTAGTTTCGTTGGTTCTGAAGAATTAATAACAACCCAGTATATGGCAAATAGTACATCTAATTGGAAAAGTTTCAATCATAAAGTAATGGCTTCTCCTATTGACGGTATTAAAATTCAGACCAATTCAAATTCGGATTTTTATTTGCGTTACAAAACATGGAACGAAGGACAATCATACTATTATCCTGAAGTAACAAGTTTAGAAAATGATTACGCAGGTTATCCAAATAAACCAATTCAGGGACTGAGTATAAGTGCATATAGTAAGGATGGAACAAAGCTAACTGCCGGTGTTGTTGTAATGTATCGTGCTTATGTTGATGGAAGATGGTTGCCATGGGTTAGTAATGCTGATCCGGAGTGGATGCAGGATGTTCAAGAAAACTATAATTTAGGTGGAACATTGGATGTCAGTTCATCATATGCCGGAATTATCGGTAAAAATATAAGCGGTGTTGAAATCTATGTGTTTAATGGCAAATCCATCTCATCATCAATCGGTAATTTATCCGGAGGCAAAGTAGCTTCAACACTTAGCTATATTGACGAAGATTCAAATTGGCATAGCTTTACTTCAATGGCAAGCTCCGTTCATATTAATGGTATAAAAATTAAAACCGACAAGTCTAAGCCATATTACCTTTTATACAGGACTTGGAATGAAGGAAAATCATACTATTATCCTTTTGTTAAAAGCAATGAAAATGACTATGCAGGATATCCGGGTGGCACTGTGCAGTTATTGAATATTCAAGTATATAGTAAAGAAGATGTAAAACTAACATCAGGTGTAGTTGTTATGTACAGAGTGCATGTAGAAGGTAATTGGCTGCCTTGGGTAAGTAATGCTGATCCAAAATGGATGCGCAGTGTACAGTCAAAGTATAATTTAGATGGTACTTTGGACACAGGTTCTTCCTATGCGGGTATAGATGGCAAAAATATAAACGGCGTAGAAATCCATATCTATGAGGAAAATGAAATTTATACTAAGCCGCAAACACCTATAGGTAATAGTAAAATAATTCAAGCTCCGTTTATTTCCCAGTTAGGCAAATATCCGACAGGTTGCGAAAGTGTTACAACAGTTATGGCATTGAATCATATTGGTATAGATGTATCTGTAGACAAATTTATTGATTCATACTTAACAAAAACTGGAGTTCCTTTTGATCCCAGTATTTCATTTGGAGGAAACCTCAGATCTACAAGCGGGTATGGATGTTATGCACCGGTAATAAAAAAGGCATTGGATAAAGCTTTATCCGGACAAAAATATACTGCAAAACAATTATATGGTGTTTCTCTGAAAAATTTATGTTCTAACTACATAGACAAAGGAATACCGGTAATTCTTTGGGCTACTATGTATATGAATACTCCATACATAAGTTCTACATGGACCTATAACGGAAAAACAATTAACTGGATAGCACCCGAACATTGTTTGCTGTTAGTGGGATACGATAGTAGCCATTATATTTTTAATGACCCTCTGACTTCTCATCCACAAACCTACTATAGTAAATCTTCTGTTGAAGCGGCGTATAAAGGTTTAAATTATCAGGCTATTGTTCTTGAAAAAAAAGATACTAGTACGCCTGCACCAACGCCTGCCCCTGTATATAAATATGGTGCAGTTAAAAATCCCATAAATGGAAAAATATATCCGATTGAATACCTTGAAAATGGTAAGCAGTATATTGATGTTCCTTATAAACTTGAAAAAACAACAAAATTAACAAAAAATTCTTTTAATGCTGCAAAATTTATTTCGGGACTTGCTTTTGATGATAGCCTGGTAGATAAAATGGACAAGGCTCCATTGATTGGCAGCATTTATGGTATTGTTGTCGGAGGCATTACATCTTTTGCTGAAAGCTGGGAGTCATTATATATAGATGTTGAATATTGGCAAGACAAAAGTTCAGGCAAAAGACGGGCATTTGTTAAATGTGGTGAATCAAAGTATTGCAATTTCTTTAATAATTTATTATCACTTAAAAATCAATCTATGAGAGCTCTTTATGGACGCTGGTCGGGAGCTAATATATATTCTGCAGTAGTTTGGGAAACTACTGTTAATGATTTTGCAAAGGGTGAGTATGGTAAATATAAAGGAATAGTACCAAATGATTCATATAATTATGATATAGTTTTTACATTTGACGAAAGACGAAGAAGTGATAAACATGTTTCGTGGATCTTTTGTGGTGAAAATGGAAAAATGTACGAATATGCGACTATATATGATAGCGAAAAAATAGAAATTGTTGTTAAAAATTTTTTGGGTACAGAAATTGATCGCATAAATATTATGCCTCAAATTAATCCTGTAAGTGAATTACCTCAAGATAAAGCGGCACTTTTTGAATTTGTGAAAGCATAAATATATTCATAACATAACAGCCGAAGTAGAAAAATACTTCGGCTGTTATTACAATAAATAGATTTTAAAAAATATAAAATTTAATAATCTACGCCCTCTTGTTTTAGCATATTATCTTCAATTTTATAGTGTTTGGTAATTTCCATATTATCAGCAACCCACAGCGCTAAATCGCCCGAAGAAAGCTCTGCATCATCATCAAAAACTCCGCATACGGAATAGTCATCATCGCGATAGCAATTAATAGCTTTATATGTTTTATCTATAATTATGTAGGAATATTCGACTGCAATAATATTTCCGTTCTTACCACTATATTTACTGAAAGTAAAATCGGTTGCCCATTCTTTGTCCTCCCAAGAATCAGGCATTGTAACATCTGGTGTACTTATACCGTTAACAAGCATATTAAAGTAATCCATAATGCTTTCAGGAGTTTCAAAAGTAACATCTGGGAAACTGTCCATTACCTTACCTATGTTTATATATTCAATATTATCGCAAATTAAATCTTTTATACCATCATATTTGCCATTAAATAAATCTTTATAAGCTTGTTTATATTTGTCATCAATTGGCATTAGAGATGGAATGATATAGTTTTCTATACTTAACTTGTAGGGAGAAATTTTATCGCTGGCATTTGTTTCATTTGCTTTAGAACTAAAACAGGCAATAGAAACATAATCTTGAGTTAATACTTTCCAATCTGATGGCACGTCAAGTGAAAAAGTTACATAATCTTCTTGGCTGTTTTCCGTTACCGTTTTTGTTTCTACATCAGGCCTAATAATTTTATTATTCTGCTGACATCCTACGAGTGAAATCATAAGCACGATGGATATTATTGCTGATAAGATTTTGTTTTTCATTTGTATGCTCCTATTCCTATTATATATTTTAACTGGAAATTATTTGAGATTTTTGATTTTATGCATTTTTTACTAAATTGTGATATCTATTATACTTCTTGTATTGCTTTTTGTAAAGTAATAATAAAAATAAATTTCAAACTTAATTAAAGTAATAAAGGTAAGTATATCAGGACTTATGCAAAGTTATGTGGGATATGTTTGTTCTACGAAAGGTGGCATAAGATATGGATATACTTGAAGATTTATATTATGGAAACTTATTCCCTCACGAAAAATGTTCAAGGCTTGACGATGAGGTCAAAGAACTATTGAAACTGCTCAACAGGAATGAAGAAAAGTTTGTGGCAACCCTGACTGAGGTACAGAAAGAAACCTTCGAAAAATACAAGGACTGCAATCGTGAGATTTCTGAAATCAGTGAGCGAGAAATATTCCTGAACGGATTTCGGATGGGTGCAAGAATTATCATTGATGTAGTAAATAATTAAGAAATCGGATAAGCAATCAATGAAATTTGACTGCCTATCCGATTACTTTTTGCAAATTTTACTCAATACAAATTATATTCAATGCTTCTTCCTTGGAAATTTTATCCTCAAGATAATTATCTCTCGCAGTTCTCGCTTTTTCAAGCCAATCGTAATATTCCTCAAAACTTAAAGGCTTTTCCACAGTACCAGGTGTGTTAAGTGTTCTTTCATAACGCTTATACATTTTGCCTCGCTGTGTGTCAAAAGTTTTCAGCACCTCATTTCTGTTTGCCAAGATTCGGTGCTTTAATTTCGGCGCAAATTCCTTGCAAGTTTTACCATTATTCAGAACTCTGTCGCAGTACAGGGTTTTCTTTTTTGTCTTTGGCACAAAGTATCTGCCACAAAGCTGACAGCGGCAGAGGCGGTATCCGTTCTCAACAAATAAATGTAACAGCAGAAAATAATACTCTGTCAGGTTACGGATATGGTACATCTGTCTGGATTTGTTATCCTCAAAATAAAATACGGTGGAAATCTGTACGCTGTTGTAATTGAAATCTTCGTTAACATCAATTTCTATTTGATTTGATAAATCGCTGAAAAAGTGCAAAACAAAAAACTGCACGGTTTTTATCTGGTCAAGATAGCTTGCATATTCACGCAGATAATGTTCAGTTCCGTCGTTCTCTCCTAAAAAATCCTCAATCATAAGTCTGTTCAAAAGACCGTAAAAAGTTCTATATTCCGCCAATGCCTTTTCTGCTTTTGCAGTTAACTTTTTAATCAGTGCAAATCTTTCTTCACTTTCATCAGGATATGTTCTGTAAACTTTTCTTATTTCATTTTGCAGTTCAGAATACTCTTCAAAATCTTCTTCTGAGAAACTAATCAACTCATTTTTGATAGTAGTATTTTCAATTGGAATCTTATTGTTATTTTCCTGCATATAGCCGGAAATATTTCCTTTGGAATCAATTTTTAATAATAAACCTTCGTGCTTTGCCATATACACCTCTGTCCTGAAGTGAAAATTATAAAAATCACTTCAATTCATTTTGTCATATATTTTTCTTGAAAAGTATGAGATTATTGTATCACACTGGTGAAAAAATTCCAACAGCTTTTGGATTACAACTGAATAACCATACCAAAGCTAAAATATTTTGAAATCATATGAGGTATGAGTAACAGGGAAAGGAGAAAAATGATTAAGAATTTAAATTTGGAGTTGAGCAGTAAGGCAAGATTTGATTCAATCGACGGTGCAAGTCTTGTTGAAAAAGATTTGCCGAGAAAGAAGTTTATAATCAATTCACTTCTTGCAAGCGGTCTTTCGATTATAGCCGGCTCACCAAAGGTAGGTAAGTCGTGGCTTGTTCTTGACTGGTGCGTTCGGATTGCAAAAGGCAAAGATGTATGGAATCTGCATACCGACAGCGGTACAACTCTGTATCTGTCACTTGAAGATGATGAAAGCAGATTGCAGGACAGGCTGACAGCGATAACCGATGAAGTGCCGAGTGATGTTCATTTTGTTACGGATTGTTCAAAACTTGATGAAAGGTTGGAAGAACAGATTCAAACTTTTGTTGATGAGCATATGGATACTGTCTTGATAATCATTGACACGTTTCAACTTATCCGTTCTGCAAAAAATGACTCGAGCTATTCAAATGATTATCTTGAGGTACAGAAACTCAAAAAACTTGCTGATGAGTTGAAAATTGCTATTCTTCTGGTTCATCATTTAAGAAAGCAAGGCGACTCTGACCCAATCAATGAGATTTCAGGTACAAATGGTATAGCTGGCTGTGCCGATGCTCTATTTGTTTTGAAAAAAAGCAATCGCACGCAGGGCAACGCAACTTTATTTTGCACGGGAAGAGATATTGAGGACAGAGAAATTGAGCTTGCATTTTCAAAAGAGGATTGCACTTGGAAAATGACTGCAGACAGCGCAGAGAATCCGAATATGCTTTTGCCTGATGAAATGAACTTGCTCATTGAGATGATGAAAGCAGAAAAATATTTCAACGGAAGCAATGCGGAATTTCTTGAACGATATAATGCTTATTCAGGCAAAAATCTTTCTGCTCGTATTCTGAAAAGGATGATGAACAAGTGGAAGTATGACTTGAATGATAATCACGTTTATTTCAAATCGTATAAGGAAAATAACATCAGAAAGGTTGAAATCAAATATGATTTTGAGATTGATAATTCAGATAGCGAGTACGTTAGGTACGATAAGGACGATGAAAATATAGCCGTTTGATTTATCGTTTTTATCGTCCTTATCGTCCTTAATGCAGATGTTGAGCAGAATTTGGCGGTTTGTCCGACTTTCAAGAGAAAACGGATAAAGTACCCGACTTCAAGCAAAAATCAAAATTTGGGCGGTTTGTGAGCGAAAGTAATTCTATATAACGGATTATGAATTCAGCGTAAAGTTGGGGTTCACATTTTCACAGCTTTTAAGCTGTGGCAAGCAACGCATTCGGCTGGTCGCTGACCTGCCGAATGCAATATACGGGCAGAAGCCCGAACCCACTTTATTGGCAAAGGAGGAAACCTAAATGAAAGACAGAAAAATGAGCATAAGAATATCGGAATCCGATTTACAGAAGATTCACAATAAAGCAGACAAGGCAAATTTAACTTTAACCGAATATATAACGAAGGCTTGCCTCGGAAAACAAATCTTTGTTGTTGACGGACTTGATGAAATTATCCGTCAGCAAAAGGCTATCGGCAGAAACTTAAATCAAATTGCAACACTTTGCAATATGGGTAAAGTCATTTGCTTTAATCTTGCTGAACTTACAAATCAGTATGCAGAGATGAATAAACTACTTACCGATTTGCTTGACAGAAAGAGGTGGTCATAATAGCAACAGTAAAATTTATCGCAAGCAAACAAATGCAGTCACGGCAAGGGTTAGCTTCAATCCTTGCCTACTGCAAACAGGATAAGAAAACTTTGTACGATGGCAGAAAGCTGGTGAGCGGAGTGAATTGTGTAGCAGAGTCAGCGTTCAATGAAATGATGAATACTAAAATTCAATATAGAAAAACTGATGGCAGAATGTACTATCATTTGTTTCAGTCGTTCCACCCCGATGAACCTATAACACCCGAAACTGCTCACGAAATTGCTTTGAAGTTTGCACAAGAGCAATTCAAAGGTTATGAAGTTTTAGTTGCTACTCATATTGACAGAGAGCATATACATTCACACTTCATTTTAAATTCTGTCAGTGCTGAAACAGGATTGAAATATCATCCAGATAAAAATGAGATACAACGGTTGAGAGATTATTCTGACAACCTATGCAGAAAATACGGTTTATCAGTTGTAATTCCTAAGCAACCAAAAGTAAAACAGATGTCGGCAAGAGAATATCGTTCAGCAGACAAAGGTCAAAGCTGGAAGTTACAGCTTGCAATAGCTGTTGATGAAGCTATGAAATATGCAACCTCAAAGGAACATTTCATAAGCCTGATGGAGAACGAAGGCTATGAAGTTAAATGGACGGCAGAAAGAAAAAGCATTACCTACACTACACCAAATGGAATGAAGTGCAGGGATAATAAATTACACGAAGAAAAATATCTTAAGGAGAATATGGAAAATGAATTCAGAATACGGGAAGAAATCACCACAGGAATTAAAGGAACAAGCCAAAAAGCAAATGCAAATCGCCTCAAAAGCAGAACCCTGCGTAGCGGTTACGGAGCAGAACTGGAAAGCATTAATTTCAACTCAGACAGCACAGATAGATATGCTGAAATCAATACTGGACGAAATTTCAGAACTGACTACGAAAGAGGAAATACGGATATACCTCAACCGCCAGATGAATTCCTTGCAGAAGTCTATCGACAATTCCAATGCAATGGCGCAGACCTTCAAGAAGGAGCTTCAGGATATGACGAACAATTACGTCAGTCAGATAAACAATGCGGCGAAGAATGCTTCACAACAGGTTGGGAGCACGAGCGAGAAATATTCATACAGTATCAGTCAGGCGGAGGAGAAACTGAATCATCATGTGAGGATACTGTTTTTCCTGGCTTTGATACCGACAGCTATTACAGCAATAACGGAAATGATATTGCATATCTGGTCGCAAATCTCACAAATATTTTAGACAGCAACCACCCTGTAGAGGACTGCACTACAATGAAAAAACCTCGTAAAGAGAGAAAGAACATACAAGAAAATCCACAAGGCGGATTTGGTATGAAGATGTAAAGAAAGGATTGCCATGAACGAAACTGAAAATAGAATAACACCAATCACAAGAAACGATATTGCGTTTAACCGCCGTCATCTGTACGAAAGCGATAAGGTTAAAATCGGCAAAAAGACATTTTTAGTCACATCGGTATTTCCTATCGGAACCGAGAACGGTGACAACCCAAGTGCCGATGAAAAAATTAAAAATTTACTTGAACGAAAAACGGGATAAATATTTTACTGGACATTCAAACCGAGTAGGAGTATTGTTGACTTGCAATCCTATTCGGTTTGATTCAACAGAGCCTGAACGGCTCGGAAAGGATGAAAAAATTATGAAATCAAACCAACAAAAGATTACCGCACTCTACTGCCGTCTTTCTCAGGAGGACGAGTTAGAGGGTGAATCAAACAGCATTAAAAATCAAAAAAGTATGCTCGAAAAATATGCCGCCGATAACGGCTTTGGCAACTGTCGGTTCTATATTGATGACGGTTACAGCGGAGTATCCTTTGAACGCCCTGACTTCAAGCGTATGATTGCCGATATGGAAAAAGGAGAAATTGGAACTGTTATCACAAAAGACCTTTCCCGACTCGGCAGAGATTACCTTAAAACCGGTACATATATTGAAATTATATTCCCTCAGAACGATGTGAGATATATTGCCGTAAATGACGGTGTTGATTCCGAAAAAGGCTGTAATGAATTTATCGGAATCCGTAATTACTTCAATGATTTCTTTGCTGCTGACACATCCAAAAAAATCAGGGCAGTCCAAAGAGCAAAGGCAGAGCGTGGTGAAAGGATAGGCTCTAAGCTTCCTTACGGATATATGAAATCCGAAGATAACAGGTTAGTACCCGATCCCGACACTGCTCCCGTGGTAAAACGAATCTTTGATATGTATGTCAACGGAGTGGGAACCCGTACGATTGCAATGACTCTTGAAAGAGATAAAATTATGTCGCCAAGCGCATATGCCTACTACAAATACGGCAGAAAAGAAAATGGCTTGAAGCTGAATAATCCCTATCTGTGGAGTGATGTTACACTTAGAGGAATGCTTGTAAACGAGGTATATATCGGCACAACGGCGAACTACAAAACCACCACCAAATCAAATAAGCTGAAAAAGCAAATTCACAACGACCGCAAGGATTGGCTAATATTTGAAAATACCCACGAGGCTATCATTGATAAATCCACCTTTGAAATGGTGCAGAAGTGGTTTGCAGGAAGAAGAAAACCGAATAAATCAGGTAAGACAGATGTGTTTGCCGGGTTAGTTTATTGTGCCGATTGCAAAAGCAGAATGTATCTTCGCCGAGTGCTTAAGTATCCTAAAGAAAACAACTACCTTTGCAAAACCTATCAGCGATACGGTAATAATCACTGTACGGCACACAGAATCAGCGAACAGGATTTACACGCTGTGATACTTCAAAAACTGAGAGAGGTAACGGCATATGTACGTGAGAATCCCGAAGAATTTTATGAAATAGCAAGCCGTAATGCAAGAGCCGAAGCCGAGCGTGAAATGAAAACTTATCTGAGGGAAAAAGAAGCGGCAGAACAAAGAATAGCAGAGCTTGAAAGTATCATCCGTTGTCTGTACGAAGACCGAGTGCTCGGACGAATTTCTGTTGAACGCTACGAATCATTGTCATCAGGATATGAAACCGAGCAGTCAGAACTGAAAACTAAGCTTAATGAGATGAACGCCTTTCTTGATGAGAACGAAAAGCGAGAGCAGTTGATTCAGGACTTTATTGAAAATGCAAAGAAGTACATTGACATTCAGGAACTGACGACTGAAATTCTCAGAGCATTCATCAGCAGAATTGAGGTGCACGAAAAGGCAAAATGGCATTCAACAGAATGCGGAAATGATATTGTGATTTACTTCACCGTTGAGCGCAAGGAACAGCTTAATGTATGGCATAAAGAGATTAAAACCGCATAAATCAAGATGCCGAGGGGCGAAATTTCCCCTCGGTTGTAAAAGAAATATTTTCTGACAATAATGATATTACGCAGATGCAATGCTGTTCAACATTCTTTCCTATATGTCAAACAAGTTATTGGGTGAGGGAAACACTGTTGCATCGATAGATGAATTGTATTTGTTCCTTTCAAATCTTACAGCTATTGAATATATCCGCAACGCAATGAAGCGCGTACGCAAGAAAGATTCAGCCATGATTTTAGCCAGTCAGAATATAGACGATTTTCTGATTCCTAGCGTTAAAGAATATACAAAACCGCTGTTCTCAATTCCTACTCATCACTTCTTATTTTTCCCCGGCAATATCAATCCGAAGGACTTTGAAGATGCACTAATGGTTGAGCCAAACGAGTATGCCTTAATCAAATTTGGTGAGCGAGGAACTTGCCTGTATAGGTGCGGTAATGAAAGGTATCTGCTTCTTGTTCAGGCTCCTGAATATAAAGCAGAGATTTTCGGAAGTGCAGGTGGAAGATAAAATTTTGAATAGACAGAATTTTAAAATTGTGGTATGATAATTACAAAATAACAGGTTAATAAATTGATATTTGACACATTCTCTGTTTGTGGGAAAGAATTCTCATAACCGTTGATGTACCATATTTTCGGAGGTGAACGTCATGGATCAAATAAAAATCGGTAAATTTATTGCTACGCTTCGTCGGCAGAGCGGACTAACTCAAGAGAAGCTCGGAGAGAAAATTGGTGTAACAAACAAAACAATATCTCGCTGGGAAAATGGTAACTATATGCCAGACATTGAAATGCTCCAACTACTTGCAAAGGAATTTAATGTTAGCATAAATGAATTGTTGGCTGGACAAAAGATGTCAGACGAAGAGTTTCGGAAAAATGCAGATAAAAACATAATTGCTGTTTCAAAAGAAAGTGCATTCTCGTTTGAGGAAAGAAAAGCATATTTCAAAAAGAAATGGCGTAAGGAGCATATATCACTTTTTGTTGTTTTATTGTTAATTATAATTGTCGCTTTTGTATTGCCATTTGTTGTCAGTAAACCATGGTTTGTTGGATTAGTGCCATTGATAGCATTTATTGAATATGGTTACCAGAATAACAGAATGATGATTTATGTAGAAAACTGTCTTTATAAGTGAGATAGTCAATATCCTGTTTAAGATTATTTTTACAATTAAAAAATATTATAATCCGATTGTTTTTCTTAAATGAAAGTCAATCGGATTTTTATTTGCGGAGGTGATTCAATGAGTGCAACCATAGGTGCGGCACTAAAGAAAATAGCAGTTGCACTGCTCACAGATAAAAAGGTAATAAAAATAATAGGCGGTATAATAATCGGCATAATCATAATTGTGGTTATGCCGATTGTTGCAGTTGTGTCAGTTTTCAACGGCAGTATGGATATTGACACTGACAAGCTCTATCAGTCCATACAGGAAAATATCTCAGCAGAGCAGATGGAAAATCTACAGCTTATCAACGATACGATGACAGAGGTTGAAAATCAACTGAAAAATAAAAAGTTGTCCGACTATAACACACAGGCAGAGGTTATCTATCTGTTTTCTCTGTCCGATAAAGCAGAGGATGAGGACTTTGTAAAAAACTTTGTATCCTGTTTCAAGAAGAATCAGTCCGATGAGGATTTGATAAAAGCCGTCAATCAGAAATTCGGAACGGAAATAAAGTATTACGAGTTCCAAAAGATGATGCAGTCAATCAAGGGTGCGGAAATTAGCACCTCAGGCTTTACAGACAAGACCACGAATAATAATCTCGACCTTGTCAAGTGGTGCGAGAACGCATACAAAAAAGGTTGGGGTTATGTTTACGGCGGTTACGGTCAGGTCTGCACAAAACAATATCTCGACCAACAGGCGTCGTTGTTTCCCAGAAATAACGAGGCAGGCGGTGAAATGCGACAGGTCGGAGAAAAGTGGCTCGGAAAGAGAGTATGCGACTGCATAGGCTTGATAAAATCCTACGCTTGGTACAACGCTGACAGCGGAGAAATTGTAGCAGGTTCAAACGGGTTTACGGATTGCGGTGCAAATTCTATTTGGAACAATGTTACAGAAAGCGGTTCGATTTCAAGTATGCCGGAAACACCCGGGCTTGCTGTCTGGATGGACGGACACATCGGAGTGTATATCGGCAACGGTGAAGTTATTGAAGCACAAGGCACAGCCTACGGAGTTGTCAAAACTCAGCTCTCAGGTCGAGGATGGACAAAGTGGCTGAAAATACCAAATATAAAATATGTAAACCAAAGCAAGAAATGACGAGGTGATTTTTTATGAAGAAAACAAGCGTAAGCATAATGTACGATGATGAAAAGCTGAATGCAATTAGACTGTATATGTCACAGCGTGATTTGGATTTCAAAGAAGAACTTGAAAAATCTGTGGACGCTCTGTACGCAAAATATGTCCCTGCAAATGTCAGGGAGTTCATTGATATGAAAGGTTCACAGGTAAAAACACCCAAGCCTAAAAAGCCAAAGCCACAGGAAGAAAATACCGAGGTGGTAACTTGAAAAATCAGAATTTCGGAATAGAAATTGAAATGACCGGCATCACTCGCAGTACTGCGTCGAAAGTGATTGCCGGTTATTTTCATACAGACGCAACTCATGTCGGCGGCTGTTATGACGCTTATTCTGTCCGTGATAATGACGGCAGGATGTGGAAGATTATGCGTGACGCAAGCGTTAGATGTGAAAACCGTTCGGGACAGAATGCAAGCTCACTGTACTCGGTTGAATTTGTCACTCCGATTTGCAACTATGACGATATAGAAACGATACAAGAACTTGTCAGAAAGCTTCGTGGTGCAGGAGCGAGAGTCAACTCAAGCTGTGGTTTGCATTGCCATATTAATGCAGCTCCGCATACCCCGAAAACACTTCGCAATATCGTAAACATTATGGCGGCTAAAGAGGATTTGCTCTACAAGGCATTGAAAGTAAATGTTTCCCGTGAGCATTACTGTCAAAAGATGGACACACGCTTTCTTGATGAAATCAATAACCGCCCTCCTATGTCTATGGAACAATTCAAGTCAATGTGGTATGACGGAGAGGATTACAGCTACCGACACTATGATGACACACGCTACCATGCACTGAATCTCCACAGCGTGTTCTACAAGGGTACGATTGAATTCCGTCTTTTCAACTCCACCTTACACGCAGGTGAGGTCAAAAGTGCGATTCAGCTTTGCCTTGCAATCAGTCAGCAGGAAATCGACAGCCGCTACTAAAGAACAGCACAGACCGCCCGAAAAGCAGAGCGTGTTAAAACATCTGCGTGAGATACAGGAACGCAACAAGCAGAAACCGCCGCAAAGACAGCATAAAAAATCCATTGACAGAGATAGCCGATAGGAAAAACACCGCACAGCGGTTACTCGCTGGCGGTGTCGTACATATTACTATTTTTATATCAGATTATCTTACTATGGTAGTCACATATCTTTGATAATATAAAAAGCCAAGCCCAAGAATCCGGATGAGAATGAACATGGTAATAACCATCACAATCATCCCCTCAATCATTATTTCCCCTCGCTCACCATTTTTCCTGTTTGCAAACAATCTGCTCATTTTGTTTTCACCCCATCATCATCCCGACAGCAACCGTTGCTATTGCAACGACCAAAGCGATTACCAGATAATACTTGAGCCATGGAGATTCCCAATTACCTAAATCATTGGCCAATGTTGCTTTTCGGGGATTCTTTATGTAGTACAGTGTAATAGTTTTCGGTATACCCATAGTTGACAGAAGGCGATAGCGATAGGACTTTCCGTTAACTTCGTAGCTATATGTTCCCATGTCTTCCATGGTCGGCATTCCAATGCCGTCGGCATCATAATTTCTAATATTATGACTTTTCAAAAGGTGGGCTTCTACAACATTTCCTTTTCTTTCAGCTTTTTCTTGTAAACTTTTACGAATAAATGGAACATAGAACAACTTCCTTAAGAGGCAAAACAATGGTGTTATGGCCAGCGAAGCCACTGGCCCAAGAAAGATACCTATAAGGACATATGCTATTATTTTTGCCACCATCATAGTTCACTCCTTTTAAAATCTCAAAGAAATTATGTGCATTTGCTCATCGGACAACCCGACAAAGCAAATTCCGTTATTAGTAAAGTATCCACCGTCAGAGTACTTGTAATCAATTACAAGCTCTCCACTGTCATCAATGAACCCCCATTTATCTCCGGATCTAACAGCTGCCAATCCGTTAGAGAAACTCATTGCTTCATCGAACTTCGGCTCTATAACAGTTTTCCCGTCGTTGTTTACGAATCCCCATTTGCCGTTTGAATCCTTATAAGCGATTTCTTCTTGGATAGTCCAACCGAGTCCAATCAACACAATTAGGACAACCGATAATATAATTCTACCTTTTTTCATAAGCCCTCATCCTCTTAATATAATGAAGCAAAGATTGTTACTAGGTATCCTGCAAAAATGAAGGGATCAAACGGTAAGGAATGCGACAATACCTTCGCTTATTGCATTGTATTCGTAATCATGAACATAATGCGGGCAGTCTAATTCTATATATTCCCCTCCATCAACTTGTGATATGTAATCTATAGGAATTTTTCTCCATGTTTCTTCATCAAAACCTGTTCCACCAGAACCGTTTGATATAAATAATAACATTGGCAGTTGAGGAACACCCATGCTATTCACTTTTTCAGCGTTTTCCTTTACATATTCAGTTTCCTTTATCATTGTTACAGTTGCTGTTCGACTGTAGAAAACTGCTCTATAGATTTCCTTTTCAGCATTTGTTAATGTGCCATACTTTATAGCATCACTATCCGAAATGCCTGGAACAAAACGGGTTACGCCTATATTTGCCGCCCATTTTGCAATGTGCATAAGCGGTATATTGATATTCATATTGTCATAATATTCTGGAACCGCCATATCCCCAGCCCAATAATTGCCGATACTTCATCAGGATACTTTTGCGCCCAATACAAAGCTTCAAGTCCTGACATGGAGTGAGGACAAAGAACATACGGCGCAGTCAAGCCTACTCCGGCAAGTGCTGCTCTTGTATCCTCAAGTATAGAATCAATATCCCTGCTTTAAATGAATTTGGTGATTGATGTATATGATAAGCAGTAATAAAAGTACTGCAATAATCCCGATTAAAATTATTTTCATAACCTTTTTCCTCTTCTTCATAATATTTCTCACACAACTTCCGATTTCTCCATCTGATTTTCCTACTCAATAATACACGAAAGCATAGGCTGTTTCAATCCCCTGAAATGCCTTTGTTTAGGTCTAAGCGGCACTCCCACACACCGCAGAAGTGCCGCCTTATGCCTATGAATAAATTATCTCACGCTCTACAACTTCCCGTACACACACCCGAATGTTGTTCGTTTTTTGTACCCATAAAAGTTGATTTTCCATCTTTAACCGTTCCGCCACTCCCTGCCTATCGACATATTCCATTACCAGCCGAGAAAACATATCCTGCGCCTGCCTGTCAATGTCGGCAAGGTAACTGTTCAACTTGCCGCTTGCAAGAAGCGTGATGTAAACTGCCCGTTTATGTTCCTGCAAATAGCGTTTGTGTCGCTGCCCCCATAAGCCGATAGGCTTGTGTTCTTTTTCGGCTGCTAAAGTAAGGCAAGGAATATAATAATCTCCATGCAATTCATACCAAAGACCGTTGCTTTCATCATAAATATACTTGTCCATAAAAAAATCCTCCGTTATAATATATTCGCACATATGTCACAGTTCTCCGATTGCCACACTTTGTTATATCTTGTTATGAGATTTTCTTGCCCTTGATTTTGCCCTTATAAGCAGTCAGGGAAAGAGTAAACTCGTGTGAAATCATATAAAGGGATAAGGCGAACACACTGCGATAAATCCTTTATTTTCAGGGCTTTTGGAGGATTTTATTGATAACCTATGGAAAGCAATAATCACTCATAATTTTATGGTTTTCAACTTTCAATTTGTCATTCTTTTATTTAAAATTATCATACCACATACAAATAAAATTGTCTATCAAAAAATCCATCTACCACCAAAGAGCAACTGCGCCCAAACACTGACAGGTGCCTCTTGTCACAGTGATAGGAGAAAGAACTACCCACTATAAGATATTACAGCAGAAAAGAAAAATATATACAAGGAAGTGATTAAAATATCAACCTACATTCATTTTACAAAAGAACAGCGAGAACAGGCAAGGAGAACAGACCTTGCAAATTTTTTAATCAGTCAGGGCGAGAAAGTCAAAAAATCAGGTTCTGAATACGAATGGTTTGACGGTTCGCAGAAGGTCACAATCAGGGGTCACCTCTGGTATCATCAGTATGAACAAAAGGGTGGTGATGCGATTGATTTTGTCCGCAGATTTTACAACAAGGACTATGCAGAAGCGGTGAAAATGCTTTTGAATAACTGTGGCGGTCAAATCATAACCTCACCGCCCATAGAAAAAAGTCATAAACCCTTTGAATTGTCACCGAGAAATGACAGAATGAGCAGAGTTTTTTCTTATCTGCTGTTGACTCGTGGTATTGACAAAGATGTTCTTTATGAATTTATGCGCAGGAAGATTATTTATGAATCTGCCGATTATCACAACGCTGTATTTGTCGGCTATGATTCAAGCGGTAAACCTCGCCATGCTCACAAGCGAGGAACTGTAACGAATAATCCGTACAAAGGAAATGTTGCCGGCAGTCAGTCTGAATTCAGTTTTCATTGGCACGGCACAAGCGACAAGATATTTTTATTCGAAGCACCGATTGATATGCTTTCCTACATTTCAATGCACAAGGAAAATTGGAAAGAACACAGCTATGCGGCATCCTGCTCCGTTTCGGATAGGGTGCTTTTTCAATGTCTTAAAGATAATCCAAACATCAAAAATGTGTTTCTCTGCTTTGACAATGACGAGGCAGGACAGACAGCAAACAAACGGATAGCCGATAAATTAAACTCAATGAATATCAAAAGCGAAATCCTCATTCCTATCCATAAAGACTGGAATGAGGATATTTTAAACGGTGAAAGGACTGATGAAATATGCCGTCAAGTGTTATAACTCTGATTATTGTTGCAGGCTCAATGTTTGCCTTGTTCATAATAATTTCTACGGTCGGCAATTACTATTCACTCAACCGTATAAAGAATAAGACAGTCGGTCAAGGTCAGCACGGCACGGCTCGTTGGGCGACCAAAAAGGAAGTCAAAAAAACATACAAACGAATTGATTTTCAGCCTAACGAGTGGAGAAATAATCCAGACAGCAGACCAAAGGAGCAAGGTATAGTTGTTGGCTGTAAGAACAGCAGGAAAGGAACAACCGCAATGGTTGATACTGGCGATGTGCATGCTCTGATGATTGGTGCGGCCGGTGTCGGCAAGACTGCATTTTGGCTTTATCCATGCATTGAATATGCCTGTGCAACGGGTATGTCATTTTTATCAACCGACACAAAGGGTGACATTGTTCGAAACTACGGAACGATTGCGGAAAAGTACTACGGCTACAAAATTTCAGTCATAGACTTGCGTAATCCTACACGCTCACACGGCAACAATCTCCTGCATCTTGTGAATAAGTATATGGACTTATATAAAGCCGAGCCCGAACAGCTTGTTTACAAGGCAAGAGCCGAAAAATACGCAAAAATCATTTCAAAAACGATTATTCTTTCAGGTATGGACTCGGCTTCATTCGGACAGAACGCTTACTTTTATGATGCGGCAGAGGGACTTTTAACAGCAACTATTCTGCTTGTTTCGGAATTCTGCAAACCCGAAGAACGGCATATTGTTTCGGTATTCAAAATCATTCAGGAATTACTCGCTCCGACCAATAAGAAAGGCAAAAATCAGTTTCAACTTTTAATGGACTATCTTCCCGACGACCACAAGGCAAAATGGTTTGCAGGGGCGGCTCTAAATACCGCTGAACAAGCTATGTCAAGCGTTATGAGTACGGCACTTTCAAGGCTGAATGCTTTTCTGGATTCCGAGCTTGAACAGCTTTTGTGTTTTGATACAGAAATAGACGCTGAAAAATTCTGCAATGAAAAGTGTGCAATATTCATTGTAATGCCCGAAGAAAACCCCAACACCTTCTTTATGGTGTCACTCATAATCCAACAGCTCTACCGTGAAATACTTTCAGTTGCAGATGAAAATGGAGGTGTGCTGAAAAATCGTTGTGTGTTTTTCTGCGATGAGTTTGGAACTTTACCAAAGATTGATTCAGCAGAAATGATGTTTTCAGCCTCCCGTTCAAGGCGGTTGCAGATAGTACCAATCATTCAATCCTTTGCACAGCTGGAGAAGAATTACGGCAAAGATGGTGCTGATGTTATCATAGATAACACACAGTTGACCATTTTCGGCGGCTTTGCTCCAAACAGCACAAGTGCGGAAGTCCTATCAAAAGCACTCGGTTCAAGAACTGTTATGTCAGGCTCTGTAAGCAGAAGCAAAAATGATCCGTCCCAATCATTGCAGATGATAGAAAGACCATTGATGACTCCCGATGAGCTGAAGTCACTTCCAAAAGGCACATTCGTTGTTATGAAAACAGGCTTTTATCCGATGAAAGTTAAGCTAAAGCTTTTCTTTAAATGGAGCATAGAATTTGAAGAAAAATATGAAGTAGCGGAAAACAGCAACCGTGAAATCCACTATGCCAACCGTTCCGAACTGTTCAATAACATAATTCAAACTTATAGTCCACAGTTATTTGAACAGCCTGTTGTCGATTCGGAGTTTGAAAAAGCTAATGGCGAAGCAAATCAAGAAAACGCAAATCTAAAGACCTCGCCAAACGAAGAAGGAATAGAACCACAGGAAAAACCGGCAGAGAACACAAATACGAAACAGCAAAAAGTGCCGATTAGAACAACAAGACCTACGCAGGAGGAAAATTACAATGAGTAGATTATTATTTTTATATCAAATGGATTTGCCACACAGAGCCGTAGCAGTCTATACCTATCTCTGCGACCGAACAGACAAAAACGGCGAATGCTGGCCTTCGGTAAAAACAATAGCAGGCGACATAAAGCTGTCATCTGCTACAGTAAGGAGGGCAATTAAGGATTTAAGAAAAGCCAAATTGCCGGTAACCAAGCAAAGATACAGAGATAACGGCAGTAATAACTTGCTGACTTATAAAATTGATTGTAACTTCTTAAATGATTGACTGTTTGAGAGTGTATTGAAAAACATTTTAATATTTGTTAGAATTAAAATGGTGGTGAGGATATGTTAAAGATTGCGGTAGTAGATGATGAAATTGTATTTGTTGAAAGTCTGATTAACAAAATAACAGTGGTATGTGAAAAGCTTAATTTGGAATTTAAAATTGACAAATACTCAAACGGATTTGATATACTTGAAAATTACAGCAAGTATCATCTGATTTTTCTTGATATTGAAATGCCGTCAATTGACGGTATTGCTACAGCCAAGCGGATCAACAAATTGAAGGGCTCAGCTGAAATACCTTTTATTGTTTATGTCACAAGTCACGATGAGCTTGTCTTTGATGCTTTAAAAAGTTTTCCTTATTCATTTATAAGAAAAAGTAAAATTGAATCTGATTTGTACGAATGTATTAACCGTATAAATAATTCTTTTGAAGAATTACATAAAACTATAGTATTGCATACCGAAAGAAAAGATATTCCGATTGTTATTGGTGATATTATTTATCTTGAAAAAATTAAAAATTATGTTGTGTATCATACTAAAAATCAAGAATATAAGGTCAGAAGGGATATGAATACAGAATTTAAAAATATCGCAGAATATGGCTTTATAAGACCGCATATTGGTTATGCTGTAAACAATAAGTATGTTGAATATATTTCTGCGGATTGTATTTTATTGCAAAATGATATTAACATTCCTCTCAATAAAAAATACAGAGATGATGTAAAGAAAAAATATTTCAAATGGTTGGGGGATATAAATGTTTAATTATGGTTTTGAGTTATTTGTAAATTTATTTCAAGGTGTAATGTTTACTGTATTTTGTTATAAATTCTTAACCCCATCACGCAATAAGATTTGTGAGGGAATAGCTTTTTGTGTTGCATCATTATTGATGTTTTTGTCAATTACACAGATAAACAGGTTGTATGTATCTTTTGCGTATATTGAAACGGTTGTATTTTTTGCAATTATGATTCCCTATTGCGTTTTGTTTTTTAAAGACAGAATTTTTGTTAAAATTCTCACACCTGTTATTTTGAATGTGATTTATTCAGTATTATCATTTGGAATTAATTATATCTTTTCTGCGATTATCAGTTGTGACTATAATTATCTTATGACAGAGAGTTCTCAATATCGTTATATGTATGTGTTAATGTCAAATCTGATTTTTGTAATTGTTTTATTTATAATTTATAATCTTTTCAAAAATTCGTTAAGCCATATTCACAAACAAGAAATATTGATTACTCTTGTAATTCCTTTGTTGAGCATTGCTGTAGGCTTGCTGACATTTTGGGTATCTTCAAACGCTGATATGTCTGATTTTGACCGTATTGTATTAGGAGCGGTTTCAATAATAATCCTTTCATTTACATTTATAAATTTTTATCTTATTAAAAGTCTTTCAAAAAATTATTCTTTGGAAAATGAAAATATTTTGCTTAATAAAGAAAAAGAGCTGTATAATGTTCAAATGACAAGTTCAGAAAAATATATGAAAAATCTTACTGATGTTAAGCATAACATTCAAAATCAATTGTTGTGCATCGAAAATTTGATTGATGGGCAAAGGTATGATGAAGCTAAAAAAATGTGCAATAATGTAAATAATAATATTTCTGCTAATGTCCATTTTTGTAAAACAGGTTATGTTTATTTGGATGCTATATTAAATGTTGTATATGAAAAAGCAATTGAAAATGATATTGATTTCAGCGTAGATTGTAAAGATAATTTAAGTTTTGTGGCAGGTGATGATTTGGCTGTTCTAATAGGTAATCTTGCAGATAATGCTGTTGAGGCACTTGCAAAAGAGCAAAATAAAAAATTAAAGATAAGCATATTTCAAAACGGGTCGTACGGGGTTTTAAATGTGCAGAATTATTGCTCTTCTTCAGTTTTGCGGACTAATCCAACTTTGTACACAAGTAAAGAAGATAAGAAAAATCACGGCAAGGGAATTTCTATAGTAAAAAGTATTGCCCAGAAGTATGGGGGAGATGTAGTTATTTCGGAGAAGAATAATGAATTTATAGTTTCGGTAATTTTAGATGACAGTTATGCTTTAACAAGTGTGAAAGAAACTGCAAAAATACAGTAAGAGCAAATAATTGTGATTGGTTGGTAAAAAGAGTATGCTGAATATTATGATTGAAATAGTGACTGATTTATTTCAGCCGCTGATGTTTTGTGGATTTTTATATCTATTTATGGAGAAACCCGATAACAGAAAAAGAAATGTAATTTGCTTTTTACTGTTCAGTACAGTAATGTTTGGCATTTTGTTGTATTCATCTCTTATAGAATACTATATGATAATAAATGATTTAATGTTTTTGGCAGTACTGGAAATTTACTCCCTATTATGTTTGCGTGGCAATATTTTTAGCAGAATATTTATGCCTTTGATTGCCTTTTTGATTAACACAGTGATAAGTTTTGCTTTCAGTTATTTTGTAAGCTTTTTTACAGGATATACACATTATGAATTGGTAACTGAACCTACGATTTACAGATATATTTGTATGGTGGTTATCAATTTTACTGATGTATTAGTTTTTTCAATGCTTGTAAAATTTAGAAATCATAAAGTCAATTTAAGAAAAATAACAGATGTTATAGCTTTTATTATCCTTCCTGTTATAGTTTTGTTAATCGTTTACTGCACTTTTTACATTATGGTAATCACGAAATATGAGGCTAATATAATGGTGTATCTTTCTGTAATATGCCTGTGTATGATTACTGTTACTGCAATAGTATGGTATGCGGTATCAAGAATAAGCAAAGAAAATGAAGCAAGTACAAAACTTTTGCTTATGGAACAGCAAATCAATCTTTATGAACATAACATTTTACAAAGTAATGTGCAAATTGAAAAAATTTCAAGGATAAAACATGATATGAAGAACAATCTCTTGTGTATTGATAATCTTATTTCAAACACTCAATTAGATGAAGCACATAAAATATGCCAAAATTTGACCGATAAATATTCTTCAATCGGTTCTGTGGTAAATACTGAAAATTACTTATTAAATGCCGTTTTGAATGTTGAAATAGAAAAAGCAAGGAGTAATGGAATGTCGGTCAAATTAAACATTGCAAATGATTTGAAAATGTTTAGTAACGGTTCAGATATGATTTCGGTAATAGGAAATATTTTTGATAACGCTATTTCGTATCTGTCTGAAAATAAAATTGAGAATAAAGAGATTATTTTCAGTACAGAGCATAAAGGCGATTATTCTGTTATTAAATGCAAAAATAAAATTATTGATTCTGTATTGTCTAAAAATCCTTTGTTGCATACTGATAAGGCAGATAAGAAAAATCACGGCAAGGGAATTTCTATAGTAAAAAGTATTGCCGAGAAGTATGGGGGAGATGTAGTTATTTCGGAGAAGAATAATGAATTCATAGTTTCGGTAATTTTAGACAACCGAATTTTTACCTAAAAACTCACTATTTTTACCTGTTTAAAATCAAATATTCTAAAAAATGCTATTCTTCTTTAAGGCGTTATGCCAAGAAAAAGGATAGCATTTTTGTTTTGTATTGAATTTTATGTTTTAGCCGTATTTGCGTTAATTCCGTTATTATACTAAAGCTAATAAGGTTTGAAGCTGCTTCCGTAAATAAGAATTATAGAGTGCAATTTTTGTCGATTTTTTTACAGTGCTGTTTTGAGATATGATTTAACAAAGTAAAAGGGAAAATAAGCAGTAATATTTTTAATATAAATCAAAAATTAAGGAGAGTTGAATTTTGAAAAAGGGTAGAAATTTGCGTAGCGTTAATACTGACGGAGGGGTGAATTTGCAATTCAAACTTCTGTCGGCAATCGGAATTATCATTATAGTTTCCGGACATTGTTATCATGGCGGAATGGAACTTGCTTATAACTGGTTTCCGCCGTATTCGTATAATTTGGCACTGTTTGTATTTATATCGGGATATTTTTACAAAACCGATTATGAAGCAAATGTCGGAAAATACATATGGAAACGAACAAAGCGGCTTCTTATTCCTGCGTATCTGTGGAATATATTTTACGGTGGTATGGTTGCATTTCTCGGTTTGTTTGGATTTACTATAGGTGCAAAGCCTGATTTATACAATCTTTTTGTTATGCCGTTTGTTGACGGTGAGGCTTTTCAATATAACCTCGGTTCATGGTTTGTGTACCCGCTGTTTTTGGTTTGTATAATAAATGTGCTGTTCAGAAAATTTTTGAAACTGATTCATCTTGACAATGAATTTATAGTTTTGATAGTGTATCTCGCAATCGGAATGATAGGAATTAACACTGCACTAGAAAATCCGACTGCAATTAACGGTATAGTGAAACTTCTTGTCAGAACAATGTTTTTCCTGCCGTGTTATGAATTCGGTCGCTTTTATAAAGCTGTGCTTGAAAAGAAAGACACTCTCAATAATGTTGCGTACTTTGCAATTATATTTGCTGTACAGCTGATACTTTTAACTTTTTGCAAAGATTTGGAGTACACTCCGTCGTCATTTGCTAAATTTAACAACGGTTTTATAATTCCGTATATCTCGTCAATCACAGCAATTGCATTTTGGCTGAGAGTTTCAAGATTACTTGTACCTGCCATAGGAAACAGCAAGCTTGTAAGGCTTATAGCTGACAACACATACGGCATTATGGTAAATCAGCTTGTAGGTTTTATGTGCCTAAAATTTGTATTCTACGGATTAAGCCGCATTACTTCAGGCGCATTGTTTGGTGACTTTAATGTTGCATCATTTAAATTAAGTATATGGTACTACTATCTTCCAAACGGTTTGCAACAGTGGGCCTTTGTATATCTTATATTTGGTCTGTTTGTACCAATATTAATTAGCATTATTTTAAATAAAATCTGTCATATTGCACAAAAACATATAGTGAAATTTCGTAACAAATAATATCTAAAAATTATTGCGTTTATATATTTGATATGTTAAAATTATCTTACAAGATAGATAGACTGATTAATAAATGTAATTACAATACCAAAGCTATATTGTAAATATAAAATATTGGAAACTGCTTAATTTTAAATTACAGAAGTAGAGAATTGATTTAAAAATATAAATTCAATTCTGAAACTTATGTCAGTATGTGTATTTAAATGATAGTTCAAACTGTGAATACTTTTAAAATAAATATAAATATGAACGGAAGACAACCGATTATGAAAAATAACAACGGAAAGCATGCGGCTGCTATATTTACAAAGAAAACAGCCCACAGAGTTGCTACTTATTCATGTGGTTTCGCATCAATATTCGGACTTAAACAGCCACCTTAAGAGCCTGAAAACCTTAAGAGCCTTTTAAAAAGTAAGTAGACTTTAGCATTAATGAAATGAGGAGAGTCCAATGGTATAAAATCTTTTTATTTGTAAAATTCTGTTGTGACAATGGTATAAAAAATAAAAAATTGGAGGATAATTTTATGAAAATTAAAAAAATATTAGTATCAGCAATAAGCGCAGCATTAATATCAACATCTGTTTTTTCGGTAGGTGCAGTGGAAAACAAATCAACCGGTACGATTTATATGGGTGGATATGAATTGCGCGGTAGTGTGACAGCATATCCAATTAATGCTTATGGATATACTTATTGTGAGAAGAAAGACGCCGGGAAAAAAGCAAACACATATTTTGCTTACTATGATACTTCAGGTAAATTAAGGGAATGCGGCATTGTTTCAAAAAATTTTGTATACAATGGACAAGTTGGTTTAAATAAGAAAACTCCAAGCCCCAATACAGATATTTTTGATTATTATGCAGGTGCAATGACAGTTAGTGAAGTCGTATATCCTAATCAGACATATTATCACTGGTCTTCTGAAAATACTGATTATGAACTCAGACTTGGCATATACAAAAGATAAATAATTAAATTGCGAGAGGTATTCCAATGAAGAAAACAACTGCAATGATGGCATTACTTTTAACAATTTATGCTGCTGTATTTTTTTATGGCTGTACGAATAAATCTTCATACTCAAATTCCGATGATGCATATATAAATTATGCAACAGATATGCAGCTAATGTACCATATCGGCGGAAATGCACCTATGACAAAATCAGATAAAGGTTATTATTATATCGGTGAGGACGGAATCGTGATTTTTATTGATAAAGAAACAAAAAAGGCTACTCCTCTTTGTTCAAAACCAAATTGTACTCACGATGACCCTGAAGCTTGCGATGCCTATTTAAACTTAACGCAGAAGCCCGATACGCTTGTTGGTGCCCATGATTCTGCAATACAATATAATGACGGATATTTGTATGCTTTATGCGGAGAGTATGACAAGAGCTATATAAATTACAATACATATCTTATGCGTATGAAGCCTGATGGAAGCCAAAGGGAAAATCTTACGGGAAGCTTTAATTTTTATGCTTTTGAATGGTTCATACACAGGGGATATTTTTATTGCTCTACTGATTCATCAGTAATTAGAATACCTCTTGATTCACCTAAATCAGAACCGCAGATTCTATACAAAACGGATTACTATATTAAGTCCAGCTTGAGAGCTGTTTCTCAAATATGTGCGTATAAGAATTATTTTTACTTTACTGCCGACGAGAGAAATGAAAAAGAGGAAGGACCCGGTTTAAGTATCAAATGTATCAATTTAGATACATTAGAGATTAATGACATTCCTAAAGCTAAAGGCTATCAAGTGTTTTATAATTTCTTTTTAGACAACACAATGATTGCGTCCTATTACGATAAAAATTCGGATGAAAATGTTTATCTTAAATGCGATTTGGATGGAAATGTAAAGGAAAGCTTTTTCACAATAGCTCATAAAGATAATTTGCGATATTCAACCGATGGAAAATACATATATGGTGATAATTGTGTGCAGGTCACCAGAAAAGATGCAGAAAAACAGATTATTACGGTTTACGATTTAAATATGAATGAGATAGATTCGTATGTTCCGCCTGAATTTGAAAATATAGTATGCAATTATATTAATCCACAGGATAATGAATATTTTATTTTTGAATCTGTAGATGATAACGGAGAACGAATTTTAGCTATGGCGGATAAAAGTCAACTCGGCTCAATCGGCGGAGAAACTATAAAATTCACCGAGCTTTGCAAGCTGAAATGGGCTGAAAAGAAGGACAGCAATTACTATGTAGAGGGACAGGCGAGAGTTGAATGAGAATTGTGGGTAGCGAATATTTAAAGCTGTTTTCAAACAAAATATTTCTTATTTGCATCATCGCCTTTTTCTGCGCCGATTCTCTGTTTTTCGTAATGCTTCAATCCTCTGATTATGAAAATTCAGCAATTTCAAGTGATGTCGGGGCATATGAACAGCTTATTCGGGAATGTAACGACGCAGAGGATAAAAATGCGTTCTTTGAAAGCAAGAACACGGAGATACAGATTGCACAAATTATTTTGCACAACGGAAATGCAGATGAATACAAGAAAAAATATCCAAAGCTGTATGACAATGCGGCAGGCTTGGACTTGAACGATGATGAGCTGTTCAACCGCTCGGTTATGCTAAGCAACATACAGGCTCAGCTCTCTCACATAGACAGCTATGAAGAGTTTATTTCCAATATGAAGTCGAGAGCCGAGCAACAGAGCAGCTTTTCCATTTTTGCAGAGCCGGACAGCTTTTCGTTCAGAAATATTGAAAAAACTCCCGTGGATTTTGCCGAGGTTAAAGGTGTTAAGCCCGTCCTCGGCAACAACAAGGCGGTTGAAGCCGCAACCTCATATGAGGTTTCAAGCTATATTTTGCTGATTATCGTATTGCTCGTCAATATTTTGATGTTCTCCGTTGAAAGAGAAAAGGGATTGTATATTCTTGTGCGGTCAACGGCAAAGGGCAGACTGTCAACAATAGCCTGCAAGCTCTTGGTTGTTTTGAGCGTTACGGCGGTTGTTAGTCTGCTGTTCTATGCGAGCAACATTATGACGGCAGGCACAGTCTACGGCTTTGGAGATTTGAGCCGCCCCGTGCAGTCGAGCAAGCTGTTTTTAAACTGCGCATTAAATGTTACAATGCTTGAATACCTGATTTTGTGGGTACTCGGCAAAACGCTTTTGCTCTGCTCTCTGTCAATGCTCACGGCTTTTTTATTCGTGGTTATCAAGTCCTCCGCAAAGACCTATTTAATCTTGGCGGCGGCACTGATTTTTGAATTTTCCTGCTTCATTTTCATTGACGGTAGCTCTGTGTTGGCTTCGCTAAAATTTATAAATATTTTCTACCTTATCAGCGGCAACAATATTTTCGGCTGTTATCAGAATGTCAATATTTTTTCACAGCCGATTAACATAATCACCGTTTTCATCGGCTTAGCTATAGCTCTCTCCGTTGTCGGAGTTTTGGGAGCGGCATTGGCGTTTTCAAGGCTGTCACAGCATAACGGAAAGCTCGTTTTGCTCGACAGGCTTATGTCACGGCTCGGACGGTTTAAGAAAATCAACGGAAGTGTGAGAATATACAGCGGCGAGGCTTACAAGCACTACAAAACCTCCTTCGCCCTCGTCGCAGTAATTATCCTCGTGGCTCTCGGCTTTGTCAGCTACAATGATGATTTGAGTATTATATTCAGAAGTCCTCAGGAAAGCGCCTATGACACCTATATGCAAACGCTTGAGGGTGAGCTTGACGAGGAAAAGTATGATTTTATCGAGAGTGAAAGGGCTTATTTTGACGAGCTTACAAGAGAAGCCGAGGAGCTTTCAGCCGACAACACGATTTCGGTTGAGGAAAAAACGAACAGGCTCAATACCATTGATGGTATTTTAAGCATAAGAGGAATGGCATTTGAGGACATTTGCGCTCAGCTTGAATATGTTAATGAAAAGGCTGAGCTGACGGGCGAAAAGCCTGCACTTGTCAATGAAGTGGTGAACAAGCGGCTGACTATGGACACCTTTAGGGAGTGGGAGTATTTTGCTCTGCTCTTAGCCGTGGTTATCTTCTGTACCTCCAACATTTTGGCGATTGAATACAAGACCTCTATGGTTAACTTGATTTCGGCAAATAAGCACGGCAAAGCGAGGCTGTTGATTATAAAGCTCTTAACCGTCCTGATTACCACGGTGATTTCCTATATCTTAATCTATCTGCCGTATATGCTCAACTTTATCAAGACCTTCGGCACGGCATCATTTGATTTACCGCTTGCATATTCAAGAGATTTTTCGGCTCTGACAAGCGGCATAACCGTGGGCGGATATATTCTTGCTCTCGGCTTTGTTCATCTGCTTGCGGCAGTCGGCGCAACGGCTTTGGTCTATCTGCTCTCCTACATATTTAAAAATCAGTTTGTGACAATGATAATTTCAAGCGGCTTGCTCCTTATACCCTGCGTGGTGTTCATTGATAACAGCAAAATCCGTATGGTATCGGCATTTTCAAATAATGCTCAGACAGCCGTTATCGGCATAATCACCGCCGTTTGTCTGCTGATAATCGCAGTATCGGCTCTGATTATCTTTGTCCCCAAGCGCAAAAGTACGAAATTTATAATTTAAGTTTCAAGGCAAAAGAGGTTGTAAATATGGAATTAGCTTTAAATTGTATCAGCAAAACCTATAAAAAGGGCTCGGTAAAGGCGCTTGATAATTTCAGCGTTACCTTAACTCCGGGAGTATACGGCTTGCTCGGACCGAACGGAGCAGGCAAGTCCACGCTGATGAACATTATCACCGACAACCTCAATGCCGACGGCGGAGAGGTGGTTTACGGCGGTGAAAATATCAAAAAGCTCGGCAAGGATTACCGAGCCGTACTCGGCTATATGCCCCAACAGCAGGGCTTGTATGATGATTTCACCCTCAACCGCTTTTTGTGGTATATGGCGGCTTTAAAGGGCTTAAAAAAGAAAGAAGCCAAGGAAAAGATCACTCAGCTTCTTGAAACGGTTAATCTGACAGATGCCGCACATAAAAAGTTAGGCTCGTTTTCGGGCGGTATGAAGCAGAGAGCCTTGATTGCTCAAGCGCTTCTGAACAATCCCGAAATTCTCATACTTGACGAGCCAACGGCAGGACTTGACCCAAAAGAGAGAATTCGTATCCGCAATTTTATAAGTGAAATTGCAGAAGATAAAATCGTGCTCATTTCTACTCATGTTGTGTCCGATATCGAGTTCATTGCTAAAGAGATTATACTTCTAAAGCAGGGAAAACTTGTGTCACACGATACCTGCCAAAATCTTGTAAATGAAATTGCAAATAAGGTAGTTGAGATGGAAATTGAAAAAGAAGAATTAAAATATTTTCAGGATAATTATCGAGTTTCAAATCTCTGTCATAATGATGATAAAATCGTAGTAAGATTAGTAACTGATATCCCACCTGAAAACTATAAAATACAATCCGTAAAAGCAACCCTTGAGGATTTGTATCTGTATGTGTTTGAGAACGGGAAATAACAAAAACAGAAAAAATAAGAAGATATTTAATATGTGCTTGTTAAATGCCGACAGGTTTTAGCTTTTAATGCTATTACCTGTCGGCATTTTTATGCTCTTTTTTGCATTGAAAGCAGAAAGGACTTTATTGTTATACAAGAGCAGGAGTCCTCCAGTCAATTTGATTTTTTAAATTCAGATTGATTGGAGGACAAAATATGGACAACAAACGTCCCAAAAGAAGAAAGGATAAGTATAATCCTTACACATTACATACAGAAAAGGGAAAGTACTATATCTCTTTTACAGATGCTAATAATTGTATTCAAAAGTTTTAATATCTAAGAAAATATTTGATAGTTTTAATAAATTTGAGCTTGAAGATACTTCTTGGATGAATGAATACGACAGACATTTGGAGCATTCTGAAGTGTATGAAAAGACACTTAATAAAAATAATGTTGCTGTCAGTCAATCATTAGAGGAAAATTTTGAGAATGTTTTGGTTACAGAAAATTTGCATATGGCAATAAGCAAATTACCCGAGGTGCAGAAACGCAGACTGAAAAAGTATTATTTTGAAGAAAAAACTTTTGACGAAATAGCGTTTGAAGAAGGCTGTACTTATCAAAGTATTCAAAGATCCGTGTATCGCGCAGTGGCAAAAATTAAAAATATTTTAAAAAATTCATAAATTAGGGGTGTGTTTTAGCTTTTAAGTGAGGAAACAGGTGAGAGGATTAATTTTCTTTCGCCTGTTTTCTTTTTTCAGAGAACAGATATTGCTCTTTGAAAATAAAATATCAGCACATCAGATACATTCCTTCTGCTGTTCGGTACGGACAAGCCACATGAGCGAACTTCTATACAGAACTTCAGGACTCAGACATTGAAAGGTAAATTCAATGACGGCGATGACAGGCAGAGGGGATAATGATACTTCCGTCAAGTCAAAAGTCGAGCGTGATAGAACCGTCGCAACCAAAGATGGCGGCCGTGGGAGATCCTCACGGTGGTGAAATTCCAATGGAGCTATATGCAATAGCCGTCTGATGTGTTCCTTGTCGCAGGGTATTGAGGATAAATAGCGACAATCGGATAGTGTGAAATTTAGAACTATCCAAAACGATTGATGTTATCCCGACAGCAGAAAATTAAAAATCTTCTGCTGTCGGGCGGTGAAAAGTAAACTTTATGAAAGAGGTGTTTTAATTGGGATTTATTATAGGACTTTTTATAGGAGTATTTATTGGCGTATGCATTATGTGCCTGTGCAATGCAGCGGCAAAAGCTGATGAGCAGATGGAAGATCATATAAACGACAAAAACAAAAAATAAGGAACAGGTGGTAATTTGAACGAAAACTATATAAATGAAAATAAAATTGATTCTGAACACAAAATAGAATCTGTTATAAATGACTGTAAGGTCACAATCTACTTTTCTAAAAACAGAAATAACCATGTTGAAAGGAATATTCTCGAAAATCTTTTGGATACATTTGAGAACAGAATGAAATCTCAGATTGGATGCTGAATTTCTTTAAGTTCATTTTCAGATTTCGCTGGATATTATAGAAATTATGTAGTATTGTTGGTTTGCAAAAATCGTATGAAAGGGTGATGAAATGAAAAGAGTATATTGCTTGTACAGAGTATCAACCAAAGGTCAGGTTGATAAAGATGATATTCCAATGCAGAAAACCTCGTGCAGAGAATTTGCAGAACGCAACGGCTGGACAATTCTGAAAGAGTTTCAGGAAAAAGGCGTGTCGGGCTTTAAGGTTTCGGCAAGCAATCGAGATGCTATTCAGGATTTGAAAGCCGCCGCAGAAAAGAAAGAATTCGATGTACTCCTTGTCTTTATGTTTGACAGAATAGGCAGAATTGATGACGAAACCCCGTTTGTCGTCGAATGGTTCATCAAACACGGCATAGAGGTGTGGAGTGTTAACGAGGGCGAACAGCGTATGGATAATCATGTGGATAAGCTTATGAATTACATACGATTTTGGCAAGCCAACGGTGAGAGTCAGAAAACGTCAGCACGTGTTAAAACTCGCCTTAACCAAATGACGTTAGACGGCAAATTTACCGGAGGTGTTGCACCATTCGGTTACAAACTTATAAAAAGCGGTGAAGTCAATAAAAAGGGAAAAGAACTTATGGACATAGTCGTTGATGACGATGAAGCTACAATTGTCAAAATGATATTTAATATGACTGTTAAAGAGGGTTATGGTTCATATCGAATGGCTGACTTTTTGAACAGTCATGGTATACGAACTCATAATAACAGTAAATTCCAATGTAATACAGTTAATCGTATTCTAAAGAACAGGCTGTACTGCGGTTATCTTGTGTCAGGTGGTGTTGAATCACCGTATATTGAAAGACTTCATATCATTGATGAAAATATCTTCGACCAAGCTCAATTTATACTGAAACAACGCTCATCAAAGAATGAGGAAAAGCAACAGATAGCAAGGACTACCAAAGGCAGTACATTGCTGTCGGGAAATATATACTGTGCCCACTGCGGTCAGAAGATGGTATCAACAAGCTATATCGACAGATACGACAGGGCAGACGGAAGTCAGTACAGAGTTCGCAGACAGAGGTATATATGTACCAATAAAGCGATGAAAAGAGGTGCATGTGACGGGCAGTCGGCTTATGTAGCGCACAGAATTGACGGTGCTGTACTTGCAACATTGAGAGATTATCTCGCTAAAATCAAATCAACACCAAAAGATATAGCACTCGAAAAACGCTATAAGTCAGAAATATCGGAATATAAGAGAAAGCAAACTAAGATTGAAAAAGAGATTGATAAACTAAAAAGACAGGTAATTGAATTATCTGCTGAAATAGGACGCTCTTTACTTGGTGAGAGCCGATTCGCTCCCGATATACTGTCAGCTTCTATTGATAATACAAACGATTTACTCCATAAAAAAGAATTTGAATTAAGTGATATAAAGTTCAAGCTTGCCAATCAGCAAAATGCGATGGGTAAGCTTGATTTTTATTACTCACAATTCAGAACTTGGGCTGATGAGTTTGATAACTCCACAATGGAGCAGAAGAAAATGATAGCCTGTCAGCTCATAAGAGAAGTGAAAGTATCACGTGGTTATGAATTAGAGATTATATTCGACCTTAATTATGAACAATTCTTATCTCTATAAAGACTCATAGATTGAATTTACAAATTTATTCTGCTATAATATTTTTAGTTTAGAAGTGGGTGAACATATATGAGCGAAGAAAATAAGATACAAATTTTTGAAGATAAAAAGATTCGTACTGCGTGGAATGAGTCGGAAGAAGAATGGTATTTTTCCATAGTTGATGTAATTTCAGTTCTGACTGACAGTAACGAACCTCGTCGTTACTGGAGCGATCTTAAGCGAAAGCTTAAAGCTGAAGGAGCAAACCAGTTGTACGAAAATATCGTACAACTGAAAATGCAATCTCCTAAGGATGGTAAAAATTACAAAACAGATGTTGCAAATACAGAACAGCTTTTAAGATTAATACAGTCAATCCCGTCACCAAAAGCAGAACCTTTCAAAATGTGGCTTGCAGAAGTAGGTCGAGAGAGAATTGATGAAACCATAGACCCTGAACTTACCATAGAGAGAGCCCTTGAAACATATCTGAAAAAAGGATATAGCAGAGAGTGGATAAATCAACGACTTCAAGCTATACAGGTGAGGAAAGAACTTACTGACGAATGGAATTCTCACGGCGTGAAACAAGGTGTAGAATATGCAATTCTGACTGATGAAATTACAAAAGCTTGGTCAGGAATGACAACCCGCCAGTATAAAAATCTCAAAGGATTGAAAAAGGAAAACCTGAGAGATAATATGAGTACGCTTGAATTGGTTCTAAATATGTTGGCAGAAGCTACTACAACCGAGATTTCCAAAGAGAAGAATCCTCAGTCTTTTTCTGAAAACAGAAGTGTTGCAAAAGAGGGCGGAGAAGTCGCCGGAAATGCACGAAAAGATATCGAGGAAAGAACAGGAAAACCTGTGATTACGGCCAAAAATGCAGTTGATTTTTCAAACCTTATTTCCGATGTAATAGAAAATGATTTTGATAAAAATGAATAAAATATTCTGATTGCCTTGTGAGTTAAAACGCTCGCAAGGCTTTTTTATATCCCGATTTCAAGTTTGTTCCTCGGATGTTTGGCAGAAAGGATGTTTTTCTGTTTGTTAATGCTCGTATGCGTGTAAATCTGCGTTGTTGTAATGGAACTGTGACCCAGCATTTGTTGAATATAGCGTATGTCAACATCTTCTTCAAGCAGTAGAGTTGCAAAAGAGTGACGAAACATATGCGGAGTAATGTGCAGCGGCACTTCCGCACCGATTGCATAGCTGTTAATCATATTGCGAACAGACTGCTCAGATAGACGATTACCAAGCCTGTTTATAAAGAAAAATTTGTTGGTTGTTATTTCACATTCAAACGCTTCTTTATACCTTTTAAGCAACGCCTGAACATTTTGATTGCAAATTTGAATCAGGCGTTCTTTTGAGCCTTTTCCGTAAATTTTGATTATGTAATCATTAAAATCAATTTGTTCAACTGTAAGTGTGCATAGTTCAGAAATCCTCATTCCGGTGGCAAACAGTAACTCAAGTATGAGTGTATTCTGCAGAGCAACTTTCTTAGTATAGTCAGTTTTAGCTTTAGTAAGTTGTAGATAAGCAAACCTAATAATTTGCTCAATATTATTTATGGGAATAGTTTTTGGGAGAATAAAGGGTTCTTTATACTTGATTTGTATCTTATGAAAAGGGTTAATATCAATAAGTTCCTCAATTTCAAGATAGTGAAAAAACGCTTTTAGCGAAGCGATTTTTCGTTTAACACTCTTAGGTTTGTACTTGCAATGCAGTAAATCAATGTATTGCTCAATGGATTTTTTGTTTGTCCATTCAATAGCAGATTCCATAGTGAATTCAAAATACTGCCTTAAATCAATAGTGTATGATTTTATCGTTTTCTGATCAAGATTTTTTCTTGAAAGGCAAAAGTTTAGATAATCAGTTGTTAGATTATTTGATTGTAAATTTTTTATTTCCATCGCATATAGCTCCTTATATTTAATAAAATTATTATGCAATAGAAAACAAAGAAAGTCTATTCAAATGCCTAGATTTATTTTGCATAAAAGTATGTTTATAAAGCAGTGAACAAGATTCTATTATGCAAAATACATAACGTTTGGCACATATTTTTTTGCTGTTAAAACAGTATAATACAATTACAGGATATAAACTGCTCAGACGGTGAATATCTTTTGTGCAAAACGCTATCTTTGTCCGATTAATAATCAAAGACAAAGGTGCATAAAATTTATTATTTAATGACAGGAGGAAAAACTATGGAGGCAAAAGGTTCAACTTTTCTTAAAGTAACGGGAATCCTTATGATTGTATTCGGTGCTATTGCATTGATTGTGTCAATCATCGCCATTCTCGGTATCGCCGCACTTGCAGCTTTTAACGACGGTACATACGATATGACTATGCTTTATGTCGGCGGCGTTTTCGCACTTATCAGTGCGGTTGCTGAGTTTGTTGCAGGTATTATCGGCGTTATCAACGCAAAACTTCCGCACAAGGCAAATACATGTGTTGTATGGGGCGTTATTGTTGCGGTTATGTGTATTGCAGGCGAAATTATCAGCATGATAGGCGGATCACAGTTCAATGTATTCTCTCTTATCTGCGGTCTTGCTATCCCTGTACTTTACATTATAGGCGCTGTTAAGAACAAAGCATAATTATTTTATTATTTACCCCCCTTTTTAATTACCCACCGTAAATATTTTTAGCACAAGGTCACAGCTGTCCGAACAATCGGGCAGCTGTGCTTTTTTTGTTTATGTTGTGAAATATGCCGTTTGGCACATTCATATTCTATCGCAAAATTGTACAATATAAGTGAAAGATATAGGTGAAAAGGGGTGATGTCCGTTGAAGAAAATTTTGCTCAGTGTTCAGAATAATTTGCTCAGTGAGGCTATTCAAAATGCCCTTGTAAAGAAGGGAAGATTTTGTATTGAAAATGTTTCACCGAATCAAGACGGGAAAATTCTTGATTTGTGCATTGCAGAAAGAGTTGATGTTTTACTTATGGATGTCACAAGACTTGCCGATTCAACTATTGAGAAACGGCTTGAGCTGTGTGGAAAAGTAAAGGAATATCTGCCAAGCTGTAAAACGGCTCTGCTCTGTGACGAACAGGCATATCCCGACCTTGCCGACAGGGTTAAACAGGCAAAACAATTCGGAAAAATAAGCTCGTTTTTTTATTCATCCGTAACGGCAGATTATCTTGCCGCCGCACTTGACGCACTTTAAAAAGGAGGTACTGTTTATGGGTATATTTGACAGCTTAAAAAATATGACAAATCAGGCTGTAAAAAACAATGTTTCAAAGGCCGTTTCGGGAGCGGTAAACAATGCGATGCACAAAAGCAAAACATTTGTATTTGCCGATTATCCGAAAAATGCAGATGAACTCAAAAAAATGCCGGAGCTTGACTTTTCGTCACCTCTTTCAACAGCGGCATTTGCAATGCTTGTGTTGCTTGAATATGATGAAAGTCCGGAAAACACAATAGAAATGCTTAATGTATTAAAAGGACCTCAGCCGATGAACGGGATGGATATTCAGTTTTTGCGTGACAGAATCAGGGGCAGGGGATATATTCCTCGCTCATATTTTGAGGGTTCATCCGTGAAGAACGATTATACACCGAATGTTCCGTACAAAATAACCGTTTCCGAGTATGCATATACCTATCAGAGCGAGGGTTATGCAAAGGTTCAGGTTCAGTCGTCGGGAGCAGACTCACCTCGTCCGATTGAGCTTCGCAGAAAGGGCAATCAATGGTTCTTATGGCGTAATCTTGCACTCTCTGACATACGAACTCCGGCTTCAGTTGATCCTTGGGCATGAAGGAGGGATTTTTATGAAAATCACGAAAAAAGCAAAGCGTATTTCGAGTGTTGTTTTATGCTTTCTCATGCTGTTGACAACACTTCCTATGACAGCCATAACCGCAAATGCGGCGGCTCAGGCTTATATCAAATATATCGACACCGAGGTTTACATAGGAGATGTCCTTAACATTATCGTGGGAGTAAACGGCGGCAGTACAGACGAAATCTTTACCTATCAATGGCAGGCAAAGTATCCGAGCCTAAACTGGGTTAACCTCTCCGATAAAACCAACAGACCCAACTCGAAATTTTCGGGTGTTTTTACAGACCATCTTAAATTTCAGACCTACGCAGAACTTGTAGGACCTGACTCAGGGTGGAAAGATGTTGTCTTTAGATGTAAAGTAACGGGTTCAAAGAGCGGTACTTTTTATTCGGGAAAATGTAACTTTCCGGGACTTCTTGATAAGACAGAAATTCCTATAATTGGATTTTTAGGCTTGGAGAAACCTGAACAGCGGAAAATCCCCTCAACTACGGCAACTCCGATAAACAGCACTTACTACAGTTTTGATTATATTGAGTGGTATGAGTACAAAAACAACAAAGTTAGCAGAAAGCTCAACGACGGAGAAGCTTTTGACAGCGGTATGTATTGTTGTCAGCTATACTTTAATATGAACAGAGGATATGCGGTTGCCAAGAACGCAGTATGTGGCTTGTACAACGACGACGGTCAGGCGACAATTCTTCAGGATGAAACCACAGGTCAATATTATATTTGGGCATATTACGTTGTTGCAGATAAATCACCTTCATTTTCACATCAGTTCACTGAGGCAGAAATTATGAAAGGCAAAGAAGGAACTATATCGGTTACTGCCAACAATGCCGCAAGCTATCAGTGGCAGATGAAAGTAAGGAGAAGCACAGGAAGATATGTGTGGCGCAACATAAGTGACAACTCATCCACATCAAACAAATTTTCCTTCAAGGGTACAAAAACAAATGCTTTGAGCATCAGACCGAATACGGATTTTGATGAAACTCATTTCAGGTGTGCTGTCACGGGTGAAAACGGTGATGTCATTTACAGTGTATCGGTTAAAGTTACGCAAAAGGTTAAGGCCCGTATTATACTGGATTTAAGAACGGGCGGCTTACCGGATGACACTATTACTGTTAAGTTTGATGAATACACTCCTGACGGCGTCTATAATGGCAGCTATACACATGAAACGGTAAACAGTAATGCAAAACCCTTATATGTGTATTATGAAACAGTTCCAGGCAAATATGTCATTACTGTAAGCAAACCGCAATGCGTAACACGGGTATATGAAGCGAATGTTGTTAAGAAAGATGTTAACCTTGTAGTAAAAATTACTGTTCCGTATGATGTCAATATGGACGGTGTTATTAATGTTGTGGACGCAACCTTGGTTCAAAAATACATTGTCGGGCTTGAAGAATTTGACGATTACACTTTTAAAATTGCAGACACAAACGGTGATGGCACAATATCAGTTATTGATGCTACAAATATTCAGAAGAAAATCGTGAATCTTTTGTAAAGGAGAAAGTTTATGGGACTATTTGAAAAGAAATATTGTGACCTTTGCGGTGACAAGGTAAACGCCCTCACAAGGCAAAAGCTTTCAGACGGTTATCTTTGCAGCGACTGTAAGCACAAGCTCAGTTCGCTTTCATCAGGCTGGAAAAACAGAACATTAGCAGATGTTAAAACTCATCTTGAACAGCGTGAACAGAACAGACAGAAATATTCGGCATTTGTTCAGTCGGCAAGTGCCGGTACAAGCGAAAAGCTTGTTGTAGATTTTAATAACAGAAAATTCTATTTCACAATAGGCAGAGATTTCAAAAACAGCAATCCTGAAATTTTTGATTTTTCACAGCTGCAGGACTTTTGGCTTGAGCTTGGATATACAACTCTGCAGGATTCCGACCGTGACGGAATTCCTGATGAGTATGACCGCTATGATAACCGTCAGGGCAGGAACAGCGGTTTTGGCAGTCAGTTTGATACAACAAACTCATTTTCGGGGCAAAACGGTATGCTTGATGTTCCGCTTGCACTTCAGCCGTATGTTCGTGATACAAACACATCGTCATCACCGCAAAGAATATCTTCTTTAAAAGCAAAATTTATCGTAAATCATCCGTTCATAACCGATATATCAATGTATGTTGATTCGTCAATCGGTACTGTAAGAAATGAGCTTATGAGAGCGTTTGATGACGGAATGCAGTTAATGAGACTGTGTGAACAAATAAGGAACGGTATGCAGAACAATATGGGCTATCAGCAAAGCGGAATGTCCATGCAGAACAATATGGGCTATCAGCAGAACGGAATGTCCATGCAGAACAATATGGGTTATCAGCAAAGCGGAATGCCCATGCAGAACAATATGGGTTATCAGCAAAGCGGAATGCCCATGCAGAACAATATGGGATATCAGCAAAGCGGAATGCCTATGCAGAACAATATGGGTTATCAGCAGAGCGGAATGCCCATGCAGAACAATATGGGCTATCAGCAGAACGGAATGCCTATGCAGAGCAACACAGTAAATCAGCAAGTTTCGCAGCCGTTTACTCCGCAAAATGCTGCGGCAATTGTTTGCTCGGCTTGTGGATATAAGCCTGACGGCAATCCGCCGAAATTCTGTCCGTTCTGCGGGGCTGCCATGACATAACCGATATGACTTTACAGTCATTATTTCATAATATTTCCAAACGAAAAATGCGTGTAAAAAAAGAAATTGTATCCGTGAGCTATTCAAAAAATCATTCAAATTTTGACTCCTGCTGTTCTTTTTATGTGCGAAAAGAAGGTGTAAATTTCCTTTTTGACGCTATCTGCAAATGCGGTTATATCGCTTTTGAAAATGTTTTGATCGACGAAACGGATATGAGACTGCTGTGTGATACCGCCGAAGACGCATTGGAAATTCTGAAAAAATATAATCCGAAAAACAAAGAACTGACAGTCGATGACGCCACGGTTACAATCGTTGAAATCATATTTTCCGACAAAAACAGTATGTCGGTCAGTATGACGGAACAAGCCTTGGATTCGCTCGAAAAAGCGTTCTTTGCCCTTGCAGAAAAATATTGCAAAGATGTTTAATATCTAAAAATAATTGAAAAGCAACCCTATGAAAACAACTCCCACGGTAAAATAATCGTGGGGTTGTTTTTTGCTGTAACAGAAAATAAGTGCATTTTTTCTTGCCATTACCGTAGTAATTGTTTATAATTAAGGTATGACAATAAAAGAAGGCATGAACAATGCAAACGATAGATGAGGCACTAAACAAACTGAAAAAATCTGATTTTCGCAGTCGGTTTCATTTAAAGCAAAAGGACATTGACTATATTAATGAAAAGGGAATGAATAAAATCCGCTCCCATGCAGAAGATTTTGTCAGAACACGGCTTGCACCAAAATATATTCCGAATGACGGAAAGCAAACGCCCATGAGGGGACACCCTGTTTTTATCGCACAGCACGCCTGTGCCTGTTGTTGCAGAGGGTGTCTTAACAAGTGGTACAGAGTTGCAAGGGATAAGCAGCTTAACGAGGTCGAACAGCAGAAAATTGTAAATCTGCTTATGGCTTGGATTGAAAGGGAATACAATGATTATAATTCCAATAAAGAATGATAGATAAAGGCAAAAAGATGAGTGATAAATTAAGCGTGTTAAAAGATTACTTCGGACACGATTCTTTCAGAGACGGACAGGAACAGATAGTTGACGCTTTGCTTGACGGCAGAGATGCACTTTGCATTATGCCCACAGGTGCGGGCAAGTCTATGTGCTATCAGATTCCCGCATTACTTTTTGATGGGGTGACAATTGTTGTGTCACCTCTGATTTCGCTTATGAAGGATCAGGTCGGCTCACTCGTTCAGTCGGGAGTTCCTGCGGCATATATAAACAGCTCGCTTTCATATCCGCAATTTCTCCGAGTGCTTTCAAATGTTGAACACGGAAAATACAAAATCATCTATGTTGCACCCGAAAGGCTGTTGACTGACGGATTTCTCGACACCTGTAAAAAGATAAAAATCTCAATGGTTGCAGTTGACGAGGCTCATTGCGTTTCACAATGGGGACAGGATTTCAGACCGAGTTACCTCAAAATTATTTCATTTGTTGAAAGCCTTGCAAATCGTCCGATTGTCGGAGCATTTACCGCAACGGCTACAAATGATGTAAAAGAAGATATAAAGAAAATTCTCAGGCTTGAAAATCCGTTTGAAATTACAACGGGATTTGACCGCCCCAACCTTTTCTTCGGTGTAATAAAGTCATCGTCAAAGGACGAAAAGCTTATTGACCTCATTCGGGAGCGTGGCGACAGGTCGGGAATTGTCTATTGTGCAACCCGAAAAAATGTTGAATCTGTCTGCGAATTGCTCTGCGATAACGGCTTTTCGGCGGCAAGATACCATGCAGGTCTTGATGAATACGAACGCAGGAAAAATCAGGAGGATTTTGTTTTTGACCGAAAAAATATTATGGTCGCAACCAATGCTTTCGGTATGGGAATTGACAAGTCAAATGTTACATATGTAATTCATTACAATATGCCGAAAAACATTGAAAGCTACTATCAAGAGGCAGGACGGGCAGGTCGTGACGGCGGTGAGGCAGATTGTATTTTGCTCTACAGTCCTAAGGATGTTCGCCTAAATCGCTTTATGATTGAAAATTCCGAGGGGAACGATGAGCTTACAATTGAAGAAAACGAGCAAATTCGTGAGCGTGATTTTGAACGCTTAAAATATATGACCTTTTACAGCGCAACAAACGATTGTCTGCGTGGGTTTATTCTGCGGTATTTCGGTGGTGAAAAAAAGGCTTACTGCGGAAAATGCTCCAACTGCCTTTCCGTTCACAAGCTTGTTGATGTCACAATTGATGCTCAAAAAATTATGTCGTGTATTGCAAGAACAGGACAAAGGTACGGCAAAACCGTGATTTGTGATGTGTTAAAGGGCAGTAAAAGCGAGAAAATTCTAAAAGCTGAGCTTAACAATCAGTCAACCTACGGAATAATGAAAGAGGTTACGGCAAGGCATATTTTCGGCACTATTGACTTTCTTGCCGAAAAGGAGTATATTTCATCCGACAATGAAACCGAGGTTCTAAAACTTTTGCCAAAGAGCCGAGATGTGCTTTTCGGACGGGAACGGCTTGTGATGAAGAAAGTTGAAAACTCCGAAAAGGTTGTCAAAACGCACCGCCCCGAAGTGCCTGTCAATTCCGAATTACTTGATGCGCTCAAGGCTTTGCGAAAAGGCATTGCATCCAAAAAGAGCGTTCCTGCCTATGTTATTTTTACCGATGCAACGCTGATTGATATGTGCAAAAAATGTCCCGAAACACCCGATGAAATGCTTGAAGTTTCGGGTGTGGGCAGAACAAAGCTTGAAAAATTCGGAAAACAATTTCTTGAAGAAATCGCAAAATTCAGATAACTTCATATACTGTTAAAGGATGAACGAATTCGTTTGTCCTTTTCTTTTTCAATTTTCAAAATTGCATTGAAATAATTAGTACAAAGTGGTACAATAGTTACAGAGAGAAAACAGATTGGAGGCATTTGTATGGCTGACATATTTGATTACATAAGCTGGCGCGGCGATTTGACATTTGAGCAGGATGGTTTTAACGAGCTTGACGCACTTGTGCTTTCACGGCTTTCATATCTTCCTTTTGACGGTGCGGTATCGTCCTGTCTGTTTGATGAAATTACCCTTGAACAGGCGGCAATGCGTGTGTTTGCAACCGATGATTACGAGAAAAATCTATTGTGGAAGGGTGACGCCGACCTTTTGAAAGCAACGGCAGAGAGCAAGAGATTCGGCAAAATTCTTGTTTCGGGGTATGTAAACGAGGTTGAGTCCAATGTGAGTATGCAGTTTTCCGCAATCACTTTTGAATTTCTCAAAAAGAATTATTTTATTTCATACAGAGGAACGGACTTTTCTCTTGTCGGCTGGCAGGAGGACTTCAATATGTTCTTCACATTTCCGTTGCCGTCACAGAAAAAGGCTCTTGATTATTTTGAAAAGGCAGTCCGTATGCTCAACGGAAAATTCATTCTGGGCGGTCACTCAAAGGGCGGAAATCTTGCGGTTTATGCCGGTGCTTTTACCGATGAAAATTCAAGAAATCACATTGATTATATTTACAATTTTGACGGACCGGGGTTTTCTCTTGACAAAATCAGGGACAGCGGATTTTATGAAGTCGATGACAGAATCTACACCTTTGTTCCGCAGTCAAGCATTTTCGGCATGATATTTGAGCATGAGGAGAGCTACACAATTGTAAAGAGCAATCAAAAAGGTTTTCTTCAGCACGATATCTATTCATGGGAGATTGAGCAGAACAGTCTTATCAGGCTGAAAAGCACTACAAATTTCAGCGTTTTCTTTGACCACACGCTGAAAGAATTTGTTGAATCGCTGACAATTGCTCAAAGACGGGAGTTCACAAAAGAGGTTTTTGCCCTTTTGTCGCTGACCGAAACCGAAACTTTTAATGAGATGCTGAAAAATCCGCTTAAAAACACGGGAACAATCCTAAAATCCTTTGCAGGTCTTGACAGCAAAACAAGAAATATGCTTTTGAAAACAATCTTCGCATTCGTAAAAAGTGCCAAAAATAATTTTTCCGACATAACAGGCGGTCAGAAATCAATTGAAATAACGACATAATATCATATAATATTATAAATACTCCTCAGATACTTGATTGCATCTGAGGAGTTTGCTATAATTATATGGCAAGAAAAAAGTTAATGTCCCTGAGAAAAGCCATTATGAGACTAAAACAATCGGAAGGAAATGCTCGGGTTGTGGTAAAGTAGAATACTATTGATGTAAAAAAAGGTTGTTGCCTACAAATGGTAACAACCTTTTTTATTGTGTTTGCTATAAAGAAATAACCGCCCTGTAATCGTAATACAGAGCGGTTATTAAAAATAAAAATCGTTCAAGCGAAACAGCTAAAGCTGTTCCCTTACTTGTATATTAACATGATAATAAAAATATGCCAACTGTCAGGGTACCAATCGGTATCCTGTTTTTGTACAAAAAACATATGAAAGCGGAGTGTTCAATAAGCTCTGCTTTTTAAATGTCAATCGTCAGTTCAACGGGACAATGGTCAGAACCTAAAATTTCGGTATGGATTTTTGCACCGTCAAGCTTGCTTTCAAGAGCTTTTGAAACGATAAAATAGTCAATACGCCAGCCCGCATTTTTTTCACGAGCCTTGAATCTGTATGACCACCACGAATACACGCCCTCTGTATCGGGATAGAAATAGCGGTAGGTGTCGATAAAGCCGTCATCGAGCAACGCTGCCATCTTTGAACGCTCTTCATCGGTAAAGCCTGCATTTTTACGGTTGGTTTTCGGATTCTTCAAATCAATTTCTTTGTGTGCAACATTCAAATCACCGCACATAATAACCGGCTTTTTTTCTTCAAGTTTTTTCAGATATGCCTTGAAATCATCTTCCCATTTCATTCGGTAATCAAGCCTTTTCAGCTCACTTTGCGAGTTTGGAGTGTAGCAGGTGACAACAAAGCAATTGTCAAATTCTGCCGTGATAACTCTGCCCTCATGGTCGTGTTCGTCAATGCCGATTCCGTAACTTACATTTAACGGCTCTTCCTTTGTGAACATAGCCGTTCCCGAATAGCCTTTTTTGTCGGCATAGCACCAATACTGATGATATCCTTCAAGCAAGAGGTCAATCTGTCCCTCTTGAAGTTTTGTTTCCTGAAGACAGAAAATATCTGCGTCAACATCTTTAAAAAAGTTCTCAAAGCCCTTTGTAACACAGGCACGAAGTCCGTTTACATTCCACGAAATTAATTTTTTCATAATTTACTCCCGTACACACAAAAGGGAGCAAGCATTGCCTGCTCCCAAATTGCCAATTTGTTAATTATTCTTCTGCGGAAAATTCGTCCTTGCCTACACCACAGAGAGGGCATACCCAATCCTCGGGTACATCTTCCCATGCTGTGCCTGCATCAACGCCGTTGTCGGGATCGCCGATTTCAGGATCGTAAACATATCCGCAAACATCGCATACATATTTCATACTATCAAATCTCCTGTTCAAAGTCTGTTGTGTAATCGGTTAGTTGTTGGTCATACGATTATCAAGCTGACTTTTTTGATTTTTTATTGTTTTAATGATTACTTAAAGTATCTGTTAAGAAGACCTCTAAAGCCTGCGCCGTGTCTTGCTTCATCCTTTGCCATCTCGTGAACTGTGTCATGAATAGCGTCAAGGTTCTGAGCCTTTGCACGCTTTGCAAGGTCAAACTTACCTTCGCAAGCACCTGTTTCTGCATCTACACGCATCTGAAGATTCTTCTTTGTGCTGTCTGTAAGAACTTCGCCTAAAAGCTCTGCAAACTTGGCAGCGTGTTCAGCCTCTTCAAAAGCATACTTTGTAAATGCGGCAGAAACCTCGGGATAGCCTTCTCTGTCTGCAACTCTTGCCATTGCAAGATACATACCGACTTCGCTGCATTCTCCCTCAAAGTTAGCTCTGAGATCCTTGAGAATATCTTCGCTTACGCCCTGAGCAACGCCAACCTCGTGAACTGTTGCGAAAGATGCCTCCTCGTCCATCTGCTTAAATTTTTCCTTCGGTGCCTTACAAACAGGGCAAGCCTCGGGAGCTTCGGGACCTTCATAAACATAACCGCATACTGTGCAATACCATTTCATAATTACTTCTCCTTTGTAATAAATATTAGTGTACTTCTGCCGAACATTTAGGACATATGCCGTAGTAGATAACAAATCTGTTTTCTACCTTAAATCCCTCTTCGGCAAGCTGCGACTCAAGGTCATCAGCATTTTGATTGTCTTCAACATCAATAACTGCATTGCATTTGTTGCAGACAAAGTGGGGATGCGGCTCTGTGTTGCCGTCAATACGCTCCTCACCGTTTACATTGCATATAACGCTGACCTTTCCTTCATCCTTAAAAAGAGCAATGTTTCTGTAAACCGTGCCAAGACTAAGGTCGGGAATTTCGGGCTTTAATTTATCATAAACCCAGCGTGCGCTCGGATGAGTGTCCGTACCGCACACAGCGTTGTAAATTGCATTGCGTTTTGAGCTGAAATTTCTTTTTGCCATAATTCATAAATCCTTATGCAATATTAGTCAGTACCGATTGAGCAAAATCAGTAATCAGTATTAACTTTGACTACATTCTATCACGCAGATGCTTGATTATATTTACAATAAAGAATTATAGATAAAAAATCTTGCACAAAGAATTGGGAGGAAATATAGTGAAATCAAACAAAACAGTAAAAATTATCATTTTTACGGCATTTTTCCTGTCTGCGGTAATTTTAATATCGGTAATGACAGGCGCAGTAAAAGAAACAACGGCTGATACCGACAGCGTAAAATTGCCCGTAATAATGTATCACTCACTTTTAAAGGATGAAAAGCTGCAAAATGACTACACCGTTTCGCCGACTCTTTTTGAAAACGATTTAAAATATCTTGCCGAAAACGGCTACACAACAGTTGTTGTAAAGGACCTTACCGATTATGTTTACGGCAAAAAATCATTGCCCGAAAAATGCATTATGCTGACCTTTGACGACGGCTATTATAATAATTATTATTATGCACTCCCTTTGCTTGAAAAATACAACTGCAAGGCGGTCATATCTCCGATTGCCTCAGTGTCCGAAAAATTCACCGAAACCAAGGACATTTCCGTGACCTACGGTCATATAACTTTTGACGATATGAAAGAAATGTCCGATTCGGGCTATGTTGAAATTCAGAATCATTCGTACGATATGCATTCTTTGAAATCACGAAAGGGCGTTTTGCCAAAAGCGGGGGAGAGTGACGAAGCATATAAATCTATTCTTACGAAAGATGTTGTCAAAGCTCAAGCCTTGCTTGAAAATGCAACAGGAAAAAAACCGACCTGTTTTGTATATCCGTTCGGTGCAAAAAATGACCTGACCGAAAAGCTGATAAAAGAAATGGGCTTTTCGTGTACACTAACCTGTACGGAAAAGCCCAATATAATTACTAAAAATCCCGACAGCCTCTACGAGCTGGGACGATATCGCCGTGACCGCAACGAGTCAATGCAAAATCTTCTTATCCGAATTGAAATGCAGTCATAATATTTATACGGCAGATTTTTCAGCCTTGGCGTTTCTTACAAAAGCCTCGCACAAAGCTATGAAGATGAAAAACAGCGGAGTTGTAATCGGCTGATAAAGGTTTACAACAGCCTGAACAGCATAGCAGATAACAGCCGAAACGCACGCAATCAGCATCGGATTTTTCTTTGCATACTTAACTGCGTTCTTAATCGTACCGCACACAATGGCAAGATAGGAGAGAAGTCCCGTAATTCCGATTGTGATAAGGTAGTTTAGATATTCGTTATGAGCGGCATTTGTTGAGCTGTCACCGTATTTTGAAAGGTCGTCAAAGTACGGACTGAATGCGGAGTAGAACATATCCGGACCTACGCCGAACAGCTTTTCAATGAATGAAGCGTCACCGAAAATCCATATCGACCTTATCCACATAAAGCCTCTGTGCGTACCCCATATATCGTTAAAGCGGATAATTCTTTCAAAACTGCCGAGGTCGGTTTTGGTGTCAATACAGCTGAAATAAACCATAATTCCTATCACGGCAACAGCACAAAGTCCGAATACAACGGCAAGAGCAATTGGCACAGCTTTTGAAATTGTGATGTTTGGTTTTTTGTAATCAATAAGATACAAAATCCCTGTAATAACGGCACAAGCTGCAAGCAATATCCAGCCGATGCCTGAGAAAACGAAAATTTCCTGAAACTTATCAAAGCCCTTGCTTTTGTCGTCAAAGCAGAGCGAGAACAATCTGAGTAGCTTTGCAAACAACAGCATAACAGTTGCCGAAAGGAAAAATCTTTTCAGTCTGACAAGGCTGTTTGAAAACCATACAAGGTAAATAATCATAAATACAGCCATGCCGAGAATGCCGGAATCGCTGTCGGCAGTCATAAGAGCCGCAAAGCCAAATCCTGTTGCAATAAGATAAATTGCCCTGAGCAAGGTTTTCTCCGTGATAACCGACATTGCAATCATAACAGGCATAGCGATGCAGATGTAGCTTGAAAGCAGATTTTTGTTGCCGATTGTTGAAGTGAAGTCGGTAATAGTCTGTTGGTCGGTGAGAAGAGTAAACATCCCGAGAGGATCAATATAGAATGAGTTAAGCACCGCAAGTGCATAAACTATCATTGAACCGAACGCAAGCGCAACGAATATGTATTCAAAATATTTAAAGCACCTTGTAATCATAAAATATGCTGCGGTGTAAAATGCCATCAGCACAAGACCGTTGTTTCGCCCCTGAGTACCCAGAAGTGCATCCAAAGGGTTTGCAGACAACAGCGTTGAAATGACATTTATCCCGAGGAATACAATAAATGCCCAGTCCATAAACGAAAGCTCTTCATACAAATGCTTTGGTTTAGGCTTTTCAAGCTTTGAGTCTTCCGGCGGTTTATCAACGCTTGCGGTCATAATAATAAGAAATTCCGCAATAACGAGAATACCCGTCAATATAATGAAAAAGTAATACTTGTCATGCCTGATGTTAAAATATGCGTCGGTAAAAAACAACGGAAAAAGCGTGAACATAATAAGCAGATAATAGTTTGTGAGCGCCTGCTGTACCGAATATTTTTCTTTGGGTTTGGCAGGCGGATTTTTATGCTTTGCAGAAGTCATAATAAAATAACCTTTCAATGTAATGTACTTCAATTTTATAACGCACGCACGATGTTGTCAAGAAATAAAGTAAGTTGAAAGCTCTGATTTTCGACTTGTTTCGATTGGCATGTGCTTGCAAAAGAACAATAATTGCATATTTTTCGGCACTTTTATTCCCAAATTAATACTTGTGGAGAAATTAGTATTGTATTTATCTCCGTAAAATGGTATAATCTCCCTTGAGATGTATTTCCATATTTGCAGGACAAAGACTTTTGTAAAAAATTGTTTATGAATTTATCTATTTGCAGATTGGGTGGTTTTATGAAAAAATTAGTTGTTTTCGGCTTTGACGGCACTCTTGCCGACACAGCCCCCGGAATTTTATATTGTTTCAATACAACAGCAGTTGCAATGGGCTATGAGCCTGTTGAACACAGCGCACTCTACGGAGTAATCGGCGCACCGCTTGAATACGGATTTAAAACGCTCTTTAATATGAGTGATGACGAAATTGAATATGCCGTAAAGAATTACAGTAAACTTTATTCCCAGAAAGGAAAAGAGATGTTCACCGTCTATGACGGAATTTATGACGCTCTTCGTGAACTCAAGAAAAGCGGTTTTAAGCTTGCAATAGCAACTCAAAAGCACAGAATGTTCACAACGGATATTCTTGAAACCTACGAGGTGTCTGATGTTTTCGACGCAGTATGTGCAACAGATGTCGGTACAAACCTCACAAAGAGTCATCTGCTTTTGCAGGCGTGTGAGCAGACAGGAGTTTCTGTTGAAGAAAGTATCCTTGTCGGCGACAGCACAATCGAGGCAAAGGGTGCGGAAGAAATAGGTATGGACTTCCTCGCTGTGCTATACGGCTGGGGCTTTAAAACCAAGGAAGAAACCGAAGAGTACAAGTGCGTCGGCACAGTGTCATCTCCGGCAGAAATCTCTCAAAAAGTCATGGCACTCTGATTACGGTTAGTGCGTGTAAAACAGTGCATAAATAGGATTAAAATTGTAATTTTCCAAAAACAAATCGGGCAGTCATAACGATTGCCTGATTTTTTTATGCAAATTTAATTCTGTATAATAACAATGATACAACGATATACTTTTGCTTGTAAACGGGATGTTTGATAAACAGAAATATGATAGTACGGAATTGATATTGTTAAATTCTTTTACATAAATTTTAAAAGTTAATTTAAAATAATATTGAATTTTCACATATTGTATGCTAAAATAAAAACGCCAAATAAAAATTTAATTTTAAGTTCACCTAAGTGTGTATTTTTATTTCGGTAAAAATGCAGGCTTTACTTTTCACACCTTATAAGTGAAATATTGTGTCGCAACAATCAAAGCTATGTATTTTTCGTGCGTAGCTTCAGCTACGCACTTTTTGTTTTATGCGAAAAATATTTGCTTTTTAAAAAAATCGACAAAATTTGAAAAATTTTAAAATTTTTTCGGATTTTATAAAATCAAAAGCCGTTTTAAATTGTCTATATTATGAAAGGAAATGAGAGGAGGTTATTTTATGAACATTTCCCACTTAGTAGAGAAAATTAAAAAGGGAGATAACAAATCATTTGAAAAGCTCTACAAGCTTACAGAGCGTGAAGTGTGGTTTACTTGTATCAGCTTTTTAAAGAACGAAACAACCGCACAGGACATTATGCAGGAAACTTACATAACGGCTTTTTTAAAAATCCAATCTTTGGAAAAATCATCACAAATCAGAAGTTGGCTTAACAGAATTGCCGTTAATAAGTGCAAAAATTATTTGAAAGGTAAAGGTGAAATCCAACTGGACGATGAAATTTTTGAAAATCAGGCAATAGTTGACGAGCGTATATCAATTCCCGAAGAATACATTTCAGACAAGGCAAAGAGAGAAATTATTCTTTCGATTATGCAGGAAGTACTGTCCGATGTTCAGTATCAGACAGTGATTATGCACTATTTTAATGAAATGACTGTTGATGAAATCGCAGAAGTCTTTGAATGTTCAAGGGGTACTGTGCTTTCAAGGCTCAATTATTCAAGGGCAAAGATGAAAACTGCAATTGAAGATTACGAAAACAAAAGCGGTGACAAGCTTCACGGTGTTGTTGTTGTACCTTTCTTTACAACTATTTTCAAGGAAGAAGCAAAGAGCCTTGCAGTACCGAACATTACAATCAAGCTCCCGAACGGACAGACACTTGCAACATCTGCAACAAAAGGCTTTGCGACAGGTGCAAAGTCAACAGTTTCATCTATCGTAAAGGCAACAGCAACTGCGACAGTAAAAGCCAAGGTAATCGCAGTTGTTTGCGGTGCTACAATACTTGCAGGCACATCAGCAGTCGGCATAAGCATTCTTGCAGGCTGTAACGCTGAGAAAGAACCGACAGAACCGTCAGTAATATCTTCAACCGTACAGACTTCAACCGTACAGACTTCAACTGTATCGTCTGAGGTCAGCAAGGCTATTGAGGATAACGGTCTAAAAATCGACAAGGACGGCAACATCACTGATAAGAACGGTAAGAAAGTCGAAGTAAAAGACGGTAAGGTAGAAGTAAAAACCGATGACGGTAAGACAGTTACAGTTAAGGTTGACGATGTAAAAACTACGGTATCTAACAAAAACAACAGCAACAAGGGTAACACCGAAAAGAAAGAAGATACCAAGTCAAATACATCTTCAAAGAAAGACAACTCTTCAAAAACAAATACATCTGATAACGACAAGAAGCCAGCTAAGCCAAGTAACTCTTCAAGTAATAATCAGAAGCCAGCGAAGCCAAGCAACTCTTCAAGTAATAACCAGAAGCCAGCTAAGCCGAGTGAGTCCTCAAAGACTGAAACACCTACAGCAAAGAAGATATGGGTAGTTGACTACAAAACAGTACACCACGAAGGTTATTGGAAAGTAGTAGGTACAAAGGAAGAGCCAGTATATGGTTGGGTGAGCTATGATGTATGCAATGACTGCGGTAAACAGTTCTCCGATTCTAACACTTTGTTAGATCATTTGGAGTGGGAAGTGGATAACAACGGTGGTAAAGGTTCATACCATACTGAAGAAGAATATGTACAGACAGGCACAAAAACTGTAGAAGACAAGAAGTGGGTAGAACCTTGGGATGAAAAGGTTGTAGTTGGCGGTCACTACGAGTACAGATAATTAAAATTGATATAAATCCTTAAAAATTATTAGGGGAAAGAGGGTTCTATATGAGCCCTCTTTTTCTATGCTAAAAATAAATATTATACTAAAGAAAGTATTTAATTTAGTTAGGATTTATGGTATAATATAAACATATTAAAGGAGGTATTTATATGAAAAGTTATATCCCAGAAGAGGGTAGTTATGATATGGGAATGCTCTGTAATCAACAAAATAAAAAATCTTTTGTGTTACGGTGTAATAAATTTTAAAAATATATTATCTTGTTTCCTTGAAAATCGGCAGGCAAACTAAAATGACAGTAAGTTTGACAGTAAGTTTGACTGCATTTTATCTTGTTTTAACTTAATTCAAAATTACTCAACTGAATTTTTGAAATCTCAAAAACCCAGTGTTTAAGCCACTTTTAAGGCATTTTAAGTAATTTTGGCAAAAAGAAAAAGGTGGTTAAAAAACCACCTTTTTTGGTCGAGGTGACAGGACTTGAACCTGCGGCATCTTGGTCCCAAACCAAGCACTCTACCAAACTGAGCTACACCTCGAAATGTTGTTTAATAACAACAGCTTGATTATTATATACCATATTTTCGGATTTGTCAACATAATTTTCGTTTTTTATTCAAAATCAATTCAATTATTTTGAAAGTCACCATAAAACAGACCGAAAATGTGGTAGAAAACAGCCGTCCCTACATAAGAAACGGCTGTTGGTGCAGGTAACTTGCAAGGGGGATAGGAATGGGGAAAATAGGGGATTTTGTTAGCTATATGTAAGCTACGGAACATAATTATGAACAATTCAGGATAATATAAGACTATATTTTGTTGATTGCGTTCACCAATTCTTTTGGGTTTATGTGGGTGTAAACCTTTTCGGTCAAGTCCATTTTCGACTTGTGACCGACTATTTTTTTGATGATTGTGTGGTTCACATTTGCCGATACAAGCATTGAAATGCAGGTATGTCTTGTTTCGTGTATGGTGTGGTCTAAACCTAAATCGTTTTGCAGAGGTGTCCAGTAGTTGCGTTTAAAGTTATCGTATTTCAGCGGCTTGCCATTGGTGTTATTCAGAACATATCCACATTGAGAATCGCAGATGAATTTCTGCCAAAACGGCAGTACTTTATCTGCTATAGGCACGGTTCGTACACCTGAATCGGTCTTTGAACTTTCAACAAAGAAAGTCTGTTCGTCAAGGTTTACATTTGAAATTTTCAGATTGAGAAGTTCAGATACACGCACTCCCGAATAAATCAGCATAAGCACTATTTTTACCGAATCAAGATTTGAATATTCCCACAAAAGATTTATTTCGCTTTCCGAAAACTCCCTGCGTGCTCGTTTTGTTTCATCTGACTTGGCATTGATTTTCAATTTTTCTGCAAGATTGTTATGGAGCATATCGTGAAATATGCAGTATTCGTAGATTTTGTTCAACAGAATTTTAATTCGCCTAACCGATTGATAACCGTTGTTGCAGTTGTCGAGAACTCGTTGCATATCAATGATTTTTATATCGGACATCTTGCGATTGTATAACATTGAGCATTGTTTGTATGCCGCATTATACTGTCTTTTGGTGTTTGGATTTGTGTCTTCGGTGATGAACTCCTTGTACCAAAGTTCATGAATTTCTGAAAAAGTATGTCTTGCCGAATCAACATCAAACGGATTTTGATTGTACTCAGCAAGAGCGTTCAGAGCTTTCGGCTTGTTGGGAAAGTAGCCTATAACTCTACGTTCCTGATTGCGTGTTTCTTTGTTGTAGCCTATTGTCACGCAGGCAACCCACGGATTGCGCCTGTTTCCGCTCAGCTTATAAACAGAGCCGTAGCCGTTAGGCAGTTTCATTTTATACACTCCTTTTACTTAAAAAAGGGTGCAAAAATTCCTTGTGTTATTTATCTGCAAAACTTGCAAAACACAAGGGAGTATGGTACAATTATATTGCTGTTTAAGTACCGTTGCACCCTATGTGTAATGGTTTCCGCTCTATCCTGTTGGCGCAGGGTAGGGCGGATTTTTTATTTTACTAAATTTTTAGCGTATAGCTTATCTTTCTTTAGTTCTTCTGAATCGGGGCGACTTACTTTAGTTTCAAGTCCGTCAATATGTTCAAAGAGACTTGGTTTAATCGTGTGCCACATAGGGTCTAAAATAAAATCAATGCCCTCTCTGCGGGCGTGCTTAGCAGCAGGAACAAAGTCGCTGTCACCGGCAATTAATATAATACGATCAACTTGCTTTTTGTAAGATAAAGATGCAATATCCAAGCCTATTTTCATATCGACACCTTTCTGTTGTATATCAAGTTTGAAATGACTTTCTTCCAGGTCTGTAATGGCGAGTTTACCATTGCACAATTTCTTTACATATTCAGGCTTAATTGTGTATCCAACGGTACTTTCTAAAAGTTCACCTTTTCTAAAAGCTACTTTTCTTTTAGATTTTAGTTCCTCAAAAAACTCCATAGACCATTTATACTGATCAGTTTTAGATAAATCAATTTGTTCTTTAGTGAGGGGATGATATACTTTCTTAGTTGAAGGAAGACAATCATAGTAGAAAATGCGATAAAGGTATTTTTCTTCTGAATAACTGTTGCGAGTTTTTTTATTCATGTAATGCCTACTGCAATATTGAACCAATTCTCTTGCCCTATCTTTTGGGTTTTTATCTCCCCATAAATAATTTGCTCTTCTTAAATAAAAAGCACCGTCAACAAGGATAGCAATTCTTATCATGCGAAAATTCTCCTTTATGTAAAAAACTCTTGGGGTCGACACATCCCATATGGTGGGAGGTTTACTGCCAAGAGTTTACACTAACAATAAAATTAAAATTTAATGTAGTAATACTACATTTTTATTATATGCAAATTCAAGACATTATTCAATAGGTATTTTAAATTTGTAATAAATGTTGTTGAAATACAACAAAAAACAAAGTGCTTTATTGTAAAAAATAATAGTGATATTTTAATAAATGTTACTGTAAAATCCTACGGCTTTGCCAAAAATACAGAGCAAAGTCCAATTTTTAGGACAGTTAAAAAATTCTTGCAAATAGCGCTTGAATAATCAGAACAAATGTTCTATAATGAATGTGTAAAGAAAAATAAAAAGCTTTGGGGTGATTCTATATGGATTATAAAAAATACATAATCGAATTAATAAAGAAAATCGACGATGAAAAAACTTTAAAGAAAATTTACAAAATCATTAATAGAATATTCGTGAGAGGTGGCTAATCGCCTCTCTTTTTATTTGTTTTTGTCAAAAACATCTTTAAGAAATTTTTTAAATACCATCTTATCCTCGTGGCTTAGCTTTAGATAAACTTCAATAATCTTTTTGTCAAGTTCATCAAGATTATATTCTTCCGATAGCTCATCAAGTATGTAGTCTTCATCATCCGAGAACATATCTCCTACACCTTCAGTAAGCCACATAAAGTTTACATGGTATTCTTTGCAAACTTGTTTGATAAATAATTCTTTGGGTTCAACAAGTTCTCTCTCAATATTATTTATAACACCTCTTGAAACTCCGACACGCTCTCCAAACTCCGTTTGTGAGAGCTTTTTTATTTTTCGCAGAGTTTTAAAACGCTCGCTTATGTTCATTTTATGTATCACCTCGCTGTAGAATTTTATCTGATGTATTCATTATATACGGTATTTAATGATTTGTCAATGCAAAAAAATAAAAATATTTTCGGAAAAATGCATTGACAAATCTTAAAACGAGGTTTATAATGATATTACAATGCAAATGGGAGGTGATGAAATGGTATATACAAGCAAAGCAATCGAAAAAGAAACCGAGCGGCAGGATGTCAGATGTTTGTACGAAGAACTTCTGAAAAACGCAACAACAGAACAGAAGGAAAAAGCTTATATAGCAGCAACAGCGTTCTTGCTCGGTGCACAGCAGAAAACAGCGTAGGAATGGAGTGATATAGTGGAAATAACAGTAAAAGGTACATCAAAAGAAATTGCTGACCTTGTATTGCAAGTACAAAGTCAGCAAACAAAAGTAACATCAGTTAATATTTCCAATAGTAACGCCGATGATTTGGTCATAGAATACAACCATAAAAGGCATATGAGTAATTGTATTGGACGATGTTGACCTTATTTTTACATCTTTTAAGATTATGTAACCATCATTACCAACAATTACAGGTTCAGAACCTGTAGAAGAAATATTTTTAAAGTATTCTTCTTTAGTATTATCGCAAATCTTATAGAAAACACTGTACAAAGATTTTTCATCGTCTATTTCCTGCTCAGACGGCACTTTACCTGAAATGATTCCGGCAGAAGTTGTTAATATCAAGTTGTTTTCTTCTAAACCTTCAACTTCCGGGATACAAGACATAGCTATTATTAAACTTTTCTTAAGTGATGAATGATTCATATTAATTTCACCTCGCTTTCTGTATATAGTTAGTGAATTGGGGTTCACCACTAAATATAGTATAACACAAAAGGACTGTGAAATCAATGCACATCAATGAATTTGCTGAAATATTGCTTAAAAGCAGGAAACAGAAAGGCTTTTCACAAAGTGAGCTTGCTAAGAAATCAGGCTTTACCAAAAGAGCTATTCAGTATTGGGAGAAAGGAAAGAAAAGTATTTCTCTTGAAAATGCCGACAGGCTCTTAACGGCTTTGGGTGTAGAAATCAAGATAGGTAAAACAGAAAGCAGGTGATAACAATGAAGATAACAGGCACACCCGATGAAATCGCAGAATTTATGAATCTGCTGAAAAGCGATTACAGAGGTGACTGCACAATCGAAAAAGATGTTAATTGAAATAAAGTAGGGAGGTGTTTATATGGACACAGTTCAGATGAACAAAAAAATCAAAGAAATTATGGATAGCAGTGATGTCTATCTGCTCTCGGAAGACGCCGCAAAGGCTATTGGAGTTGCTCCGCAAAACTTGCGTGAACAGGCAAAGGACGAACCCGAAAAATTGGGATTCAATGTAATTGTAGTCGGCACATCTATCCGTATTCCGAGAATACCGTTTCTCAATTATATTCTCGGTTCAAACCCAATGAAAGGAACGACACAAAATGGCATTTAAAGATTTACTTACACGCAGAAAACTGCTTAAGGAGAATGAGAGCCTCAGAGCAGAGAACAGACATCTCAGCATTGAGCTGAGAAACGCAAGGGCAGACCTCGCCCTTGAACTGGTGACATCAAGCGGTTATCGCAACGAAAACCGTACACTTCGCAATAAGCTCAAAGCCTATGAATCATCAGAACCCGAAACAATCGGCTTTGAATGTGTGGGGGTTGAAAATGCCAACGACTACAAGGTTGTTTGATGAAAAGAACATTTTGCGGACCTTAGCAAAATGTTTATCAAATATAAAGGTGGGAAAATATTTTGAATTACACTGATTTTATATCCTCAAACGGATACATATGCACTGAATCAGAGTTTGAAATAGCCAAGGCTCATGCTAAAACCAAACTGGCTGTTATCATCAATCGTTTCGGTGACGCAAACGGTGAACGCCTGAAAGATTATTATCTTATGCAGCTTATCAAAGAAGAACTCAGAGCAGAGAGAATTTCAAAGGCTTTATTTGAAATTCAGCTTGATAAAAATGAGAAATCCCGCATTGCTTGAGCATAGCAATACGGGACTAAACAAAAAGAAATTTAAACACCTATTATTATAGCATATTGAAGTGAAAAATCAATAGTTATAATCAGTCGAAAAAGGAGATGTTTTAAATGTGTGAAGTGTGCAGAAGTACTCCGTGTAAATCTGCTTGTCCTAATGCACCAAAACCACAAGTTATGGGATATTGCAGAATGTGTAATTCAGAACTCAGATCTGATTATACATATTTCAGAGATACAAACGATGACATGTTCTGTTCGCGAGAATGTGCTGATACTTTTCATGGCATTACCGAGGAAGAATGGGAAGGAGATTAAACCTATGACAAAAATTACAGAACCCACCAATTCACCGGAGATGCAAGAAACAACTGTTCTTGCATCGCTTAATGAGGTTGCAGAAACCGAATCTGAATCATCATTGATACAGGTAAAGCAGATACCTGTTATCATTGAAAATCTCAAGTCAGTAAAATCTGAGATTGAGAAAAAAGTGAATTCAGCTTGTGAGATGGTCTGTACCGACGAAAATTACAAAGAAATCAAGAAACTTCGTTCGGAACTCAATAAGGAATTTTCTGAGTTTGAAAGTCGCAGAAAAGCGGTTAAGTCGGAAATAATGACTCCTTATGAAGCCTTTGAAACAGTTTATAAGGATTGTGTAACAAATCCGTACAAAAAGGCAGATTCGGCACTCAAGGGCAAAATTAACGCTACCGAGCAGGAATTAAAAAGGGTTAAATACGAAAAGTCTATGAGTTATTTTGAAGAATATAAGAAATCACTCGGTATTGACTTCGTAACATATGAGCAGGTTAATCTGAATATAACCATGAGCGTATCTCTCAAAAAGCTAAAAGAAACCATTAAGACCTTTTTGGACAAGGTTATGGATGATTTAAAGCTTATTGCTATACAGGAACACAAAGACGAAATCCTTTACGAATACAAGCAGTCTTTGAATGTATCAGGTGCTATTACAGCGGTAACAAACAGATACAAGAATATTGAAGCAGAAAAAGCCAGAGCAGAAGCAGAAAAAGCAGAGCGTGAAAAGGCTGAACAGGTCATGAAAGATACTATTGCCGAATATGAACCGTTTGTTGCAAATGTGCCTGAAGAAGTTGTTCCACCGGAAGATGAAACAACTGCGGTTCGGGAACCGGAAGAACAGCATGAAGAAAAAATTCTGTCATTGTCTTTCAAAGTATACGGAACAAAATCTCAGCTTAAAGATTTTGCTCTTACGGTAAAACAGTTAATCAGCGAAAGGGGATTAAGATATGAGTAATTATAACATTCAGAATCAGATTCAGCAGAGAAAACCAAAATTTTCAGCCATGCTCCAGACAGTGGCTTTTCAGAAAAGCCTTTCAAATTCAATGAAAGACCCGAAGGAAATCCAAAAGTTCACGGCGGCTATTACCTCAGTAGTGAGTACCAATCCGGCACTTGAAGAATGTGATGCAGGAACAATTCTTTCAGCGGCACTTTGCGGACATTCGCTCGGCTTGCCACCATCACCACAGCTTGGACAGTATTACATGGTTCCGTTTAAGGACCGTAAGAACAATCGTACAACAGCAACATTCGTTCTTGGTTATCGTGGCTATATTCAGCTTGCTATCCGTTCAGGACAGTATAAAAGACTTAATGTGGTGGAAATCAAAGAGGGAGAACTTCTTAATTGGGATCCGCTCACAGAAGAAATTACAATCAAAATGATTGAAGATGAAACAGAGCGTGAAACAGCTGAAACAATCGGATATTATGCTTATTTTCGCTATGTAAACGGCTTTGAAAAAGCTCTTTACTGGAGTAAGGATAAGATGAAACAGCACGCTATGAAGTATTCAGCTGGATATGCAAATGATATCAAGAAGGGTACAAGCTATACATTTTGGGCAAAGGATTTTGATGCGATGGCTAAGAAAACAATGCTCAGACAGCTTATCAGCAAATGGGGCGTTATGAGTGTTGAAATGCAGACAGCGTATGAAGCTGACAATCATATAATCAATGCCGACGGTACTCCCGATTATGAAACGAATACAATGATTGACGCAGATGTACCGTCAGATGCCCCATTACCGGAATCATCTGAACAGCAGATTGATTCCGATGAAGCATTCTCAATCGATGATCTTGCAGAGTGAGATGATTGATGTTGAGATAATCAGTACAGGCTCTAAGGGCAACGCAGTTCTTCTTGACGGTCAGGTCTTGATTGACTGCGGAGTGCCGTTTAGCAAACTTGTTGAGTGTAAAGTGGTTGACCGAGTTAAATATGTATTCTTAACTCATCAACACGGAGATCATTGCAATGTTGCCACTCTAAAGCGACTACTTTCCGAACACCCTCTTATTAGGATAATTTACCCCAATTATCTTTGCAAAAAGCTTTTTTCATTAGGTGATACCTCCTTTCAAAACAATTCATTTATTGTCGCACAGGATAAATGGTACTCAATAAGCAACATTACTTTTTCGGCAGTACCACTTCGGCACGATGTTCCTAATATCGGCTGGAAGTTACACTTCAACACTCAACAGGGGATATATAAAGTTATATACGCAACTGATACATCGGAAATCGCTCATATAACAGCTAAGAACTACGATTTGTATCTTGTAGAAGCTAACTACTCAAAAACAGAATTACTTAATCGAATAAAAGATAAACGATTGAAAGGTCAATATGTGTACGAAGATAGAGTTCTTCGTACACATTTGAGCAAAGAAAAGTGCGATGAATGGTTGTATCAAAATATGGGTAATAACAGTTTCTTCGTTTATATGCACCAACACGAGGACTTAGTATGATTACATCAGCGAACATAGTATCTTATGACGGATATAACTTAATAGTAAGACCGCATGAGCGTATCGGCAGAGAACTTGCACAGAAACAAGTACATGAAATTGAACTCAGAATTGTTGACGGACGCACGATTTCTGCCGAACAGCGAAGAAAAATATACGCAATCATCAGAGATATAGCATTTTGGTGCGGAGATAATCCCGAATGGATTAAAGAATATTTCAAGTTTAATTTTTGCGGTGAATTTGGCATTGAATACTTTTCGCTGTCTGATTGCGAAAAAAGCGTAGCAAGAGATTTCATAAGCTATCTGATAGATTTTTGTTTCTACCAAAATATCGGAACAAGAGATACTCTGCTTAATGTTACAGATGATATAGGCAGATACTTGTACAGTTGTCTTGAAAATCGTAAGTGTGCAATATGCAATGCACCAGGTGAAGTTCATCATGTTGACAGAATTGGTATGGGGCGAGATAGGGAACAGATTGTACATATAGGATTAAAAGCTATATGCCTTTGCAGAAAACATCACGATGAAGCACATTGGCACGAGAAAGAACTATTTGATAAGTATAAAATCTACGGAATAAAACTGGATGAATATCTTTGCAAGAAGCTAAAACTTAATACAATCCAAAAGGGGTGATGTGGCGAATGGCCGGACAACCTAAACGAGGACTCGACTTCGCGGCTTGGGATGTTCACTTATTCGATGATGATGAGAGATTTGATGTGCTTATTGATGCACAGGGATGGTCAGGCTTTGGAGTGTACTTTTTTATTTGCACCAAAGCATATGCCACTAATGGTTACTACTATGAATGGCGTGAAGAAACCAGTGCTGCCACGATAGCGAAGCGAATGAGCGGTGGAATTAAATCAGATACAGTAAATCAGGTAGTTAAGCTTTGCTTACGAATTGGGCTGTTTGATAACGGGCTGTTTGATAGGGAGAGCATACTGACCAACAAAATGATGCAAGAACGATATATGTACGCTATCGAAAAACGCTCCGTGCGAGGTCGCACAATAAATAGATTATATTGGCTTTTGAAAACGGAAGAAACAAAGGCTTATATAGTTATACCTGAAAATGAGCATAATCTCTCCGAGAATGAACATAATCTCTCCGAGAACGACACAAAGAAAAGTAAAGTAAAGGAAAGTAAAGTAAATAGAAATAATTATTATGCGATGCCGTCTGCAAATGCAGCCGACACCGCCGGTGAAAATATTTTTATTACATTACCTTTGAACGATAAGAGTAATTATTCAGTTTCAAAATCTGATGTTCAGCACTACAAAATTTTGTATCCTGCTGTTGATGTAGAACAACAATTGCGTTCGATGTTGGGGTGGCTCGAAGCTAATCCAAGCAGGAGAAAAACAAGAACCGGCATTAAAGGGTTCATTACTAAATGGCTTAATAAGGTCCAAGACAGAGGAGGTTTAGGATATGGATTCAATCCAAGCGATAATGTCAAGAATAATGTCACCACAGAGAGCGGAGGAAATTATCCAACGGGCGAGAAAGTCTTCTAAAGAACTCACTCCGAGAGAAAGAGCCGAACAAGAAGCAAAAGTGTTTAACTCAACACCCGGTAAGCTCATTGGCTATGAGTGCGAGAAATGTATGAACCGAGGCTATATTTACCGTGTAAAGGCAGGCGAAACGCCTTTCGGGCAGGTTACATATGATGTGGTTGCTTGCAAATGTGATTGTATGAAAATTCAAGATGAACTTCACAGAATGCAGAACAGCGGTCTTCAAAAACTTCTTAAACGATATACTTTTGAAAGTTACAAGACAACATCAGATTGGCAGAAATATGTGAAAGATAAAGCATACGAGTACATTGACAAATGCTCTGATTGGTTCTTCTTCGGCGGTCAGCCCGGTTGTGGAAAGACACATATATGTACGGCTATTGTCGGAGCATTACTCAAAAAAGGCAAAGCACCTAAATATATGCTTTGGCAGGATGATATTACCAAAATCAAGCAGGCATCGAGTAATTTAGAGGTGTATGAAGCTCTCATAAATTCATATAAGCAAGCGGAAATTCTTTACATTGATGATTTCTTTAAAACTCGCAGGGGCGATTTTGTCTCAACAGCTGATGTCAATGCTACATTTAAGATTATCAATTACAGATACAATGAAGGATTGCCGACTATCATAACATCTGAATTATCACTTGAACAGATTTCGCAGATTGATGAGGCTTTAGGCAGTAGAATTTCAGAAATGGCTAATCCGAAAATTTTTATTAAAGCCGATAAAAATAAGAATTACCGTTTTACGAGAGGAAATGAAAATGATGTCTGAAGCACAGGAGCAATGTAAACTCATTAAATGGGTGGATAAATGTGTGCAAATGAAAATACATCCTGAACTTTCAATGCTGTACGCTGTTCCAAATGGTGGCAGAAGAGATAAAGCCGAAGCCGCACATCTTAAAAGGCAAGGAGTTAGGGCAGGTGTTCCAGATTTATGCCTTGCTGTGCCAAAAGGTAAATATCACGGCTTATATATTGAGCTTAAAGTCGGCAACAATAAGACTTCTGAACATCAGGATAAATGGTTGCAGAATCTTTCGCGGTGCGGATACGCCGTAAAGGTATGTTATGGCAGTACATCAGCAAAGCAGACAATTGAAAAATATCTGCAATTGGGTGATTGATTATGAAATTGCAGGTTTGTCGAAAGTGTAAACACGAATATCATCCGTGTAGCATACGGAAATGCCCGTACTCTGAAAAAGGTTTGTACATATGCGTTTATTGCTGCAAAAAGTGTCCGTATTCAGAGCAGATAGGTACGGGCTGGTGTTGTAGGTATACAAAATGAGACGAAATTGGACAACAGAAGAAGTTGAGTATTTAACATCTGCGTGGGGAAATGTTAGTGTAAAAAACATTACAAAACATTTATCACGCTCTGTTTATTCGGTACTTAACAAAGTTAATAAATTAAAGCTTGGAGCTTTTCTAAGCTGTGGAGATAGATATGTAACTTTATCATATTTGAGCGAAGCTGTTTATGGTAATCAAAGTAGCGGAGGTTATATCAAAATTTCTTGGGCACAAAATAGAGGCCTTCCTCTACATACGATTTGCAGGCAGAAAGAAAAGTTTGAGGTAGTTTATATTGATGAATTTTGGGAATGGGCATACAAGAATCAGAGCTTTTTGAATTTCTCCAAATTTGAAAAGTATTATCTTGGTGTAGAACCTGATTGGGTTGATAAAAAGCGAAGAACTGATATAAGGCACAGCCATAAATTTATTACATCACCTTGGACTGCTGTTGAAGATGAGCGACTTAAGAAATTTCTTGCTGAACATAAATATAGCTATAGAGAATTATCGATACTGCTTAATAGAACGGAAGGAGCAATACAGAGAAGAATATTAGACCTTGGTATTAAGGAGCGACCGGTTAAGGCAAATAATCACATAAAGTGGACGGCTGAAGAAATTAAGAAGCTTGGTGAAATGATTAAATCAGGCTATAAGTATGAAGAAATGTCAGATGTGCTTGATAAATCTGCTAAAGCTATCAGAGGTCGAGTATTTGACTATTACTTGACCGAAAGGCTTGATAAGGTAAGAGCATACATTGGCAATGGTCAGTTTGGCGATAATCTTCCGGACAGGACGATTAAATACAAGAGGTTTATGTCTGATGAGGACAAGGAGAAGGTAAAAGTCTTGTTATCTATGCTTGCAGGTGAAATTAAATGTGTTGCGAAAGAGAACTCAAATGTTGAGAGTGAGTACGCTGAATTTTGGCAAAAAGATTGTTGTACCTATTGGGATAACATAAACGGCTGTACGGCAAACGAAAAAGACTGCGACAGCTGCACATCATTTAATAGAATAGAACCACAATTCTGCAAAAGATGTGGAATTACCTTTTATGAACGAAAAAGTAATGACATTTGCAAGGACTGCAGAGCTGCGAGAATTAAGCAAGCACAGAGAAAATATGCGATATTAAATCAAAAAGGAGTTGTGATAAATGAAAAGCAACTGGAAATTAAGAAGTAAACAGCACGAAGATCGTATTCGTGGTGAAATGTTTGATACCGGTATCGGTTACGGGCTGGAACTTGCTTCCATAATATTGAGTCGCCATTTCGGATTCGGAGCAAAGCGACTTTATAAATTAAATCTTGAAGCCCTGAGATATATTGCAAATGTTAAAGATGGGGCAGAAGAATTTACCGAGGAATACAAAAACAATGTAGAATATGCCTCTATTAAAATGCACAAAGAGTTCGACAGGACTATGGCATTAAAATACAAAGGCATTGACTATGGACAGAAATTGAGAAACGAGATAGATAACGAAAGCTATCTTAATTTGGAAATAGAGGTGAATTAAGTGATGAGAGAAATATTATTCAGAGGTAAATTCGGAAACGAATGGAAGTACGGCTTTTTAAGTATTGAACCCAAAGGATTGGTAATCAAAGAGCCATACAAGAACGAAAGCTCAAATGTGTGGCATATTGACGCTGACACAGTCGGACAGTACACAGGCTTGACTGACAAGAACGGCACGAAGATTTTTGAGGGGGATATTGTAAAATATGGTGATACTGTTCATAATGTAGTGTTTGAACAAAGAAACGGAACAGCGTATTTTGGTCTTGTGTATTCAACACTTGAAACCTTATCGTTTGGATATTATCAAGATTTGAAACAAATTGAAGTAATCGGCAATATCTACGACAATCCCGAACTTTTAGGAGATGAAGAAAATGACAAAAGAAAGAATCGCTAAATTCTGCGAGAAATTTAACACACACAAAGCAACGCTTATTCAGGACACAGACCGTTACCTAATTATTGATTGGCGAAGGGCTGATGGAAGCGGAGATTATTATGTGAATTACATAGTAGATAAGAAAAGAGGTAGCTTAATAGTTAGCGGTGATTTGGGTGATAGCATTGCTACTTGGTATAATAAGATTAAGCCGTCAGATCTTAAAAATTATGTAAAAAATGATATTGGGTATTACATAAGCAAGATTCAAACAGCATCAGATTTGTTTTATTATGATGAAAAAAATGTTGTAGAGAGTATTAAATACAATCTTGAGGATTTTGATTCCGATGAAATAATATCTTCGTATAGCGAACATAGTTCGTGTTATATGGAATCGGAAGATGATGTCTGGGAAGAACTTGAACATGAAGTTTCAAACTGCATTTACGGCAACAAGTTTATACCGTCAGAATTGATTGTAGATTTTTGTTCTGAACTTGATACTGATTACTTTGAGTGGCTTTATGATTGTGGCAAACGAATACATCCTCGTGTTTATTTATGGGCAGAAGGATTTTATCGTGCATGTAATCAGCTTGGTATATAATGTGCAGAGGTAAGTAACGATGACAAACTTTGAAAAAATCAAATCAATGAGTATCGATGAAATGGCTCGGAGTTGTATGAGTTTTTTTGCCTGTCCATATGGAACTCCATATTTCGGTTGTCCTATGGAAAAGCGATTCAATGGCAGTTGCATTGACTGCACGAAACATTGGCTTGAAAGTGAGGTAGATATGGATTGACGGCTAAAGAGATTAAGGACATTAACAGAGAGATTTCACGGCTCAGAGCGAAAATGGCACGGATTCAGGCTGAGGCAGACAACACGGCGGTAACGCTGGGCGAACGAATTGTCCCGTCAGGTCAGACATCCGACAGAGTGGGCAATGCGGTGGTGCAGATTGCCGATATTCAGCGTGATATTCAGAACCTTGAAATCCGCAGGAACTCGGCTCTGAACAGCCTCTCACGGGATGATTTTGTGGAAAACTGCCTGTTTATGCACCTCGGCTTAAAATACAGCTGGGCGAAGATTGCAGTCGATACAGGCGGAATCAATACCCCCGACAACATAAGAATTATGTGCAACCGCCACCATTGGTAAAAGTTGTTCGGTTTTTCGGTTTCAGGGTGATATAATGTAAACTGAAGAAAGCAACAAAACGACATAGGCATTTATGTCTCCCTAAAAAATCGCACAGACCGCTCTCGTTTGAGGGCGGTTTTGTGTTGTGAGGTGAAATTGATGTATAAAGACAAATGCGGTACAGGTTACGAAAATAGCACAAGAGCGATTTTTCAGGGTGCAGGAGAATATGACATCCCGATTATTGAGCCTACAAAAATTACAGAAAACAACTTTATCGGATTTAATGAAGTTTTGAGCAGTAAGCAGAACAACTGCGGTGTGCATTTCTTTTTGGACGATTACCAGTTCCAAAGATTATGGAATACACCCGACAGGTATATTGAGAGTCTACAAAAATTCAGTTGTGTATTATCGCCTGATTTCAGTCTTTACACTGATTATCCGACAGCGTTGCAGATTTATAACCACTATCGCAAGCATTGGATAGGTGCATATTTACAACTCTACGGCATTGAGGTAATACCTACAATTTGTTGGAGCGACGAAAAAAGTTTTGAATGGTGTTTTGACGGCGAGCCTTTGGGTGGTACGGTTGCCGTATCAAGTGTTGGAACGCAGAACCGTACGGAATCAAAAGAACTGTTTTTGAAAGGTTACAAAGAAATGATTGAACGCTTACAGCCTGAAACAATTATCTTCTACGGCAGAGTCCCCGAAGAATGTATGGGAAACATCATCAACATCAAATCGTTTCAGGAAAAATTCAGGAGGTCAAAATAATGGGCGGAAGAGGCTCTTCAAGCGGTATAAGTGATAAGGGAAAGAAGTACGGTACAGAATATCACACAGTTGCTCAATTTGGTGAAATAAAAGTAATTCATATGAATGGTAATACTTCGATAAAAGCTCCTATGGAAACTATGACAAAAAATAGAGTGTATGCTACTCTTGACAAACAGAGCAACATCAAAAGTGTTACTTTTTATGACAACTACGGCGAAAGAATAAAACAAATTGACGTTAAAGGTAGACCTCATAATGGAATGATGCCACATACCCATTTGGGTTATGAACATAATGAAATTGGAGATCGTCAATTGACTGATAAAGAACAGAAATATGTAAGTGCATTATTGAATAAATGGGAAAGAAAAAGAAAACACTTGAATATTTAAAAATTTATTGATATAATATTATAAACGCAGGGGATAGTTTAAATAGGAAAACAGTTTTTACAGATTCCGGTGCAACTCCGGAAACCTGTGTTTAAAGACAGTACAGAAATGTGCTGTCTTTTCTTTTGCTTATTTTTAGAAAGGGCGGTGATACCGTGAAAGACAAATTAAATGCAAGACAGAGGAAGTTTGCGGAATATTATGCGCAGAGCGGTAACACCGTTCAGAGTGCGATACAGGCAGGATATTCCGAAAATTACGCAAACGCAAGAGCGTATGAATTGTTGGAGAATGTTGGAGTTTCAAAATACATCAAGGAGCTTTCCGATAAGCTCAAGGACGAGCGCATTATGAGTGCAAAGGACAGACAGGTTGCTTTGTCCGACATTGCAAGGAATGACGGGCAGGACACCTCCGACAGAATCAGGGCGATTGACACGCTCAACAAGATGACGGGCGAATACACCGTTAAGGTTGACGCAAAGGTTGAGCAGTCTGAAAAGCTATCCGATGTGTTCAGACAGTTGGGTGGTGAGGGACTGAGTGAGTAACAAATTCCCGTTGTCACAAAAGTATATCGACTTTATCAACACAACAAATGTGTCGGCTGAATTTCTTGAAGGAACTACAGCGTCCGGCAAAACTACCGTCGGAGCAGGCGTTAAGTTTATGCGAATGGTGTCGCAGTCGCCGAAGAAACTTCACGCAATTGCCGCCAAAACAACGGGTAAAGCCGAAGAAACGATTATTCAGCAGGATAACGGTATTCTCGACCTGCACCGTAACGCAGTTTACTGTGGCAACGGCGACAAGGATTACAAGCTGCCGCATATCAAGTTTGAGGACAAAATCATCTATATTCTCGGTTACAGCAGTCGGGATAAGTGGGAAATGGTTCTCGGTGCGCAGTTTGGGTGCGTTTATATTGACGAAATCAACACCGCCGATATCGAGTTCATCCGAGAGATGTCAACCCGTAATGACTATATGCTTGCAACGCTGAATCCCGATGATCCGAGCCTGCCTGTGTATAAGGAGTTTGTCAACCGCTCCCGTCCTTTTAAAAAATATGAAAACGATGTTCCTCCCGAGATTACGGCGGAGCTTACCGAAGAACCTGTACCGAATTGGCGGTATTGGTTCTTTTCTTTTGCCGATAATTTAAGTCTTACACCCGAACAGATTGAAAAGAAAAAGAACTCTGCACCGAAAGGTACAAAGCTTTATAAAAATAAAATCTTAGGTTTGCGAGGCAGAGCAACAGGTCTTGTGTTCCCGAATTTTGAGAGGGCAAGACATATCAAATCAAAAGAGTGGGCAGGAAAGTTTTTGAACTGTAACCGCAAGTCGGAACATTTTGTTCAGTTCACCGCAGGTCTTGATACCGCCTATTCGCAGAAGTCGCCTGACACTATCGCAATGACATTTTACGGCATTACCAATCACGGCAAGTGTGTTCAGCTTGATGAAAGAGTTTATAACAACGCTGAAATGCAAACACCTATTGCCCCGAGTGACACGGTGAAGAATTTTATTGATTTTCTTGACCGCAACCGTGATGAATGGGGCTTTGCACGCACGGCTTTTATTGACAGCGCCGACCAAGCGACTATTACCGAATTTCAAAAGTATAAGCGACAGCACGGCTGTGTCTATGACTTTGCAAATGCATGGAAGAAAACGAAGATTATCGACCGAATCAATCTTGTACTCGGCTGGCTTGCCACCGACTGTTATTTTGTGCTTGAACATTGTAAAAACACGATTGCCGAGTTTGAAATTTACAGCTGGCGAGAGGATAAAGACAACACACCCGAGGACGGTCACGACCATTGCATTAACAGCGGTCAATATGCGTGGCTGCCGTTTAAAAATATTATTGGAAGTGAAATAAATGGGGCTGATTAACAGAATGGCTGAATCTATCAGATCGGGAATTAAAAACTTTTTGCAGATTACTCCTGCAAGCGACAAAACAATTACCGTTACCGAAACAAGTAATCATCTGACCGAGTGCTTTATCAATCGCATTTGGTATTGGGGCAACAGCAAACAGCTTGCGGAGCTGTACAGGCAGATTGATACAAACAAAACTATGTTTTGGGCGGCAAAAAGCACAAAGGGGCTTGAAATCCGTAAAATACACACGGGCCTGCCGGCACTCATCTGCGAAACGCTTGTGAATATCGTAATTGCCGACTACAACGGCACAGATGTTACAAGTAAAAATTCAACCGCTTATGCAGAGCGTTGGGAAGACATTGAAAAGCAGAACAAGCTATCCGACACGGTTAAGCAAATGCTCCGTGACCTATGTGTTGTCGGTGACGGTGCTTTTAAGGTCAGTTTTGACACGGCTGTATCAGATGTTCCGATTGTTGAATGGTATCCTGCCGAAAACATCGACTTTACATATGTGCGTGGCAGAATCCGAGAGGTTAAGTTTTACACCGATTACACGCAAAAACACCGCCGTTACCGTTTTGAAGAAACATACGGTTACGGCTATATTCACTATGCTTTGTATGATGACAACGGCAAAGAGATTGACCTGCACACGGTTGACGCTCTTTCGTGGATTGATTCAAAGGGCGTTACATTTGACGAATCATATATGTGGGCTGTACCTGTCCTTTACGGCAAATCGTGCCACAAGGGCAGAGGTGCGGGCATTATCGGCATAAAAACAGACGCTTTCGACAGCCTTGATGAAGTGTGGTCACAGTGGATGGACGCACTCAGAGCCTGCCGAACAAAGCAGTATGTGCCTGATTGCCTTGTTCCGAGAAATCCCGAAACCTGTCAGCCGATATCGCCAAATCCGTTTGACAACCGATTTATCACCGTGGGCAACGATATGTCTGAAAACGGCAACGGCAACAGGATTTACACCGAAAGTCCGCAGATTCAGCACGAAAGCTATTTGAGTTCATACATTACTGCCCTCGACCTCTGCTTACAGGGCATTATATCGCCGTCAACTCTCGGCATTGATACGAAGAAGCTTGATAATGCAGACGCTCAGCGTGAAAAGGAAAAGACAACCCTTTACACAAGGCAGAACCTTGTGAAAATTACTCAGAACGCACTTCAAAGCCTTGTTGCAGTTGTACTCAATGCAGACGGTGAACTTAACGGCAATGGTATTGTTGAGGGCTTGGAAGTATCCGTAAACTTCGGCGAATATGCAAATCCGAGCTTTGAAAGTCAGGTTGAAACTGTGTCAAAAGCAAGACAGGGCGGTTTGATGTCAGTTGAAACCTCGGTTGACGAGCTTTACGGCGACAGCAAGTCGGAGGATTGGAAAGCCGAAGAGGTGCAGAGAATTAAGGAAGAGCAGGGCATTGCAGGCGAAGAAGAAAAATCGGAGCTTGACGATGTGGACCTTACCGACACAGAAGAACCTGACAATAACGCAGATGATGAAGAAAATGCGGAAAATAATGCAGAAAAAACCGAAAGCAATCCCGAACAGAATGATACACAGGTAAACAATGAGTGATTACAATATCAGAGAAGCCTTTGAAAAAATCGAAGATGAACTGATTGACAGCATGATGAGAAATTTCAGCCGTCACAGAGCCGAAGAAACCAAAGAGGGTTACAACTGGACACAATGGCAGGCTGAACAGCTCAAAAGTCTTGAAGAGTACCGTAAGCACAACGCAAAGAAATTTGGCAAGCGTTTCAAAACCATTAACGGCAAGGTTGAAGAGATGATTCGCACCGCCAAAGCTGACGGAAATGCAAGTCAGGAGGCAGAAATTCTTGAAGCTGTCAAGGACGGTTTCAAAGCCCCGAAAAAGCCGTCAGCACACAGCACAGCCGAGTTTTTTAAGGTGAATGACCGTAAACTTGACGCACTCATAAAATCGACCACAGATGATTTTAAAAGGGCAGAAACGGCAGTTTTGCGTATGAGCAACGACAAGTACCGCAAGGCGATTTTTAACGCACAGGTTGCAATGAACACGGGTGCGGTTACATACGAAAAAGCCGTTGATATCGCCTGCAAAGATATGCTCAACGCAGGTCTTAATTGTGTGGAATACAAAAACGGTGCAAGGCACACGCTCTCGGATTATGCAGATATGGCGGTTAAAACAGCCAACAAAAGAGCCTATCTGCGTGGTGAGGGCGAAAAGCGAGCCGAATGGGGAGTATCCCTCGTTGTTGTGAACTCAAGACAGGGCGGTTGCCCTGATTGTGCAAAATATATCGGCAAGGTGTTTATTGACGATGTATATTCAAACGGCAAAAAGTCAGACGGAAACTATCCGCTCCTCTCAACTGCAATCAAGAACGGTTTGTTTCATCCGAGATGTAAGGACAGCACAAGTACATATTATCCCGAACTTGATGATTTGGATGCACCGCTGTCTGAAGATGAAATCAAAGAGCTTGACCGTCAGCGAGGAATTGAGGAAAAACAGCAGTATGCACAGCGACAGGCAGAACGCTTTGACCGCCGTGCCGAATACAGTCTTGACGAGGACAATAAACGCATTGCCCAAACCCGAGCCGATGAGTGGCACGATAGGGCTGATATGCTTGAAGAAAAGGCGAAAAAAGCAGGGAATGTTAATAAAATCACCGATGAATCTGTTGCAAAATCGGGTAAAAGTGGTATAATAAAAGAGAAAAGTAAAAAGCCTATTACTCCGATAACCGATAAAGCTATCAGTCGTATTCCTAAAGTTGATATTGAAGGTTATACAGAAGAGCAGTGTTTGGAAATTCAAAAACAACACAAGGAGCTTTTGAAATTTTCAAAAGAACAAAATGAAAATAAAGAAGTTGCCTTCGTGTTAAAAAATGATGTGTCCAAAATGATTACAGAGCCTATTAAAGGAACTGATGAAAAAATAGATTTTGGATCAGCACTTCAAGGCAAAGATTTATTTGTTATGCACAATCACCCGAGAAACAGCAGTTATTCTTTAAATGATATTATCGAATTTATTAAGAATGATAGTATAAAAACATTTACTATTGTGAAAAACGATGGCAACATTGAAGTATTAACAAAGTTGAAAGGATACGACAGACTATCACTTTTAACAGAGTTACAACGAATGGGAAAAAAGAGGATAAAAACAGGTTCTGATAGTGAATACAGAAAGGTTATTGATAAATTTTTAAGTAAACATCAAGAAGGAGGTTTATTTGAATGGAAGAAATAAACAAATCTGTTTTAGATGGTTCTAACGAAGAAGCTTCAAAACGTCTTGACGAAATAATTAAAGAACTTGAAAAACAAAGAAACAAAAGCTAACCGCTCCGTAAAAAGGGCGGTTTTGTTGTTTAACTTGCCGAGAATATGTTCAGAGCAAGAAAAACGGCTTGTTCACGGCATTGCTTAACTTGCCTGCAACTTGCCGTAACAGAACTAAATACATCAAATCAGCACTTTGAGAAATCAGAGTGCTTTTTTATTATTAATCAAAGAAAGGTTTGATACTATGAGAAAAAGAATTTTAGCAATTGTACTTATGGTAGTTATGATTGCAACAACCGTACTGGTTACTGTGGGCTGTACCGAGGCAACACAGGTATCGTACAATGTTTCGCAGGAAGCAGACAATTTCAATGTGATACGCAGGCTTACGGTTATTAACACAAGAACCGATAAGCCGTCATTTGAACTTGTTGCCGCTTTTTCATTACAGGTCGATAATGACGATAACCAAATTGAGGTTGTCTGCGAAACGGGCAAGGGTGAATACAAAAAGCATATCATAGGTCTTAATGATGAAACTATGTATGTTGTAGAGGACATAAGCGGTGCAGAAGTGGATAAATACCGTTATGAAATTAACTTCCTGCCTAAACAGATTTTGCCGATTACATTTAAGAGTAAAGATTAACAGTTAAACCCGTCGATTTCGACCGGTTTAGAAAGGTGGTGACAGAATGAAAATCAGAGTAACAACAGCATTTAATGACAGGCAGAACGGTTATGTAACCCGACCTGTGGATGAAGTTTTTGAATGCTCCGAGCAGAGAGCAAAGGAACTCATTGACGGCGGTTTTGCAGAAGAGGTCAAGCCTGACGCTCCCAAAAAGCCGAGAGCAAAAACAGTTAAAACAGAAAAAGCAGATTAAGCACTTTACGAATATGTAAGGTGCTTTTTTATTGTCCGAAGACATTAAACTACGGGAGACACCGTGCAAAACTGAAACAGAGAGACACTCTATAAACTGATTACGGGAGACACCCGAAAAACTGAAAGGATATGAAAAAAATGGCAGAACCAAATCTAACACCAACCCCCAATGAAACGACACCTGCACCGCAGGGAACTCCACAGGGAAACGCTCCTGCCTTTGATTATGACAAGCTCGCAAGCCTTATTACAGGCAAACAGAGCGTGACAGAGGACACCGTTTTGAAGTCTTATTTTAAGGAGCAGGGATTGTCAGCCGATGAGATGAAAGAGGCTATCGGTGCTTTTAAAAAGCAGAAAGCCAAGAACACTCCCGACTTTGCAAAAATGCAGTCGGAAGTTGAATCCGCAAACAACGCAAAACTTATGGCAGAAGTCAACCAATCGGCAACCCTCGAAGCCGTAAAACAGGGCGTTGACATTGCAACAGTTCCTTATGTGCTTAAAATTGCAGACTTTTCAAAAGCTGTGACAGACGGCAAGGTCAATGCGAAAAAGCTGACAGAGGCTGTTAAAAAGGTGCTTGACGATATTCCCGCACTCAAGGGCAAACCTGCCGAGAACGGCACAGGAGTTAAGAAAATCGGCGGTGACGGCAACAGCGACAAAAATTTAACAGAAGATGCCTTAAGAGGAATTTTCGGCATCAAATCGAAAAAGTAAGAAAAGAGGTAAATAATTATGGCAGTATTAGAATACGCAACTATTTTCAGTAATGTTTTAAGAGAATTGTACGGTCAAGCCCTTACTTGTGATGACCTTTACCACTCAAACTCTGACATTCAGATTATCAACGGTAAGGATATTAAAATCCCGAAACTCTCGGTCAGCGGTTATAAAGACCATACACGAGGTGCAGGCGGTTTTAATTCGGGTACATATTCAAACGGTTACGAAACCAAAACCCTTGACCACGACAGAGATATTGAGTTTGCTATCGACCCTATTGATGTTGACGAAACAAATATGGTAGTAACTATCGCAAATATTCAGACACGCTTTGAAAAAACACAGGCTATACCTGAACTCGACTGTTATACTTACAGCAAGCTTTATACAGAAGCTAAGCGAGTTGGTGCAACAGTAAAAACTACTGCATTAACTGCGGCGAATGTGCTTGCAGATTTTGACGATAACCTTGAGGCTTTTGCCGAAGCGGGTGTACCGCTCGACAGGGTTATTCTTTATGCGACACCACAGTACAAAAAGCTTTTGAAGAATGCAGAGGGTATTCAGAGAACACTTGAAATCAGTTCCGCAAAGGGCATTGACCGCCGTGTTCGTTCCGTTGATGATATTGATAAGATTGTAGAAGTGCCAAGCTCAAGAATGAAGTCTTTGTTTGATTTTACAAACGGTTGTGTTGCTGACAGCTCAGCTAAGCAGATTGACTATATTCTTATTGACCCGGAAGCACAGGTGTCAAGAGTTAAGTATTCATATATCAATGTCTATACTCCGGGTTCTGACAGCCGAACAGCTGATAATTATATATATCAGAACAGAAAAGTTAATGGTACTTTTGCCATTGACGAACTTATGAAGCAGGGCGTAATCATTCATGCCGAGGCTTAAAGCGAGGTGAGAAAAAATGAAAGCAATCAAAGACAATAAGTCATATACAGTCAACACAGACGAGGAAGCTAAGACTTATGTATCCCGTGGTTATGATATTCAGGATGACAACGGCAAAATCAAAGAATATGGATTAGGCAAGAAAATTTCTGTTGATGATTACAATACTTTGAAGAAAGAAAATTCAAAGCTCAAAGCCGAAAACAAAAAACTTAAAGAGAGTACCAAGTCAGACACAAAGGAGTAAATCTATGTATGCCGATTACATTGAACAGCAGGGCGGAGATGAGAACAGCGTTATCTCTGCCGAACACATTGATGTTCTGACTTTTAACCGCATTGATTTTGAAAAACTTTCGGAAATGCAGAAGAGAATCATCGGCAGAGTGCATAGCAGACTTACTGCTTTTGAAGAAGAAAATGCCGATATGATTTCTTCCTACCTGAAAAGCTATTCAATCAACGGCACATCAATGGAATTTGGCGCAAGCTGGAATTTAATGTGCATCAGCGGAGTGGCAATTCCTGCCGACCTCTATGCGTTGCTAAAATCAACAGGACTTTGTTATCCTGCAATCTGAAAGGTGCGTGAAAACCGTGAAATTTCCGTCACTTGTAAAAAAGCAGTTCTGCAAAACTCCTGTCGAGGTCACAATCTACGGTGAGGGTGTTACCGAAGACGGAACACCCCTGACCGTGTTTGAATGCAAAAATCTGTATCCCTCCGAAAATCTTTATCCGTCAAATCTCCGCTGCGGAGGCAATGCTGTATGCAATGTGCAGTCAAAGGCAAAGACGGTCTATACCAAAGAGCAGAAAATTGTTCAGGTGTCGGCTGTCTTGCTTTTTGACGGCGATATTGCCCCCGACAGCCCCACTTTAAGCGGTGGCTTTGTAATCCTTGACGGTGTGAAGCGAAGTATCGTACAGGGTACAAAACACCGCAACCCTGACGGTACAGTTAATTTTACGGAATTGGATGTGATTTAATGGGATTTTCGGTATCATCAAAAATCAAACTCAATATGCCTGTTGTAAAACAGCTTGACAAGGCAAAGCAACAGGCTCTTGAACAGACAGGTGACGCACTTCTTACACGGGTGAAAAACAAGCAGGTAATGCCGTTTGATACAAGCATACTTCAAGACGATAGTACCGCTGTTGATTATTCACAAAGTGCAAAGGGGATAGTTAAAATTGTGTCAGATACTCCGTATGCAAGACGGTTGTATTTTCATCCCGAGTATAATTTCAGCCGTAAGGAAAACATTGCCGCAGGCGGTAAATGGTTTGCACCGTGGCTTGCGGGCGGTACACGGCAGAATTTTTGCAGTCGGGCATTTGTGAGATTATACAGAAAGGAAGCAGGACTTTGATTTACTTATCGGACATCAGAGATTGGCTCAAAAGCGTTACCTCAGCAGAGCATTATTACATTGGCAAGCTTGACAATAAGCAGGACAGGTCAATCGGTGTGTATTCATTAAAGCAGTCGGGAACACCCACAAGGGCAATCGGCGGTGAAAGTACCTACGATACAATAAGCGTGTCTTTGCTTATCCATTACACCGACAACGCAAGAGAAACCGAGGAGTTTGCACGCAGACTTTACGAAACGCTTTACGGCATTAAAAATGTTGAAATTAAGGAACACAAAATCTATATAATCGAACTGCTCACGGAAGAACCCGTTGATGTGGGAACAGACGACAAGGGTGTGTATGAGCAGGTCATTGAAGTTAAATTTTATTACGAAAGGAAGTAATTTTATGGCAAAAGTTGAATCGGGAGTATTCCCGTGCTATGAAAATCAGTTTGCGGTTGGCAAGGCAGGAACAGAATCCGCCACGACAAATATTGCTAACTGCGAAGAATTTTCTGTTGCATTTGACAACGGTGTCGAGGAATGGACAGCCTTTGAAAACGAGGGCTGGAAGTCAAGGCTTATGACAGCAAAGTCAATCACAATTTCGGTAAAGGGCAAGCGTACAATCGGTGACGCAGGCAATGACCAGATTGCCGCCCTTGCATTTGAAAACGGCAGAAAGGCAGAAGTTTCGTTTATGTGGACCTTCCCTAACGGTGCAACCGTCCTCTTTAAAAATGCAGTTGTATCCGTTACATCAAACGGTGCAGGCGCAAGTACGGGTGTTGCTCCGCTTGAATTTGAAGTTATGTCAAACGGCAAACCCGTATATACAGCAGCCGCTTAAAAAACGAAAGGAATGAACGATTATGTCAAAGTTAATTGATATTACAGACAAACTTAATTTTGAGGAAAAGCCGAGCGTCAGAGTTAAAAATGTTGACCTTGCAATCAACAATGACGCAGTTTCAATGCTCAAAGTTGCGGCACTTTTTGAGGACGGCAACGGTAAAAGTAAAGATGTTATCGAAATGTATCATCTTCTTTTTGATGAATCCGAGAGAGAAAAGATTGAAAAGTTAAAGCTGAATATGCACGATTTCAACGCCCTTATCAGCGAATCTGCCAAAATTGCAACAGGCGATTTGACTGACGAGGGGGAAGCTCAGACCCCGGCTACGACCTGATTGATGACTTTGATTTAATCGTGTCGAGCTTTCGCTCGGAGTACGGGGTCAGCATTTATTCAAAGGATTTTGTAAAAATGAGTTGGAATGAGTTCTGCTCACTTCTGCAAGGCTTAGGACCCGAAACACCGCTTGCAAGAACGGTTCAAATTCGCCTTGAAACCGACAAAGAAGTCTTGAAAAACTTTACTTCGTCACAGCATAAAATCCGCAACAAATGGCGGTCAAGGAATGTAAAGCACTATTCAGACGAAGATATGAACACCGTTCTTGCAGAATTTCAAAACTTCTTCGCTAATCTGTAAATTTGTACATAATTTTCGCTGTATCTACAAAATTCTTGACAATGTTAATATATAGTGATAAAATGTAACATACACTAACAAATTTATTAAGGAGAGTGTATGTTTATGAAATGTCCACATTGCGGAAACGAATTAAAGGACGATGCAAAATTTTGCGACAAGTGCGGTGCAGGCTTTGGCGGAAACGATTCAACCTCGGCAACCGTAAATCCTGCAAATGCGAAGAAGAAAATTTACAAGCGTTGGTATTTTTGGGTTATTATCGTTGTTGCTATTATGATTGTTGGCGGTGTAAACGGTGCAATTAACGGTAACAGCGGTTCAAACAAATCAAAGCAGGAAACTACTGTTGCAAATCAGAGTTCAGAAAAAGCAACTGAAAAAGCGACAGAAGCACCGACCACAAAAGAAGTTGCAACAGAAAAGCCTACTAAAGACCCGAAGAAGGTTGAAAAAGAATTTAAAGACGGTTGCAAAACAGTCGACTTTAAAACTCTTTCAAGAAACCCTGACAAGTACAAAGGTAATGACTACAAGTTTGAAGGTCAGATTATTCAGGTTCAGGAAGGCTGGGGCGATTCGGTTGACCTGAGAATCAATATAACCAAAGAAGAAAATGAGTATCTTGATGAACCATTGTGGACTGATACAATCTACGCAACTGTAGAAATTCCTGACGGTGCGGACAAACTCCTTGAAGATGATGTAATCACATTCTGGGGAACTTGTGACGGCGACTATACATATGAAACCGTAATGGGCAACAATGTGTCACTTCCGAAAATCGACATCAAATACTACGAACTCAACAACTAAAACAAAAAGCCACTCCAAATGGGGTGGCTGTTCTTTTGCAAAATTTTTAAGCGTACATCATAGCGGTGTGCGCTGTTTTTATGCCTGTTTTTAAAAAATCTAAAATGAAAGGAAGTGGTGAATATGGCGACAAAGGCGGGTGAAATTGAGCTTGATGTCAGGCTGACAGGTGATGATATTTCAAAAACATTGCATAAGATTTCCGATTCAATTACCAAAAAGTTTGATTCGGCATTTTCAAGTCTTTCAAAAGATTTTGAAAATGTAAGCACTGATATGAAACAGTCCTTTTCAAAGGTTGCAGAGGGCGTTTCTCAGAAAACCGAAAAAGAGTTTTCAAATATCAAAGGCAGCGGTGAGCAGTTAAGCAATTCGGTTTCATCTTCGTTTAAGAAAATCGGTGCGGCTGTGGTTGCCGCCTTTTCCGTTGCCAAAATCAAGGAGTTCGGTCAGCAGTGCATTGAATCGGCTGCGGAAGTCAATGCGGCAAATTCGCAGTTTGAGCAGACATTCGGCACAATGCAGTCGCAGGCAGAATCAGCCATTCAGAGCGTTGCCGATCAAAGCGGTATTCTTGAAACCCGATTACAGGGTGTCGGCACAAGCATTTATGCCTTTGCAAAAACTACTGGAATGGACAGTTCAAGTGCTTTGGGTATGATGCAGGAGGCTTTGCAGGTAACAGCCGATAGTGCCGCATATTATGACCGTTCGCTTGAAGACACCGCAGAAAGCCTGAAATCGTTCTTGAAAGGCAACTTTGAAAATGATGCCGCACTCGGTTTGTCCTGTACTGAAACCACACGAAATGCGGCGGCTAATAAGCTGTATGGCAAGTCATTTATGGATTTGTCGGAATCGCAGAAACAGCTCACGCTTTTGCAAATGGTTAAGGACGCTAATCAGCTTTCGGGTGCTATGGGACAGGCAAGCCGTGAAGCAGACGGTTGGGAGAATGTAACGGGCAACCTCAGAGAAAGTTGGAAACAGCTCCTTGCCGTAGTCGGTCAGCCTATTCTTCAGGTGGCAACTCAGGTTGTAAAGCGGTTGAGTTCCGCACTTGCGAATTTAACGGAATATGCCAAAGGTGCGGTTGAATCGCTCTCAAAGGTCTTCGGCTGGGATACAGGCAACAACACCGCAAGCAATATCAAATCTGCGTCCGATTCTGCCAAAAGCCTTACGGATACGGCAGATGACAGTTCAAAGTCACTTGATAATGTTCAGAAAAGTTCCGAAAAAGCAAAGAGAAGTGTTGCGGGCTTTGATAAGCTGAATGTGCTTTCAAGCTCTGACAGCTCATCTTCAAAGTCAGACACCTCCTCATCAAAAAGCTCTTCAGGCGGTTCATCAGGCGGAGCTGTTGCAAAGAATGTTGTCAAGGACACAAGCAAAAACCTTTCGGAGGCATTCAAAAATCTATACGAAAAAAGCGGATTCAAAGGCTTTGTCGAGAATGTACAGAAAGGTATTAACAAGGTTGACTGGTCAGCTATAGGCAAGAACTGCAAGACCGTTTTTGATAATGCTGTTCCCATAGTTCAAAAGGCATTCGGCACAATGCAAAAGGTCGGTTCTGCAAAACTCGGGGCAATCGGCTCTGCATTCGGAGCGGTTGCGACAATCGGCGGAAAGTCGTTTCAGACCATTTCAGGCGGTGTTGCTAAGTGGATTTCAAAAGACAGGGAAAAGATTATCGGCTTTATCGACACCATAGGCAACAATCTTACAAACGGCTATAACAACCTTTCAATCTTTTTTGATAATTTCGGTACACTTGCAGGCAATGCAATTGACAATGTTCGCCCTCAAATGGAAGAATCAATTTCCAATCTTTTAAGCGGCCTTACAACCTTTGCGGGCTCAGTCGGCGAAGTTGTTTCGGGTGCGTTTTCAACTGCAACCGAAAGCCTTGTTGAATGGACTGAAAATGACGGTGCAACAATCACAGAATTTCTTGAAAATTTACAATTGCAGTTTGCAGATGTGTTTGACTTTATCGGTCAAATTTTCGGAGATATCGGAACAATTATCAGTAATTGGTGGAACGGCAACGGACAGCAGATTTTTCAGAATATCTGCAATATGTTTACCAACATCGGCACAACCCTGATGAATGTTTACAATCAATGGATTAAGCCTGCGTGGGATTTTATCGTAGCAATCGTAAAGTCAGCTTGGGAAAACTGGCTGAAGCCTGTTTTTGAGGGTGCAATAAACTTCTTCGGCAAGGTTGCAGACTGTGTTTCAACCGTGTGGAATAACTTCCTGTCACCGTTTGTAAACTGGCTTGTCAGCTTTTGGGGACCTATATTTCAGAATGTTTTCAATGCCGTAAAAAGAGTGTTTGATAATGTGTTTACATTTATCGGTGGGTTGGTTACCTCTATACAGAAAACATTCGGCGGTCTAATTAACTTCATTACAGGTGTTTTCTCAGGCGATTGGAACAAAGCATGGCAGGGTATCTATGACTCCTTCAAAGGCATTTGGGACGGCATTTGCGCCGTGTTTAAGTTCATTATAAACGCAATCATTGACGGCATAAATGCGTTGTGGACGGGTATTTATAACTTTGTTTCGGGCGTTGTTAATTCAATCGGCGGAATTGCGGGTATTATCGGCGCGGCATTTGGACAGGATTGGAGTTTTTCAATGCCTGAAAATCCGCCTCTTATTCCGAGATTTGAAGAACCCACGGAATCACCAGCACGAAAATTTGCAAAAGGCGGTATTGTTAAAGCTCCGACACTTGCGGTTGTCGGCGATAACGCAGGTGCTAACAGCGGTAACCCTGAGGTTATTTCTCCTCTTAACAAGTTACAGGGTATGCTCGACAATTCGGGCGGTCAGGATACAGTGATTCTCACACAAATTCTTGACCTGCTTAAACGCATTTATGAAATGTTCATTATCTTTCGCAATAACGGTGGCAACACTTATTCGTTTACTGCCGAGCTTGAGGGTTCAACGCTTTTTGAAGAAATGATAAGACAGGATGAGCTTTACAGACGCAGACACAACGGTAAATCCGCATTTGCATAAAGGGGGGATGATATGTCAAATTATAACGGCTATTTGCTTAAATTCGGCAACAACATAATGCCGAATAAGTACATTACCGCATTTTCATCAACTCCGAATCAGCGACTTGAAACTTCTGCGGAACGAGATCAGAACGGTACGCTTCAAAGGGCAACGCTGCCAAATTACAAAACAAAAATTTCGTTTTCAACTCACATTCTTCATCTTGACGAAAAGATTGATTTTCAGTCGATTATAAACCTCTCAATGGCGAATAAGTTACAGAGAAAGTGCAGGGTAACTTATTGGAACGATGAAACGAACAGCTATTACACCTCTTATTTTTATATTCCCGATATTGAATATACCGTAATGAATGCCGAAAAGAATGAAATAACCTATCAGCCGATTACTGTTGAGCTGATTGAGTATTAAGGGGTGATTTTTAAAAATGCTTGTATCTAAAGAAATTGCTGATAAGCTGAAAACAAACACACTTTACAACACCGTTGCCCTGCATTCCCCCGACGTCAGTTTTGAGGATATAACAGGTGAAAGTATCGTGCTTGACAGCTTTTCGCTTGAAAATGAAATCGTTGAAAAAGAATTGAAATTCGGCGGTTGCATAGCCTCTGAAATGAGCGTGAAACTCATTGATTATGATTGCTCGGCTTTGATAGGAAAGACGGTACAGGTCATCATAACGGCAACATATCTTGAATCAGAGCTGTATCCGTCAGATGATTTGTACCCGTCAAATACTCTTATTTGTCCTGCTGAAACAGGAACGGTTGAATGTCCTGTTTTCTACGGTAAAATTCAGTCGGCTCAAAGAGATAAAAAACAGCGTAACATCGTCAAAATCACAGCCTATGACGCTTTTTATGATATGTCAAAGGTGGATATGTCTTTGTGGTTTGCAGGCAAAGAGAACGAGGACGGCAGTTTTGCTTATGGTTATGCGCACTATCAAAAAGACGATAATTTTAAGAGCTTTTATTCAATAATCGCAGAATTTGCCAAAGATTATGCAATTACAGGGGTTTCACCGCCGAGCTTATCTGTCTTTAGTGTACCGCTGAAATTTGACGATACCTGCGTGGAAAAGGTTATAAAGGACATTACCTTGTCAGGTTTAATCCAAGCTTATGCAGAATTAACTTTGAGCTTTGCCGTTATAGATGCCGACGGAAAAATGCGTTTTAAAAGGCTGTATTCTCAATCTTCCGTTGAAACAATCGATTCGTACAAAGATTTATTCTTTGAAGATTACGAACTTGAGCCTATCCGTATGTACAGTGCTAAGTTTGCTGATAAAAAAGCGTTTTTGTATGGCAACAGTAACGATTTTTCGTGGTATGTTTCCGATAACATTTTGATGAGGTGCAGAACAACAGCAAGTGATATCGGCACAAAATATAATTCTGTTAATTTTTTTGGTGATGTATATAAATATCGCCCGACAAAAATTAAGCTGTTTTCGTATTGGTGGCTTGAGGCAGGCGATAAGTACACAATTAAAACTCCGTTTGAAGATTTGCCGACAATCGAAACATTTGTGTTCAATAAGAAAATGGACGGATTTATAACTGCCCTCACATCAAAGGGCGAAAAACGATTAGGAAAGGAAGTAAAAGAAAATGAACAAATACAATAAAATTGTCTTTGTGAACGGCTCTGCTCCGCCCCTCAATGCCGACAACCTCAACCATATGGATGAGGGAATTGAACGGGCAACAGACGGAGCAATTGCACTTGAAACCGAAATAGCCACGGCAAGAGGTGATTCTGCCGACCTGAACACACGCTTCACCGCTGATGAAGCAAGCCTTGAAGCCGTGAAGTCTGAAATAGCCACAGCAAGAGGCGGTCAAAATTCACTTGGAACAAGGCTTGATAAAACAGACAAGAGTATTGCCCGAAAGCTTGATTCAATGCCGTTCGACAGCGAACCCAAAAATAACAGCCCGTGTTATCTCACAAGCGGAGCAGTTTACAACGCTCTGCTTGTGAAAGCAGATAAAACCGCCTTGGCGACTAAATACGATTCGTCAAATATTGAAAGTGGTACATCAACACTCACACCGTATTCAACCGTCACCGATAAAATCAAAAGTGCAAACTGTACATATAAGACGATTGGTGACATCGTAATCGTCAGTGCAACGGTCAAAATGAACGCAGTATCTCTTAGCGGCAATAGCATGTGTCCGCTGATTGATTTGCCGTACAAATGTATTTCCGAGGACAATGTTTTTTGTGTCGGTATTTCAAACCTTGGCAAGCTCTTTAAATTTGCCATTCCGAAAAATAACACTTGGCTACAGTTTTCGACTCAGGATAAGACGGCTTACACATTTGCAGACGGCGAGCAAATTAATGTGATTTGCTTGTACAAAATTAAATAACGGAGGTAAAAATAATGGAACTTAAAGAAAAAATCACACTCGATATGCTCACAAAGGACAGCGTTTCGGTACTCAGACAGCAGTTTTTGACCTTCAACGGTGAAGAAATGCAGGTTGGCGGAAACATCCGCAACGCATACATGAACAGCAAATCGGGCAGAGAACAGCTTAAAACGGTGCTGTCAGACGAATATTACAATGCCGTTATGGCAGTTTGGGGCGATAATCCAACCGTTGACGAGCCGATAGAAAGCGAGGTGTAAACAATGAAAGAAAACATTTTACAGGCATTATTTGCCACGGTATGCGGTGCTATTGTCGCATATCTTAACATCTTGCTTGTGCCGTTTGCGGTGATGATTGCGGTAATGATTATCGACTATATCACAGGAATGGCACAGGCATACATCAGTCACACACTTAACAGCCGTGTCGGGGTAACTGGTATCATCAAAAAGGTAGGCTATATCGTAGCCGTAGCGGTCGGTATTGTTGCCGACTATCTCATCAGTTCGGCACTTGTCAACTGCGGAATCGACCTGCAGATTAACTACTGCATCGGCATGATTGTTACGATTTGGTTTATCATCAACGAGTTGATTTCAATCCTTGAAAACCTTTCGGAAATCGGAATCCCATTGCCGAAATTTTTGGTATCAATCGTTAAGAGATTAAAGACTACTATCGAAACAAAAACAGATGAAAGCGAGGAATAATTATGAGTAACTCAAAACTTGTAAATTACACAAAATTAAGTCCAAACCACAGCGGTAAACGCACACACAGCATTGACCGCATTACTCCGCATTGTGTAGTCGGTCAGTGTAGCGTTGAAACACTCGGAAACATTTTTCAGAACACAGCTTGTGAGGCAAGCTGTAACTACGGAATCGGCTATGACGGCAGAGTGTTGCTCTGTGTCGATGAGGGCAATCGCTCTTGGTGTTCATCAAGCAATGCAAATGACCAGCGTGCAGTCACAATTGAATGTGCAAGCGACACGGTAGCTCCGTACACCATGAACAGTAAGGTTTACAACAAACTCGTTGCACTCTGCGTTGACATCTGCAAGCGTAACGGCAAGACTAAACTGCTTTGGTTTGGCAATGAGGACAAGACTTTAAACTATTCGCCAAAATCAGGCGAAATGGTCTTGACTGTACACAGGTGGTTTGCGAATAAATCTTGCCCAGGTGACTGGCTTTATAACAGGCTTGGCAATCTTGCAGACGAAGTAACTGCACAGCTCGGCGGTAAAACATCAAATAAGGAGAATGAGGAAATGATTAAATACGGCTCACACAATACAGCAACACTTGCATTCAAGAAACAGTTGATTACACTCTACAATATGGGTATCATCAAGACGAAAGTCGATAATTCAAACGGTTTCGGTGACGGCACTTTGAAAGCTGTAAAAGAGGCACAGAGAGCAGGTAAGGTCACGGTTGACGGCAAGGTTGGCGAAAAAACAATCAATGCTATCTATCATCTTATCAATGATTGCAATTGGGCTAAAGATAAGAAAATTGCAAATGCCAAAAAGGCACTTGGCTGATGTTAAATATTTCGCACCGTTGCAAATTTTATGTGGCGGTGCGGATATCATAAATGAAGAATTGGGGTGACGAAAACGGTAAATTTATATCAGGGCGATTGCCTTGAATTAATGAAAAACATTCCCAATAACAGCGTTGACCTGTTGCTGACAGATCCACCATACGGGATTGATTTTCAATCAAAATATCATAATGATAAACAAAAAGAAAGCCTAAAATTTTAAATGATAAAAAGCCATTTACAGATTTTATCCCATTGATAAAGTCAAAAATTGCAAAAACAGGAGGCATACTGTGTTTTACCCGTTGGGATGTTCAGCAGATCTTCATTGATGAGTTTATTCGTAACGGTTTAAAGCCGAAAAATGTTCTTATTTGGGACAAGAAAAGTCACAGTATGGGCAATTTAAAAAAGGCATTTGGCGGCAGATACGAGAGCATTATTTGGATACCGAACGATGATTTTAAATTCAAAAACGGACGACCGCAGGATTTAATTTCTGTTCCAAGAGTAACGCCGTGTAAGTTAATTCACCCGAATGAGAAACCTGTTGAGCTCCTTGAATTTTTGATTGAAAAAACTACTTCACAAAACGCAACCGTCCTTGATTGCTTCATGGGTTCAGGTTCAACGGGAATTGCCTGCATAAATACAAACCGTGATTTTATCGGTGTTGAGCTTGACGAAAAGTATTACAAAATTGCTGAGGAAAGAATAAATTCAGTGATTAAATAAATTACATATTAAACACATAATTGCAAAAAAATTCCCCCTCATCCGCCGTAAAAAGTGGATGAGGGGAGTTTGTTATTTGTAGATTTGTTAGCTACTTGTTAGCTGTGTGTTAGCTACGATATGTATTTTTCCGTGTTTTAGAGTGATTTAAGTATAGCAAAACCCCAGTAAATATCGTATTTACTGGGGTAAAAAGCTATGGTGCAGGTAACAGGACTTGAACCTGCATGAAACTGCTTTCACATGGACCTGAACCATGCGCGTCTGCCAATTCCGCCATACCTGCTTATTTAATTTTGTTGTACAAATTAGTTGTGAGTTAATCACATATCTGCCAATCTGAGATATAGCCACAACGCTACCCCTGACCTACTGCTTAGAAGGCAGTTGGTCACTCTTAGCATCCATTATTTGTGCAACACCCAAAATGTGCTATATTATTATAGCAGACCGACAGGTAAGTGTCAAGTGACATTTACTTTATCGGTCTGTTTTACGCTGATTATTTTTCAGAATCGGGTTTGCGGATTTTGAAACCGTCATATTTTCCGATGTCGCAGAGGGCAATTTCGTGGCAACCCATCCTTGTTGAAAGCGGTGCAAGCTCCATATAGTCGCCGTAGAGGAAAGTAAGGTACTTGTCATATTCCTTTGGCACGGGGAACTTGTAACCCTCAAAGTCGGCATAAGCAACATCGTCAAGATATTCCTTTGGAAAAGCACCGTTATAAATATTTCTGCCCATTCCGTCATAGAGATATTTTGCGTTCTTTTTGTTTTTAAAGAATTTTAAAGTACGGACTTCAAGCCACATACTGAATCTGAGCGGAAATATTTTCTTGCAGAAATTTGTTACAATGCTCTGGATTCTACTGCCGTTTTCAGCCTTACGATTATTCCATTTATTGAACACCAGCGCTCTTGTGAACAGAGTCACAGCCATATGAATTTTTCGTCCGATTGCTGAATTGGCTGTGTTATCATGACAGAAAATATCAAACGCAATTCCGTTGTGCATTGCGTGGTGGTCTTTTGCAAAGTCGGTTGCAAAGAAAGTGTCGTCAAGTCTGACCTTGGCAAATTCATAGAAACAAGCCTTGTCCGTATGGTACGATTGAAAAGTCATATTGCTCGGAAGTTCCTTTGGCGCAATCTCGCAAAAGCGGTCAAAATCTTCACGCAACATCATAATATCGGCATCATCATCCCACGGAATGAATCCTTTGTGACGGATTGCACCGAGAAGTGTTCCGCCACCGAGAAAATATTTTATGTTATGCTTTCGACAAATTCTGTCGGTTTCAAGCAGAAATGCAAGCTGAATTTCGTGAATTGAATCAAGTCTGCGTTCGTGTGAGTGGGGGATACGCAGAACTTTTTCAGACTTCATCTTGTCCATTATGCAGATTTTCAGCATGGTTTCAAGGTCAATGTCGGGAGTGCATTCGTTTACGAAAATTTTGTTTGAATTAATTGCACAGCCGTCAAGCTCCGTAAAATTGCCCGACTCAATTGTACAGCGACTGCCGTAAATATCGTTGAGAACAGCCGCAATCATAATCAGCGATGCGTTGCAGTTTTTGCCGCCGACATTATAAACTGCGTTTTCTTCAAGATTTGTCATTGCGAAAACAATCGCCTTTAAAACATCGTTGATATAAACAAAGGTGCAGCGATCCCTTGTTGCCGGAACAACTGTGTCACGGCGGTTGGCTATATCGTCAAAAACAGGATCAAGCACGCTTGTAAAGTTGCTTGACGCTCCCAAAATTATGCCCGTTCTGAGCGTTGTAACGGTTGATTCGCTGTTCTTCAAAACCGAGTGCAAGGTGGTTTCTCTCGTTCTCATAAGCTGACCTGCAAGCGATGAGGGAGAGGTTGCGTCAAGTTCTGCGTACTCGTTTTCGGAATAAACTCTGTGCGGTTTGGATTTGCCGTAAATTCTGCTGTCGTTCACAACGACAACTCTTGCGCCTGTGGCTTTTGCAATTTTGGCACAGGCATTTATCTCTGCAATGCCGTCAATCATGATCTGTGGGTTGTTGTCTGTATGTTCACCGCAGATTCCTGTTGTAATTACATAGTCGGCACTTGAAATTTCTGATGCAGAATTATAATCGACAAAATCAAAATCATCTCTTAACAAGAGTTCGCTGTGGTATGATGCCATTGCGTTGCGTGATTTGCCGAGAAGGATAACTTTTATTCCGAGCCTTTTAGCCTCGTTATTGTACAGAAAGGCATAGCAAAGACACCTTGCAAGTTCACCGCCTGAGATGACAATTGTTTTGTCCCTGAGCTTTGCAAGAGTTTCTTTTTCAACTCCGGGCAATGCCGCCCTGTCGGCCTCAAATTCGTTTAAAAAATCTTTAATACGCATTACTTTATCCTTCGCAATTCTGCACGCAGTTCTGTTGCTCTTATACTGCGTTTTATTCCGTCTTTAAGCGTGGTTTTCGGACTAAAGCCGAGTGATTTTATTTTATCATTGCACAAAACATACGGTGTGGGGGATGACGGAGAAAATTCGGGTTCTTCTTCGTCTTTTCTGTGAACGAACACTACAGAAAGATTCTTTTCGCGATTTGCCGATTTTACAAGCTGTGCAAATTCCCGCATTGTCACATTTGCGTTATCGTTTGAAATGTTGTATGCCTCGCCGCTTTTTCCGTTAAGCAAAATATCAATCAATGCAGAAACCGTGTCCGTCACATAGCAAAAGCTGAACTTTTCACCACCGTTATCTGTAAGCATAATGCTCTGATTTTTTGCCGCACTGACAATCAGCTTTGCCCATTTTCTTTCATCGCTCATTCTGACACCTCCGAGTGTGGGGCAGGGACGGGCGATTTTTACATTCATACCGAACTTTTCAGCATAGCAAACAGCAAGTGTTTCGGCTGAACGCATACTTTGTGCGTATGCACTGTCGGCATCGGTCGGATCGAGATAGCCAAGGTCGTTTTCGCAAATGTTATTTTTACCGCTGAAAACCTCCCCGTAAACCATATATGAAGATACGAGCAGAACCGATTCGGCATTTGACTCTTTTGCATATTCAAGCACATTTGCAAAGCCCCAAGTGATTGTATCCGCAATTTCGGGATTACTGCAATCTTCCTCTGCAACCTCACACGGGCAGTTGCAGTATATTACAAAGTCGGCTCTTTCAATCTCCGGAAAGTTCTTTGACTCTCCGATTTCAACAACAAAATCTTTGCGGAGAGTAAGGCTGCCGAACTGCTTTTCGGCATCTTCACGGCTTTTTGCAAGGGTGATTACCCTTGTGTTGTTTTCAAAAAAATCATTGCCCTCAAGCAATGTGCATATAATGTAATATGCAATAAGTCCGTGACAGTCCGACACGAAAACAGTCTTGTTTTTTAACTGTTGAAAATTTATCCTGTTGTCTGCAATTTTTATAATGTCCTCAAAAATTTCGGAGGGCAGATTGCCTTTTACGGTACAGTCCATATGGGTTTACCTCTCAGATAAATCAGAAAAGCTCCGCAATTGTGGAGCTTTTGCTTTATTCCGAAACGGAATTATTTTTTCTTTTTTGATTCCTCATAAACTCTGAGGGTTTCATCTGTCGGTCCGTCAAACATAACAGTTCCTTTTTTCAGGAAGATTGAACGCGCGCAGATTTCTTTAACCGAAGCGGCATTGTGACTTACATAAAGTACGGTTACACCGCTTTCGATAATCTCTTTAATTTTATTTTTACACTTCTTTTTGAAGGTTGCGTCACCGACCGAGAGCGCCTCATCAACAACAAGAACATCGGGTTCAATGTTAACATTGATAGCAAAACCAAGACGCATTTTCATACCGCTTGAGTATGTTCTTACAGGCTGGTCAATGTAATCTCCAAGCTCTGCAAAGTCGATGATTTTCTCCTCAATCTGCTTAATGTAGCTGTCCTCAAGACCGAGAACATAACCCTTCAGATAAATGTTTTCCCTGCCTGTCATTTCCATGGAAAAGCCTGCAGTGAGCTCAAGCAATGCGGCAACCTTGCCGTCAACGGTGATTTCGCCTTCGTCGGGAAATGCAACGCCCGTAATCATCTTGAGCAGAGTTGACTTGCCTGCACCGTTGTCGCCGACGATACCAACCGATTCGCCACGATTGATTACCATTGAAACATTGTTAAGTGCCTTGTTCGTTTTTGCATTTCTCGGCTTAAAGAAAAGAGCCTTGAATCTTGCCTTGTCATCTTTGTAGAGTGTGTAGGTTTTGCTGACATTTTTAAAGGTAATAATCGGATCGGATACTTTTGTTTCAGCCATAATATTACCTCCTTAAAGTACATCAGGAAGTTTTTTCCTGAGTCTGTTGTAGTTGAAAATACCAAGAGCGAAAATTACAACAAATTCAATTGCAAACACAAGACATTCCGTTTTGTTTGCATAGAACGGTCTGTTGTAGAGGAAACAGTTGCGGTAGCCGTTTACGAAAAAGTTAATCGGATTGATAAGCATGAGCTTGTTGAGAAACGGCGAATCAAAGCCGTAGGAGTTGTACATAATACCCGATAACCAGAAAATACCTGACATAACGGAAACAATCAGACTTTCAAAGTCCTTACTGAACGCAGACATCGGGGCTGTTGACCATGTGAGCGCAAGGAAGAAGATAAACATCAACGGACAGTACAGGAAAAATTGCAGATTGTACCAGCTCGGTCCGATTGTGAAAAGTACATATGCGTACATAAATGCCATAAGAATCAGGTGAACGAAAAGCCTTGAAACCTCTGTATAAGTAAGGATTGTTGAAACGGGAAACTTAACCTTTGTAATAAATTGACGGTTGATTCTCAGTTCCTTTGCACCCTGCGTTATGCTGTCCTGAATAAAGAACCACGGAATGATACCGATGAACATAAAAGTAAAGAAGTCAATGGAAAAAGGCTGTGCTCCGCCGATGTCAAGGTGAAGGGTTTTAAGCTGTTTGATACCGCAGGAAAAAGCGAACCAGTAAACAAAAATTGTAAACGCAGGCTTAACAACAGCCCAAAGAGGACCGATTACGGCGCCTTTGTAAGTTTTAATAAGTTCGTTTTTGGCAAGGAGCAAAATCTGCTTTCCGAAGCCACGATGTTCTTTTAAAATTGTAAACAATTATTATACCATCCTATCTCTTTTGTGATGCACAGGCGCCCGCCTGCAAGTGAATAAAATCAAAAAATGTATTATGCACTCTTTAACAGTATATATTATATTACTTTTTCCTAATTTGTCAATCAAAACAAGGCAATTGAAATCTATTTGTAAGATTGAGCGAATCCCCGTTAATTCTGTGTATTTTGAGTGTTCGCAGAGCGAATATGACAACCTGTCACGGAAACCCTTTAAAATAAGGAATAATACTTTTCAGATAACATAAAATTTAAAGGCTGTATAAATGGGGGATGATTAATTTTAAAAATTTACCAAAATTAAAATCCCGAACAGAGCCTTTAAAAGCTTTGCTCGGGATTAATTTTATTGCTTATCAGTCTGCCTGGATTTTTACAAACTGTTCCTGCATATAGGAATAAACCTCATCGGAAACATTTGAAAATACATAGCATTTGTCAAGATACTCGTCACTCGGGAAGATGAATTCGTTTTTCTTTGCGTCTTCATCAATGTAATCGTCATATGCCACCTGATTGGGTGTTGCATAGTTGAGATATTCAAAGTTTGCGGCGGCAATTTCCGGATCCTGCATAAAGTTGATGAACTTCTCAGCATTTTCCTTGTTTTTACTGCATTTCGGAATACACATTGCGTCATAGAAAAGGTTTGAGCCGTCCTTTGGCATTGCGTAGTCAAGATCCTCGTTGTTATCAATCATTGTCATAATGTCGCCTGCGTAGTACGGAGCAATTGCCGACTGGCTGTTTTCCATTTCAGTAAATACCTGATCCATTACATATTTTTTAAGGAGAGGCTTCTGCTCTTTAAGTTTAGCGGCGGCTTTGTCAACATCTTCCTTGGTGCAGTTAGCAGGATTAATGCCCTCAAGCTGCATTGCAATTGCCATTGCGTCACGGCTGTTGTTAAACATAAGAATCTGACCTGAAAGGTCTTTGTTCCAAAGTGCGTCCCATGAATCGGGCTTTGTTTTAACCTTTGTTTTGTCATAAACCATACCTGTTACGCCCCAGCTGTAGCATACGGTATATTTACCTTCGGGATCGCAGGCAAGCTTTTTGAAACGATCCATAAGATTGTCGTAGTTAGGAATATTGTCAAAGTTAAGCTCCAACAGCATATCCTCATCAATCATTCTGCTGATCATATATTCGGACGGAATGACAACATCATAGCTTACATTACTGTTTTTCAGCATATTGTAAAGCTCTTCGTTGGTTTCATAGGTTGTGTAGTTTACCTTGATGTTGGTGCGTTTTTCAAACTCCTCGATAATATCGAGTGAGTCATCTTCGCCGTTTGAAATGTACTCGCCCCAGTTGTAAACATTAACTTCTCCTGCGTCAGCTGAGTCAGCCGAAGCACCTCCGCCGCAGCCTGAAAGGCAAGCCGCACATGTTGCCGTCATTGCAGATGCAAGGACAATGCTGATGATTCTTTTCATTTCTCAATCTCCCTTTAATAAAATTTAAAAATCAAGTTCTCTTCTTCTGCACCTTTTCTTCGTGTCTGTCACGCAGATTAATAATAACCATAACAATGAGTACAGCAAGGAAAAGCAGTGCGGAAAGAGCGTTGATTTTCGGTGAAATTCTCCTGTGAGTCATCGAGTAAATTTCAATAGAGAGGTTCTGGAATTTTGCACCTCTTGTGAAATATGTTATGATGAAATCGTCAAGAGAATATGTAAAACTCATGAGCAGACCCGAGAAAATACCCGGCATAAGCTCGTGAATAATTACCTTGTAAAATGCCTGCCATTGGTTACAGCCAAGGTCAAGGGCGGCATCGTAAATGCTCTGATCCATTCGTTTGATTCTCGGCATAACATTAAGCACAACAAACGGAACACAAAAGCATATGTGCGAAATTAAAACCGTGAAAAATCCCATTTCAAAGTTAAAGATAACTCCGAGAGTCGTAAACAAAAGCATGAGAGAAACACCCATTACTATGTCAGGGCTGATGATCGGAATGTTTGACGCATTCTGAATAAGCATTCTTTTTTTGCCCTTGAAATTGCTGATGCCGATTGCGGCGGCAGTTCCGAGGACTGTTGCAAAAACAGATGCAAGAACGGCAATAATAACAGTGTTCCACAATGCGTTCATAATATTGTCGTCACGAAAAAGCTGTACATACCATTTGAATGTAAATCCTTTCCAGACGGTAGTTTTGCCGTTGTTGAAGGAGTAGAAGATAAGTACGGCAATGGGCGAATAAAGGAAAATAAGCAGGATTGCAATGTAAATTTTTGAAAGAATACCTGTTTTCTTTTTCATTATGCAATCGCCTCCTCATCACCGAACAAGTTCATGATTATCAGGAACACGAAAATAAAAATCATTAATATCAATGAAATTGCCGAACCCGTGTTTTGGTCTGTCCAGAATATTTTTTCAATGACATCACCAATCATAATGTCATCCGGACCGCCGAGATACTGTGCAACCAGGAATGTGCTTGCACTCGGAACAAATACCATTGTCACACCCGAAATAATTCCGGGAACGCTGAGCGGTGCGACAACCTTTCTGAATACGGTAAAGTTGTTTGAACCGAGATCCTGAGCCGCCTCAATAAGACCGTTGTCGATTTTGCTCATAACGGTGTAAATCGGCAGAACCATAAACGGAAGATATTCATACACCATTCCGAGAATTACCGCACCCGTGTTGCCGATGTAGGTTGAATGAATACCCAAAAGCGAGAGCATCATATCAATCGGACCGTTGTCCTGCAAAAGCGTTACCCATGCGTAGATTCTTAGCAGAAAGTTCATCCACATAGGAATCATAAGCAACATAATGAGCGTGTTCTGGGTTGATTCTTTCATTCTCGTGAGAAGGTATGCAAGCGGATATGCAAGTACAAGACAGATTGCCGTTGAAATAAGCGCAATCCAAAGTGATTTTACAAAAATATTTGTGTAGTAAAACGCATTTGTAAATGCCTGAAACGAAAAATTACCGTTCTTGTCGGTAAAGGCGGTAAAGCCGATCATAATAATCGGAATCATTGTGAAAACAACCATCCAGATTATGTAGGGAATAGAGGGCTTGCGTGATTTCATTTATCAGCCCTCCTTTTTCGAAAACTCTGAGATTACCTCAAAACGAGCCTTTGAAAAGTTGAATGAAAGCGGAACATAGGTTGCGACCTGCTCGTCCGTATCGCTGAGCATAAGCCACTTTCTTTCGTCCGATTCAAGAATGATTTCGTTGTGTTCACCCTTGTAAACTACGGATTCAATGTACAAATCCTTTAAATCGCCCACGCCGTCGCCCGCAAGCGAAAGAGCGTCGGGCGGCAGAGTGATTTTTAGTTTTGTACCTTCTTCATAGTATTTATCGGAAACGGTAACGGTTTCGCCCTCAAGCTCAAATTCAAAGGAATTGTCATTCTGATTCGAGTATGTAACGGTTGTCTCAATAACATTATCGTAAAACGGAAGAAGTTTGTTCATAATCTGAATGTTGAACGGGATAACCCTCATACCGATTTTACTTCCGATTTCAGCCGATTTGGTGGAGTGGATAAGAATTTCACACTTTCCGCATCTTACGCTCATCTCATAGTGAACACCCTTGAAGGTTGTGTTCTCAACAGTTCCGACAAGCTGACCGTCCTCGGGAGAGGTAACTTCAATATCCTCGGGACGGATGACAACATCAACAGGAGTATTCCTGCCGAATCCCTTGTCGACACATTCAAGCTCTTTGCCGAGAATTTGAATTCTGCAGTCATCAAGCATAATTCCGTTGAGAATATTTGCCTCACCGATAAAGTCTGCAACAAATGCGTTCACAGGCTCGTTGTATATATCCTCGGGAGAACCAATCTGCTCGATTACACCGTTGTTCATAACAACAACACGGTCGCTCATGGTCAGAGCCTCTTCCTGATCGTGAGTAACATATATAAATGTTTTCTGAGTTTTCTGCTGAATCTCCTTAAGCTCAAGCTGCATACTCTTACGCAGTTTAAGGTCAAGAGCACCGAGAGGCTCGTCAAGCAGAATGATTTCGGGATCGCACACAAGCGCCCTTGCAATTGCAACACGCTGCTGCTGACCGCCCGAAAGCTTTGCAACGGAACGCTTTTCATAACCCTTGAGGTCAACGGTTGCAAGCATATCGGTTACACGCTTTTTTATTTCATCTTTCGGCATCTTTTTAAGCTTGAGTCCGAAAGCCACATTATCAAAAACATTGAGGTGGGGAAACAAAGAATATTTCTGGAATACCGTGTTTACATTTCTTTTATTCGGAGGAGTTCCGTTAATTCTTTTGCCGCCGAAAATGACATCGCCGCTGTCGGGTTCAACAAAACCGCCGATGATGCGCAGGGTTGTGGTTTTACCGCAGCCTGACGGACCGAGAATAGTTACAAATTCCTTTTCATTTATATCAAGGTTGATGTGGTTAAGAATTACCTCACCGTCAAATTTGATGAAAATATCCTTGAGTGAAACTATTGTTTTCTTTGATGTCTGTTCCATTTATGCACCCCTGTTCCGTTGTGATAACAGTAAAATCCGTAAAAAATAAAGCGGATTGTGTCAGCCTGAAAAATGCAGGCGAACACAGTCCGCTCTGCCGTTTCTGCAAAGACATAACCATGATGCTCAGAATTTTTGAACAGAAAAATAAGACGGCTGTGTCGCCCCGTCCTTTTTCTTTACACAAAATCCTTATTAACCGCTTAAAAGCGATTGCACGCAATACAATTTAAATTTTCCGAAATGTCACCCGTCACATAAGCATCAGGGGACAACTGCTCTTTGATTATATTCTAAATGCACAAAAATGTCAATCAATATCGTGTAAAAAGAAAATCAAATTTGCATTACTAATATTCTTTTAAAGAAGTAAAGTCCATACAGAGTCAGAAAAGGTTAAATATAATGCTTTTTGGTGCAAAATTATTGTTAAAAAAATTTTACAACCGTGTAATCTGCACAAAAAACAGCCCTCGAATTTGTAACATAAAGTATATACTTTTTTGGTGAAATTTGTTATAATGAAATCGAGAATTTTATGAAAGGATGTTTTCCCTATGAAGAAAGCAAAAAAGATTGCAAGTCTTGTTGTTGCGTCTGCGCTTCTGACATCTTCTTTTGCGGCAATTACCTCCGTAAATGCTGCCGAGGTTGATTCCGCACAGACTGCATCTGCCGACAGCACCCTTCGTGATAAGGTCGGCGACGGTGTTATGCTCCACGCATTCAACTGGTCTTACAATACAATCAAAGAAAACCTTCCCGCAATTGCAGCGGCAGGATACACAACAGTTCAGACTTCTCCCGTTCAGCAGCCAAAGGACTACTCAACCTCAGGCGATGTAACAGGTCAGTGGTGGAAGCTTTATCAGCCGATCAGCTTCCATATTGCAGAGAAGTCATGGCTCGGCACAAAGGATGATCTTAAATCACTTTGTGATGAGGCTGACAAATACGGTATCAAAATCATCTGCGATATCGTTTCAAACCATATTGCAAATGCCGATGAAGATAGGCCGGAGACTGTGAGCAATCAGGTTAAAAAGTACGAGCCTGAGTTCTATAAGAAAAGAAGAACCTACACCCGTACATACAAAGGCGATGCAAACGACAGTTCGGTTCAGGCAGTTGTTCAGGGTCATGTTTCAAAGTGTCCTGACCTTGTAACAAACGATACTGCTGTTCAGACCTACATTATCAACCTCCTCAAGGAATGCATCGACTGTGGTGTTGACGGTTTCCGTTTTGATGCCGCAAAGCATATTGAAACAGAGGATGACGGCGAGTATGCGTCTGATTACTGGAAAAATATAACAACCTCGGCTTCTTCTTACTACACACAGAAAACAGGCGATGACCTCTACATCTACGGTGAAATTCTTAACAACTGCGGTGCAGACAGAAGCTACTCCTCATACACCAAGTATATCAATGTTACTGACAACAAAACGGGCGACGCAGTGCTTTACAATGTCACAAAGGGTAAGGCAAGCACAGCTACCAATGCGAAATACAAATCAGGTGTTGCAGCGTCAAATGCAGTTCTCTGGGCAGAAAGCCACGATACATACGAGGGTAGCTCGGGTTCATCGGGATTCTCAAACACTTCCGGTATTTCGGATGAAAATGTTGTAAAGGCATGGGCAATCGTTGCGTCAAGAAAAGATTCAACAGCACTTTTCTTTGCCCGTCCGGGAACAGCTCTCATGGGTAACATTTCAACGGATTCAACTTACAAGAGCACAGCTGTTTCCGAAATTAACAAGTTCCACAACCTTTTTGTAGGTCAGTCTGAAAAGCTCGGTTCTTCAGGCGACATTGCTTATGTTGCAAGAGGCACAAGCGGTATCGTTCTTTCAAATTGTAACGGTACAAACGCAAGCGTAAGTATTTCCGGCACAGGTCTTGCAGACGGCAAATATACGGATACGGTTTCAGGTGCTGAGTTTACGGTTGCAAACGGCGTTCTCACGGGTTCAATCGGCAACACGGGTGTTGCTGTTGTTTACAACGGTACAACAACCCCGAAGGCAATAAACTCTGTTGAAAGCGGTTCGTTCAGGGGCGACACAATGACCCTTACACTCAGTCTTGAAAACGCAACATCGGGTACTTACTGTCTTGATGATTCAACTCCTGTTAAGTTTACGGGTACAACATCAATCCGCATCGGTTCAGATTATAAGCCGGGCGAAACAATCAATCTCACAGTTACGGCAACCGACGGTGTAAAGACCTCTTCAATGGTTTATAAGTACGCAAAGAGTACCGCTCAGGAATCGGGAGTGTATGTATTCTTCAACCCTGCTAACAAGAAGGGTTGGTCAGCACCTTACCAGGTTTACATCTTTGATGAAACCACAAACAAGGGTACTGTTTACAAGAATGCAAACTGGCCGGGCGAAGCAATGACTCTTGATCCTGCAACAGGTTACTATTACTACGAAGTTCCGAAGTCATCAAGTATTTCAGCTGATGAGGATGATGAAAATCAGGCTGCGTCGGATTTTGACCTTTCAACTTCAGCCAACACAAGAGTAATCATCTCTGAAAAAGGCGGCGAGCAGTATCCGGGCAGAACAGGTACACCTATCAGCCTCAACGGTTCATCAAAGGCATTCTCACTTACAAAGGCAGGTACATGGGAGGATACAACTCTTACACCTACAAAGGTTGAGATTGAGGCTACTGATGTTACAAAGGGTTCTGCAGCAGAACCTACAACAAAGCCTGTTCCGTCAACTCAGCCTACAACCGCACAGCCCGCAACAGAGCCTTCGGGCAATGCTGTTTACGGTGATGTAAACGGTGACGGTGACATTACAGTCGTTGACGCTACACTCGTTCAGAAATATGTCGTTCAGCTTGAAACACTTTCGGCTGACAAGCAGATTCTTGCTGATGTTAATGGGGATAATACAATCTCTGTTGTTGACGCAACATTGATTCAGAAGTACATTGTTCAGCTCGAAGACTGGGGCCGCACGGGTGATGTTTATCAGGCAGAACAGCCTACAACACCTGAGCCGACTACCGCCGAGCCTACAACCGTAAAGCCGACTGCACAGCCTACAACAAAGCCTGCTGACACATACACTCTTTACTTCAAGACTAAGCTTGGCTGGATGACATCTGACGGTGTTTCACTCTTTGCTTATGACCTTGACACAGGTGCAAGCTATCAGTTTGAGCAGGATACAGACGCTTACCCGAATGTTTACACAGTTGAAGTTCCTGCAACAGTTTCAAATGTCAGCGTTTATCGTTCTCTTTCAGAGGTTGACGAAAAGCCTGTAGGCGGTGATGACGGTAATGTTTACAATTGCTGGGATGCAACAGTTTCAAAGACAAACAACTGCATCGCACTCAGCAATGACGAAGCTGTTTCAACAGCTCCGTATGTTCCGGAGCAGAAGCCTGCATTCACACTTTCAAGAGTTTACTTTGATAACTCAAAGGCACACTATACTGATGTTTATATCTACGGTTGGGCAGAGAGCGGACTCGGCAACGCAGCAGCTCACATGAATAAGATTGCAGGTACAGATATCTGGTACTACGATTTTGACACACCGCTCAGCCCCGGTTCAAACTGTTTCCTCTTTAAGGACACAGAATCAACATGGAAAACACAGACAAACGACTTGACAGTTGCTGACGGTAAGAACTGTTTCCGTGCAAATCCGGGTTCAAAGTCCGGCGGTGTCTGGGTAAGCTATTCAGAATAACAGAACTACAGAACAACCTTTTCTTAATATTCTGCTAACAGTAAAGCATTCCCTCCGATAAAATTCGGGGGGAATGTTACTTTTAATATGATTTTACTTGAAAAAGAATGTAATATACAGTATTATATTAGGAGTATTAAACCAAAATTTAAGTGAATTTATGGACGGAAATTTATGAAAACAGAGCAGATTTTTCAGGAATTTGAACAAAGGTTTGAAAAAGAATATTACGCACAGCTTGCAAGCAAAGAAATTCTGACTGTTCCTTTGCTTATTGAGATTTTTCTTGACGATGATTACGCAAATGCTCACTGGGCGGAACAGGTTCTTGAGTATATTTGCGAAGTAAATCCGAAACTTGTCTATCCGTTCTTTGAATTTGTTGCCAAAGGTCTTGACAACTGCAACGGCTTTCTTGCGTGGAATACCTGGAAGATGATTACAAAGCTTTTGCCGACTGACACGGAAGATAAATTTGAAAGCGTAAAAGAAAGGTTTTACGACGCACTTGCTTCAAAAACACCGGCAGAATTTTCCATAGCCTGTGATTGTGCCGTGTCCGTTTTCATTAACAAAGCGGATGAACAGAAAAAATTGCTTGATATTTTGAAGAAATCCGCTGAACACAAGTCTTACATTGGCGATACCGAAATTGAAAACAGCGGAGAGATAGCCAAAGAAAAAGTACAGTTATTTCTTGAAAGAATAATGAACTATAAAACAAAAGCGGAGAACAATTGTTAACTGATATAATCCCCTTAAAGCAGACTTTTGAAAAACATGGTTTTCAGGGAATGCTTTAAGGGGAGATTTTTATGTAAAAAAGAAGAAAAAAGTACGGTACTGAAACGGAATAAAGACAACTGTTAAATCATATTTTCGGATTTTACAATACCATGTTACAAAAAATCCGCAGACGGTAAAATCTGCGGATAAAATGTTTAAAATTAAAATGCCTCTATAAGCGGATTGACTGCACCAGGCTGTATTTTTTCGGGATGGTCAATATATTCGATTGCCTTGCCGCAACCGTTGATAACGCAGTCAGCGGCGGCTTTGTGAACTCTTACTTTCAGCTTTGTGGATTCGCTGAGAAGCCTTGCAAATCCCGTCAGCTTGGCAAGACCGCCTGTCAAAATTATACCGTCAGTGTAGATGTCACCGACAAGCTCGGGCGGAGTCTGTTCAAGCACATCTTTAATTGCCCTGATAATGTTAAGCGCAATATCCTCGATTACAGGCTTGATTTCGGCATAGCCAACATCAATAAATTTAGGCAGACCGCTTACGGCATCTCTGCCTTTAACTCTGAAAAGCTTAGGTTCTTTCGGAATTTTTACACAGCCAACAGCCTTTTTGCAGGCCTCTGCCATGTTTGTGCCGATAATCAGGTTATGCTCTTTTCTGATGTATTTAACGATTTCTTCGTCCATTGCACAGCCTGCCGACTTTATGCACTTTGAAACCGAAATTCCGCCGAGAGAAAGCACGGCAATATCTGCCGTACCGCTGCCGACATCTGCAATCAGAATGCCGTGAGGACTTGTTATGTCGAGCGAACAGCCCATTGCCGCCGCTTTTGGTGCTTCAATAAGATACACCTTGCGAACACCGATTGAGCTTACTGCGTTTACAACAGCTCTTTTTTCAACCTCGGTAACCTCACTCGGGATTGATGCAACAACTCTCGGCATAGTCACCTTTGACGGACTGACCTCTTTTATAAGAATTGAAACCATGTCCTCAACAAGTTCGGAGCGTGAAATAACACCGTCATCAATCGGGTGCATTGCTCGTATGCCTGCAGGCGTTTTGCCAATCATCTTATAAGCCTCGTTGCCGACGCCGACAATGTCGTAGGTGTCAACATCAAACGCAACAACGCTTGCCTCATCAAGCACTATTCCTTTATTTTCAATAAAAACTCTTGTTCTGTCAGAACCGAGATCAACAGCTATATCCATTTTAATCACTCCAATGCTATATCAGCAGAGATGTGCAAAGCGTACAGCAACAAATCTCGCCGCATTTGCACTTGTTAAGTATTCTTGCACATTCACCAAGCGTACTGCCTGTTGTAATAATGTCGTCAATAATCAGTATTCGCTTGCCTTTGATTAAATTCTTGTCAATCGGCGAGTAAACGCCTATAACATTTTTTGCTCTTTCAGCCGCCTTTATGCTGTGCTGGGTTTTATTTTTCTTTGTTTTGGCAAGCAGGTCGGCATACTCAATACCGAGAAGCCTTGCACATTCCTTTGCAAGCAACTCAGCCTGATTGTATCCACGCTCTCTGAGAGTATCCTTGTGCATCGGCACACAGGTGACAAGGTCAAATTCCCTGTCACGGTAAACATCTTTTATTGAACGAACCATTTCGTGTGAAAGCAATTCGGCATATGCACCGCAGTTGTGAAATTTAAAGTTAAGAACTGCCCTGCGAAAAATTCCGTCATAGGGGAAAGGAGAGGCGCAGATGTACCCTCCCGTTGCATATCGTACAAGCGGCATTTCGGGGAATTCTTTTCTGCATTTGTCACAACAGCTTTTGTTCGGTTCAATAACCCTTCCGCAGTACGGACAACGAACCGTAAAGAAAAATCCTTTTATCGTGCCGAAAACTTTCTTAATAAAGTGTGTCATCTCTCAGTAAAAATTCTTTAAGACCGCTGTACCTTTTTGTACGGCGGTTATTGTTTACCATATATTCAACGGTTGACGGATTGCCGACAAGCACAAGCGTTTTCTTTGCCCTTGTAACAGCGGTGTAGAGCAGATTTCTGTAGTAAAGCTGAGGAGGTCCCGAAAACATCGGTATAATAACTGCGTCAAATTCATTGCCCTGACTTTTATGCACCGTGATTGCGTAGGCAAAATCAAGATCGCCCGCAAATTCAAAGGTGTATCTTGCAATCTTGTCAAAAAATTTAACGACAAGCGATTTTGTCTTTCTGTCAATCCTTGTGATGATTCCTATGTCACCGTTGAAAATTCCTTCGCCCGTTTCGCCGTTTTCACGAAACCAGCGAATATCATAGTTGTTTTTTATCTGCATAACCTTGTCGCCTGTACGAAAGGTTTTTGAACCGATTGTGATTTCCGCCTTATCGTCATCCTTCGGATTTAGTGCCGCCTGCAATTTGTGGTTAAGCTCGGCAGTTCCGAGTTCACCCTTTTTGGACGGAGCAAGCACCTGAATGTTTTCAAACGGAGAATATCCGTATGCCTTTGGCAGACGATTTGCACAAAGGTCAGCTATTACCGCTGAAACTTCTGATTTATTGTTCCTTTGAAGAAAGAAAAAGTCCTTGTCAGCGGAATTAAGAATGGGTATTTCACCGTTCACAATCTTATGTGCGTTTGTGACAATAAGACTCTGCTGTGCCTGACGGAAAATTTCATTCAACCGTACAACGGGAATAAGTCCGCTTTCGATAAGATCGCCGAGCACATTACCCGGACCTACGGAGGGGAGCTGGTCGGAGTCGCCTACAAGAATAAGTCTGCATCCTGTGGAAAGCGCTCTCATAACGCTTTCCATAATGAATGTGTCAACCATTGAAACCTCGTCAACAATCAATGCGTCGCATTTCAGCTGATTGCGTTCGTTCTTGTTGAAAACGGGGTTGTCATGTTTATCCCAGCTGACCTCAAGCAGTCTGTGCAGAGTTTTTGCCTCATCGCCCGTGAGCTCGCTCATTCGTTGAGCCGCTCTGCCTGTGGGGGCAGAAAGCAAAACAGTTTTGCCGTTTGCTTTCATTATTTTTATTATAGCATTGAGGGTTGTCGTTTTTCCTGTACCGGGACCGCCCGTCAGAACAAGCATGCCCTCGGTAAGTGCCATAGTGATTGCTTTCTTTTGCAAATCGGCATATTCGATTCCGTCCTCTTTTTCACATTTTTCAATCGCCTTGTCAATGTCTTTAATTTTCTCTGACGGAAATTTAAGCAACATTTTTATTCTTGACGCTATGTACATTTCGCAGAGGTGAACATTGGGAGGGAACACAAATTTTTTGTCGTCAATCTTATCTTCGATAAGCGAACGGTCAAACAGCATTTCTTCCATGCACTCCGAAACCTTTTCACCGTCAATTCCGAGAAAATCGGTTGAAACCTTCAGCAGCTTTTCCTTTGGCAGACAGGTGTGACCGTTTCGCTCATTGTGATGAAGAATGTATACGATTCCTGCACGCATACGGACATTTGAATCAGGTTCTAATTTTTCTTTTTTAGCAATAAAATCTGCACTATCAAACGATACCCCAAAATCACCCTGACAGAGAATGTACGGATTTTTCTTGATTAAATCGACACAGCTCGGACCGTAGGCGTTGAAAATTTTGACCGATGCGGTGTTTGAAATTCCGTACTCGCCGAGAAAAAGCATGAGTGTTCGCACGCCTGTGTTCTGCTTTAACTGCTTTGAAAAATCCCCGGCTTTTTGCGAAGAAATTCCTTTCAGCATTGCAACTCTTTCGGGCTGATTTTCAAGCACATCAAGCGTTGCCTCGCCAAATTCCTTTACAAGCCTTTGTGCGGTCTGAGTGCCGATTCCCTTGATAGCTCCTGATGACAGATAACGCAGAATATCAGCCGCCTCGGTAGGTCTGCTGATTTCGCAAATCTGCACGGCAAACTGTCTGCCGTAGCTCGGATGATTTGTATATTTGCCGGTAAGCTTTACAACATCACCCGACGACACCTGTGGCATAATTCCGACAGCGGTCAGATAATCGTCACCGTCAGCAAGCTCAATTACCGTGTAGCCGTTTTCATCGTTTCGGAAAACCACGCTTTCAATTGCTCCCTCAAGCTGAAGAAGATTGTCGTTGTTCATCAAAACTTACTCCTCAAATCTTTTTGTGAGTTCGCCGAGAGTAATTTCGTAGCCCGCTCTTTCGTAGTCAAGGTAATCCGTACACGGCTTGAAGCCATCCGTATTTTTTGAAATCTGCAAAGCAATGTATTCAAGAAAATGCGGATTTTTAATCATAATAGGACCTGTAACATGAGTAGCAAAAAGGTTCTTGTCCTTCAAACCCTCCGCTTTTGCATTTTCGTAGTCACCGAGTCCGTGTTTAACAGTGAAAAGATGATTTTCAATACCTTTAATTTCACTGCACTTGTTTACGAAGCCGACAATCGGTTTTGTAAGAATGTCAGATGTATAAACAATATCGCCTGTAATTCTGCGTTTGTTCTGCTCGGTAACTGTAAAATCATAAATTCCGAGTCCGTCAAAAACCTTGCCGTCAGAGTCTGTAATTGTTTTTCCGAGCATTTCAAACGAGTTGCCCGTCATAAGAATTACCTTGCCGCTGTTGATGTATTCAACAAGAAAATCCTTGTACTTTTTAAAATCCTGCAAAACAAGCTTCTGATTTTTTTCTGTACCCGAACCGATGTATATGAAATCGTAATCGCCCAGGTCGGCATTGTCAAACAGGGTAAGCCTGTCGGTTGTAAATTTTACACCGCTCTTTTCAAGCATTCTTTCAAGCGCAGAAACATTGGCATATTCTCCGTACAGGTTCATTATATCGTGATACAAATGAAGAATTTTCATAATCAGTCCACCTTTACCTTTTCAAGAAATTTACCCTTGTCTGAGAAACAGGTAATTACATAAATCTTTTCTTTGCGGTCATTGTCAAGATAATCAACGGCTTCTTCAATGTCCTTGATAACCTTGATTTTGTTTCTGTCAACTTTTGAGAAAGAAAATCTTGTTGCAAGGTCGTTGCAATATGTTCCTGCAAGCACAATGTTCTTTACATTGTCGCTTTTGAGAAGGTCAAAGTTGATGTCCCAAAGCCATGAAACATCGCTTGTAAAATACTTTCTGCTGACTGCGTCAACAATAATCAAAACATCGCACTTATCCTTGTCGGATGCGGCAAGCTTGAGTGACTGATTGTACGAAATGCTGTTTTCATGTTTTGATGTAACAAGCGTACCCTTTCTGTTTCCGAGCGTGAATGTTACAACACGGAAGTTTTTAAGAACATAATTGCTCAGGCTCTTTGCAATTGTGTTGCCGTCAACACCTGTGATTGACGCAACGGTAAATGCCGCAAGCAAATTGTAAACATTATAAAGCGATTTGAGTGTAAGTTCAATCTTGTACTTATTGTTGATTGTAATTTCGCCTTTTTCAAGATTGGCAGATGTAACTGTGTAGCTTGTATCCTGTCTTTTAAGACCGCAGTTAGGGCATTCATAGTTGCCGATGTGGTCGTAGTGATAGCTTGAATATGTCATAGGAGATTTGCAGTGAGGGCAATATGCACCGTCATTATAAACACCGACAAACTCCTTTGTATCGGTTGGAAGATTGCCTGCACCAAACCATACAACATTATCCCTGCCGTAGCCAAAGCACGAAACAAGTGGATCGTCGGCGTTAAGAATAAGCTGAGTTTCAGGATGAATACTATCCTTTACGGCATTGTAAACCCATTCCGGATGACCGTTTCGTGTGAGCTGGTCACGGTAAAGGTTTGTGATAACATAATGAGTCGGTGTGATGTATTTGAAGGTATATTTTGCAAAGCGTTCGTCACTTTCAATGAGAAGAATATCCGATTTAACCTTGCCCGAAAGAGTACAACTGCCGAGAATAAGAGTTGTAACGCCCTCAATCTGGTTAGAACCCTCTTTGTTCCAGGCAACTTTTTTGCCGCTTTCACAAAGAATATGTGCAATCATCTCAACGGTAGATGTCTTGCCGTTACTGCCTGTTACGGCAACAATATATTTCGGCAGCTCAATTCGTCCGAGAATATCGGGGCAGAGTTTAAGCGCAATCTGTCCCGGCAGACTGCTGCCCTTGCCGAGCAATCCTCCGACAAATTTCAGAACCTTGCACACAATAATAGTAAATAGTTTTTTCATTTTGCCACTTCCTTAATTAAAGACAACCTGTGTTGCCTCTACATACCTTGTATATATTCTTCATCATTATACCACAATTTTATTTCTTTGAATATATATTCTTAAAATTTTTTGCAAATTGAAACAGCAGGTTGAAAAAATTATAAAACCCAAAAATAAAAAGCCCGAAATTCGGTCAGCTTGAATTTCGGGCTTTTCTGCAGACTGCAACCATCCGTTCAACGAGTGGTTTTGATTTTATCTGTACTTTTCAACAAAATCGGCAATAAACTTTTTGAAAACACTTGCCTGTGAAATTCCGATATTTCTGCATATCCCTCTGAATTTCTCAACAAGTTCCTTTGGGGCGGAAAATGAAATTTGACTGTAAACTTTTTGATTGTATCTGCGTTTTACTTCGGTTGATGTGACGGTTTTTCTTTTTTCTTCCATAATAATTCCTCCTCAAATCAAAACGGAATCTCATAATTTAATCGTTTTTTCTGCAAATTCCATTGATATTTTCAATGTAACTATATTATACAAAAGACCGCTGTCCCATTATCCTCCCTATGAATTTTAAAATTGAATTTTGTTGTCAGTTGAAAAGTAAATTAATTTTTGAATTTACTTGTATTGAAGGTGAGATTATAATATAATAAGCGTTGTTATGTAAATTTTGTTATGTGATTTATTAACGGAGAAAATTATGACTGAAAAAGAAAAAATGCTTAATTCGCAGATGTATAATCCAATGGGCAACAAACAGCTTCGCAATGAACGCTGTTCGGTTAAAAATCTTTGCAGAGAGTACAACAATCTTCCGTTTGAAGATGAAGAGACTCAAAAAATTCTTATAAAGAAAATTGTCGGCAGTACAAAGAAAAATTTCTACATTACCGCTCCGTTCTGGTGCGACTACGGCTACAATATCGAACTCGGTGAGAATTTCTATTCAAACCACAATATGGTGATTCTCGACTGTGCAAAGGTGAAATTCGGCGACAATGTTTTTGTTGCACCAAACTGCGGATTTTACACGGCAGGTCATCCTGTTGATTATCCGAGAAGAAACGCAGGCTTTGAATATGCCTATCCGATTACCGTCGGCGACAATGTGTGGATTGGCGGAGGAGTTCAGGTCATGCCGGGCGTCACAATCGGAAGTAATGTCGTAATCGGCGGCGGAAGCGTTGTTGTAAAGGATATTCCGTCCGACTGCGTAGCTGTGGGGAATCCGTGCAAGCCTATCAGAAAAATCACGGATGAGGATATGAAAACCTGTTTTGACAAAAGTATGAATAAATAACTTCAAGTGAGGATTTTATGGAGCTTAAAAGTAACGAAGAAAAAATTACCCGTGCATTGCTCGTCAGTGTTGACACGGGCGAATATGACGCACAGGCGTCACTTGACGAACTTTTTGAACTTGTAAAAAGTGCGGGAGCAGACCCCGTTTTATCGGTAACGCAGAATCTGCAAAAAATTGAAAAGGGTACTTTTGTCGGCACAGGCAAGCTTGCCGAGATTGCCGAAATCTGCGAATCGCAGGAGATAGATTTGCTTGTGTTCGACAGCGAGCTTTCTCCGACACAGATTAAAAATATCGAGGCTGAAACAGATGTCAGAGTAATTGACCGAACAACGCTTATTCTCGATATTTTTGCTCAGAGAGCAAGGTCAAAAGAGGGTAAGCTTCAGGTTGAGCTTGCACAGCTTAAATATATGCTCCCAAGACTTACGGGCAAAGGTATCGCAATGTCAAGACTCGGCGGCGGTATCGGCACAAGAGGTCCGGGTGAAACAAAGCTTGAAACCGACAGACGACATATCCGCAGAAGAATTGAAAGCCTGAAAGAAGAGCTTTCCGACCTTGAAAAGCATCGTCAGATGTTGCGTTCACGCAGAAAAAAAGACGGTGTAATAACCTGTGCGATTGTCGGCTACACAAACGCAGGCAAGTCAACTCTTATGAACTGCCTTACGGACGCAGGTGTGCTTGCACAGGACAAGCTTTTTGCAACGCTTGATCCCACCTCAAGAGCGTTGAAGCTTCCGAGCGGTATAACCGTTATGATGATTGACACGGTAGGTCTTGTTCGCAGACTTCCGCACCACCTTGTTGAAGCATTCCGCTCAACCCTTGAAGAGGCGGCACAGTCGGATATTATTCTAAATGTATGCGACGCATCAAGTGACGAGGCAAGAACACATATGCAGGTTACAACCGACTTGCTTGAATCCCTCGGCTGCGGTGACACACCGATTATAACCGTTCTCAACAAGTGCGATTTGCTTGACGAAACTATGCTTGCACAGGACTTTAAAGCCTGTGTTCGCATAAGCGCAAAGAACGGCACGGGTATAGACGAACTTCTTAATGCAATTGAGAACAATCTTCCCGTCAGAATGAAAAGAGTAAAAATTCTTCTGCCGTTTGCACAGGCAGGTCTTGCAAATGAAATCCGCAACAAAGGCACTCTCATTTGTGAAGAATATGTTGCCGAAGGACTTTCGGTTGAGGCTGTTGTTGACGAAGCACTTTATGCTAAACTTGCAAAATATGAATGCGAATAACTTAAAATTTATTTAATTTGACATTCTGTTTTTTGGTTGTTATAATGATATTATGAAAGGAAAATGATATGTCATTCTTTGATATGATTCAATCATTTGACACCTCGGTTCTTGAATTTATTCAGAACACATTTAAATGCTCTTTTCTTGATCCGATTATGGCTTTTTTCAGCTATATGGGTGAAATGGGGCTTTTCTGGATTGCAGTCGGCATTGTGTTTATAATTTTTAAAAAAACTCGCTCAATGGGAGTTATGATGCTTGTTGCAATGGCAATCGGCTTTCTTGTCGGTGAAATCGGAATAAAAAATCTTATAAACCGACCACGGCCGTTTATGATGAATATCGATTATTCAGCAAGACCGTCTGAGTTGAATCCCGACTTTGGGCTTAACATAGCCATTCCGTCAGGCAGCAGCTTTCCTTCGGGTCACAGCTGTTCGTCACTTGCGGCGGCAACCGTTATGCTTATCAAGGACAAACGATTCGGAATTCCTGCACTTGTACTTGCGCTTTTGATTGTATTCTCAAGACTTTATAACTATGTTCATTATCCGTCAGATGTTCTCTGCGGAATGTTACTCGGCGTGATTTGTGCCGTTGTCGTTGTGCTTGTGTTTAAAAAGACAGGTCTTGACAACAGGCTGTCACCGCAAAAGGTTAAAGAAGGCTGATTTTATGAAAAATTACAGATTTGTCGGCAAAACCTCAAAAGAGACTTTTCTCATCAAGGGAATTAATGTTTTCAACGAGCGTTGGATTCATGAGGGCAGTTGTGCCACCGTGACAAATCCTCAGAACGGCAAAAGCTATGTATTTTCAAAGTACATAAGCGGAGGAGTTGAGTTTGTTGCGGGAAAGGACGCAAGCGGTTACTGGCTGTTCTTTGTTGAGGTATAAAACTGTAAAATTCTTTAAAAAATAATATATATTGGGAGTAAATTTTAAAAATGGAAAACGAAAAATTATTGGCAAAAAATCTGTTTGATTACAGCAGGACTATTGCAAGGCCCTTGCTTGAAACCGTTGATTATCCGTGGGAGGCTCTTCCGAAAATCAGCGAATTTATCATTGAACTCGGAAAAACTCTTGATCCCGAAGTCTACGAGCAGAGGGGAGAAAATGTGTGGATTGCAAAAAGTGCAAAGGTTTTTGACTCCGCATATCTCGGCGGACCGCTCATTATCTGCGAAGATGCCGAAATCAGACAGTGCGCTTTTATCAGAGGCAATGCAATTGTCGGCAGAGGTGCAGTTGTAGGCAACTCAACAGAGCTTAAAAATTCAATTCTTTTTGACGGTGTTCAGACTCCGCACTATAACTACATCGGTGACAGTATTCTCGGTTACAAGTCACACACAGGCGCAGGTGTAATCACATCAAACCTCAAGAGTGACAAGAGCCTTGTAACTGTTCTTTGCGACGGCGATAAGGTTGACACAAATGTTAAAAAGTTCGGCGCAATGCTCGGTGACCATGTAGAGGTAGGCTGCAACAGCGTTCTTAACCCCGGTTCGGTAATCGGCAGAAACACCAACATCTATCCGCTTTCGTTTGTAAGAGGTTATGTTCCCGAAAACAGCATCTACAAGCGTCTTGGTGAGGTTGCCGAAAAGATTGAATAATATTTATGCATTTGTCGGCAAGCATAATTATTGTGTAGTTTTTATGCGATAAAGGAAAAATAACAGATTTTAAATTTTTGCGTTTTTTTGTTGACAATTGTGATGTTATTTGTTACAATAACCAAGGTTTTGATGACTTTTATCAGAACAATTTTCTGCCGTGTGCAGAAGTTGGATTGTATAAGCCCGTAATACGGACGGGTGTTTCTACAAACTGCCTTAAACAGTTTACTATAATCCCCGTTAAGGGGCGTAGTATTATGTTTTGGCGGTTTTTTTATTGCCCTTAAATGTTACCCACAACAATAAAGGAGAAAATGATAATGAAAAAGTACGATGTTATTATTGTAGGCGCAGGTCCGGGCGGAATTTTTTCTGCATATGAGCTTGTAACAAACAACTCTGAAATAAAGGTTGCCGTATTTGAAAAAGGTCATCTTCTTGAAAAGAGAAAATGTCCGATTGACGGTGACAAAGTTAAAAATTGCATTTCATGCAAAACCTGTTCCATTATGAGCGGTTTCGGCGGTGCGGGTGCGTTCTCGGACGGCAAGTACAACATAACAAACGATTTCGGAGGCACGCTCTACGAACATATCGGCAAGAAAAAAGCTATTGAGCTTATGGAATATGTTGACAAAATCAATATGAAGTTCGGCGGAGAGGGTACAAAGCTTTATTCCACAGCAGGCACAAGCTTTAAGAAGCTTTGCTTACAGAATAAGCTTAATCTTCTTGACGCATCAGTCCGTCATCTCGGTACGGACATCAACTACATTGTGCTTAAAAATCTTTATGATTACCTTGAAAACAAGGTTGATTTCTACTTTGATACATCTGTTGAAAATGTTGAACTCAAGAACGGCAATGATAAGGAAGGTTATCTTGTTGACACAGCCGATGAAAATTATGAGTGCAAAAAGTGCATTGTTTCAGTTGGCAGAAGCGGCAGCAAGTGGATGGAACATGTTTGTCATAACCTTAATATTCCCACAAAGTCGAACCGTGTTGACATCGGTGTTCGTGTGGAGCTCCCTGCCGCAATCTTTTCACACCTCACAGACGAACTCTACGAAAGCAAGATTGTTTACCGCACAGAACAGTTCGAGGACAATGTGCGTACATTCTGCATGAATCCGAAGGGTTGCGTTGTAAACGAAAACACAAACGGCATTATCACAGTAAACGGTCACAGCTATGAGGACAAGGCAAAGCAGACAGAGAACACAAACTTTGCACTCCTCGTCAGCAAGCATTTTTCAGAGCCTTTCAAGGACAGCAACGGTTATGGTGAAAGCATTGCCCGTCTTAGCAATATGCTGGGCGGAGGTGTAATTGTTCAGCGTTTCGGTGATTTGATTCGAGGTCGCCGAAGCAATCCTAGCAGAATCAAAGAAGGACTTGTTGTTCCGACTCTTGATGCGACACCGGGCGATTTGAGTCTTGTGCTTCCAAAGAGAATCCTTGACGGTATCATCGAAATGATTTATGCTCTTGACAAAATTGCCCCCGGCACAGCCAACGATGACACACTTCTCTACGGTGTTGAGGTCAAGTTCTATAATATGGAAGTTGATGTTGACGAGCACCTTGAGTCGCCCCACAAGGGACTTTATATCATCGGTGACGGCAGCGGCGTTACACATTCACTTTCTCATGCCAGCGCCGGCGGTGTATTCGTCGCAAGGGAAATCTTAGCAAATTAAAAATTGACGGCGAGCCGCCGTTCCCAATTCGTGAAGATAGATTGCATAATAAACAGCATATTATGCCCGAGTGCAAAATTGCAAGTGTTTATGCAGTCTATGCTGTAGGGGCGTTCATTGGACGCCCGCATTGATGTAACATTTTGTTTATTCACATAACTTATGATTTAATCAAAAATGTGTATTCATTTGCAGCGGTGAACAAGGTTTGCCGTTGCAAGACAGGCGATATCTTTCTGCGACTGCAAACAATAAAAATAACCAAAACCTATTGATTTTATTAATCGGTTATGGTATAATAAGCTCGTTGTAAAGCAGACTGAACAATCAGCTTGTCTTGCAATGGTGTTCATTTGTACAATATATTTCTTTTTACGAACAAAGAAATGAATAATTTAGTTCAGAATTGCAAGAAGTCAAAAAGCGTGCAATTAAGTGAGCGACAGGCCCTGTACGATTGGGGTCTGTGAATCATGTCAGGCGGGGAACCGAGCAGCATTAAGCAGTATTGCCGATGCGATGCAGTAAGTCTGTCGTTCACTCATTTGTACGATTGCCGTTATTTCGGCTGACGGCTTGCATTTTTTGTTGATTGCGGGGTGAATTTTTGTATCAGGTACTCTATAGAAAGTGGCGACCGAAAACCTTTGCCGATGTTTCGGGACAGGAACACATAACCACAACTCTTTTAAACGAAATCAGCACCAACCGTCTTAACCATGCATATCTTTTTACGGGTTCAAGAGGTACGGGCAAAACTACCTGTGCAAAAATTCTTGCGAAGGCAGTCAATTGCCTTCATCCCGTAAACGGAAATCCCTGCGGTGAATGTGAAATCTGCAAGGGAATTGACGACGGCAGTATCCTCGACATTGTCGAAATGGATGCCGCATCCAACAGAAAAATTGATGATATCCGTCAGATTATTGACGAGGTTCAGTTCAAGCCCGCAAAGTGCAAATACAGGGTTTACATCATTGACGAGGTTCATATGCTCACAACCGAGGCGTTCAATGCCTTGCTCAAAACGCTTGAAGAACCGCCCGAACATGTCATATTCATTCTGGCAACTACCGAAGTTCACAAGCTTCCGCAGACAATTCTGTCACGCTGTCAGCGTTTCGATTTTCACAGAATCCCACCCCGTGCAATAGCAGACAGACTGCTCTATGTTGCAAATCAGGAGGGCGTGACACTGAGCGACAGTGCCGCAATGCTTGCCGCATCTGTTGCAGACGGTGCGTTGCGAGATGCTCTTTCACTTCTTGACAGATGCATTGCAATCAGCTCGGAAATTGATGAAGATGTTGTTCGCGGTGCCGCAGGACTTGCGAGAAAGACATATCTTTTTGAGCTTTCTAACTGCGTAATCAATAAGAACACAGCAAAGGCACTTGAAATTGTTGACAGGCTTTACGGTGAGTCCAAGGATATGGCAAGGCTTTGCGATGAATTGCTTTCGCATTTCAGAACGCTTATGCTCATAAAGTCGGTGAAAAATCCTAGGGATATCGTGATTATGGCTGACGATGAGTTTGAACAGGCTCAAACACAGTCGGATTACCTCTCACTTGCCGACATTGTTTATTATATGGATGTGCTTTCAAAGGCATATCAGAATATGGGCAGGGGAACAGGCGACAGAACAGAGCTTGAAATGGCGGTTGTAAAGCTGTCATCGGCTGAGCTTGACGGTACAATTGAGGCTTTGGCCGCAAGGGTAACCGCTCTTGAAAAGGCAGTTAAAAAGGGAATAAAGGTGAACTATGTTCCCGAACAGGTGCAAACTGTACCGCAGTCTGTTCAGAGTGAAACTCCAAAACCCGAGGTTCAAAATGCAGAACCTGAAAAGTTACAGGAATCAAAATCTGTTTCGGAAAAAATCAAGGACGAGCCGGTAATTCCGACGCCTCCTGTTGAGATGCCGACACCGAAACAGCCCGTTCAGACCGTAGAGGAACAACCCGTTTCTGTACAGCAAAAGCCTAAGAAAACAGCTCAAAGACAGAGCGTTGACCTTGATGCAATCTATAATAACGCACAGCCTTTTCCCGATTGGGCAGAGGTAGTCAATAATATGAAACCTGTTTCAAGGGCAATTGCGGCGGCATTTGCAAATTCTGCCGCTTACACAAGCGGAAAATATTTGCTGATTGACACAGATAATGAAATGGCTTTTGAACTTCTCAAAAATAACGAAAGACGACAGGAAATCCGTCAGCTTATTTTAGAAACAACAGGTCAGCACTATAATCTTGGTCCGTATAAAAGACCGAGTGCAAAACAAGAGGAAAAAACCGATCCCGTTGACAAGCTTATTGAAAGCTTGCAGGGAAGCGATGTAATAATAACACAAGAATAACCGAAAGGAAGATAAAATTATGAAAGCAAGATTACCAAAGGGTTACGGCAGCGGCGGAGCAAACAACATTCAGCAGCTTGCCCGTCAGGCTCAGAAACTTCAGGATGATATGGAGGCCGCATCAAAGGAACTCGAGACAAAAGAGTATGAGGCAACAGCCGGCGGCGGTGCAGTTAAGGTTACAGTAACAGGCAAAATGGAACTCACAAAGGTTGAGATTTCACCGGAAGTTGTTGATCCCGAGGATGTAGAAATGCTCTCAGACCTCGTTATGGCAGCCGCAAATGAGGCAATCAGAGCAGCCGCTAAGGAAAAAGAGGACAAAATGGAAACAATCTCGGGCGGACTTAACATTCCGGGAATGTTCTGATTATGTCGGGATATAATGTTGCTCCGCTTGAAAATTTGGTGGAGCAGTTTGAAAGAATGCCGGGAATCGGTAACAAAACCGCTCAAAGACTTGCATATTATGTTCTCAATCTGTCAAAAACAGAAGCGGAACAGCTTGCGGGTGCGGTGATGGATGCCCACACAAAGATTCACTATTGCAGTAAATGCTGTAATCTTACAGACAAAGACCTTTGTCCCGTGTGTGCAAATCCCGCAAGGGATCATTCCGTTATCTGCGTTGTTGAAACTCCGAGAGATGCTACGGCTATTGAAAATACCCACGAATTTAAGGGTGTTTATCATGTTCTCCACGGTTCAATCTCACCGCTTAACGATATCGGTCCCGACAACCTTACAATAAAAGAACTGCTTGCAAGGCTTAACGAGGAATCGGTTGAGGAGGTCATTATGGCAACCAACCCGACCGTTGAGGGCGATGCAACGGCTCTGTATATTTCAAAGCTCTTAAAACCGCTTGGTGTAAAGGTGACAAGGCTTGCCTACGGTATCCCCGTTGGCGGTGACCTTGAATATGCTGATGAATACACCCTTGCAAAGGCTCTTGAGGGCAGAAATGAAATTTAATTTCTTGATTTAAACTATTGACAAATTGTCAAAACAGTAGTATAATCTTGTATTCCACAGTAGGAAGGGGGATGTGCGGTGGCAAATATGAAAACGATTGCTCAGAACAAAAAGGCAAGACACGATTATTTTGTCGAGGAAACCTATGAAGCCGGAATTGAGCTTTGCGGTACGGAAGTAAAATCCTTGCGTGCCGGCAGAGTAAATCTCAAGGACAGCTGGTGTTCAATTGTTGACGGCGAAATTTTTGTCAACGGAATGCACATTTCTCCTTACGAACAGGGAAACATCTTTAACCGTGATCCGATGCGTGTGAGAAAACTTCTTATGCACAAAAAAGAGATTTTAAAGCTCTACGGCACGGTTAAGCAGACGGGATATTCACTTATCCCGATTAGTCTGTATTTCAAGGACAGTAAGGTAAAACTTCAGGTTGGACTCTGCAAAGGTAAAAAGCTATACGATAAGCGTGCCGATATGGCAGAACGCTCCGCAAAGCGTGATATGGAGCGTGCCATTAAAGAACAGAGAAGATAGTTTGGTGTTATCATGAGTTTGCGTAGCTTGTACGAAAATATTTCGGAATACAGCGATTTTGCTTTAATCGGACGGGATTTTTCCGCCTTTGATACCGATTATTCCGTGCTCGGTTTTGCAAATTCGTCCGATAAAACCGAACTTGTTCTGTTGAATTTCAATTGTTCCAAAGATGATATTTGCTGTGAAGATTTGACTTTGAGAGAAAATATCATTCTCGAAAAGAAAAATAATTCTGATTTGTCCGATGATTTTTCCGCAATTGTAATTGACGGACAGCGTTTTGACTTTGACTCAGTATGCGGTGAAACGCTTGAATGTTGCGAATTAACAAGGTCATATATCATCTCAGAGTTTATGAAACTCGGTTGGAAGAGCGACAGGCTTTTCGACGCTCCTCTTGATTCTCTGTTCATAAACTTTATTGAACTTGAGAATAAGATTGATGATTTGTCTTTGCTTGATTTGACAAAGAATGTTGAAATAATATTTTCAAAATATCAAAAGACAGATTATCCGTTAGCAAAACTCAGTCTTGAAGTTGGCAAGGAAGTAAATATTCCGATTGGAATTTTTGACGGTGAAAATCAGATTGTGATTAAAAATCTTAAACTTTTGTATTCAGCCGATAATTCCGAAATGAAGGAATTTTTCAAAAATGATATTGTGTTTCCGTATGTTGAGTATTCGTGTGACGATGAAATCTCAGTGATGTTCTGCCTTTTTGATGAGCTTGACAAACCTTTCAAGGGTATGGGCGGATTGGCAACCGATGACGGAGTTGTTGCTTTAGCAGTAGATAATTCAAGCGAAAGCAATTTGAAATTGGCTGTGATATATTCACCGATTGAGCAGAACACAAAGCACATTGAATGTTGTCTTGTCTGCTGTGAAAAAATGCTTGATAAGCCTGTTACCGAATACAGGTTTTCAATATAAAATTTTTAAATTGAATATGGGGATGTAAAGGTTTCGACGGGGATTTCAAACCTTGGTAAGCGAGCGGCGGTGCGGAACCGCCATAAAATCCGCAACTTTAAAATTAACTGACAACAAAACAGTTGCTTTAGCAGCCTGAGTGCTGCTCGTTCCTGCACAGAGTACCTCGGCTGTGTAAGGGGCGTCGATTAGAGGTAAATGTGAACAGGGGAGCGCTCCGAACCCTGTCACAGCTTAGGAGCTGCCAAAGTGCATAGCCTGTTGATGGGCGATGCACCGAGGGAGATTTAAAACACCAACTGCGCTCGGAGAAACCCTTGGCAAGATTTTTTCGGACAGGGGTTCGATTCCCCTCATCTCCACCAACCCAGTCACGATTGCATATGCAGTCGTGACTTTTTCTGTTTATGATAATTCCCATATCTATGCGGTGTTTTAGACAAAACGATAATCATTTATGTAGTAAAAAATGCTTCAATATAAATCATATAACCGTACACAGAATAACCCACCATATACCCAAAAACTCCCATTCCAATCGGATTTTTTAGCGGTGTGAGTATGCATACGGTCAGTGTCCACCAAATAAGTCACTTTTTCTATGCTCCTTTTCTATGTTCCGATTCTGATTTGTTCAGTTTTTCTATGTTCCATTGCTCAAAATCAACCTTTTCGCAGACATAATCAAAAAGATATTTCCTCTTTATCATCTCAGTATGAACACAAAAACAATCCCCATCAGTATTATCTGATGGGGACATTGATACTTTGAATTGCACCTGAACATTTTCGTTTGAGATGTCAATTCTGTCTATATATTGAGAAAGAACATACTTTGTTCTTATTAAATTCTTAGGGTTGTAAAAGTAATCTTTGAGATGATTGATTTGTTCTCTGACTTCATCTTCTGTTATTACTCTGTCAATTTTTTGCTTTTCATACTTTTGAATGAACTCGGCAGTCTTTTTTATTTGTTCTTCATACTCTTTGATTTTGTCTGACATTATGTCATTTATGCCTGTTTTGGCTATTGCTTCAACGAGATTGTTTCTGCTCTTTTCAAGAATTTTTAAGGTTGATTTTGCTTCGTTGTATTCCAAATCCGATATACAGGATTTATTGTATTGCTCATTGAGTTGCTTTGTTATTACTTTTATATTATCATCATTAAAGAAGAATTCAACAAACTTATCAATAACAAAGCTGTCAAGATATTCGCACCTTATTTCTTTTGATTCACATTTTCTTTTATTCTTCTTGGAACTACATCTATATACCAGATTTGTGTTGTTTTTGTTGTAGCGAACATTTCCGTGAAATTTACCTCCACATTCTCCGCAATGTATAAGACCTGTTAGCAGATATGTATTTTTGGCATTTGTATAACTGCTTCGAGTTGCCTTTTTGACTGCATTTGCTCTGTGCCACAATCCTGATGAAACAATTGCAGGACAGCCGTTTTCAATCCTTATTATTTCTTCTTCAGGCTTTCTTCTGTGATTGTTCCTTTTATTCAGACTGTTTGCTGAACAACTGCGGTTGAAGATGTATGTACCTTTGTATTTTTCATTTCTCAGTATTTCATACAGACTGTTTTTGACAAAAGGCAATCCTTTTTTAGTTTTATATCCGAGAATATTAAGCTTGTCTATTGTTTCTCCATAGCCGTATCCTTCGGCAGACATTTCAAATATCAATCGAACTGCTTCGGCTTCTTTTTCATTTATGACAAGTTTAAGGTCTTTGTCAACATCATATCCTAATGGCGGTCTGCCACCAGTAAATTTGCATTGATAGGCATTTTCTTTCAGTCCTTTCATTACTTCTCTCGCAAGATTTTCATTGTAGAACTGATTGACCGAACCCATTATGTGATACAACAAATGACTTTCAGGATTATTTTCAAAACGCTCATTAACAAATATGACTTGCACACCGTATTCTTCAAGAAGTTTTTTGTATTGAATACTATCACTCAGATTTCTTGAAAATCTGTCTGTTTTATGTACCAATACCGCCTTAAATTCAGGATTGTTCTTTGCGTCATTTATCATTTTCTGAAATGCAGGTCTGTTGACTGTTTTTGCTGATTTTGCTTCATCACAATACCAATCAATGACTTCCATATTGTTTCTTTTGGCATACATCATCATATATCTTTTTTGAGCTGTTATAGATTCTTCTCGTTGCATTGAAGAAGAAAATCGTGCATATCCGACTGCTTTTATTGTTTCTTCCATATATACCACTCCTATAAGAATAATTCTTCATTTTAATAATATGTATTTATAATTTAATAAAGTGCAGTCACTGAAAAGCAACTGCACAGATGATTTTCAAAGTTTATATTTTAATCTATATTAAGCATTTCGATGAGGACATCTATTATTACATTATAGAAATCCGAAGAAATGCGGTTGTCTGTATGTTCAGCTTTATCTATACCCTTGTCGTAATCCTGTTTAAGCAGAAGATTGCGAGGTATACTGCAACACACTAATGATTCTTTCATATTAAAACCTCCTAATATTATATATATCAAGAGATTAAAATAGAGTAAAACTCTATATGCTTGGCTTGTGTATCCCAAATTACACAACTCTTATGCCAAACCACTAATAACCATTTATCTAATAAAATCTGATGATTATTTTTTGCAGATAATACTGCAAGTAGGGAGTCTTTATTTAATTTCAGGAAATATTATTCTTTATCAGAAATAACTTTTATTGCTGTTATTTTTGAAAAAGATTTGTTGCCGTATTTTCTTTGACTTACAGAAAATTCAATTTTTTTGCCGAGTACATTATCACTGCAAAAACAGTTATTATCATCTACATACTCACAACAGAAGTTATTTAAAACTATATCCATATTAGAGAACATACAGTTAAAATAGCCGTTTTCTATTGAATCTACCTTTATTGTGAACCAGCAGTTACGGCAATCGGGACTGAAATATATATCGTCAAGAATACCTGTGTAGGTACCGTCATTAATATATTCATATTTTTTCTTTGGTATAAAATCAAAAGTTGGCATAATCATTCACCTCCAAGACATTCTTCTATATTTTGTACTTCATCATCTGACAGAAAGTCTTTATTATCGGAGTTTTCTATTTTGTCAAAGTACATTTCTTCATAAGCATTGTGAAGTGACATCATCTTGTCATTAAACTGAAATCTGAAAATATATACTTTCAGGTCAATGATTTCTATGATTTTCTCTCTCGCAACAAGTCTGTCTTTTTCTGCAATGAGTACACCTGTTGCTCTCAGATTTTTAAGTCTTTTGCGGAAATCAACTATTCCGTTATTCTTCATCATTTGCTCAAAGTAGTTTTTAGCTACGCATATTTCATAGTGATTGTCGCTTGCACTAAGTCTTACCAGTCCGACATAACCGCTATTGAGCGAGTCATAGTCAATCGCTTCTGCTTTTCTCTTGTCAAATACTTTTAAAGCAAAGGGATAATTCATCTTGTACTTTTTTATATTCTTGACAAAATCTTCGTGAACTATTGTCATCAGTTCATCCTCGGGTGTCTGAGTGGACTCTATCTTGCTTGTAAGATTGAGGGAATAATCGACCATATCAGATATTTCAATATTGAAATTAAACAATTCCTTTGCATATGCTGTTGCTTGAACAACAATTGCAAGTTTTGATAATATTCTGTCTGTCAATCTTTTTCTCTGTTCAAAACAAGCCAAGGAGCTTTCACTCATTATATTTGAGTGTTCTGACTTCCACTTATCATCAATATCTTTATTCTTTTCAAGAAGAATATTTTTGTATTTCTGATAGTCTGATTCAATTTCTTCCTGACCTTTGTCAACAAGCATTTGCAGATACTTATTTCCTGCAACACCATAGTTTGCCATTGCAATACTTTTGATGTTGTCAGAATTCTCTGCATTTTTTGTAAGCGTATCTTCAATCTGAAATACACGGGTTTTTATGCCGTCCATAGATTTCTCACTTACAAAGCTTATTTCTGATGTGGTGAAAATCACTGAAGAAAATTCTTTGACTTTCTGAAGTGAAGCATCACCATTCAGTCTTAGTTTACTTCTGCCTAAACAAAAGTTGTACATAAGTCTTTCAAGGTTAGTGATTGTTGAAGAACCGAGTTCATCAAACACAACACTAAGACCGTTTATTTGGCTTAAAAACTCTTGGAGTGCATTTTCTGTACCGTTAAATGTGATTGCAACACCTTTATTCAATACAGGAGATGAATACACACTTGCACACAACATTGCTGTTGTACTTTTGCCTTTGCTTGAATTATTACAAAGACAGAAAAGTATTGAGCCGAAATCGTGTGAAAAATTTAAGATTGAAAGAAGTGGGGAAGCGAAAGAAGCCATAAGAAGATATGACATAGGAATATTTCCGCAGACTTCATTCTGTATCATATTGCACCATTCATCTAAAGAACCTTTGTGATTCAGACAAAGATTGCCGTTGTATATGTATTTTTTCTTTGTCGGTTCTTTGGCAATCAGATTGTTGTATCTGAATACAAGACTGTTGTCTATTTTGTCCCAACCAAGCTTTGAATAGCCATATACGATTTCTGCTTTCATATCGGTTCCCATAAGATATTTATTCACTTCATCAATATCGGTTTCATTAAATCTGACACCGTATGACAGAAGTGTTTTTAAACCGAATTTTGACAGAGATTCACCGTCAAGCTGTACGGTATCAATTTCAATACCATTGTTGTATTCATACTCAATCTTGATTTGCTTTGTAGTCACATCAATGATTTTTCTTAATACCTTGCAATAGGTCATTATGTATCGGATTTCGTAAGAATATTTATTCTTCTTAACAACACCGATGAAGTTATTTTCCTTATCGACAATGTAATGTGTCTTTAGGGTATGGATGATTGTTTGATATTCCTCTTCTGAAATATCTACTTTTTGAAATTTTTTACTCAGAGAAATTTTTTCTTTTATGCAATCATTTGAATTTATATTATTTTGCATAATAATACCTCCTTAAATTAAAAGTATTGCTATTATAGGCTCGAATTTTTTTGTTGTCAATGCTTTAAAAAATAACTGTGGATATGAACAAATTGTATATTATTGTCATTTGATTACCAAATTTTTGTGTAGAGGACTTCGTCCCTTGAAAGCCTTACATAGGGGTTTCAAAAAAATTCTGACAGAGGTCGTTTTCGACAAAAAAATAAAAACCATGGTTTGTGCAAATTGACGGAGATTTTGTCAGACAAAATTCCAAAAGAGAAAAAAGGCATTTTCGGGGCAGACCGAAAATGTGAATGGAATTTCGGGAGATTTTTCACTTTGAGAGTCCTTTTGAAAAATCTTCTTCCCCGAAATCCCGTTTTTTCAATCAATGCACACTCGCACACAAAGAGAAAATCTCAAGGCAATGCAATCATCTTTTCAAATCCAATTTCTGAATGTTCCACTGGTGTGCAAAGGGTGAGAGAGGGTGCGAGAACATCAAGCCTTTTGAGTCAATGATTGTGTGCAGTTTGTCTTTATAGTGTTCTGTCAAAGCATTGAGAAAAGCCTTCTTTTCTTCCTCAAAGCTTGTGCTTCTGCCATATGCAACTATTATTACATCTGCATTGTCACATTCTCTCATTACAAAAGAAGTGTTTGTTTTGTCTGTTTTAGGCAAAGGGTTGTCGATTGATGAGAAGAGATTGATTATTGAAACAGAGCCGAAATCATTTTTTACCGCTCCGTTCCTGACAAGCATTGTTGTTTGGTCAAAAATCAATTCATCGGCAGATGAGGGATAGGTCATTATTATTGCAAGCGACTTTTTGTTGATGTCCCATTCTGCTTTCAACAAATAGCGGTCTTTTCTGTTTTTGGAAAAGACCGCTGTTGTTTTTACTGTGCTGTTTGTTTCAATTGTGTTCGCTATACTCATAGTTCAATACTCCTTTTTTAAAATAGTCAGCTTTGCCGACAATGTTTATTGCACTGTCATTGTCAAGAACAATACATCCGTCAAGAAAATCATTGCCTATCAAGTTAATCCATTCAAATCTGCTTTCTGTTATTTTTGAGGACAAACCAAACTTTTTGTAATTATCAAAGTCTTTTTCATTCTCAACATAAAAAATACCTCCGACCGTTTCAAGCGAACAGTCAGAGGTTTGTGTCAGAAGATTTGTGAGAAGATTTTTAATATATTCTGCAATGTAACAGTCCTTGATTTTTGATACATCATCAGGTGTTAATATTTCAATCATTTTCTTTTCCTCAGCTTTGTTCCTGTGCAGAGAAGTGTAATAGCCGTTCCTGCACCTTTTGCAAACATTTCTACTGCTACTTTTGCAGTCAATGTCATTATAAGTCCAAACATTTTTACCTCCGATTTTAGTTTTTGATGATAAGTTTTTCCGTTGCAAGTACAACTGTTGTTGTCACAGCAAATCCAAGCACAAACCATAATGCTTCCATTGTTCTGCTCCTTTCTGTCATTTATTTATGCAAAAATGCACCCACCGCCTTTTGGTGAGTGCATTTTCAGATGGTGAAAAATTATTTATTTTTTATATACACTTTTTGCAAATATATGCGTTTACTAAAAAATTGCATTACTTTCTTTTGTGGAAGAAACCACCGAATCCGCCTATGCCACCGTATGGACTTGACAAGCGTTTCCTCTTTTTCTCAAGATATTCTTTTGCTTCAACAGCTTCATCAATGTTTACGCCAAGATTTTTGATAATAAAATCTTTATATTTTTCGTATTCTCTGTCAAACTCCTCAATTGTAGAATATCGAAGTCCTTTTGCATATGATAAAGCTCTATCTTTTGCCGCTTGCTTTCTTGGAACGCTTGAAAATAATTTTGTTTTACAAAATTGTTTATCAAAATCACTTAGATATGTATTGATAGTTTCTAAATGCTTTTTAGAAACCTCAGAAGAAAATGTGTTGATAAATTTTTCTTTCTTTGCTAACAGGTCATTTTCATACGGCAATATCGGATTTGATTTTAAAGGTTGAATTTGTTTCATAAATTCAAGTATATCAGGTAATTCGCTTCTTGAAAAATCAGCACTTTCTCTTGTTTCACAGACCACACCGTCAACTGTTCGATATTTTAAATCAAAATCATCAAGTACGGAATTTATGTATGTAATACATTCGGACTCATCTGTAATGTCAAGTCTTATGTTTTTGCAATATTCTATTAAATCGTGTTTAGCTTTAACGGCATCTTCTTCTGTTGTACCCTGATTCTTTTTTACATAGTCAAGTGCCATAGATTCCTTTATTGCTGAAAAACCGTCTATGTCGAAGTATTCTGCCAATGTACTCAAACTTCCGTCATCACCGTATTTTTTTAATAAGTAATCATATATTTCAATGTTATACGGATTAAGAGAAAGTACATCTATGCAGATTTTTGAAATATTCTCTGAAGCAATTGAATTGCTTTTAAGGTTATTTATCAATCTTTGTGCTTTATCGCTGTCGCAATCTTCAACATATCCCCAGTCATAATCTTGTCCGACTGTTTGCATAAATACCTCAATTACGGAATATGCTGAGTAATACACACCCTCAGAAAGTAAAATCTTAACTTCATTATTTTTGAATAATTTCTTCAGGTCTGATTCAGCCTGCATTTCGGTGAAAAAGTTGCCGACAGCATTTGCAACACTATGTGCTGCACCACTCGCCATATTCATAGCACCGACATCAATTTGATGGCTTATTGCAGTTATGGCATTTCCACCTATAGTAGCACCCTGCCAACGACCTCTGTTTTCTTTTCTTTGTTCTCTGTATTCTCGCTGAGCTTCAACATCACCCATAATAGAATACACTTTTTCGGCAACAGAGCAAAATCTTTCTTCAAATATTTCTGTGCAACCTGCGGATTCGATTAGTTCAGAAACGGCATTGGTGTCATAATCATATTCACCTAAATTTATAAAGGTATCTTTCAAATCTTCAACAACAATTGCCATACTGCTTTTAAAATCATCTTCTGCTTTAGAAATAATGTCCTCACAGTTATTATAGGATTTATAACTCTCATTAAACGAGTTTTGTGCTGATTTTGCAAGGCTTTTATACCATTTTCTTAAAGCATTGTATAAATTTCTTTCATTTGAAACTTTTATGTTGCCAACACATATATTAAATTCTTTTTCACAGTTTTCTTTTTGTAAAAATTCATTTAGATTCATTATTATCCTCCTGATTATTGTCAATTGGTTCGTTGTTGTCCATTTGCAGAGGCTTTTTCTTTTTTATTATGTAAATAATCAGGGCGACAATAGCTACAATTATTCCAATCCACCACGCTATATAGGAAATACAAATACTTGCTCCCCATAAAAGTACAAAAATGAATATTGCCAATGGTATGCAGTTTGTAATGGACGGAAACTTGTCTGCTATCAAAGCAAAAACAAATACTGCAATAATTAAACCTATGATTGAGATGATAACTTGTAACACTAAAATTCCTCCTAAGAATAAAAATATGATTTAAGCTGATTTGCTTAAATGGAGTTTAAATGATTTTTTAATAGTTTTCTGATTGTTCGTTCCGAATACGAGTATTTTGTCGCAATCAGATTGATTGATTCCGATGTTCCGTCATATGCCTTGAGTGCTTCTTCAAGGACAAATTCCTTAGAAAAAAGTCGGGTAGGAAAGTTTATCTGACTCCCTTTAAAGTTTTCATACAGTTTTACCACATTGTCAAAGCCTATGATTTCGCTCATTGTTTCATAAACTCCGTTTAATGTTGTGCATTTTTGTTGATTTTTATCTATATCAATCACCTGCCTTGTTTCACCCTCTTTTTACATTATATGACAGCAAAATGGAAAAATCTTCCGTACTTTTCCACGCAAAAGTGTAAAAATATATATAGACAAAAAATTCGGCAACAGAAAGTATATTGCAAGCCAAAACACCACACCACGCACTGAGCGTGAGGTGTGGGGGCAGCAGTTTTAACTGCCTTGCAATATCCTTTTCTGTTGCCGAAAATTGGTGAGTTAAGGATATTCAAATTTATAGTATTTATATAGGTATTTATCACACTCCTTAAAAGCCTTTTAATTCACTCGGCAGACACAAGTATTTTTAAACCGTGACTTTCTCCGTGTCCGAATCATCTCCACCAAACAAGTATTGGATGAACACCTACTTTTTCAGCGGCGGCTTCGCCATTAGATGTGTTCTCTGATACAACAACAGAACGCCGTTTCAGTGTAAAAGCTGAAACGGCGTTTTTTGTTTTAAGGCGTTTGCATAAGGCTTGAAACTATAATTGTCTTCTGGTATAATTTTATTATAAATCTATCTTTCAGCTAAAGCGAAGTGAATCTCTGTGAACAAACTACAATATGATAGCTTTTATAAATTTCTTGTTTCTGCAGGAATTATATTGATTATATTCCCAATAATTGCTCTTGGATTTTTCTTTAACAGCGAAATACTTATTTTGAGTCAAAATGAATTTGATAACTTATCTGAACACTCTTTAAGAGCTATTTGTCAAAAGGAAAATATTTTACATTTTATCATTACTATATTCCCCTTTGTTGCTTGTGGACTGTTTTTATTTGGAGTTGGTTTGCTCATTTACGGTTGCTATAAATGGAGCAAAATCCAAAACCACCTTGATGAACAGGTTGAATTTGATACAACAATAAAGAAGATTAACGCCAAAAAAATGAGTGCGGAAGAAATTGTAAATAAAGCTTCTTTTGAAGTATCCGAAACAGAAGCGCCATTTGACATAGATCCTGTTATTAATGATAGTAATCCGAAATCAGGTATTGATGAAAAAGATAATTATAAAGCAAAATCTCAAGATATTTGTAATTCTCATTTAAACCATATTTTTGATTATATGAAAGTTGAACATATGTGCTTTATGGAGATAAAAGGTCAGTATAGAAAAAGATACAATCTGCAAAATAACGTAAAGATTAATAATATGGAGTATGACTTTATTGCCGTATCAAAATATGACAATATAGATATCATATTCGAGGTTAAATACTTGCGCTCGATCCCAGCGTCCTTAGCAATATCGAATATGCTTTATCGATTGACTAAAGCTGGAGTTAATTACGAGAATAGCGCACATCGAAACTTTAGATTAACGCTGATAATTGTGACTCCAAAAAAAAATATAGATTTAATAAAAAATCGAATTAATCAAATGCAAAACGAAAATGATATTCACGCCCCGATAAAAATTGAGTACTTTGTTGAAGAAGAGTTATTATCAAAATATAATAATATATAATAATAGTCTTATTATCATAGCCGTTGAATACACCCATTGGATTTAACGGCTAATTTTATTCGCAAGGTTTTTTGTTCACTATGAAGCCAGAATAAGTATCTGATGTGCGTTAGTTATTATTCTATGAAAAAAGAGAATAAATTATTATTCCACACATTCGATTAATTGAAAATCTCCGTTTATAATGAGAGCATCAAATTGAGCGGAGGTAAACACAATGAGAAATCCAAAATATCATATTTACTTAACACCCAATGAACGACGCACAGTCATCAACAGCCTGATTGATTTGAGAAACGACCTCATATCACAGGGCAGATACGCCGACATCATTGACGAGCTGCTGATCAAGCTCACGAAAGCAAAAGTCAAAAGAATCAAAGTTAAGGAGGTTTAAGTTATGGCTGCAAAGATCACATACACACAACAGGGAGATTATCTTCTGCCCAATTTAAAGCTACCCGAACAGCCGAAGGTTGAAATCGGAATTTGGGGTAAACGGCATTTGCGATACCTCAAAAACCATCACCCAATCATTTATACTAACCTTCTAACAAGTTGTAAACTTACTGCCCACCTTGCCGATATTGACAGAGAAGCAAATGAAATGTTTAATAGACTCGTTAAACAACTTGCCAAGCAGGAAGGCGTAACCGAACAGCTCAAAGCAGAGAATCAAATACTGTGGGTAAGGCGTATGAACAATATCCGTAATCGAGCGGAAGAATTTGTCAACAGCGAATTGATATATGTATAAACGTTATTGGACGAAGGTGATTGAATTCATCTTCGCCCATTTCCTTTTTTAATATATCACTGTTTTGATACTTATATTTAACCATTACAATAAAAAACAAATATGATTTTAGTTCTCGTAATCGTTGAAAAACTAAATAGTTATGATATAATTAATAAAAGGGAGAGGATTAAATGGTATTGCAAAACAGTTACATATTTCTATATAAAGATAAGACGGAAAAAGAAAAATACCAAAAGAAAGATGATAACAGTATTATTTTGAATATTCCTTGTTCAGTAAAATACTATATTAAAAAGACTTTTAATTTAACTAAGACTACTGAAATATTACACTTTTATCAATATGAATATGAAACTGTAATAAACCTTAATGGGCTGGATTTTCAAGTGAGATTTAGAACTTTTGAAGTCTTAGAAAGTACATATCTTGATGTTCAAGTTACAGGAAAAACTAAGCATCAAATCGTTCTGTGTTTAGAACATATACATAATACTTTATTATCTTCCGGAGTTGAGAAAGAGTATATTCCTATAATTTCGTACGATGCAGTTTCTGAATACTATTGTAATAAGTTATATCCTAAGCTAAATGGACTTGAAAGAAATCTTAGAAAACTGCTTTTCAACACTTACATTGTAAATTTTGGAAAATCATACTATGAAAGAACAATAAACAAAAGTATACAGGGAAAGGCAAAACAGGTAATCAGAGCTAGAGGTAATAAAGAAACGAAGAAAGAGAAGAATCTACAAGAATTCTTTTATTCGTTGGAATTTGGAGATATTCAAGAAATTCTCTTTACATTAACATGGACTGATTATGATCAAGAAAAGAAAAGAGCCTTTTTAGAATCCAATAAAGACTTATCTGAACTAACGGATGAAAAACTAAGGACAGCTTTTTCGGATTTTTCTGCTAAAAATGATTGGGAGCGTTTCTTCAAAGATAAAACCAATAATAGCTTTGATATTGAAAGTGCGATTGATTCCATTTGAGCATATAGAAATGATGTCGCTCATTGTAAGTTTGTTAGTAATGAAGAATACAATATTTGCAACAAACTAATTGAAATGCTTAATAAAGAAATAATCACTGCGATAAAGATAACGGAAGAAAAAGATTTTATGGACAAGAATATGGAAAGTCTAAAGCGATCTTTTTTAAAGATTTCCGAATCCCTTATGAGTTTTAAAAAGACGATAGAATCAGCCATTTCTCCATTAGTTGAAAAAACACAAAAAATCATTCAGCCTTTTGAATCCGTGAAAAAGCAGTTATCGCAGTTAACTTATAATAATTATTATTCTGAAAACTCAAAAGAACCTATTATTTCAGATGATAAGGAAGTTTCTGAAAATAAAGATGAAAGCGAGAAGAATGGAAGCGATACTGTGCCAACATAATTCAGCTAATGTATGTGTTTTATAAAACAGAGAGTGAGGTTATTATATGAAGAATCTACTTGTTGGAAATGGACTTAACATTCAATTTGACCATACAAATTATACTACTCAACAGATTGTCCTTAGAATTCTTAAAAACTGTGATAGAGATGATTTTCCTACCCATATCATCGTCGATAGACCATTTTTATTAAAGAACTATATGGGTAAGCTGTTTTTAGAAGCTCGTGAGATTATTTTAGGAAAATACGATAGCTATGCGTTTGGTACTGCTGAAAAAGGATCACTTGCAGCATTTAAAAAGCAATATTCCAATCGTTTGGAAAGATTAAGAATTACTGACATAGGATTTGAAGATTATTATTTAATCCATGATCTTGTATGCCACAAGATAAAAATGCAGAATCCAGAACAATTCTATGTGAGAGAAGCTATGAAGGTTGCCTACTTATATGCAATATATAACGATGGGAAATTAAATCAACTACATACAAACTATCCTGTAAACCTCAACAATTATCTTAAGAACTGTGATAATATTTTTACAACAAACTATGATTCAAATATTGAATCCGCTACAGGAAAAGAAGTCTATCACATTCATGGACAATTTGATAAGAAAAGTGATGTATATGTTGAATCATCCTTTAGAAATCAATTGCCTGATGCACCGATAAGAGATACAGTAATAGATGAAAACTATTTCTATCTATACTCTAATGCTCTAACTACTCATTGTGGGGAGTATAAGGAATTTCAAATAAACCAACATTCACAAGCAAATAGTTGTGTAGAAAAAATGGCTTTAGCATATAAAACCAACCCGGAGATAAAGAAAGAAATTGACGGATGGACAAAAGATAAAAATACATTAACAGCAAATCTTGGATATGTTATACAACTAAAAGTTGCTAATCCTAAGTTAGCCTTTTCTGACAATTATCATTTTGACAAGCTTAAGTCTATTACAGGGAGTATAGAAATACTGGGGTTATCACCATGGAACGATTTTCATATTTTTGAATCAATCAATTCAGCAAGTTTAGAAGAATGCGTATACTATTATTTCAATGATTCAGAATGTGATGAAATTAGAGCTTTACTCCCTAAATTAGAATCAGATAATATTTTGAAGATGAAATCGGTAAAAGATTTTTGGAGAGAAATGTATGAAGATTAAGGTAAAAGTTATTTCAAACGATGAATTCACCAAATGGATTGAAGTATCGAATATGTTTGCGAATAGCTTAATTCAACCGCAAAACGCTCTTGAACAATTCAATAGATTAAATTCTAAACAACGTAATAGTATAAAACGATCATATGAATACTATGATAGCATAAGAAATATAAAAATCCCGAAAGAAGATAGGGATTCTGAAAGTTATTATATGGATGTGTTAGTTGACACACATATTATTGCAACAGAATTTGATATAGATCCTTTAACAGCTATTATGTGTGTTAAAGCTCCTTGCAAACCTAATGAAAAAGTAGTTGTAATTTGATTTGAAATCAAAACGTACTGCTTTCATAGTATATGTTTTTTATGAAAAGTCTAATTTATATAGTTTTTTTTCAAGTAATATCTGCAATGTTCTTTTGGGCAATCCTCTAAAACACCGAACACCTCATAACCTTGCTTTTCATAAAACTCTTTTGCCTGAAAATCGAAGGTATCGAGGTGTATCAGGTAACAGCCTTTGGCTTTAGCTGTTTTCTCAACTTCCGCAAGCAGTCTTGCACCTAAGCCTTTGCCACGATATTCGCTGTCTACCCACAGCGTATCGATATAGGCAACATTCCAACAATACATTTTAGCAACACAACCGGCGATGCTCTTTCCGTTATCGTCGGTTATCTTTTTGTCGAGTGTATCAAACAGTTCTTTCTGTTTGGCAGGAACTTGTGAAAGGTTGTATTCTACAAGTCTGTCGATGATATATTCAGCGTCGCAGGCTTTGCAGTTTTCAATTTTATAATTCATAATGAAACTCCAATCAGATTATAAATATCTGTTCCGGTTTTCTTATCAAAGTAGTCTTTCAGTTCAAGAAACGCCTTCCATTTCGGAATGGTGAGATCGTTGAAGCCTCTGCGTATTACGACATCCACAAGGCGTTTTTCGATATAGGTTGCGCCGATGGGCAGAGCGAGAGCGTCACAGAGTTGAATCAGCCTGTCGTAGTCATCATATTCCGTGCTATCAAGAAAGCTCTTGATAAATTCGGTTTTCTCCGTTGTGCAATCGTTTTGTCCGTTATAGGAGCGAATGTCTTTATACGGAAATGAATGCGTCAGACATATGCGAGCGCAAATGTCATAGCCAAGCGATTTCATAAATTGGTAGCCATCAATAATATGCCGCATATCCGTTATATCCTCACGCCTACCAATGTCGTGCAGTAAGCCGAGGATATAGGCAGTATCGGCATTGAGGTTATTACATTGTTCTGCAATCGCTCTTGCACAAAACGCTGTTGTTTTACTATGCCCGATCCAAACGCCGGGGTTACGTTGTTCAGCTTCGGTTAGGAGCTTTTCTGCTTCAAGAATTGTTGGTAGTTTCATAAGTTCAACCTTCAATAAGCATTTCTGATATCAAAATTACACTAATATTTTACCACGATTACGAAAACAAGGCAATAGAAAATGCCATCAAGTGGGAGACGTTCCTGCTTGATGGCTGTATTATTCTATAATTTTTTATGTTTTAATCCTTAGCTCTGCCGTTGTAATCCCAGGCAACCTCTTCACCGTTTTCGTTGTAGGTAACATTGGATTTCCACTTCTTATAACCATCCAATTCACAATCGTTATATTTTGTGCCATCCTCGGTTTCTGTTACGAGATAGCCGTATTGATTAAAGTAGAGTTTCAACTTACGCGTAGCTGTATTTCCGTCAGAGTAAGTTGCGGTAATCGTAATAGTATCTTGCGGTGCTGTGGAAAAATCAACAGGCTTGTTGGTTGTATTTTCGTTTTCCATCCATGTTATCAGTTCATTCGGAGGAAGCCAGCTTACTTTTTTGTCGTTTGAATAGATAGTTTTTCCTTCAAGAGTTATGGTCTTGTCCTGGTTATTATCCGCCCAATTATACATCATTCCGTTTTGTGCGGTGTATTCGACCTTTTTAATATCTTCGCCCTCTATCCATATAGCATCATTACCCATACCTGAAAAAGACTTATTTATTGTCAGATCATCTCTGGCGAAAATCTCGTTTAACCTTTTATCACCTATCTCATAGATGCCTTCTAATTCTGAATTACCGTGCACATAATATGTGCAGGCAAATCTGATTTGCATTAGAATAATATCTTTTTTGGGTAAAAAATTTGAATTTGTCAATTTAACTAAAGGCTTATTTGTTTCAGTATCCAAAGCGGATGCTACAATAAAAAATGAATGCCCGTTTTTATTTTTTGCTTTTTCTTCGTTAGTTTTATAACTGGGAAGAATTAATACCGCAGATACAACAATAATAATTAAAACAAATGAGGATACTGATAAAAGGACTTTTTTGCGTCGTTTTTGGCTTCGAGTCTCACTTTTTTTCATCGTCTCAATATCAGTGTTATATTCATAATGGTCAAGCTCGGATTCAAGCATATCTCTTAATTTAGTCACAAAAATCATCTCCTAACCTTTCTCTGAGTAATTCTTTTGCCCTGCGGATACGATATTCGATATTCGGGATTTTGGTATGAGTGATTTCGGCTATCTCTTTCATAGTAAATTCACGATAATAGTAGAGTATAATAACCTCTCTAAACTGTAAAGGCAATGACATAACAGCTTCGGAAACAATTAGTTGTTCTGTATGGTCTGATTCGTTCTCCGGTAAGGTTTCGTCAAGGTTGTCCTCTTCCTTTCGCTTTCTCAACATATCACGGCAACAGTTTATACATATACGGGTTATCCACGTTTTTAATGATGACTTACCTTTATAAGATTTTTGCTTTCTGTACACTTTAACAAATACATTTTGAGTACAGTCCTCTGCCAAATGATGATCCTTGAGATACAATATACAGGTTCGATATATGTAATCCTTGTATTCTAAGTATATAGAGTCGAAATTCATTAGCTTTTCTCTGCTCATTTTCATTAGACGTACGAAATCTTAATTTTTATAAATTAATTATACAACAAAAAAAAACTAATAAATAGATCTTTTGATTTAAAGCAACAAAAAACGCCGCCAAGTAGAAAAATCCTACTTAGCGGCTTTGCTTATTAGGCAAAATCATTACATTTCTAATCACAACTATGTGTTATCTTTGAAATCCTCGTACCCTGCTATCATCACATATCCTACATAGTCGCAATAAGAGCTCTCAAAAGAATCACATGGTGTGCAGATACTACTTTTTCGTTTATATTTCAAACTGTGATTAACTATCAATCTATCTTGATCTCTGATTTCACCGATATATTGACCAGAAAAATCATATAGCTCATTACCATAGAACTTACCAATAGGTTTCCCGTTTTTTGAATAAAGATAATCTCCAGAACGATGTCCTATATATTTTCCACTCCATGACCAATAATTCACAGTATAATCCTCCACATTTTTAAGTATCTCTCCCACTCAACAGCACATAAACAATTCTGTGTAGGTATTATAATTTGTACTATCTGTGGCGCTTTCAATTATTTGATATATCCATATTATCCAACCTATATTCCCTCTTATTATCATATTGTTATCAGCGTTGATAACAGCGTAGGGATTTAGCTGTGTCGGATAAACTTTTCTGTACGGCTATTATACCGCATTTTCACTTAATTATCAATAGGCTTTTTATATTATTTGTATCTTTGCTATAATCGAAAAAGTATAACGCTCTTAGGCTTAAAAAGGTACTGTTAATGCGCCCTTTGAAAAGTAAAATTGTTTAGGAAGGGTAATATCATTCCTTTACAAGTTTAGACGTTACATATCAACTATAAGCTGATTTGCAATATCCGCAAATGTATCATAAACAGGCACACCGCATTGTTTCAACAGCTTTGGCGACTGCTGACCGCCAGAGAACAAAACACAGTCCACACCCAAACCACAGGCTGTTTCATAATCATGTACCGTATCACCGATATACAAGGTCTGCTTAGGAGCAAACCCGTGTTCCAGCATATATCTTTTGCCACGCACGGTTTTGCTTTCCATTACGATATTCTGTGTTCCAAGAATATCGTCAAAATAGTGTTCAATAGAAAACCGACGAGCATATTTTGTAATCTCAATTGTTTTGAAAGCCGAAAGGATAATCTGATTTTGATTTTTATTTGCAAAGGATCGCAATATCTCCTTAACGCCTGCGTGTAAATTTATTTTCTCGGAAAGCTGATCGTACAGTATTCCCCACTCGTCATCAATCATCTCTACATTGTGCTTATTCAAGTCAAAGATCTTACTGTAAAAATTCACAATTGGAGTTTCAACATTTTCACGATAGTATTCTAACGTGATTGTCGGATAGCCGAATCGTTGAAGCAGAATATTTGTTGCTTCAACGGCAACAGGTGTGTCGTTGAGAATCGTTCCGTTCCAATCCCAAATAATATTTTTGTATTTCATTTATTCTATTCTCATTCCTTCCCGGCTAACCAATTACCTATATCAATAATCTGTATTCCCTCATACTGATAGGTTTCGTGATGCGTTCTGGCAATCAGAATTTTCGGATACGCGTCTTTTATTTTCAGCAGCGGATCGACTTCTCTTTGGAAGGTGTCTGGACTGCTGATATTATCCGAAACCTGAATATAGATTTTTTCATCACGCTTGATCGCTACAAAATCTATTTCTTTCTTATACAATACGCCGACATAGACCTCGTATTTTCTGCGCAGCAACTCTATGGCAACGATGTTTTCCAAAACTCTGCCGTAATCCAAATTCTTCGTGCCAAGCTTTGCGTAGCGGAAGGTATGGTCGCTGAGATAATACTTGTCATTCGTGCTTAGATACTTTTTGCCCTTGATATCATATCGCCTGACTTTGTAAAAGGCAAACGCGTTGCAAAGGTACTCCAGATAGTTTGATACCGTCTTGTGATTGATCTTGTCATGATTATTCGTAAGCGCGTCCGCTATATTGCGAGCAGACGACAGATTTGAGATATTATCCATCAGAAAATCAACGATCCTGTCCATCAAAACAGGGTTTCTGATTTTATACTTTTGACGAATATCCCGTAGGATCAGCGTGTTAAATACATCCTCGATGTAATCGTACTTAGCCCCTCTGTCACGGTAGAGGTATGAGCCTGCCATACCGCCCTCGGTGATGTACTGGTCAAACGCCGAATAAACATCGTTCAGCTCATAATAAGTCAAGAACTCCTGGAATGAGAAGGGATATACCTTGATTGCAAAGGTGCGTCCTGTGAACAAGGTCGCCAAATCCGAACTGAGCAGGAAGGCATTTGAGCCTGTGATATAGATATCATACTGCTCGGAAGCGTGCAGGCTGTTGATGGTCAATTCAAAATCAGGACACATCTGTATCTCGTCTATCAGAACAAAGTTTTCCGTGTCGGAGATATATCTGTCCTGAATATATTCGTTGAGGGCGTGATATTCTTTTAAATCCTCAAATTTGCTAAGATTATAATTGATATGAATGATATTGGCATTTTCATATTCTTTGTCAAGATAGGTCTTGAACGCTTCGAGCAGCTTTGGTTTGCCGCAGCGGCGCACACCTGTAATCACCTTGATATCAGGCGTTCCGATAACATTTTTCAGCTTGTCCAAATACATCGTGCGTTCTATCAGTTTCATACGATTCACCTCAATGTTAGTATAACAAAAACATTTCCCAAAATCAATATTTTTCTGATTTTGGGAAATAAATGTTAAAGTTAAATTATACGTACGTTAATACCAAGTTATTCTAGTTATCTACATCAAATGCATATAATGGCGATTTATATGGTTCGTAAATTCGTTTTATTTTCTCAACAAGAGTAGTTGTTTCTATCTCATTTCTGAAGTATGATTCAACGAGTGCCTCAACCTCGTTTATAAGTTCTATTATATCATCTTCTAAAATGTATTCTCTTTCGTTTTCAAGAGCCTTGATCGCTTCTTTGTCTATCGTCTCATTTTCCACGACACTATTAATAATATCTAAACACTTTTTTATATGAGGGAATTCAAAGTCTACGTTTGGATTTCCTATAAGGCTAAGCATCTCTCGTCTTTCTTTGCCGTTTTCAATATCTTCATACAAAGCATCAGCTTCATCTACTAGTTGTTGAGGAATATTGCCATTGCAGATATCTTCGATATATCCAGATATAAATTCGGCTTCAAAGGGCAAAGGCTCTATTTCCTCAATATACTTTAGGAATGGATGCTTTTCGTTTGTATTGTGTAAATAGATAATCATTTCCTTAAACGCTATGTGTTCTTCATACTTTTCACTATATAGAGTATCATACCTGAAAACTTTAGCGGCTTTTGACTCTTCTCGTAATTCGTAAGTAAAGGTACCATTTCTTCGACTCCCTTCCCTTACCAATTCATAATACTTTTTTGAGATGCCGCTGATAGTTTTTCCTAATAGCCTTTTTATTTTATCATTCACAATAATTAAATCATCAAAAATGCTTTGATCAGTATCTGCATATTTTGTTAAATAGTTTTTTAGGAGGACGACCTCTCCATCTGTATCTTGATAAGCTCTATATCTCATATATCTATTATCACTATAAAAATGGCACAATACTTCAAGGAAATCATTCTCTCGACTAGTTAGTGAGGATGCTTTTTCAGCTTTAGTCCCTTTAACTAAACTAATAATCTTATCTCTTAACGAAATATGATTATGACCTATTTTTCTTAATTCTTCCTCAAATTCTTCTGGGCTGATACTATCTTTGAATTCCCAAAGAGTAATTATAATTTTTTGAAGTCGTTCTATACCGACGGATAGATTATATAATGCCAAAAATGTATGAGCATCGTTTCTAAAACAAGAAGTTTGATAAATCTCTTGTAAGCCATTATAAATGAATTCTCCTGCCACATCTAATTCTATTACCATATTAAAATTCTTAAACCATAATTCTGGATTCATAACATTCCTCTTTTCAAATACATCTCTGATTAACAGCGGATTAGTTGCTGCTTTACATTAAGGGAGCTTGAACTTCCTTCCCTTAAATTCTACCACAAATCTATAAATATAACAATAACCGTAAACTGTTTGATCATCAATATCGTAATTAATTATCCAAACTTATATCTGCAAATCCCATGTTTGTTTTCTCTGCATATTATTGACGTTGGAATCTTCGCTAACCATTTCTTGCTAAGGTTATTATTCCCGAAATACGCATCGAAGTTAGCGACGGGCAAAACTACCCATTCTGTATCATCTTGTTTATTGGCAAGGTAAAAGCGGATCAGTTCGGAGATAATTTCTTTTGGGACGCCGTTGGTATCTGTCGTTTCAAGCTGACTGATTACCGTTTCGGGCAGAGGATAATCTTCCATTCTGAGAACTCCTGCCTCCAAAGCGTCGGCGATGATATCGTCAAACCGCAACGTCCACGCGCCTTTTGTGTTCAGCGCAAATATCGGCACTTGCAGCTGACGCACTTTTTTCTTCCATTGTGCTGTAAATCCGGACGAAAAATCAGCGCACTTTTTATACGCGGATTTACTGACCTTATCGGGATTTGCTTTCACAAACCGAATCACATTTTTAATATGACGGTAATACCACCCCTTACCGTTTGGATCGACCAACTCCGGGAAGTCGGCGGACAACTCACGAAAATCCACCGATGGCTCGGAGTTTTGCTTTTTGTCAGGTACGCTGCACCACGCGCATAAAGCGTTTCGGGCTATCTTGATCCGCTCATACGGATCATCCAAAACCACGCCGTCTTTATCGTGAAACAGATATCCGCGCGCGATGGTTGTCAGGATACGCCCGAAGCCTGTAAAGTCAGTGATCATATCAAAGGTGAACCGTCCGAGATAGGTAGTATCGGTTTTGCGTGCGGCGGTATAGATTGGCTGTTCGGTGTAGGCTTTGAATTCTGCCCATTCGTTTGTCATTATCTATCCCTCCTGCAATTATCCAGTACCACACTCGGCATGACTTCCAGCGCAAACTGCCTTTCGCCGAGAGCGACCGCGCATTTCAGCACCTCGTTCAAATCTAAATGCTCTGCTTCTTTAATATGTGAATTCAATAATGTCATACAGTTTTTAATTACCCTCTGCCGATAATCGCCCGAATCCTTTGTACCGCTCAGTAATGCGTTCAAATCTGCATTGTCATCCTGACGTTTCACATGATCGGCGATTTCCTTTGCGCGGTACATATCGTCGAGGTCACAGATGATGTTGCCGAGGATTCTGTAACCACCGTGACGGAAGTCGCAGAACGATTCACGGCAGCTTAGATCAATCGCATTGGCGATGATCTCATAGGTTGTGACAAGCCTGTCTGCATGTGGCGTAAGATGCCAGTTCGTTTCGGACAGTTTTAATCGCGCCTGACGAATTTCGTATGGCTGTATGTCGTCAAACGCGCTGTATAATTCGTCGACGGAATAACGGTTTTCCTGTCCTCTTGCAAACAGAATCCGCTCTATATCATTTTTGCGCTTCATTTCTTTCGGGATGTGACGAATAAACCGATTACGGTTTAGCGCTTCATGGTATGCTTCAATAATGGTTTTTGTCCGTTCGAGAGTATGTTGATCTAAGACGTCCTGCCAGTTCGGAGTTTGCGCAAAAGCAAACAATGCCTCATCCGCGGCAGGACGACCTTTGTGCTTTACCATTTCTGTATCCAGCATATAAGCATAATACGGCAGTTTTTCAAGATTGGAGCTGACAGAATCCCAGTCGGTTTTGTCGATGAATTCCTTGACACGCTTTGCGGTTGTCGGCTGATACCATTTCCGCTGTGCGCTGTCGCCGACGATTGACTTGTATTGCAGAAACAGACTTTTCTTCGCCTTTTGCACTTCAAGGTATTCGGATAAATCGGGCTTTATACCGCTCTTTGCGGAATCGATCTCCAAGCCTGTCAGTATCGCCAGTATTTCTACATCCTGACAGGCTGTTTGTCGTTCTGTATTATCGTTGTTTTCATCATAAGCGACAATACCCCTGCGCAGCGCCGTATTACTGATCTGACCGACGCGGTTGGAAAAGGTACTCTTAACCGACTCCATCCTTGCTCGCCAGTCCTCGGCCTCGGATATGAGCGGCTCAGCTGACGGTATCTTCAAAACTGGAAGGGATTTGTTATCTGCATAGCTTCGACTCACACAAGCATTTACCAATGGATCGGCTATTGTTTTCACCATATCGCCGTCATAGTCCGCGCCGCCGAGACGGTCGGGGATCAAGGAACGTGAATCTACCATCACGACATAACGCAGATGAGAAAGATACTTTTTCCTGATTCGTCCGACCTTTTTCAGCGGATATACCAACGCCTCCTCGTTTCGTGCGATATGAGGACTTCTTAATAATGTGTAGTTTTCTTGCACCTCATAAGCAGGCTTCGGCGCATATATCGTATTGTCGAATAAACACTCCGCTTCGAGCTTTTTATACGCCTTGCTTTCTCCATCGGCACACTTTACGATATACGCCAACAAACGCATTAAATCGTCGGAAAGATAACGGTTATCTCCTGCAATCAGCAACTGCCCGACAGCATATCTTTGTTTTACGCTCTCCGCATTGGCGGAGAGCTCTTTTGTGTACGGCGATTCTTCCATAAACAGCGGATTCTGTTTGATTATCTCCGCGCGCTGTTTACGCTTATCGGTTATTCCAATATCATCATTGTAAAGAATATCGGTAAAGAGTTTTTGCCTGTTGCCGAGTTCGCCGACGTAATCATAGTAAACCGTTTCGGTCGTTTTCGTCAGCCAGTGCCGCAGATCGCTGTTCGGTGATTTAGCCCAGCCAAGCGGTAAATCCAAAGGTCTGAATTCATCATCCGTCAAAGCGAGTGTATTCAGAAACTGATAATTCAACTCGGTAGTGTTTTGCGGCTCTGTTTTATCCATACCGGAGATATACAACGCATACTTGTATTTCCTGCACCGGTTCAAATACTCTGCCCAAGTCAACCCGTTTTCCGTCATCCAGCCAAAGCCCTTAAACATACTCTTTGTCAATATCATATCTACATCGGCAACGGCGTGAGCGTTACCCCATATGTCTATAATCTTTGTAACACGCAGCTCCGAGAACAGCTTTTTGAAATCGACCTCGTGGACAACTCCCTTGATATACGGCAAACGAATTTGAAAAGAATGGTGTTGTCCCGATTCTGTCAGCATATATGAAAGCTCCTTTGAGATAATGCCCTCGCCGTCAAATTCCAACACTTCTACATCTGCTTTTTCTTCAACACGATTGTATTTTCGCGTCGAATTGTCTGTTCCGTCGTCCTCAACTGTAACAATATCAGCATCCTTTACAATGCTTTTCGGATTGTCGATTATGACGATCCTTTTTTCCGGCAGTAAGTTCTGTATTTCTTCCCGACGACCGCCGGTGAACATCAAGCCATTATAGGCATAGAGCTTGGACAACTGACATTTGCCGATGTTCATACCGAGCGTCATCCGCTCCTTGAGCGGCTCATAAACATCCTCTCGGACAAACGACAGTACATTATGTCGGCTCATACTGGCTGAACGCTCAAAGGCGATATATCTGTGAGCAGGGTATCTTTCGTCAAATGCAATTTCAATCCCTTCGGGACGGAACAGATACTCCGCTTTCGCTTGTAATTCAGCTACCCTGCCGACAGGTCGCCTGTCAAAGACACCTGAGAAATCGACATAGACAAACACATCTGATAACCGATCACACGGAGATGTGTTATCATCCGAACCGTATAAGACTGTCATCGCCTGATAGAACATCATACAATCGTCTTGCTCAGTAAGTTTTATGAGATATTCTTTGGACGGCTCGGTAGCGTCAAAGTGAAATCTCCAACCGCCATTTTTCCTTACAGCAGAGGTTAAAAGGCTCAAAGCCGAATTTTGAGGGATCAAATACTTTTTCATAAATTACTCCTGAAATAATCTGTCAAAAGTATAACACAATACTCTCTATAATTCAAGTAGCTGTTATCTGATAACTGCCCCCACTTTTTAAGGACAGTTATTCTAATTATTACTTGAAAGAGGTGATGTCCTATGATTGTACCAATCAAACCTGAGCAGATCGAACAGGTGAACGCCCTTGTGCTTTCCTCCTGCGCCAACTGCCAAGACGGGTGCTGTCTGCTAATGGATGACGGCGACAGTTACCCTTGCGTACAACTGCTATCGGTAACGGGAATTTTCTGTCGGTATTTCCTGACCGCAGTCCTTCCTACCGATGATGAGTTGTATTCTCAAATCATCCGAAACAAATAATTACAAAGAGAGGTTATAATTATGAAATCATATGAAAACAAGTTCATTATCGGAGTCGATCACGGCTACGGTAACATCAAGACCGCTAACCATTGCTTCAAGACCGGCATTACAGCCTATGACACTGAGCCGCTGTTTACAAAGGATATGCTCATCTACAACGGCAAGTATTATCTGATCGGCGAAGGGCACAAGGAATTCCTGCGGGATAAGGTACAGGATAACGATTATTACTGCCTTACCCTTGTCGCTATTGCTATGGAATTGAGCGATGCCAATATCTATGAAGCCGACGTTATCATCGCGGCGGGCTTACCCTTAGCGTGGACGAGTGGTCAGAAACAAGCGTTTGCAAAGTATCTGTCGCAGAACGAAGATGTCACTTTTACTTTTCGGGATGTAGATTACAATGTCCATATCTCCGATGTAAAAATCTTCCCGCAGGGATATTCCGCAATCCTTCCGTACACGCCACGAATGAAGGGGCTGAGCGTGATGGCGGATATCGGGAACGGCACCATGAACATGATGTTTCTGGAAAACGGCAGACCAAAAGCGGAAAGCAAGATGTATACCGAGAAGTTCGGCGTATATCAATGCACGCTTGCGGTCCGCGCAGCGTTTTCCAAGCTGACGCAGCGTGAGATCGATGACTTCATCATCGACACGGTGCTCAGAGAGGGCACGGCTGATATCTCCAAATCAGATCTGCAAATCATCACAGCCACCGCGCAGGAATATGTGGAGGGCATCTTTCGTCGACTGCGTGAGCATGGGTACGACGCCGAGACGATGCGGCTGTATATCTGCGGAGGCGGAGGTTGCTTAGTCAAGCATTTCTATTCCGGGAGCCTTGAGCGTGTCAGCTTTATTGACGATATCTGCGCTGCGGCAAAAGGATATGAAGCGCTTGCGGAAATCAAGCTGAAAGCGGATGAGAGTCGTGAAAAATGATTACAGGATCAATGTACGATTCCGACCGGATCGTCCCGATGAGAAAGAGGCTGCGGATTATCTCAGCACTCTCGGCAAATCGAGAAATCAATTCATTGTCGATGCGGTAATCCATCAAATCCGAAATCAGGATCGCGCTCCGTCGTTCTCCCTCAGCGATATCCGAAAGGTCGTCAGAGAAGAATTTCAGACGGCTGCAATCACGTTGCCGATTGCAACGGAAAATGAAGCAGAGCTGAGTAACGATATATCTGAGTTGGATCCGAAAGCGGTTCTGGATTCTTTATCTATGTTCGATTGAGCCAAAATGGCACAAGAATCTATGATGAACCGAACAGATCGTGCCAAAATGGCACAAAAGAGATTATTTGTAAAAAGATACTCTATACAACAGTATAAGGCAAACAGAATCCGTCCTGTATCACCGCAGGGCGGGTTTGTCTTATACTGTAGCAAGCAGGGAATTTGTACGGCAAATTCCAAATACAACAGCCCCGAAGTTGTTGTAAATCTTTAGGGAAACCCTAACACCCGAAGAAAGAAGGTATATTTTTGAACGATAAAAATGCAAGAATCGAGCTGCGAGTTACGCAGTCCGAGAAAAAGAAGATAGCCCGGCTCGCCGAGAGCTGTGGTTTATCACAATCCGAATATATCAGACAAAGGACATTGGGTTATGCGCCGAGGACGGTGCTGCCTGATGTCTTTTTTGATTTCTACCAAATACTCTGCCGCTTGTGTGACGAGGTAGCCGATAAGGTATCACCCGATACCGAGCGTAGATTGCTTGAAGCAGTTGATGAAATTCAACGACAGTTACTTTTGCCTGAAAAATCTACCGCCAAGCAAATCTGTAAGGAGGTAACGATGTGGCAACAACAGGCTTTTGGCCCGTCAAGGGACGGTTAAAAGATGTTATCAATTACGCTCAGAATCCCGACAAAACTATCGAACGCAAATATCTTGACGACGACTTAGCTGCCGCTCTCAATTACGTTGAGAACAGTGACAAAACCGACCAGACAATGTACGTCAGCGGTATCAACTGCACGAAGAAGCAAGCCTATGAGCAGATGATGACCACAAAGCGGCGTTTCGGTAAACTCGGCGGCAATGTAGCGTATCACGGTTATCAGAGCTTTCAGGCAGGAGAGGTCTCACCGGAAGAAGCGCACCGCATCGGCATTGAAACAGCTAAGCGTATGTGGGGCGATAATTATGAGATAGTCGTCACGACGCATCTGAATACCGATCACCTGCATAATCACATTGTCGTAAACAGTGTGTCCTTCCGCACAGGGCGTAAGTTTGAAAACCATATTTCCGACCATTACAAGCTGCGTGAGATTTCCGACGAGATCTGCCGTGAGTATGGAAAATCCGTGATTGAAAACGCTCCGTTCTACGTCGGCGACAAGGCGTATTGGGTACGCAAGAGCGGACGAGTACCACACAAAGATATGCTGCGGCACGATGTTGATGAAGCCTTAGCCTGTACAATCAAGCCGTTTGATTTTGAATTTTATCTTCGCTCGCTCGGCTATCAGTTTGTGCGGAATTTCAAATATCAGCATCCTTCCGTGATCGCTCCCGACTGGCTTAAGCCTGTCAGATTAAGCAGTCTCGGCAAGGATTACACCAGAGAAGCGATACTTAGGCGGCTTCAATCTCAGCGTGAGGACAAATACTTTGTGGATTTCTATACACAGAAATTGTATTATCAGCGCCAACAGCTGATAGTGAGAATCAGGGATTTTGAGAAAAGAACAGAACCCGATGTTATCACGGCGCTGTTTGACCTGATTATCACGATTGCCAAGCTCATCACAGGCAACAACGTGCAAAAGCGAGATTATCGTCCCGTATCTCCCAAATTGAGATTGGAAATACAGAATCTCGACCGAACGCTTGAGGAATACCATTTTCTCCGTGACCATAATGTGAAATGCGCAGAGGATTTTGTATCTTGCCGAAAGGAAATCGCCGAGCAAATCAAAACCTATGAAACCGAGCGGCAGCATATCCGCAACCGAATCCGCAGAGCGAAAACACCCGAAGAAGATTATTCTCTAAAAGAACAATGCAGAGAAATCACAAAGAAGCTAACACCCTTGCGCAAGCAGCTCATTATCTGCGGGCGCATTGAAAACAAAGTGCCTCGACTCCGTGCTTTGATCGAACAGGAAAAGCAGCTGGAGCAAGGCAGATACAAGTACAAATATTATCACCAAAATAAAACGAAACAAAGGAGTTACGAAAGATGACCAATATATCAATTAACAAATTACACGAATTCAAAGACCACCCTTATCAGGTGCTCGACAACGACGAGATGAACAACCTCATCGAGAGCGTTCAACAGCAAGGCATAATGACGCCGCTAATCGTTCGACCGCTTGAAGGTACAACAGATGAGTATGAAATCATATCCGGACACCGCCGTTTCCGTGCGGCACAGAAGGCAGGGCTCACAGAAGTCCCTGCCTTTATTCGTCCCGTCAGCCGTGACGAAGCGGCGATTATGTTGGTGGACAGCAATCTCCACCGTGAGTATCTTCTGCCGTCGGAAAAGGCGTTTGCTTACAAATTGAAATATGACGCTCTGAAACGTCAGGGCAAGCGCACCGACTTAACTTCGTCCCAAGTTGGGACAAAGTTACGAACAGACAAAATCATAGCGATTGAAGCCGGAGAAAGCCGCAATCAAATTCAGCGCTATATCCGCTTAACTAACCTTATACCCGAATTGCTCGAGCTGATGGACGAGGGCAAAATCGCTTTTTCCGTAGGCGTAGAACTGTCTTACCTCAGCGTTAATATGCAGTTTTACTTACTGGATATTATTGAGCGTGACGATTGCACACCGTCCTACTCTCAGGCGTTCCATATGCATAAGGAAATGCACAACGGAACGCTCACAATGCAGTATGTTGACAAGCTGATGACAACAGAAAAGCCCAATCAGCGTGAAACGCTTAAAATTCCAATGGACAAAGTTAGGAAATATGCTCCAAGAGTTCCCGACAATCAGCTTGAGGATTTTGTCCTCAAAGCCTGCGATTATTACCAACGCTATCTCAAGCGACAGCGTGACCGTGAAAGATGAGGTGAGCCTATTGAGCAACGAATTGCAAATAGCACAATACTCGGAAGAAGCATTGACGCTCCTCGCCAAAGCGTTTGTTCCTGACGTTATTGAGTTTTATAACAGTGAGTTCGGCAAACGATACTTTGAAGAATGGCTAAAGGCTCATCCCGAATATCAGGACGAGAAAATGATTGCGTAAATTTGACACAATCGACTGTTTTCAACAAATCCAGTAAAATAAAAATAAATAAAGCTCTCCGTCTTCCCGGCGGAGAGCAAAGGAGGTAAAAATGAATGTAGTAATCTACGCCCGCTTTTCGAGCCACAGCCAAACTGAGCAATCTATCGAAGGTCAGCTCAAAGTCTGTTATGAATATGCGGAGCAAAATCATTATGCAGTTATCGGAGAATACATAGACAGGGCTGTGAGCGGTAAATATGATAATCGTGCGGAATTTCAGCGTATGATTTCTGACAGTGATAAACACGCTTTTGAGGGGATTTTGGTTTATCAGCTTGACCGATTTGCCCGTAACCGCTACGACAGCGCTATCTACAAATCAAAGCTTAAAAAGAACGGTGTCAGAGTGTTGTCGGCAAGAGAAAACATCACCGACGACGCATCCGGTATTCTCGTCGAAGGTGTGTTAGAGAGTATGGCGGAGTATTTTTCCGCCGAGCTTTCTCAGAAGATCCACCGAGGGATGGAGATCAACGCACAAAAATGTTTGTCCAACGGGAGTAATCCCGGTCTTGGCTTCAAGGTTGATAAAGACAGACACTTCTATGTTGACGAGGAAGAAGCCGAAATCGTGCGTGAAATATTTGAGCGATACGCAAGCGGAGAAACAAAAGCAGAAATTGTGAAAGACCTGAAACGCCGAAAAATCAAAACCTCTTTAGGTAATGATTTTACTTATAACAGTCTCAGCCGAATGTTGAGCAATAAACGATATATAGGAGTTTATATGTATAAGGGACAGGAAACGCCGGGCGGTATGCCGAGGATTCTGGACGACGATATATTTTACAAAGTACAAGATATTCTGGACAAAAACAAGAAAGCTTCTGCAAGAACGCACGGCGAGGGTGAGTATCTGCTGACAACAAAGCTGTTTTGCGGTCACTGCAAAAATATGATGGTCGGCTACGGCGGTACAAGTAAAGCCGGCAAGCGATATCACTATTATATTTGCAAGGAAGCCCGAAAGAAACGCTGTGATAAAACAATCGTTGGCAAAAAGAAAATCGAGGACAGAGTGATAGCAGAATGCCTGAAACTGCTTACAGATGAAAGCATCAAATTCATAGCCCAAAAGGTCGCTGAAGAATGTCATAAAAGCCCTGATAATCTTACGGTCAAACACCTAAAGAAAGCTATCCGAGAAGCGGATACCGCCATAGAAAATCTATGGCGAGGTATCGAACAAGGACAGTCCGTTCCAATGCTGACGGAACGCCTTAACAAGCGTCAGGCTGAAAAAGAAGTGCTGGAGGAACAGCTTGCCATTGAACAAAACAAACGTATCTGTCTTTCGGAAGCGCAGATACTCGCTTTTCTCGATTTCGTATGCGAAATGCCGCTGGATGATGTCAACAAACGCCGTGCCATCATCAATATCCTCGTACATTCCGTGTATCTTTACGATGACCACTTTACACTGATAATCAACGCCAGCAAGAAGCCTGTGAGTGTTGATAATATACCGTTAGAGGAAATTGAAGAAGCCTTTAACACCGATAAAACCTGCACGGAGCAGTGTTCGACTATGACGTCGCCTGCTCCACCAACTCGGTCACGATTGCATATGCAGTCGTGACTTTTTCTATGCGGGGCATTAGTTATCAAGTTCGTGAGTTTCAAATGAATTCTGAATTTCAGAGGAAATGAGTGATTCGGAAATATCAAGCATTATGGGTGCTTTCGGTGTTTTATAAGGCGGAAAATTTGTTTTCTTTGGTTCCGTAAAATTCTGATATTTGCCGTCAAAGTTAAGCTCTATTTTTGCGGTTTTGCCAAATTTATTCTTCGCAATTATCAGCATGGTTTCTTCGGGAGGAATGCCTGAGTCACGGTTGCGGACATATTCTCTGTCAAGGAGAAAAACATAGTCACCGTCCTGTTCAAGACCTCCGCTTTCTTTCAAATCTTCCATTGTCGGAATATGGTTTGTATCGGCTCTTCTGAGCTGTGAAAGCAGAATAACGCAACAGCCTGTCTGCTTTGCAATCGCTTTGAGTTCGCCTGTTATGTAATCAATCTGAAGTCGCTTGCTCTCACCGAATTTCTTCAGCGTTGAAACAATCTGAACATAGTCAACAATTACAAGCTGAGGCTTTTCTTTGGCAATTTCAGAGGTGATTGCTTCAACATTTCTTGTTCTGTCCCTGACAATAAGATATTTTGAAATGTTCGTTCCTAATGCAAAATTTCTTGCTGTGGATTGCAGCTGTTCGGCATTCTGACTGTTTCTGAAATTCTCATAAGGAATATTGCATTGAGAAGAAAACACCTTGTCCAAAATCATATCGTAGGTCATTTCAAGCGAAAAGAACATAACCTTTTGACCGTGTAAGGCACAATTTGCCGCAATGTTGAGTGCAAGCGTAGTCTTGCCGACAGACGGTCTTGCCGCAAGTATTGCGAGTGTGCCTTTCTTCAATCCCGAAGTAAAGCGGTCAAGCTTTGGAAAGTATGTTTTAATGCCCTTGTGAGCCTTGCCAATGTGCGAAATGTAATCATTGAGCATTTTCTCATTCTGCCTAAATGTGTCATTGTGAGCGATTTCATCGGCTGTATCGGCAATGCTCCTCAGCTTTGAAGGTGAAATACTGCCGTCAATGATTGAGCTTTCAAGGCTTGATTTCATAAATCTTTTTGCAGATTCATCAATCAGAATTTTAATATATTCATTCACATTGTCCGTTCTGAACGAACTGTCGGCACATTCAAGAATACGCTGTTTCTGTTCATTTGAGCATTTAGAAAGCAAAATACCTGTATCCGGATTTCCGCTTTTGAATTCTTTGCGGATAATTGCGAATAGGGAACGGTTGGTTTCATCTGTGAACAAATCGTCCGACAATTCGCTGATGAGGCTTTTGCCCTCGTCAAAGTTGATAATATGACCGATGAGTCGGTTTTCAATTTCTGTTGTATCTTTCATATAACCTCCGTAATTTATAATGTTTCATAGGTTGACAGAATGTCAAAATCTTTCTTTGGCTTAACGGTGTCAATAGAATTCAGATAGCTTTCAAACTTTGTCCCGAACAGCGTTTGCGGTCTGAGGTATTGTGCGTAATCACTCCCAAGCCACTCACTGCACTTGATGTCAATTACTTTCTTAAAATCTTCAACAGTAAAGCCTTCGTTAAGTCTTGCTTTAATAAGACTTTGTGTTGCAGCGGTTAAACTGCGAAAATTCTTTCTTGCTTTCAAATTCAAATAGTCGATAATCTCCTTGATTTCGACAATATATTTATTATTATTTTTATTATTATATTTATGTGAAGTTTTCTTCATGGGGGGAGTGAAATTTTCTTCATGGGGGTATGAAGTATTCTTCGTAGTGTCCGTGTCCTGAATTACAGTCATACTCCTTAGTTTGATGTAAGATTCGTTTGCATTTTCAATCTTACGATATATGAATTTGTATTTTACAAGTTTAGAAATTGAGCTTTGAATTGTTCTTGTGGTGGTATTTAGTATCTTAGCAATCGTGTCATTACTCATAGTGCAACAACTGTCATACATTCTGCAATCCGATTCAATAATACCGTAAACAAGCTTGTCCGTAGAATTCAATCTATTGTCCGAGAGTATGTTGTATGAAATTGTTATGTATTTGCAACCGCTCATATAATCACTCCTGTTGTAACTAAAGAAGAACCCCCCTCCACTTATACCCCCCTAATTTGAAGAAAAATGCATAGAATAATGCAATTTTTCGAAAATTTAATTAAAAATTATTAGAGCGAATTTGCGTAAAGTAATGCAAAATAAAAACCACCCAAAATCGGGTGGTTGTGTAAAGTGATTATTAAAATATGAATGATGAAATCACGCTGAAATATTATTAAACTAACATCAATCCTACAAAGAAGCATAACTGTGCGGTGGTATGATGAATTGTTCTGTCAGGTTCACTTTTGGGTTTGAGGAGTCTGCTTTGAATGCGAGAACGGTCATCAAAATCATTCCGATTACGCCTATTGCGAAGAAAATGCACGAGGGGAAACTTAGCAATCCTGCAAGTATTGCCGAACCGTTTAAATTTGTTCTGTCAACAATGAGCGTTGTTATCAGAACAATAAATCCGATTGGCATAAAAATTCGCATTTGTACGAACATCAGCCATATGTTTTTCTTTGCAACAGCGGCAATCAGCTTCCAAAGTACTTTGACTACGCCTGAAACAAGGCATATCACTGCTCCGATTACAAACAATGTGCTGTGAAAAAGACTGCCTACTCTCTAATTGCCGACAGTCCGAAAAATATAACAGGAATCAAGTCAAACACCGCAAGCGGTACGCTGAACCCCTCGGGAATTGTATCTTTTGTCATCTTATTTTTTCGTTGCTTATCCATATTTTCTCCGAATAAATCGTAAGTAGTTTTATAGTTAAAATTATATCACAGTAATAATTTTGATTCAATAAAAAAGACAAATTCACACATCATAACAGGCACGCTGTTAAGCGAAAATCCCGTGAGTGAATTTGTCCTTTTTGTTAAGTTAATATTTAATTGCCGTTAAGATTACTGTAAAGTATAACGGTTCTTTTTAAATCATCTATTTTGTTATTCAAATCTCTTATTTCCAAAAGAGTTTCCACCATCAATTCTTTTTCCGGTAGCGAATACAATCGTTCTCTTTCTGCATTTCTCATTCTTACATATTCTTCGTATTGTTGTTGTTTTCTTTCCTGAAGTTTTTTAAACATAATTTTCTCCAAACTGTTAATTAAAAAAATTATTCATCAAGTAATTTTATGAGTACGGCTTTTGCATCACTTAAAACTTTTCCCGAATAATTGTCACCTCTTGCAATGCGATCTTTTATTCCGATAACGCAATGGGCGGCTATGTCGATAGGTGAATAGCCAAAGTCGGAAATTTCCTCGGGGTAATACTTTAGCATTCTTAAAAATGCATCGGGAGCAACATAGTAGTTGTCCATATTGTCAAGAGCTAACAAAAATGCCCTTTTGTACAAAGCGTGTGAATAATCGAGATTTTGCGGTAAATCGCCGTACCTGTACATATCACCAAGCTTGTAAACAGACGGAATATCGCCGAAAATAGCCGCCTTTTCCCAACATTCTTTAGCTTTGGTTTTATCAACAGGAATGCTTCTTCCGTAGTAATAGCAGTAGCCAAGATTGCTCAGTGCGGTTATATTTCCCATATCGGCAGACTTTTGATAAAGCCTGATTGCTGTTTCATAATCGCCCGCCTGATACGCATCTGCACCTTTGTTAAGATAAATCTCATCTTCGGTGAGTTCTTCAAATTCATCTTCATTAAATTTATTTTCTTCGTTAATATAATCAAGCTTCATATAATTCATACCTTTCTGTTAATAATTGTTTTTAAGTTCAAACCGGTTATTATTGCTCTGACATAATTGTAACATTATCGTTATACGAATACAATACTGTAGATAATAAATCAGCATAATCATCAAGTTTTACTATGGTTATTTGTATGCTTTTACTATGTGTAAATTTTGTTATGCACATTGCAGATGTTTGGCTTATGAATTTTGTCTGTTAATGCTAACGGATTTATGATATAATAAGCACGGAAATTATAGTTATAATCTAAAGCGTTTGTGAGTGCTTAAAGCACGGAAATTATAGTTGAAATCTAAAGTATTTGTGAGTGCTTATTATATGAATTTATGTTCCCCTCAAATTTTGCCTTGCAAAATTCTCGATGGGTGATTATATCATAATGCACCTTGTGATTATGATATAATAAGAATATTTCAATCATTTTCTTTTCCTCAGCTTTGTTCCTGTGCAGAGAAGTGTAATAGCCGTTCCTGCACCTTTTGCAAACATTTCTACTGCGACTTTTGCCGTTAATGTCATTATAAGTCCAAACATTTTTACCTACGATTTTAGTTTTTGATGATAAGTTTTTCTGTTGCAAGTACAACCGTTGTTGTCACAGCAAATCCAAGCACAAACCATAATGCTTCCATTACTCTGCTCCTTTCGGTCATTTGTATATGCAAAAATGCACTCACAGACTTTTGATAAGAAAAAGGCTTTGACCTTTTACAGTCAAAGCCTCATACTGCCATGGCAATGTCTTGGGTTTATTCAGTTTTATCATACTGCCTTATAAAACCTCGGCATATTCCGTGGCAGTATTTTTGTTTAAATTTCGTTTGGATTTTTACTTTATCATTTTTAAAAATTCCTGTTTTGTCAAAAGCTTTGCAAAGCCGTAGTCACGACATATTTTTTGGCAAATTCTTTTTGTTTCATCGTCCATACCGCAGTCAAGGCAAATTACACAGTCATTTCTTCCTCTGCTTATCCATTTTACCTTTGCGGCAGCACTTCGCAAAATATATTCAGCATTTTCACATTTTCCGCTGACGGGAGCAACAAACATAACGGTATTATTTTTTCTGTTACGAAAGAGAAAAAATGTTAATTCACGGACAAATGCACAAATTCCGATTACGGCAAAAACAACAAGAAAAACAGCCGATACAACATTCATGTAATTCACCTCAATACATTTTATTGCAGATGTTTCAAAGTGTGCGGTATAAATCCGCAAAATGCAGAAACAATATAAAAAGCGGCTAATCCGCAAAAATGAATGAGGAGAATGAATACTATGGAAAACAATGCATATTGTAACCAAAGCATTATGTGCTCGGTAACAAACTGTAAGCATCACAACAGCACAAAGGACTACTGTTCGCTTGAAGCAATCAAGGTCGGAACTCACGAGGCAAATCCGACTGTTTGTCAGTGTACGGACTGCCAGAGCTTTGAAGCAAAGTGCAGCTGCAAGTAATTTGATTTGAAGCTTACACCCTCAGCCCCTCGGACTGGGGGTGTTTTGGCTTTAAAAGGGGATGAATTTGTGGAGATTTTTTCATCGGTGATTTTTCAGATTGCGGTTTTGTTTTCGTTTATATTTATCGGTTTTACAATCCGACAGGGCGGATTTCTGCCGGAAAATTCAGCCGAAATTTTTTCAAAGCTTGAGAACAGAATTCTTATGCCCGCCGTTGTAATTAACACATTCCGCACCAATTGTACAGTAAAAAACATAAGCGAAAAATGGGTGTTCATTGCCTACAGCACGGGGGTTCTGCTGTTTTGTATTGCAACGGGATTTGCCGTTTCAAGATTTCTTGGTAAGACGGAATATCTGAAAAAGGTGTACCGCTATTCAATTTCCGTTTCAAATTTCGGATTTGTCGGAACTGCAATGGTGTCGGGAATATACGGCGCAGAAAGCATGGAGCTTTTCGACTATCTTATGTTCACTTTACCGCTTAATCTGTTTACTTATTCAATAGGAATTGCGTGGCTTGTGCCGAACGGACACGGCAAATTTTCAATGAAAAATTTTGTTAATCCGATTTTTGTTTCAATTTTTATCGGAGCAATTCTCGGTTTATTGCCGATTCCGAAATTCAGACTTGTTACAACAATAATCAATTCAACCGCTGCCTGTATGTCTCCGATTGCAATGATTCTGACAGGCTTTGTAATAGGCGGCTACAGCTTTGCAAATCTTTTCGGCAAATGGCAGACCTATGTTGTTGCAGGAATCCGCCTTGTGTTTCTGCCAACGGTTTCGGTTCTTGTGTTAAAGCTTTTTAACGCACCTCAGGAGGCAGTTGTTGCAACACTTTGCGCAAATGCAATGCCGCTTGGACTTAACACGGTAATCATTCCGTCAGCCTACGGAAAAAGTCCCGATGACGGTGCAAGTATGGCGCTTGTGTCACAGCTGACGGCAGTTTTTACGATACCGATTTTGTTCTATATTCTGCTTTAACCCTTGATTAATTCCCACTCCATTGGTACAATATAGGTATAAAAATTTTGGAGGTTTGATTATGGAATTATCTGAGGCTTTAAATAACAGAAAAAGCACAAGACATTATATAGATAAAAAAGTTGACAAAAGCCTGCTTGACGAAATGCTGTCGGCGGCAAATCTTGCTCCTTCGTGGAAGAACTCGCAGACGCCGCGCTTTTATGTTGCAACAGGCGAGAAAAGTAAGGATGCCGTAAGAGAGGCACTCCCTGAATTTAACAGAAAAAATTCAGAAAATGCGTCTGCATATATCGTGACAACAGTTGTTCTCAACCGTTCGGGTTTTGACAAAGACGGTACTGCCGTGACTGAAATCGGCAACGGCTGGGGATATTACGATCTCGGTCTTAACAATATGGCACTTTTGCTAAAGGCAACCGAACTCGGCATTTCAACCCTTGTTATGGGTATCCGTGACGGTGAAAAACTCAGAAAAGAATTTGACATTCCCGAAACAGAGGCTGTTGTCAGCGTTATTACAGTTGGTTACACTGATTCCGAAATCGTAAGACCAAAGAGAAAATCTGTTGAGGATTTTGCAAAATTTTATGAGGACTGAGAGGTTTACATAATGAGTGAATTTATCGAAAAACTGAAATCAAGAAGAAGCGTCCGCAGCTTTAAGTCTGAAATGCCGCCAAAGGAAGTTATTGACGAAATCATTTCCGCAGGTCTGTATGCACCGTCAGGAATGAACAGACAGCCGGTTATTATCGTTGCCGTTACAAACAAAGAAATGCGTGACAGACTATCAAGAATGAATGCCGAAATTATGGGAAAAGATGTTGATCCGTTCTATAACGCTCCCGTTGTGCTGATTGTGCTTGCCGATAAAGCAGCTCCTACATATTTGTATGACGGTACTCTTGTAATGGAAAATCTTATGCTTGCCGCCCATGATGAGGGACTCGGAAGTTGTTGGATTCACCGTGCAAAGGAAGAATTTGAAAGCCAAGAGGGCAAAGAAATTCTCAAATCACTCGGTATTGAGGGTGACTATGAGGGTATCGGTCACTGCGTTATCGGTTATGTGAACGGTGAATATCCCAAAACTTCACCGAGAAGAGAAAACCGTGTTTTCTATGTTGAATGAGGGAATTTGTTTTTGAAAGGATTGAACAAGGTTGACTTTGCAACAGTTGAAATATGTTGTCACCGTTGCCCGCACAGGCTCAATGAGTGAAGCGTCAAAAGAACTTTTTATTTCCCAACCGGGACTTACAACATCAATCCGTGAGTTGGAAACGGAAATGGGCATAAAGATTTTTACACGCACAAACAAGGGCGTTGTAACTTCAAACGAGGGTGAAAGATTTCTCGGTTATGCACGACAGGTTCTTGAACAGGCAAGCCTGCTTGAGGGAGTGTATAAGTCGGGAACAAAGATAAAGCAACAGTTCTGCGTTTCAACCCAGCACTACTCGTTTGCAGTCAATGCATTTGTTGATCTTATCCGACGGTTTGCAGGCGAGGAGTACGATTTTTCACTTCGTGAAACCGAAACCTACGAAATTATTGACGATGTTGCAAAGATGAAAAGCGAAATCGGAATTCTTTATCTCAACAGCTTTAACAAAGATGCGCTGATGAAAATTATAAAATCAAAGTCGCTGACATTCACCGAGCTTTTTACGGCAAAGCCTCATGTGTTTGTATCAACCGACCATCCGCTTGCAGACAAAAAATCCGTTACAATGGAGGAGCTTGCCGATTATCCGTATCTCTCGTTTGAACAGGGGGAGCATAATTCTTTCTATTATTCGGAAGAAATTTTCAGCACGGTCGGGCGTACAAAAAATATCAGAGTGACCGACAGGGCAACCCTGTTCAACCTTTTAATCGGACTCAACGGCTACACAGTTTGCAGCGGTGTAATCGACAATGAGCTTAACGGTGATAATATAACCGCAATCCCCCTTGATGAAGAGGGCAATATGAAAATCGGTTATATCGAAAATAAAAAGATTCTGCACAGTAACCTTGCCGAGGCATATATTGAGGCTTTAAAGAAACATATTTGATATAAGAAAAACTAATAGCAAACGGCTGATAACAAGTATTTTACAAGTCTGTGAATTCATAATATAATTAACTCATCAAATTTCCACGGAGGTATTTAAGATGAGTAAACAGCACACACCATTTAGATTTGAAACAGTAGGCAGCTTTTTAAGACCCGATTATCTTAAAAAAGCAAGACTTGATTTTGAAAACGGTAAAATCACAAAAGAAGAGCTTACCGCAGTTGAGGACAAGGCTATTCTTGACCTTGTTGCAAAACAGAAAAAAGCCGGTATAAAAGCGATTACCGACGGTGAATTCCGCAGAGCAACATGGCATCTTGACTTCATGTGGGGATTTAACGGAGTTGAACACAAAAAAACTGAAAACGGTGTTACATTCCACGGCGAACAGGCTTTGATTGACGATACATGGCTTTCCGGCAAAATCTCGGTTGACAGTCATCCGTTTGTTGAACATTATAAATTTGTAAAGGCTCTTGAGGATGAAAACACAGTAGCAAAGCAGACAATTCCTGCTCCCGCACAGTTTTTCCAGCAGTTCATCATTCCTGCAAATATTGAAACGACAAGGAAGTTCTATTCGACAGATGAAGAACTTATCAACGATATTGCAAACGGATACAAAAAGGTAATCAAAGACCTTTACGATGCAGGTTGCAGAAATATCCAGTTTGACGACTGCACATGGGGCGTTCTTGTTGCGGAGGGTAGCGTAATCCGCTATGGCGAGGATGCAGATTTTAAGAGTATCAGTGAGAAACTTCTCAAGGTAAACAACCTTGCAATTGAGGGTAAGCCCGATGACCTCGTAATCAATACTCATGTTTGCAGAGGTAACTATCATTCTGCATACTTCAGCAGCGGTGCATATGATCCTGTTGCAGAGAAACTTTTCGGTGAAGAAAATGTCAACGCTTATTATCTTGAGTTTGACGATGAGCGTTCAGGCGGTTTTGAACCGTTAAAATATGTGAGCGGTGACAAAAAGGTTGTTCTCGGTCTTATCACAACAAAGTCACCTGTTCTTGAGGATAAGCAGACTGTAATCAATCGTATTCATGAGGCGGCAAAGTATATTCCGCTTGACAGATTGTATCTCAGTCCGCAGTGCGGTTTTGCATCATGTGAAATCGGTAATAAGCTTACCGAGGAAGAGCAGTGGGCAAAGCTTGCTCTTGTAAAAGAAATTGCAGAAGAAGTTTGGAAGTAATTATATATAAAAAAGCCGACACTTTTCGGAGTGTCGGCTTTTTATCTGCCATAAATCAGTCCTTGCGTTTTGAACTGAATCTGAATGATACAAGGTTGAGGACAAGGAAAAGTAAGATTGCACCGATTGAGTACATCATCATAAATGTGAAATCCACTTCGTTTCCGAAAAGGTTGAGGTTGGTTGCAAACGCTTTTTCTGCCTCAGCGGCAAACATTCCGTGGTCTGCTCCTGCGAGTGAGGTCGAAATATCGTTAATGCACGGGCTGACAAGCACATTTCTTATCATAGCCGCAATGTGTGAGCCTGGGATAAGATTTACAAATGTCTGAACTCCGTCCGAAAACTGGCTGACGGGAATGTATGCACCGATTACAAAACCGATTGCAACCGAAATAAGTGTGTTAAATGCGGCATAGGTTGAATTCTTTTTGAAGAATGACGCAACAAACATAAGAATAAGTACAGCCGAAACAGAGCCTAAAATCACAAGTCCGTATAATTTTAAAAGCTCTGTAAATTCGGGAAGGCTTGAACCCGATATGCACGAAAATGCGATGCCTGCCGTCAGCAAAATTGCGCTGATTACAATTGTGTTTACAACCGCACCCGAAAAGTAGGAGAGAACAACCGTACTGCCCTTTACGGAAGACGCGTTGTAGTCGTAGTCAATCTTGTTCTGCTTGTCGGAAATCATTACCGAAAGCGAGTTCATTGCAACCGTAACAACAGATGTTCCGATAACGCCCGATACAAGCCATGAATTTACAAGTGCGTTAATCAAATTGTCCTCTGTTTTGATGTTGAAGCCGTCAAGCATTGAAGTCATTGAATCTACATAATTCTGCTTGAGAAATAAAAGATATAATCCGAGTATGATAATCTGCGTCATCATGGAGAAGATAATTGCGGTTTTGTCCTTTAAATATACCTTTATATTTCGTTTTGTCATACCCTTGTATGAGCAAAGTGTTCTTTGAAATTTCATATCAGTCACCCAGCCTTTTACCCGTTACGGTCAGAAATACATCGTCCATATTGCCTTTGATAATCTCAAAATCGACAATTTCAGTATGTTTGTTTGTGATTTCAAGAGCCTGTCTGCTGTCCTTGATTTTGATTTTATATGCATCTCCGACTCTTTCAAAATAGAGATTATCGGCCTTGAGAAGATTATCGTTTTCAGAATTTTCTTCCGTGTACCAAACAAGGCTGTTTGACGAATAATCTTTTTTGAGATTATGCGGAGAATCGTTGGCAACAATTTTGCCCGAATCAATAATCACCACATTGTCGCAGTCAACTGTTTCTTCCATATAGTGAGTTGTGAGGAATACCGTAAGTCCTGTTTCTTTGCGAAGATTGTGGATGATTTCCCACACCTGCAGCCTTGTTTTCGGGTCAAGTCCCGTTGTCGGTTCGTCAAGAAACAGGAGCTTCGGTCGGTTAATAAGCGCCCTTGCAATGTCAACCCGTCTGCGCTGACCGCCGCTCAATGTGCCGTATTTTCTTTTGAGAATTTCCGAAAGGTCAAAGGTTTGTGTAAGGCTCTCAATTCTTTTGGCGATTTCTTTTTTGTTGAGTCCGTAATATGACGCTCTCGATTCAAGATTTTCTTTAACGGTAAGCTGTTTGTCAAGTACAGAACCCTGAAAAACAATTCCGATAAGCTCCTTGATTTTGTTCTTTTCTTTGTCAAGGTCATATCCGCCGATTTTAACATTGCCCGATGTTTTTTCAAGCACCGTACAAAGAATGTTGATTGTGGTTGATTTACCTGCACCGTTAATTCCGAGAAATGCGAAAAACGAACCTTCTTCAACCGTGAATGATATATCATTTACTGCGTGAACATCTTTATAATTCTTTACAAGATTTTTAACTTCGATTATGTTACTCATTAAAAATCCCCTCCTTCTGTCAACATAGTAGCACCTTGCAATTCAAAAGAAAAGCAATTTTAGCTGTGTTGCAAAAAGAGGGGAGTAAGTTGCGATTTTGTATGTCAAAATGCAGTTATTCGTCCTGATAATCCTCGTCAGCGTTAAATTTTTTGAGCGATTCATTAATTGATTTTGCCGTGCTTGTCCGTGTAATGTAGCTGAAAAGAAATGTCAGCAGATATACGGCGGTAATCATTGCAAAAACCAAAAGCGCCATAGGAAAATTCTTGTACCAACCAAGCAAAAATCCCTCGGTCATAACAATTGCCTGAATAAGGCAGAAATGAATGACAATTCGTATGCGAGCCTGCAGTTTGGTGGGTTCTTCTTTAAAGTAAAAAAGCAGAGTCGGAATTGAAGTTACCGCACCTGTTCCCATTACAACCCACGGAAAATAGGGGGGATAGTATTCGATTAGCGCAATTGAATTTGCAAGGCTTACAACAAAAAGCATTGCAACCGTGATTATGAAAAAGTCCTTTATGACTTCCTTTATAATTTCTTTTAAAGAATCATTCATAACAATACCTCACATTCCAAGCTTTTTCTTCAAGGTCGGCACATACTGCCTTGAAATAATTGCCGTTTCACCGTTTACAAGCTTTGCCTCAAAACGGCTGTTGACAGACGGTGACACGGAACGGATTTTACCGATATTCAGTATCATCGACTTTGAACATCTGAAAAATTTTGTTCCTTTTAAAATTTCTTCAAGCTCATACAGCTTTTGTTTGGTTTCATAAACATTGTTTTTGCAGTATATAAAGGTTTTGTTGTCAACCGATTCTATGTAGAAAATTTCCTTTGTGTCAAGTTTGAACATCTCACCGTCTTTTGATGCAAGAAGAAAACTTTTCTGTCCCTTAATGCTGTTTGCAAGCGACATAACCTCGTCGCTGATTTCATGACAGCAAATTATAATTTCTTCCCGTTCCTCAATCCCAACCTGACGGATTGTAACATTAAACATCGCATTCCCTCCGTTCATCAACCATTTTACCATATTAAAAAGAAAATTAACAGTACCGAACCCTAACTTGCAAAATTATGTTGGTAAATTACAATTTTTTGTTGACAAAAAAATTTTTTTAAATATAATAGAAATTGAATAATACTATTATTGAAAACAAAATATATAAAGAGGTGTAGCAATGAATTTATACGAAAAAGAAATTATTGAAAGACTTTTACAGGTTGATAGAGATATGGCGTTGATTGATACCTCTGATGATGTCTACACCTGTGTTATTGCAGGCGGAAGTGCTCTTGTATTAATGAAGAAAATTTACAGATCAACACACGATATTGATTCAATTGATGCAAGTGATGAAATAAAACAGCTTTTAGAACTGTACAATATAAATATGAATGTAAATGCTTATAGGATAAATTTTCCTGAAAACTATCTTGAACGAATTGTAAAGGTTAATATACCAACAAAGAAAGTTAATTTTTACACTCTGTCACTTGAAGATTTGGTAGTGTCAAAATTGTGTGCAATGCGAGGAAAAGATATAGAGGATATCGAAAATGAGTTAGTTTACAATTCCTTAGATTGGGATTTGCTCGATAGACTTGTTGATGATGTTTGTTATGGAATGTTGACTGATTTTGATAAAAACATTCTTTTAGAGCATTATAAAGATTACAAGGAGAGGTTTAAATGAGAGCGTTGACATTTAAAGGATATCTTCTCTCACAACTACAGGAATTGTCGGGAGTGGGCGGAACATCGTTGTACTCGTTTTCAAAACTTGCCGAAAATAATTTTCGCCTTAAAGATGCTTTATGCCTTTATCTTATGATGTTTACCGATAAAAATTTAAAGAATAAACTTCTTAAAAAGTACGACTATCTTAATGACGGTTGCGAAAAACTTTCGGGAATTACAGACAATAATGTTGAAAAATATGTTTCCGAAAAAGAATTAAGCGAGTACAAAACAATCTATGATAACTACCTTTACAGATTAAACAAACACAATAATGAAACAAAAATCAAAAATTTGATGTATAAAAAAATCTGTGAAGTTAAACAGCAAAAGTGTATTACAAACTACCGCATTTATAAGGAATTGAACCTTAATGCAGGTAATGTCAATTCTTTTCTCAAATACGGCAACACTGATAAATTGAGTGTTGAAACAGTAAGAAAAGTTCTTACATTTATTAATGAATATTAATAAAAATATATTGACAATATAATGCTGCAATGATATAATCAGCTAAACAAAAATATTAACATTGTATTGCTTTTGAGAGGTGTTGTTTATGTTTTGGTTAGTTTTCTGGTTTTTGGTGTGTGTTGCAATTCTTGCTTACGGAATTCGCAGAATGGCAAATCACGATTATCGTTTTGGCTCGGGACTTTTCAAGAGCAGTGACAGCAATCTTGACGAAAAGGATGAGTTTGTCGATAAGGATTATTATGACAAAAAGAATCTTTTTAAATAGTATAAAGCAAAATCTAAGGCTCTTGAGTTGTTTTCAAGAGCCTTTTGTTGTGTAAAAACGCTCCCGCATTGTACGAGAGCATTTCTTATTTTATTGCCTTTATAAACTTGTAATACGGCTTTTTGATGCGAGGGAGATTATTGTAAATTTCTTCAACAGAATTATAGTAAGCGTTTTCAATAATCTTCAGTTCATCATCGCTTATCGTGTGATTGCTGAACCTCGCCTTTTCATACACGGATTTCACTTCATCTGTAATCAGAATATGTGAAATTTTCGTTAGATTTTTAAGTTCTTTATAAATGCAGATTGCTCTTTTATTGTTTCTTCCTGTTTCAAATCTTTGTTTTCTCTTTTTGATAATGATAATTCTTCTTGAGAAAATTGCGATTAAAGCAAGGGCAACAATTCCCAATGACATCATAGCGATTGTAAATCCGTTAAATTCAAATGAAGATTTAATGTCATTTTTCGGCTTTGTGCTGTGAGAAACCGTGCCGTTTATCGGAGCAGTCGGTGCTGTTGTCGGTTCAACGGTTGTTGGCTGATTTGTGTCCGTACTGCCGCCACTTGCTCTTTGAGAGCCGACATACCTTGCCGGCTGAAACGATGACGGTGTACATTCAAGCGGAATCCAACCCGCCGTATCGCTGTAATACTCAATCCATGCGTGAGCGTTGTCGGTTGTTACGGTCACGGTTTGATTTGCGTATGCGGTTGCATAGTAGCCTGTAACATATCGTGCCGGAATCCCGAGTGTCCTCAGCATAAGCGTGCCTGCCGTGGCAAAATGAACACAATATCCCGTGTCGCTCTCGTTGAGAAACCAAGTTGCAAAATCTTTGCCCGACGGCATTTTCGGAGTTTTCAACGAATAGGTTTTACTGTTTGAAATATAGTTCTTTACCATTTCAATCTTTTCGGAAACGGTAAGCTCCGAGTCGAGAAAGCCCTCTTGGTCTGCAATTCTACGCAATTCAATTTGTGTTTTTCTCGGAATTTCAAGATAGGTGTCATACACAAATGCTTTGTAATCTTCCGCTTCGGCTGAATTATTGTATCTGAATGTGTTTTCGGCATAAAACGGATAGTGCGAATAATTAAATTCGTTTTTATCCGTATCGTTTTTTACGCACACATCGGCAACCGAATTGAGATTGTCGGGTAGACTTTCCAAGAAGTAGGGAACATAGGCAATCTTACTTTCATTCAGCATATGAACCCTTGTATCGGTTAAAGCATTGTTTCCGATTGTTGCCGTAAACGGTACGAAATCCTGCGGATATCTTGCGGCATCATTGTCGGAAATGATACTCCATATATTGTCCCTGTAGTCGGCATATGCTGTGCCTTTGAGATAAATATTACCGCCAACTGCCGAAGTGACCGTCATAACAGGTGTATGCGTCTGCGTCAGCGGAGAAATATCGTTGAGATTTTCTTTTTCTTCAAGTGAACCTTTGATTTCATTAAGGCTTTTTTCTGTGGAAGTTTTTCGTCCGTCATCAATATTAAAGCCGTTTTCAATGCTCTGCAAAAGGTTTTCCTGCCAGTCAAATCGCTCATATTTTTCAATCGGATTGAACGCAAGCAAAATTGCCATCACAACAAGCATTGTTCCGAATGAAATTGCCGCAATCACACCGCCCTGTGACGGTCTGAATTTGCGTGTGTTCTTTGAAATGTACAAGGCAATAAGACTTGCAATTGCAATAAAAAGACAAACGAGCGACGGAAGAGTGTTTACAAGAATGAAGCAGGGGACAAGCAGTACCATTGACAGCAACGACGGAATCAAAATACGCTTGTATCGTATCAGGCTGATTGTAAAAACTGCACTCAGTATTGCCGAAATAAACACAAAAAGTCCTGTTGCGCTTGTGCCGAGGGTATCTCCCAAAATAATTTTGTTCTGTACGGGAAGATATTGCGAAAGCAGTTTTAAAGCCTGAGTAATAACATAACTCAATTGCTCAAGTATGCTTTCAAGTGAAAACAGCAGAGTGAATACAAAAACAATCATAGTGATTGCCACGCTGATAAACAGTACACCCGACTTTTTGACAAGGGAGGCAAGCAATCCGTAAATTGTGCAGAAAATTGCCGTAGGAACTACTATGATGTACCATTCTGTTTTTATATCAAAAGAGGTGACAAGACAGTAAAACAGGTTTGAAATCAATGTTACGCAGAGAAGAATGTCAATCGTAAAGCTTGTTTTGTTTTTCACAACAAGTCAACCTCCTCACGATCGGCAAAAATATTGTAATGCTGAAAATCATTTGTGTCGGCAACAAAGCTGCTTTCCGTGTTTAGATAGAGTGCGGAAAAATAGTTTAATATATCGTTTTCGCATCTTATCTCAAAAGGATTGCCGTTCCTGTCGCAGGCAAAGCAAATGCCTATGCTTTTAATCATATATCGGCAGACATACATCAGCTTTGCAAAAACAACATCATTTTCGTCTGCATTATCTCCGAAAAAAGGCATTATAAGACAGTTCTTGATTATCGGAACATTCGGTTCTTTGACAATCAAATCATCACTTTTTGACGAAAGCTTCCAGTGAACATTGCGCAGACTGTCACCGTGACGGTATTCACGAAGCTCATAAATTTCGCTGTTGCCTACAGGCTTAGGCTTGTACCCCGTAACCGTGAAATTACTGCTGTCGGGGATAATTTTCGGTTTTTGTTGTTTTGGAAGAACACGAACAAAGCTGCGCTTTTTAATCCTGATCGGAAGAAAAAATATGCCGAGCATATCGTAAACTTTACCGTTTTTGCATACAATGTCAAGCTGTCCGCAATGCTGTGTAAGACTGTTGCATTGTCTGATTAACGGCTTTGTAAATGTACCCGAAAATCTGATTTTTATGTTTTCACAAAGATTTGCTGTAAGGTTGGTTGATTTTATATTCAGCGTGAGCATAGGGCAGAAGAGCGGTTTCTTCTTCTTGCCTGATATTGCAATGTAAAACTCATCCTTGACAAAAACATTTTCTTTTGCAAAAATTTCAATATTGGAGCGTACACTCCGTATCATAAAAGGCAGACTCAGCAAAAGCGAGATTATCGGAATTGAAACAACCGTCAGGAACAAAAACCATGAGAACCAGGCGTAATAAAAAATGCTGAACAAAAATGTTCCCGTCAGCAGACAAAGATAAATTATTATGTTCCTTATCATTTTCAAGTCCTCGGCTTTGGAGTTTTTCTGAGAATTTCGTGCAGAATTTCTTCGCTGTTCTTTTTTGATGCAGAGGCTTTTGCGTTGAGAATTACCCTGTGATTTACGGTGCAGATAAAAATATTCTGCACATCTCTCGGCACAATGTAATCTCTGCCCTCGGCAAATGCAACAGCCTTTGCCATATCGGTCAGTGAAAGCGTTGCTCTCGGGCTTGCACCTCTTGAAAGCAACGGATGCCTTCTTGTTGCCGAAATGAGTGACACAATATATCTTGCCATATCGTCGCTGACAAAAACATTCTGAACCTCCGACTGCATTTCAAGAAATTCAATCTTGGACACAATGCAGTTTACTGAGTTAAGGGGATTTTTGCCGCTTCTGTTAAGCAGCATTTTACATTCCGCATCGCTGTCGGGATATCCCATTGAAAGCCTTACCGTGAATCGGTCAATCTGTGAATCAGGCAAAAGCTGTGTTCCCGACGCTCCTGTCGGGTTTTGCGTTGCAATAACAGAAAAAGGCTTTTCAAGCTTGAAAGTGTTGCCTTCAACAGTAACCTGCCGTTCTTCCATTGCTTCAAGCAAAGCCGCCTGAGTTCTGCTTGAAGTTCTGTTTAACTCGTCTGCAAGAAAAAGATTACAGAATACAGCGCCCTTGTTGAAAGTGAATTTTTCTGTATCCTTGTTATAGACCGCAAAGCCCGTGATATCTGACGGCAAAGTGTCGGGAGTGAACTGTACTCTGCCGTATTCAAGACCGAGCGCCTTTGAAAACGCAACCGCCATTGTTGTTTTTCCCACACCCGGAATATCCTCAATAAGAATGTTTCCTCCTGTGAGCAACGCAAGCAGAGTGGTGACAACCGCCCTGTCTTTACCGTTTATTACCTTTTTTACCTCATTGGTTATAAGTTGAAATTTATTCATTATTTGTCCCTTTGTGTTAAAATTTGTTGCTATATTTTTTATACAATAATTGAGTCTGAGCAACGCTCTCTTTAAATTATATTTGATTCGCTTTTTTATTGCAAGTCTTTTTCGTAAAATACAGACCAACTACAGATGTGAAGATATGTTTTTAGGTTATGCAGAATATATGCAAAAAAACGGCAGTCCGTAAAGAACTGCCGTCTGAAAATTAATTTGACAAAAAAGAATTAAACTGTTAGAATAAAACCGTGATACCTGCATTAAACGGTAGGCGGTTTCTCCTCACAAGAGGAGGTGATAACCATGACAATTTCCGATGTATGTTTACTCGGCACTTTAATCGTCAGCGTTATCGCTCTTTGTTACCAAATTTTTGGCAACAAAAAGTAATTTTTTTATTTACATACATAAATAAAAAAGAAAATAACCGCCCGAATTTCGAAGCTCCGGCGGTTGTTTTCTGACCATAAAGAGTGAGAATCCGCTTATCGCAGGTATCTCCTTTTCTATAATTATATTAAACCAAACAAAGAAAAATGTCAAGCATCGTTTTGATACTTGACTTTTTTTATTCAACTTTTATTTAACCGAAATTATCTTCCGAGAATTTCTTTTTTCTGCTCATGGTTTTCATCGTACAAAAGACCGCAGACAGCCATTTTTCTGATGATATTTTTAACGGTGAGGTCAAGACCTGTGTTTTCCGAATAGTCAGCAGGATAGATAAAATCAACTCTGTCTTTCATCAGCAAGTCCTCAACCTTGCTGTCCTTTTTTCGGTAAACCGCAATTGAATATCCGCCGTAGGCTTTCATCATTTTCATACACGGAACATCTGAAAGACCGTCGCCTATGTAAATCATATTGCAGAACGGAACCCGTTTGCTGTCCTCCGGCATTGAACGGTTGAGGTCAACATCATTTGCAACATCAAGAACACCTTTGTTGATTCTGTAAACAAACTGCGTTTTGTTGGTGTAATTTACATCGGTTTTAGGCCATACGGCATTGCCGTTTTCATCGTAAAGAAATTCACATGCAAAAATGCTTTTAAAGTTTTTGCTGATTTCCGTACCTTCAATAATTTCTTTCATACCCGAAGAAATTACATAATGTTCAACCTGCATTCCAAGCTTTTCGCCAAAGTCGGAAATCCTTTTGAACCAATCCTTTACGCCGTCAAAAAACTCAACATTTTTTCCCATTTCAACAAGGTCATTTCGCAAAAGAGGCATGTTCCTTTCACGGGACATTTTTACCATTGCGTACATATACGCAAGAATTGAGTCCATATGTTCGCTTTGACCGAGTTCGTTTGAAAATTTCCAGAACTCGTCTTCAGTCATATTAAGACGGGGGATAAAGCTGTAATCCTGCATATCCTTCGTGCATAGGGTACGGTCAAAGTCATACATAATCGCTGCAACGGGCATTCTGTTCATAACCGCTCCTTATCCGACTGTGGTCGGCTGTGTGACGCTTTCGGCAGATGTAGAATCTGCCTGAGTTGTTGATTTCTCTTTATATTGTGTAATCTTAATGCTTTTGATAACAATGTTCTTAACGGGAATGTCGTCCTTGTCAACCTTAGCCGAGGCGATTTTATCAACAACATCCATTCCGTCAATTACCTGTGCAAATACCGTGTAACCTCTGTCAACCGCATTGTATGCACCGTCAAGATAGGCATTTCCGCCGTTTTCCTCATACAGCTTTTTAACGTTGTCGGGAACGCTGTCGGTATCGTAACAGTTTGTGCCGTTTTTCTCAATGAATGCAGTCAGAAGGTTTGAATCCTTGTAGTTTGCAAGCTGGGTTTTGATAGAATCCCATTGACTTGCAAGATGTTCCCAGCCGCCTTCATTCTTATATGTTTCGGCAGTTTTCTGATTGATGAAGAATGCACTTTCGTTTGTGTCCGCACCTGTGTTTGACATTGCAACAGCGCCTCTGATATTGAAAAGCCTGTCGCAAAATTCATCTTCAAAAGCCTCGCCGTACGAGCTTGTACCGCAGTAACCGCCGTTAATCATAAAGTCTTTTGTCACTTTGCTGAAAAGTGAATTATTATACTTTCCTGCTTTTGCAAGGTTTACAAAGTTTGTGACGGCCTTTGGTGCCTGTTCGGGGAAAAGTCGCATTGTTATGTCGCCGTATGAGGTGTGAACGACTGCGATTGTATCACCGTTCTTCGGCATATCAAGCTGAAAACCGACAGGGTTTGAATCGTGAATAATGTTCGGATTGATTCCGAGAGTAGCGGTATCAATGCCGATGCTTTCAAGATAGTTCTGTGCGGTAGGTTCATCAGCCGTGCTTACGGCAGTAGTTGCAGGTGTTGTTTCGTCGGGAGTCTGCGAGACTTCAGCCTTCTTGTCACCGCAACCCGAAAATGCCAATGCAGAAACACACATAATTGATGCAACCGATACGGCACACATTTTTTTAAGATTGTAAGTATTCATAGATTTGTTTCCTTCCTGTCAAGCCTCGTTGTTATGTAATGTTTCCAAAGTTTCCAAAAAACAACCTCGGCTCTTCTAATCTGGATTTTATTCTAAAACACACACATTTTTGTACCATAATCACAAAGTGCATTATGGTACAATCACCCATCGAAAATTTTGCGTGGCAAAATTTGAGGGGGATATAAATTCGTATAATAAGCACTCAACAAAAGCTCAGATTTCATCGTACTTTTCGTGCCTATTATATCATAAATGAAATAAAAATGCAAGTTTGCCGCTTTTTATGAAGGAAAGCGTAGCAAATGCAATAAAATTTTTCTGCAAAAAATTGCGTCCGTGTAATAAGACAGAAAACTTTTTCATATGATTTTCTGTAAACCTAAATATGACGGAGGCTTTAAAATGTCAGAATATTTACCCGAAGGAAAACTTATATCCGAACAGGAAAACATAAATATACTTCACTCATTAAAGATGCTTGAGGATGCAAAAAACAGCGAAAAAATTCTTGAGGCAAAGGCTTGTGTGTGCGACAGCAGTCACAACCTTATTGTTGACCTTGCAGGCATAAAAGGCATAATTCCGAGGGAGGAGGGTGCAATCGGAATTAAGGACGGCTCGGTTCGTGACATAGCCGTGATTTCAAGGGTTAACCGTCCCGTCTGTTTCGTTGTCACCGACATAACCAAGGACGAAAACGGCAAACCGATTGTAATGCTCTCCCGTGAAAAAGCACAACGCAAATGCCTTGACGCATACATTTCAAGGTTGCGATGCGGAGATATTGTGCCTGCCCGCATAACTCATCTTGAAAACTTTGGTGCATTCGCAGACATAGGCTGCGGAATTGTTGCACTTATGCCCATTGACACAATTTCGGTTTCAAGGATTGAACACCCTGCCGAGCGATTTACTGTAGGAATGGATATCAAAGCCGTTATCAAATCTGTTGAAAACGGTCGTATAAGCCTCAGTCACAAGGAGCTTCTCGGCACATGGGAAGAAAATGCCGAAAGGTTTTGTGCCGGTGAAACCGTGTCGGGAATTATCCGAAGCGTGGAAAACTACGGTGCTTTTGTGGAGCTTACACCAAATCTTGCAGGACTTGCGGAAACAAAAGAGGGAGTCCGTGCAGGTCAGCAGGCAAGCGTTTACATAAAAAGTATCATTCCCGAAAAAATGAAAATCAAACTGATAATCATTGACACCTTTGATTACAAATATAATCCGAAATGCCCCGAATACTATTGCGACAGCAACCGTATCGACCGTTTTGTATATTCACCTGAAAATTGTCGGAAACGGGTTGAAACAATATTCGATACCTGAGTTGACAGAAAAACTCCCGAATGATATTATTTAATTGTGAAATCGAATTATTGTTCGGGAGGTTTAATATGCAGTTTACGACATCCGAGATTATTGTGCTTTTATTTTGTGCAATAACGCTCATTGTCAGCGTTGTCACATTAATAACAGTTCTCAAAAAGAATAATAACAACAGAACGGAGGACGGACTTCAAAGGATATTGCTCAATCAGCAAAGCTTTGCACAGTCGCAAAATGACAGGGCGGTTCAGCTTGAACAAAGACTTCACAGCTTTTCAGCCGACAATGTTCAGAGTCTTGAAAATATCAGACGCTCGGTTGATGAAAAGCTTGAAAGTATAAGGCGGGAAAATCTCCGTCAGCTTGATGAAATGCGACAGACAGTTGATGAAAAGCTTCAAAAAACACTTGAAGAAAAAATGAATAAGTCATTTTCGCTTGTCAACGAAAGACTTGAACAGGTATATAAGGGACTCGGCGAAATGCAAACGCTTGCGGTAGGTGTGGGTGATTTGAAAAAGGTTCTTTCAAATGTCAAAACAAGGGGCATACTCGGCGAAATTCAGCTTGGTGCAATTCTTTCCGAAATCCTTTCAAAGGAGCAGTATGAGGAAAATATTGCAACAAAAAAAGGCTCAAAAAATGTTGTTGAGTTTGCAATCAAACTGCCTGCTGACGGTGCCGGCACAGTATATCTGCCTGTCGATTCCAAATTTCCGGGCGATACATATTCTGCTCTCCGTGATGCGGTTGAAAGCTGTGACAAGCAACGCATTGAATCGGCACAAAAAGCACTTGTTCAGCGTATAAAGGGCGAGGCAAAGGATATTCACGATAAGTACATTGATCCGCCGAACACAACGGAATTTGCAATTATGTTTCTTCCGTTTGAGGGGCTTTACAGCGAGGTTGTCAATATGGGACTTGTTGAAGTCCTTCAGCGTGAGTATAAGGTGAATATTGCAGGTCCGAGTACAATGGCGGCTCTGCTCAATTCGTTGCAAATGGGATTCAAAACCCTTGCCGTGCAAAAGAGAAGTGCAGAGGTTTGGAAAATACTCGGCGGTGTAAAGACCGAGTTCGACAAGTTCAATGATGTGCTTGTAATGACACAGCAAAGACTGGATCAGGCAAATAAGGAACTTGACAAGCTTGTCGGAGTTCGCACCCGTCAAATTCAGCGTCAGCTTAAAGATGTTGAATCCGTCAACTTGTCGGAACAGAATCTTTTTGAATAAACAAAAAATTAAGGCGAAACAGATTTGTGTCTGTTTCGCCTTCGTTGTTACTGTTGATTAACCTTTGTAGTCAATCCATTCGTCGTCAACCCATTTTAGTTTAGTTTGATTCCATCTTCTGTACTGGAGCTGTCCGTGACTTCCACGACGCCATTTTCTTACTATAACATCAGCTCTTGGCTGAATAGCAGTTGAATCGGCACCGCTTTCCAAAAATGAACTGTCAGGAGTTGCGGTTTCAATCACTATAACGCTGTCGGGGGTTGAATCTGTTTCTGCTGCACTTGCAACCATAACGGTTCCCTGTGCGATAATTGCTGTCATAATAAATGCTGTAAAAATTTTTGCGGCTTTCTTTTTCATCTGTCATTTCTCCTTTAATACAAGACAGTAACTATATTCGCCGTTCTCAACTTGCTCATAGGGGATAATAATAGAATTGTCGTCTGTATAGACAATGCCTTTCTTTTCATCGTAAGGCTCAAAAATGAGGTGAGTGGTTTTGTCTTTTTCAACATAAACATACATATTTGTTTCGTCATACACTTCGACATTATCATTGTATTCACCCGATTCAATGAGATCGGCTACACAATCCTCGTATGTGGCGTCCCAACCGGGGACAATCAAAAAGCAGTATGAAGCAAAGAATATAGCGACAACAAGCAATGCCATTAAAGCTGTAACAACATTGTTTATAATTGTCTGTTTTTTCTTCGGGTACAGAATCATTTCCATTCTGCTTATAATTTTTTCGCCCTTATCGTTGGTTACAAAACTCATTCCGACAAGCGCACTTTTCAGTGCAGTTTCCCTGTCGCTCTTTTCACTTTCTTTTTGTTCTTTATAGGCTTTCATTTGCGTTACAAGTACTTCGTAATACACAGTACATCTGTTCTCGCTAAGCTTGCTTGTAACACGCTTGTCACACCTGAGTTCAAGACAGTAGGTTAAATCTTTTTTCAAAAGGTGGGCAAACGGATTCCACCAAAAGATTCCGCAATAAATTTCCGTCAGCAATTTAATCCAAATATCCTTGTTTTTTATATGACAGCATTCGTGCGTTGCGATATATCCAAAATCCCTGTCGTCAAATTCACGATTCGGAATAAGAATAACAAGATTGAAAAATCCGTATGTAACAGGGGAGATAACGCAATCGGTAATTTTTAGCTTAACTTTTCTTCTGATTCCGCACTTTTGCGAAATGAGGTCAAGCTTTGCCTGCATTTCGGGTGTGCCGTCAATAACATTTGCTTTCAGAGCTTTGACTGCTTTGTAATACTTAATCATCACCCGTGAAATGTATATCACACTTCCGGCAATCCATACTGCTACAAGCAGGTTGAGCCATGTGAATTCCGGAACAAACAGCACATCTTTGTTGGGAGTCAGAACATCCATTATTGCGGCATACACATTTTTATCGGAAACTGTATATGTAAATTTGAATTCAAACGGAAATACCATTCTTACAAATGTTACAACATACAATCCCAAAATCGTATAAAGACCGCAGTAATTACAAAAAGCAACCTTTTTTCTGAAAAAGTAAAGCAGCACTATAAAAATGCTGCTTATTGCAATAGAAAACAAGAATGAATAAAAACTTATTTGCATAAATTATTTGCCGAGTTCTTCACGGCGCTTTTTAAGGAGAGCTTCAAGCTCATCAAAAACATCTGAGCTTTCGGTTCTCTCAATAAGCTCTGAGAAGAGAGTCGGAATATCGCTGTCGGCAAAATTCGGTCTGTCCGAAATCTGCTTGATTGCATAAGCGTCCTTTGTCATTGTAGGAACAAAAGTACGGGCATAGTTCTTAGTCATCTGCTTAACACCGACAACTTTAATCATGTCCTTCTTGAGAAGAGAATTGATAAGAAGGTTAATGTAACTCTTTTTCCATGTTTTGTTTACAGCCTTCTTAACAATTTCTGAGCTTGTGAGCGGCTCATCGAGGTCCCACAATAAGTACATAATTTCTTCTTCGCTTTTAGTAAGCATGATATTTACCTCCAAAATTAAGTTTATAAATAATATTAAGCATTTAACTTGTCCTCATTATACTATTTGGTACAGAAAAAGTCAATAAAAATCTTAAAAAATTATGTGATTCAGGATAAAATCAGCCATTTTCGCACATATTGTTAAAAAATGACTATAAAAATGCGGAATGTTGTATATTATAAAAAGCATAATATTATGGTTTATTCACAAAATCCTGAAAAAGCACAACAAGTCACCGCAAAAAATATTGCGATGACTTGTCTTTTTATTGAAAATATTCAATTAAGCTGTTTTTATTCCGAAATCTTTTTCTGTTCCTTTTTGTCGTGGATAAGTCTTGCAAGATACACCGCAGGGGTGTCGAGCAGACTTGTGAAAATGTAGATTACATAGCTTGAAAGGAAGATTGAAACGAGTGTTCCGAAATCATAAGTTCCCCAGAACGCAAAAGCGGTGAAGAGGGCTGTGTTCAGAATCTGACTGATAAGTGTTGAACCGTTATTTCTCAGCCACAAAAATCTTCTCTTGTCACCGAATTTCTTTTCCGTGAACTTCCACCACTTGTGATAGAGCCACACATCAAACAGCTGACTTATCGCATATACAATAAGTGATGCAAAAATCATTCGGGGAGTGTTTGAGAAAACCGCCTTGATTGACGGCATAATCGTGTCGTTCGGACTCGGATTGTAAAGCATCCAGCTTTGTGAAAGCACAAGAAAAAATACCGATGAAAGTATTCCCGTAAGAACCGCCTTGTTGGCGGCTTTTTTGCCCTCACATTCCGAGAGAATGTCCGTAATCAAAAATGTTACCGCAAAAAGCACATTTCCGAGAGTCTGTTCCATTGAAAAAGCGTTTACAAGGATTAAAGCCTCAATGTTTGCAAGAATTGTCGCAACGGCTGAAATGCAGTAAAGCCCCGCTTTTCCGAAAAGCGCATATCCCAAAAGTGCCGCTCCGTAGATAAATACTACAGAGAACATAAGTAAAAGTTCATTAATCATATCAGTCACCTACTCCGAAATCCGTGTTGTTAATTAAAATATCCGTTCTTGGGTTATCCTTATATACAGGATAGATCTTCTGCATAAACTCTTTTATGACAGCTTTGTCGGGTTCAACTTCCGTTGTGTTGTCACACATAATGTTAACGCAAATTCGTTCAAAATATTTTAATCCCAACTCAATATCCTTTTGCATGGTTTCGGCTGTCTGACCTTTAATTCCGAAAAGGAAATTAGCTTCGTCGAAATTCTCAGCAATAACAGCGGGACTGCTCTCTTTGATTCCTTTTTTCAGAACATTTTCTCTGAAATCGCAGTCAAAGGTTTCAAGACCGAGCTTCATTTTCAAATCAAAATCCGCAAAATCTTTTCTGAGCTGACTGATTTTGTTCCGATAAAGATAATGTGCCTCAAAATGAATGGTATTTATCTTTTTTTCTTTGCACACCTGTTTGATAAAATCAAGTGTTTTTTTGTCAAGCTCAAAAACCGAGCCTGAGTTAATGACCTCAAGGTCACCGAAAATTCCCGTAACTTTTTCAAGCACGGCTTTGTTAAGACGAAAGTTTTCGTCCTCGTCACTGCACCTGTCGGTGTAGTAGTCGCAGAAGATGCATTTTCTGTAAACGCAACCGCTTCCACGCAGAAGAACAATCTCCCGACTGTTCTTTTCATTAATAATACTGTATCTCTCCATACTCTCTTTCCGGCACAAAAAAAGCACCCACACAAAAGAGGGTGCAAAAAGGGCGTAAAAAGCCCAGTGCCTTTCTCCTTAGTTTTGATAGAAGGAGCAGCCTATCGGCGTCCTTCCGGCAGGATGGTTACGAACTGCCACACAGTATGCTATCACAAATTCCGTTTTATGTCAACTGCAATTTATTATTGCATTATATATGTTTAAGAGGTATAATGAAAAGCGAAAATCAAGTGCAAAGTAACTTTCTTAGTGACTTTGCAGGCTCAAAATTCCATATGGGAAAATTAGCGAATATTGTCATAAATTCCCGAAAAAAACAGCCTATTTTCTTGTATTTTTTAGTTGACAAAGGGACAAACCTTTTGTATAATAATAAACAGCGTTTTAATATGTGTCTATGCTGTCAAGAGGTGCAGATATGCTTTTTGAGCTTAAATCCGTCTTTCAGAATGACGGTGAAGAAAAACAAGTTGAATATAACCTTGACTTGTCAGGTCTTGATGTTGACGGAGTTTATCCATTCAAAACTCCCGTTGTCGTGACTGCTAAAGCAACAAACAGAGCAAGTTTGATTACTCTTGTGATCAATGCACACTTTGATTACAGCCGTGACTGTGACCGTTGCGGTGAGCCTTATACAAGAAAGATGAATATGAGCTTTGAACACAGGCTTATTCAGACTCTTGCCGATGAGGAAAATGATGACTATATTGAAACACCTGATTTTACACTCGAGCTTGATGATGTTGTAATTTCTGACATTTTTCTTTCGCTCCCGTCAAAGAATCTTTGCAGGGACGATTGCAAAGGTCTGTGTCAGATTTGCGGACAAAACCTCAACAACGGTGAATGTTCCTGTGATAAGCGTCAAACGGATCCAAGACTTGAGATACTTAAACAGTTGATTGACTAAGATAAATTTTGTAAGGAGGTTTTTGTAATGGCAGTACCCAAGAACAAAACATCACACGCAAGAAAGAGCTCAAGACGTTCAACAGTATGGAAGATTAATGCTCCTGAACTTACTGCTTGTCCTAACTGCGGTGAATTAACAGCAGCTCATAAGGCTTGCACAAACTGTGGTATGTACAACGGCAGACAGGTTGTTGTAAAGAAAGACGAACAGTAATTTTTATTACAAACATTACGGGCGGCAGTTATCTGTTCGCCCTTTTGTTTTGCAAATTTTACCGTATATACAAAAACAATTTGCAAACCTGTTGATTAAAAACGGTATTTTGTGTAGAATAAAAGTGTATGTAAAAATGTTTTGCGAGGTGAAGGTGTGGCTGTTAAAATTTTTGATGTCACAACCGGCAGTCATGCCGACAAAGCAGGGATAAAAAAAGGGGAAACCCTCCTTTCAATCAATTCAAACGAGATTGTCGATGTTCTTGATTACCGATTCTATCAGGTAAACCGCAAGCTTACTCTTGAGGTTGCGGATGAGGACAAAAATGTTCGTACCATAGAAATGACCAAGGGCGAATATGAGGAAATCGGTCTTGAGTTTGAAACCTATCTTATGGACAAACAGCATTCGTGCCGTAATAAGTGCATTTTCTGCTTTATTGACCAGCTTCCGAAGGGTATGCGTGAGTCGCTCTATTTTAAGGATGACGACAGCCGACTTTCGTTTTTATTCGGCAACTATATCACGCTGACAAATATCACAGAGCACGAAATTGACCGAATTATAAAAATGCACATAAGCCCGATTAATGTGTCGGTTCACACAACAAACCCCGAGCTTCGTTGTAAGATGATGAATAACCGCTTTGCGGGCGATACATTGAAATATCTCAAACGCTTTGCAGACGCAGGAATAACGCTTAACTGTCAGATTGTTTCCTGTCCCGGAATTAATGACGGTGACGAGCTTGTCAGAACATTGACCGATCTTGAAAACCTCGGTGTTAATATGACTGCGATTGTTCCTGTCGGACTTACACGCTACCGTGAAAACCTTTATCCGCTTGTTCCTTATAATAAGGAAACGGCAGGGCAGACAATTGATATAATTGAAAAAATGGGTGATGAGTGCGTCAAAAAGCACGGCAGACGAATTTTCTTTCCGGGTGATGAATTTTACCTCCTTGCCGAAAGAGAAATCCCGTCACCTGAATTTTATGAGGACTTTTCCGCTCTTGAGGACGGAATCGGTATGATTGCGTATCTGACCGATGATGTAGGCTGGAAGCTTGAAGAGCTTGATGCAGACGAAAGCCTTTGCCATAAGGTAACAATTGCCTGCGGCGAGGGAGTGTTTCCGTACATGAAGCGGATTATGTCGATGATTAACGAAAAATTCCCGAATATAACTATAAATACAAGGGCGATTAAGAACAACTTTTTCGGCGGAGGAGTAAATGTGTCGGGACTTGTCACAGGTGGTGATCTTATTGATCAGCTCCGTGACGATGACCTTGGCGACAGGCTTATTATCACGTCATCAATGCTCCGTTTTGAAAACGATTTGTTCCTTGATGATGTTTCAACAGATGATGTTGAACGGGAACTCGGTGTAACTCTTGTTCCCGTCAATAACAACGGAAACGACCTTGTAGAGGCTGTAATTGCAGGAAAGGACTGATAAGATGAACAAACCCGTAATTGCCGTTGTCGGCAGACCAAATGTGGGAAAGTCAACGCTTTTCAATAAACTCATCGGTCAGAGATTGTCAATTGTTGACGATACTCCCGGTGTTACCCGTGACAGAATATACGGTGAGGTGGAATGGTGCGGAAAAACTGCCTTTATTGTTGACACAGGCGGTATTGAACCGAAATCAGATGATATTATTCTTGTGCAGATGCGCCGTCAGGCTCAGCTTGCAATCGACACGGCTAATGTTATTATTCTTGTAACAGACTGCAAGTCGGGCATGGTTGCAACGGATATGGATGTTGCACAGATGCTCCAGAAGTCGGGCAAGCCCGTTGTGCTTTGTGTAAACAAGTGCGACACACTCGGCGAACCGTCACCTGAATTCTATGAGTTTTATAATCTCGGTTTAGGCGATCCTATCGAGGTTTCAGCCGTTCACGGTTACGGTACGGGCGACCTTTTGGACAAGGCTTTTTCAAGCTTTGATTATGATGAAAATGCGGAAGATGACGACACAATCATCAATGTTGCGGTAATCGGAAAACCGAACGCAGGCAAGTCATCTCTTGTAAACAAAATTACAAACGAGGAACGCTGTATTGTGTCTGATATAGCAGGCACAACCCGTGACACAATCGATACGCTTGTTGAAAATAAGTACGGAAAGTTCAACTTTACCGATACCGCAGGACTTCGCCGTCAGAGCAAAATCTATGATAATATCGAAAAATACAGTATTATCCGTGCAAAAATGGCTATTGAACGCAGTGATGTGTGCGTTATTATGATTGATGCGACAGAGGGCGTTACAGAACAGGATACCAAGGTTGCAGGTCTTGCGCATGAGGCAGGCAGAGCGTGTATAATTGCCGTAAACAAGTGGGACGCTGTCGAAAAAAACGATAAGACAATGCAGGAGTTCCGCAAAAAGCTTGACGCAGATTTTGCGTTTATGTCATATGCACCAAAGGTATTTATTTCCGCAAAAACAGGTATGCGTATCGACAGGCTGTTTGAATATATCATAAGCTGTAATGACAGCGCAAACCGCAGAATCAGAACAGGTATGCTCAACGAACTTCTTGCACAGGCTACAACAAGAGTTCAGCCGCCGTCGGACAAGGGTAAGCGACTTAAAATTTTCTATATGACTCAGGCTTCCGTAAAACCGCCGACATTCGTTTTCTTCTGCAACAATGCACAGCTTTTCCACTTCTCATATCAGCGTTATCTTGAAAACAGAATCCGTGAGGCTTTTGCTCTTGAGGGTACGCCGATCAAAATTGTGGTAAGAGAGAGAGGAGAAAAGTAATGGAGCATATTTCGGCAATTTTAGCAAACTGCTGGTGGATGATTCTGCTTTCGGCATTGATTGCGTATCTTCTCGGCAGTATCAACACGGCTGTTCTTGTCACAGGCATTGTGACAAAGGGCAAAAAGGATATCCGTCAAATGGGCAGCGGCAATGCAGGCTTTACAAATGTACTGCGCAGTGTCGGTAAAGTTCCGGCAATCATCACCATTGTGTGTGACGCACTGAAGTGTATTATCGCCGTGCTTATCGGAGGGTTCATCTTCTCGTTTGCATCGGTTGCATTTCAGTGTGAAAGCCCTATTTTTATAAACGAGCTTATCAACTGCGGAAAATATGTTGCAGGTATTTTCTGTATTCTCGGACATTCATACCCCGTGTATTTTCACTTTAAGGGCGGCAAGGGTGTTGTAACCGCCGCCGCTCTTATGCTGACAGAGGATTGGCGTGTATTCATCGCAATTATTGTAACCTTTCTTATTATCTTCCTCTGCTCAAAAATCATTTCACTTGCAAGTGTTCTCTGTGCGATTCTCTATGCGCCTTACACCTTTGCAATGACATTTATCTTTGACTTCATAATTTACAAGGATTATTCTCTTACATATGTAATCTTCTCAACTGCGGCGGCTCTTTTAATCGGCGTTTTCGTTCTTGTAAAGCACAAAGAAAACATCAAAAGACTTCTTAAAGGTGAAGAAAAGAAAATTACAGCCAAAAAATGACGGCAGTATTGACCGAAAAGTGATTTGGTTGTACAATAACTTTGGTATGATATTTGTTATATTTTAAATATTTCTGATACGGAAAATAAATTATATTGAGAGGTTGAATTAAAATGTCAGATTGTATTTTCTGCAAAATCGTTGACGGCTCAATTCCGTCAAAAAAAGTTTATGAAGACGAAAAAATTCTCGCTTTCTATGATCTTGAACCACAGGCTCCCGTTCATGTGCTTGTAATTCCAAAGGAACACATCTGCTGTGCAGACGCAGTTAATGAAGAAAATGTCGGCAATATTGCTCACATTTTCACTAAAATTCCCGAAATTACAAAATCACTCGGACTTACAAACGGCTACCGTATTGTAAATAACTGCGGTGAGGACGGCTGTCAGAGCGTAAAGCATATGCATTTCCACATCCTCGGCGGCAAAAAGCTCAACGGCACAATGGCGTAAAAGGGGACTGCAATAATGGATACATATAAGATTAATATTGAAGGACTTGACAGAGAACTCAGAAAATTCCCTGTAAACGATAAGCTTGATATTGCCGCATTTATTATGTTTGGTGACATTGAGATGACAGAAGTTGCCGCAAGAGAACTCCTCAAGCGTGTTCCCGAACACGATGTTGTTGTGACTGCCGAAGCAAAGGGTATTCCGCTTTGCTATGAAATGGCTCGTCAGGGCTGCAGAAACTATGTTGTCGCAAGAAAAAGCGTTAAGGTTTATATGGGCAATCCTATCGGAGTGACCGTTAATTCAATCACAACAAAAAACGAACAGAAACTCTACCTCGGCGAAGATGATGTAAATCTTCTCAACGGCAAGAGAGTTCTTCTTGTTGATGATGTAATTTCAACAGGCGAAAGTCTTCACGCTCTTGAAACGCTCGTTGAAAAAACAGGCGCAAATATCGTTGGCAGGGCGTCAGTCCTTGCCGAAGGTGACGCTAAGGACAGAGATGACATTATATTCCTCAGCGAACTTCCGCTTTTCTTTAAGTAATACTGAGTAATTATAAAATCAAATTTAAACAGCTGTTGAAGTGTGCAGATTATACCGTCCGCATATTTTGACGGCTGTTTTCCTTTTTTATACCATAGATATAAAGTGTAAAAATTAAAGTGTAGAAATTGTTCAACTTATAAATGATTGAATAGAAACAGTGGTGAATAGGTAATTTAATGAGAAGAAATAGCAGCAAAATTAACAAAAATAAAGATATTTTTAAAAAATAATATTTATATTGACAAATGAAATTCTATATGATATTATAAAAATACCAAAAATAATATACTTGAAGTAATAAAAATGGACTAATTGTTTTTTTGTAGATAAAAATAACCAAATAAATAATAAAAGGAGATGCCATTATGAAAAAAGTATGTTTATGCCTTGCTTTTGTGTTGGCAGCGGTATGTATTCTATGTTCCTGCTCTGATTTACCTGCACCAAGTACCTCTGAAACCGTGAATCCTTCCGTAGATGTTACTTTGAAAAAGTGGGAAGATTGCGGAGCAAGTATTGATAAAGCGGAAGAAATTTCCGGAATTAAGTTTGGCGAAAGTTTGGAAAATATTGTAAGTGTAAGAGCTATTCCATACACGGCGATCGAAGTGGTTTGTTCGTTAGATAAATCTGTCTCTGACAATACTGTGACCTTGCGCAAGGCTGTCAGCTATGCTGTAAAAAACAGTGAAAATCTCAGCGGAGTCAATACAAACGGACTTTCTCCCACAACGGCGACTTTTGAAATTAAGGGTGCGAATTTTTTAAATGAAAAAGGTAAAACTGTAGTAGGAGAATATAATGATAACAATTATAAATATTCTTTTTATTGCAAAAAAGGATTGAATGGTAACCGAGTGTATAATTATATTAAAAAAATGATTACTGAATAAGGATTGATTTTTATGAAACGGCTGTTTGGACTTATAGGATTTACTTTCCTGTTTGTCTTTTCAGCCGTTTTTTATTCGGATTTTAATGAAATTGTCTTTGCGATTATCGGCTCATTGGGATTGCTTTCCGTTGCTGTCGGTATATTTTTAATTGCTTCAAAGAAAAATAAATCATTCGGCAAGTCGCTGTGCGTATTTGCTTTTGCTGTAATATATTCTGCGGGCAATATGATCGGCTATTCCGAATATATTAACAACACGGTCATAAATAATTATTCTGATAAAGAAATTACAGCAAGCGGATATATTTGTGATGAAATCATCACCACCGATTCATCATGCAGTTTCGTAATCAAAACCGACAAAATCAACGGTCAGCCGTCAGATGCGAAAATTCAAATTATTTCGTACTCAAATGTTGATGCAGAGCCCTTTGAAAAGGTCAACTTCACGGCTCATACATACAAGAATAATGTAAACTCTCAGATCAGTCACGGAATTTTTCTGAAAGCATATTCCTATGACGGCTTCAAAATTGAACCGACAGGGGAGAAGGCAACAACATTTTATTCATTTGCAGTTTCAATAAGACGGGCGATGAAAAATTCCCTTGATATGCTGTTGCCGGAGGATTATTCAACGCTCTGCCGTGCCGTTCTTTTGGGCGAGAAAACAGCTCTTGATTCAAGCGTTAAAGATGATTTTTCATTGACAGGCACTTCGTTTTTAATAGTGGTTTCGGGAATGCATCTTGTTATAATCACTTCGTTTGTATTGTTCTTGGTGAGAAAATTAACAAAAAACAGATTCATAATAACAGGCTTTACCACATTTACGGTTATTGCTTTTATGGCTGTAACGGGCTTTGCGCATTCGGTTGTCCGTGCCGGAATTATGATGATAATTGTGTCGCTTGCATCGTCAAATCTCAGAATAGCCGACTCGCTGAATAACCTTGGTTTTGCCGCAATTGTTCTGACAGCTTTCAACCCATATGCGGTAGCCGATATCGGAATGTTGCTTTCATTTTCGGCAACGACGGGCATAATTCTGTGGTCAAGACCGATTGAACGCTCTGTGCTGAGATTCTTTCACTACAAAAACAAGCGTAAGGACGGTTTTGTCGGAACGGTTGTCTATTATATCAAAAGGCTGTTTAAAATCTGCGTAAATATGCTGTCGGTTTCAGTATCTGCATTTCTGTGGATTTTGCCGATAACCGCTGTTGCATTCAACAGAATTTCCCCGACAGTCATACTTGTTTCTTTGTTATGTGAACCGTTTGTTTCGGCACTTTTGGTGTGTTCTCTGTTGTGTTCGGTACTTTTTATTTGCCCGTTTATATCATTTTTTGCATACCCGTTTGGACTCGTTTCGGGATTATGTTCAAAGGCAATTTTGTGGTTGGTTTCAACTTTTTCACAACTCCCATTCAGCACAATTAAAACCCATTTGCTCTATTGGTTTGTGTGGATAGGTGTCAGCGTACTTCTCGCAATCGGCGGATTGTTTGTAATAAATCGAAAATTCTATGTCAAAATTTCTGTTCCGATATCAATTTCAGTCCTCGTAATAGGAGTGTCGCTCAATGTGCTTTTAACAGCCGATAACGGTGAAATGAAAATCTATAATGTCGGCAACGGTGTTTTTGCAACAGTCAACTGCCCCGACAGCTGTTCCGTGATTTCATGCGGAGGGAGCAGAGCAAGCGCAGATGATGTGACAGCCGATATCAGCGAAAGCTATTCCGATATTGAATATATGATAATTCCAAATCAGAATAATAAATACTCTTCTCTTGAACGCTATGCGGTCACAAAATTTGACTTAAATAATATTTTGGTATATGATAATGACATTAAAAAGCAAAATCTTTTGAACGCTTTTGACGGTAACAGCCGACAGACTTTCGGCGGAAACAATCATTTTACGCTGAATCTTTCCGATACGGTGACGGATGAGGTAATCTGCGTTGACAACACAATGTTTCAGTTCATAAAAGGGAAAAATATGACTGTATTGTTTGTGCCGACAGATGCAGACCTTTCAAATCTGCCCGAAAAGTATCGCAATCCCGATTGTTTGCTGATTGATACAGTCCCCGAAAATTTCGATTTGATATCATGCAATACCGTGATATTTTCGGGATCGGAAAAGCAGTTTAAGAAAAATTATGATTCTATTAAAGAAATCAGTCCAACCGTTATTTCAACATCTGAAAGAAACATAACGGTCAATCTGAACGGAGGATAAAATGCCGCGCATCACCGAAGCAGACCTGAAAAAACAAATTAAAAACAAAAGCTTTTCGCCTGTGTACCTCATCTACGGTTCGGAGCAGATGTTTGTCAAAAGTTACACAAAAAAGCTTTGTGAGGCTGTTGCAGGCAAAAACCCGTCCGATTTCAATTATCATACATTCAGCGGTGACATCGATTTTCAGGAACTTGCCGCATCCCTGCAAATAATGCCGTTTATGGCGGAACGCAACTGTGTTGTTGTGACCGACATTTACTTTGATAATATGGTGAAGGATCGGCTTGATACTCTTAAAGAGCTTACAAGCAGAGCATGGGACGGTACGGTTCTCATAATTTCAATGCCGACTTATGTTCCGTCAAAGAATAAAACTTCTTTTACAGCTCTTATAAAGCGTGTTGAAAAAATCGGCAGCGTCTGCTGTTTTGAAAAAATCAATTCACAAATTATCGAAAAGTATGTTGCAAAGTGGGCAAACGAAAACGGCAAGTTGATTTCACACCTCAATGCGTCAAAAATTATTTCAAATGTCGGTGATGACCTCAATCTTCTGAAAAACGAGGTCAACAAAATTGCCGCATATGCAAAGGGTGAGGAAATTACCGACCGTGATATCGACCTTTTGTCAACCGTAAACCTTGAAGCAAGAACATATGATATGGCTGACGATGTTATTAACGGCAGAGGTGACAGAGCGTTCAGAAAGCTTGACACACTTTTTTGTCAGCGGGAAGAACCGATTAACATTCTCTATGCACTTTCATCCGCCTATGTCGATGCGTATCGTATGCGTGTTGCAGATGAATGCTCAGTCAGTAAAGAAACCGTGGCAAAAGATTTTGCCTACAAAAATCGTGCGTTTGTGTTAAACAGGGCGAGAACCTCCGTTTCAAGGACTTCAACCGAGGCACTTCGGAAAAGCCTTGATGTGCTTGTTGAAACAGACGAAAAGCTGAAATCAGTTTCCGTTAATCAAAGGTTTTTAATTGAACAGCTTATTTCCCGTTTGCTTTTGATTGCAAAGGAGGGCAGAATCTAATGCTCAAAATCCGTGAGGCTGTCATAGTTGAGGGCAGATATGACAAGATAAAGCTTTCATCAATTGTAGATGCTCCGATAATCGAAACCAACGGTTTCCGTGTTTTTTCCGACAAAGAAAAGCAGTCGCTTATCCGCAAAATTGCCGAAACAAGGGGAATACTTATAATGACCGACAGCGACGGTGCAGGCTTTGTAATAAGGAATTTCCTTAAAGGCTCGGTCGATAATTCAAAAATTAAAAATTGCTATATTCCGCAAATCAAAGGCAAGGAAAAACGCAAGGCAAAAGGCGGTAAAGAGGGGCTTTTGGGCGTTGAAGGCGTCAGCGATGAGGTTATAATAAATGCAATCCGCAAAAGCGGTGCCGAGATAATCGGTGAAGAAAATAATATTCCCGAAAGGAAAATTACTAAAGCCGATCTATTTGTCCTCGGACTTACGGGAACTGAAAATTCAGAAATAAACCGCAAGAAGATTCTTAAAAAACTCGGTCTGCCGTCATATCTTTCAACAAACGCATTTTTGACCGCAATCAACTGTCTTTATTCTTTTGAAGAACTAAAAGAGATGCTCTGACAAAATAAAAAATTCATAGGTTAAATAAATCACCTGTTTCGGCAAAAACTAAAACAGGTGATTTCTTATGAAAAAAAGTTTACGGTTGCGTAACGATTGCATTCTCTTTTCAATAGGCGGAGCAGGCTACGCTCTGCTTGAAATTTTGTGGCGGAGAAAAACTCATTGGTCAATGGCGGTCACGGGCGGAACTGCATTTGTGTCGCTTTTCAGATTTTACAAGCGCTTTTCAAAAATGAATATGCTGCAAAAATGCATATCGGGAAGTGCGATAATTACCGCACTTGAATACTGCTGCGGCTGTGTTGTCAATTTGAAATTCAGGCTTAATGTCTGGGATTATTCAAACTGCCGACTTAATTTTAAAGGGCAGATTTGCCCGTTTTACAGCACCTTGTGGGCATTCCTTTGTATCCCCGTCAGCGCATTATGCAATTCTCTCTGCAAAAAAATACAGTAAAAAAACAGGAGCGGTAAGTAAAAATACTGCTCCTGTTATGTTTTATTTATTCAGACTTTTTGTTCTCGCTTTTTTCATCGGATTCGTTTTCTTCGGAAGAGTCGTTTTTCTTGACAACAACCCGTAAAATACGCTGATCCTTAACCTCCATAACGGTAAACTTAAAGCCGTCGGCCTCAATGTTGTCACGCTTGTGGGGGATTGTTCCTGCGTGTTCAAGAATATATCCGCCGACCGTCACGCTGTCACATTCAAGACTGTCCTCGTCCATATCAAACAGACCGAGCATATCTTCAAGCTCCATATCGCCGTTTACAAGGAACTCGCCCTTGCCGATTTTGTAGTAGTTATGCTCAATTTCTTCGTCCTCGTCCCATATTTCACCAACAATTTCTTCGAGCAAATCCTCCATTGTAACAATACCGAGTGTTCCGCCGTATTCATCCGTAACTACCGCAAGATGAATTTTTGTGCGTTTGAATGCATTAAGGATTTTTGAAAGCTGTTGTGTTTTAAACACAAAGTAAGGCGGCTGCATAAGCTCCTTAACATCGGGCGCTTTACCGTCTGCAAGTCGTTCAAGATAATCTCTTGTATGAAGAATACCGACAACATGGTCAACCGTGCCTTCGTACACGGGAATTCTTGAATAGCGGTTTTCAATGATGATATCCTTGATTTTTTCAGGCGAGTCATCAACGCTGATAAATGTGATGTCAACCCTCGGAGTGAGAATTTCCTCGGCGGTAGTTTCGTCAAAGTCAAGTGCTGAGCGAACCATTTCGCTTTCGCTCTCTTCAAGAACGCCTTCTTCCTCAATGCTCTCAACAATATATTTAAGCTCATTTTCAGTAACTGACGGAGCGTCACCGCTGCTGCCTGCAATCTTTAAGGCAATCATTTTGAATCGTGTGAAAATCCACACAAGCGGTGTAAGAAGTGTCATAAGTCCTCTGAGCAATCCGGCTGTTTTGAGTGAAAAGGCATCGCAATGTTCCTTTGCAAGACATTTCGGCACAATCTCACCGAATGTCAGAACAAGAAAAGTTGTTGCACCTGTTGCAATTGCCGAGCCTGCGTCACCGAAAAGATTCATACACAGCACAGTCGCAATTGAAGAACAGCTCAGGTTTACAACATTGTTGCAGATGAGAATTGTTGTAAGGGCATTGTCGAAATGCTCGATTATGTAGAGCGCTGTTGCCGCTTTTTTGTTGCCGTCATCCTTGTAACGCTGAACACGCACCTTGTTTACAAACGAAAATGCAGTTTCAATCGCCGAAAAGAACGCCGAAAGCAAAATAAGAACTAAAATGACAACACCCATAATTATGTCAGATGTCAACTGAATATCACTCCATAACAACTTCCGACAGGTTCTGTCGGAATAATATTTCTTTAATACTACTATAATTCTTTTAAATAATTATTACTTATTAGAAATAAAGAAATAAAATTATTGAAATAATTTTGCTGTAATGATATAATAGTCACTAAAGGCTTTTTACAATTGAACAGTGTGGCTTGTGCGTCTTATTTTTTGTATGCATACATTTTGTGTGCAATTTCGGTGAAACTATTCTCGGAGGTGCATACAATGCCACAAAAATCAAAATCTTCAAAAGTCTCATCAAAAAAAGGGAACTATGTTAAAAATCCTGCACCGGATGATGATCCGCAAAAGCTTGCAAACGACAGCCCCATAAGTGAAGAACAAACAGACCGAATCGGCGAAACAGGTTCTGTTCTCACAACTCATAAGGACTGTGTGCTGCATTGCCTGACGATTATCGGTCAGATTGAAGGTCATTACATTCTTTCACAACAAAACAAAACCACAAAATACGAGCATGTCATCCCTCTGCTTGTTTCGGTTGAGGAGGACGAAAGAATTGACGGACTGCTTGTGCTGATTAACACAGTCGGCGGAGATGTTGAGGCAGGTCTTGCAATTGCCGAGGTGATTTCGGGAATGAAAAAGCCGACCGTTTCCATCGTACTCGGCGGAGGTCATTCAATAGGAATTCCGCTTGCTGTTGCGGCAAAGAAAAGCTTTATCGCAAAGAGTGCGTCAATGACGGTTCATCCCGTTAGAACAACAGGCCTCACACTCGGAGTTCCGCAGACCTTTGAATATTTTCAGCGTATGCAGGACAGAATCACAACCTTTGTTGCCGAAAATTCCAATATTACAAAAGACCGTTATAATCAGCTTGTGCTTAACACGGGTGAGCTTGTAATGGATATCGGAACTATTCTTGAGGGAGAAGAGGCTGTTGAAGAAGGCTTGATTGACGAGGTCGGAACAGTTTCCGACGCAATTGACGCTCTTTATGATTTGATTAAAGAAAACAAAGAGAGCAAGCCAAAGTCCACAAAATCACGCTCAAAAAAGCAGGAAAAATAATTTCGGGCGTTTTGCCCGAATACATATATATTGTGACGCTTATGATTTGTATGAAATCTGAAATTATGCCAACCCATACGGCTTTTCAGCGTACAAATAACAAAGAAGATTCGTAAAACTTATTTTTTGGAGGGAATACATAACCATGTCAATTTTAGATGCTATTATTCAGGGTGTTGTTCAGGGACTTACCGAATTTTTGCCCGTATCAAGCAGCGGCCACCTCGCAATCACACAGCACATTCTCGGTGCAGGCACAGGCGAAAGCAATCTTTTCTTTAATGTAATGCTCCATGTCGGCACACTTGTTGCCGTTGTTGCATTCTACCACAAGCTTGTGTGGGATCTTATCAAAGAATTTTTCCTTATGCTCAAGGATATTTTCACGGGCAAGTTCAAATGGAGCAAAATGAATTACAACCGTAATCTCGTTGTAATGCTCATCATCGGTCTTATACCGCTGTTCTTGCTTTTTCTGCCAATCCCCGGAACAGATATGAAACTCAAGGACCTTGCAGACCGGCTTTCCGCAAGTCCTGTTCTCATAGTAACTGCCTGTTCGCTCATTCTTACAAGTGTACTTTTAACAATCGGTATTATCTGTAACCGCAAGAGTGTTGCCTCAACTCACAAACATCTTGCAGCAAAGAGCAATGCCAAGGCAACAAGAGATAATTTTAATGTTGTTGACGCAATCCTTGTCGGTGTAACACAGGTTTGTGCCGCACTCCTTCCGGGACTTTCCCGTTCAGGCTCAACACTTTCGGTCGGTGAGATGAGAGGAATCTCAAAGCAGAAGGCACTTGACTACACATTCGTACTCGGTATCCCGTCAATCCTTGCGGCGGCACTTCTTGAGGGTGTGGATGCAATCAAGTCACCCGAAGGTTTAAGCAATATTGAATTTATTCCGCTGATTATCGGAATGGCAGTTTCCGCAGTTGTAGGCTATCTTGCAATCGTAATTTTCAAGTGGTTCCTGAAATCCGACAAAATGGAAATTTTCGTAATCTACACAGCGATTGTCGGTGTCGCATTTATTGTAATTTCAATCATCGAAATGAACACGGGCGTAAACCTTTTCACAGGTGCGCCAATTGCATAAATTTTAAATGGAGTGATTTTATTGGCAGCTAACAAAAAAACAGCTGACAAAACTAAAAATACTGCGTCGGGAAGAAAAAAGACTTCTTCAAAAACCTCATCAAAAGGTGCAAAAACTGCAAGCAGAACCAAAGCATCCGCTGTTCCGAAAAGGAGCAGCGGACTTTCGCCACGTGTAAGGGCAATCCTCTATGCCGCCGTTGCGGCTGTTTTTGTCTGCATAATTTTCATAAAAGGTTCAAATGTCTGGACAATGATACGCAGTTTCTTTTTCGGAGTTCTCGGATTCGGGATTTTTCTTGTTCCCGTAACGCTTTTTTATTTGTGTGTCATGACCGAAAAGGAGAAACAGGTTGCACGCTATAAGCTGAAGCTTTTCCTTTGTGTCGTCATAATTCTGTTTATCGGTGCGTTGATTTACGCAGGCAGCGGTGCAAAATATTCTGATATGAACTTTTTTGCGTGTCTTGGCAATCTGTTCAAGGATGCCTCCGACACCTCAAGGTATATGACTTTCGATTGCGGAATAATCGGTGGACTGCTCGGCTATCCGCTTGTTGTCCTGTTCGGCAGTACAGCCGCACTTTTTACAAGCTTTGTTGTAACAGCCGCACTTATCCTTATTGTTGCGAACATTTCTATTAAAGATATGACAGCGGCGGCGTCAAGGACAGCCGTACATATCCGTGAAGCAGGTGAGGAAAGGGCAAGAGTTCGCAGAGAACGCAGAGAAGAAAACCGTGAGAGAAAGCTTGCCGAAAGAGGCGATATCGACATTGCGCTTGAAGGTGAAAACAGAAAGTCCTCGGGAAGTTTTATTGACATTCCGCTTGATGACAAAAAGACAAAGGTCAAGAAAGCAAAGTCGGCAGTAAACGGAATTGACACGGATATTGCCGATTCAAAGGAAGAAAATGCCGCAGACAAGGATCTGTCACAGGATCTCATCAACATAATCAATCGTGCAAGCAAGCCTATGGGCAAAAGTGCCGACAACACGGTTTCTGCAATTGCAGAGGATATCTCAAACGAAAAGTCAGCTTCTAAGGCTGAACAGACAGAGGTTAAGCCTGATGCCGAAACTGAGAACATCGTCAAAAAAGCACTTCTCAAAAGCAAAAAAGACAACAGCGAGGAGGCTGGCGATGAAATTGCGGAACAGCTTGACAGAGCTGTTCGTTCCGATAATTCTCAAAAGGAAGAAAAAAAGTATCAGTTCCCACCGATTCAGTTGCTCAAACCAAAGCTAAATTCCGATGACAGCGATGCAATGGAAGAAATGCAGAATAATGCCAAAAAGCTTATTGATACCCTCACAAGCTTTGGTGTAAAGGCAAGCATTGTAAACATCTGCCGAGGTCCGTCTGTAACACGCTATGAGTTACAGCCTGCCCCCGGTGTTAAAATCAGCAAAATTACAAATCTCTCCGATGATATCGCACTCAGCCTTGCCGCAAACGGTGTTCGTATTGAAGCGCCTATTCCGGGTAAGGCGGCAGTCGGAATCGAAGTTCCGAACAAGGTTGTAAGCATGGTAACAATGCGTGAATTGATTGATTCGGACAAGTTCAGAAACAGCAAGAGCAAGCTCACAACCGTTCTCGGAAGAGATATCTCCGGTGAAATTGTTGTTACCGACCTTGCCAAAATGCCGCACTTGCTCATTGCAGGTACAACAGGTTCAGGTAAATCCGTATGTGTAAACTCAATTCTTATGAGTATTCTCTACAAGGCAACTCCCGATGAAGTAAAGCTGTTGCTTATCGACCCGAAAATGGTTGAATTTTCAAAATACAAGGGTATTCCGCATTTGCTCATTCCAGTAGTATCCGACGCCAAAAAGGCGGCGGGTGCGCTTGCGTGGGCGGTAAACGAAATGCTCCAGAGATATAAAATTTTCTCCGAATACGATTGTAAGGATATTGATTCATATAATTCTCTTATCGAAAAAAATATGAATTATATGGAGAAAAATCCACCTGTTGTTAATGAAGAGGGAGAAGAGGTTCAGCCTGTTCTTGAAGTAAACGGACTTCCCGTTGCCAAAGAAAAAATGAGCCGTGTTGTAATTGCAATTGACGAGCTTGCCGATTTGATGATGGCGGCTCCGAGCGAGGTTGAGGACTCAATCTGCCGACTTGCTCAGATGGCTCGTGCCGCAGGTATGCACCTTATCCTTGCAACCCAAAGACCTACCGTTAATGTAATCACAGGTCTTATCAAGGCGAATGTACCGAGCCGTATTTCACTCAAGGTAAGTTCAAACACAGACTCCCGTACAATTCTTGATACAGGTGGCGGTGAAAAGCTTATCGGCCGAGGCGATATGCTGTTTTCGCCTGTAGGCGCTCCAAAGCCTATTCGTGTTCAGGGCTGCTACGCTTCCGATGAAGAAATCGAGGGTGTAACCCACTACATAAAGAAAGCATATTCGGCTCAGTATAATTCTGAAATCGAAGAAAAAATTAAAAGAATTGCTGCAGAAGAAATTGCTCAGGGCAAAAAATCGGGTGATTCAGATTCATCATCTGACGAGGGTCTTGATATTGACAGCAAAATGGAAGAGGCAATCAAGTGCGTAATTGAAGCAGGACAGGCATCAACCTCACTCTTGCAGAGAAGACTCAAGGTCGGCTACGCAAGAGCAGGCAGAATGATTGACGATATGGAACAAATGGGAGTTGTAGGTCCTCATCAGGGCTCAAAGCCGAGAGATGTTCTTATGACCTACAACGAATGGCTCGAACGCAGAAATGCACTTGAAAACAGAGCCGATTAATAAATAAAGGAGGGTTCAATATGGCTTTTTTACCGATGAACGCAAAAGAAATGCGTGATCGAGGCTGGAGCGAAGTCGATTTTGTATATGTTTGCGGTGACAGCTATGTTGACCATCCGTCATTCGGTGCGGCAATAATCACGAGAGTTCTTGAGAATTGCGGTTACAAAACAGCATTCCTTGCACAACCTAATTGGAAAAACGATGATGATTTTACACAGTTCGGAAAACCAAGGCTCGGTTTTATGGTGTCGGCAGGCAACATTGACAGTATGGTTGCCCACTACACGGTTGCAAAGCGTAAAAGACATGATGATGCCTATACGGCAGGTGGTAAAAACGGCAGGCGTCCCGACAGAGCAGTCACAGTTTACTGCAACATAATCAGAAAGCTATATCCCGATTCTCCCATTATAATCGGAGGTCTTGAGGCATCACTCAGAAGATTTGCTCATTATGATTATTGGAAAAACGAGGTAATGCCCTCAATTATTTTCGACAGCAAGGCAGATTTGCTTGTGTACGGAATGGGCGAGCTGCAGACAATTGAAATTGCAAAAAGACTTTCCGAGGGCTATCCTGTTGAATCTCTTTACGACATCAGAGGTGTTTGCTATAAAATTCGTACAGACGATTATGTGCCAAAGTCGGTTGTCGAACTTCCAAGCTACGAGCGTGTAAAAGAGGACAAGCGTGACTATGCAATTGCATCACGCAGGGAGCTTGAGGAGGCTGATGCAGTAAGGGGCAAAACCCTCATTCAAAGGCATGGAAAGTATATTCTTGTGCAGAATCCTCCGATGCAGCCCCTTGACACAAAACAGCTTGATTATGTCTATTCTCTGCCATATGAGCGTTGGTATCCAAAGTGTTATGAAAGTCTCGGCGGCGTACCCGGTATAAACGAGGTACTGTTTTCGATCACACACAACCGTGGTTGTTTCGGTGCTTGTAATTTCTGCTCACTTGCTTTTCATCAGGGCAGAGCGGTAACCGTCAGAAGTGAAAAGAGTATTATTGAGGAGGCTGAAAGTTTTCTTGATAATCCACGATTCAAGGGTTACATAAGCGATGTCGGAGGACCTACCGCAAACTTCAGACTTCCGTCATGCGAAAAGCAGAAAAAGCTCGGACTTTGTAAAAACAGAAGATGTCTTGCACCGACACCTTGCCCGAATATGCAGGTGTCACACACGGAATATCTTGACATTCTCCGCAAACTGAGAAATATAAAAGGCATTAAAAAGGTGTTTATCCGCAGCGGAATCCGTTTTGATTACCTTATTGAAGATGAAAATGACGAGTTTTTCCGTGAACTTGTAAAGTACCACATCAGCGGTCAGTTGAGGGTTGCCCCTGAGCATTGTTCGGCGGCGGTTCTTGACAAAATGGGCAAGCCGCATATTGAAAGTTACAAGCGTTTTTGTAAAATGTTCTACGATTTTACGGGCAAGGAAAATAAAGACCAGTATGTTGTGCCGTATCTGATGAGCTCACACCCAGGTTCAACACTTTCGGATGCCGTAGAACTTGCACTTTTCTGCAAGCATGAAAACATTCACCCAAAACAGGTTCAGGACTTCTATCCGACTCCGGGTACAATTTCAACGAGTATGTTCTATACGGAGCTTGATCCGTACACTCTCAAAGAGGTTTATGTTCCCAAGTCTGAAAATGAAAAGGCAATGCAAAGGGCGTTGCTGCAGTATTTCATTCCCGAAAACAAACCGCTTGTAATCAAAGCACTCATCAAAGCCGGCAGACGGGATTTAATCGGTAACGATAAAAAATGTCTTGTAACTCCGATGGCAGGACAAACACAGGGCGGTTATTCAAAACAGAACAACAACCGCAATTCGCAGAATCAGAAGGGAAGAGGCAAAAACGGCAAAGATAAGTTCGCAAAGTACAGACGAAAAAACAAAAAGAAATAAAATCTTTTTCATACTGAAAATATCGGTATGCGTACTTTTCATTGCCTGTGTACTGCTTGTTTCATTCGGAAAACCTCTCGGAATTCCCGATTGGAACGATGTCTATACATTTTTCGGAATTTCAGCCGATATGGAGTCCGATTTTTCTGTTTCGTTTATCAATGTCGGTTCGGCTGATTGTACGCTGATTAAATGCGGAGACAAAAGTGTGCTGATTGACGGAGGAACAAATCTTGTGACCGATAAAATTACTGCCTATCTCAAACGCAGTTCGGTAACTCATCTTGATGCCGTAATAGTGTCACACCCCGACAGCGACCACATCGGTTCGTTGCCCGATATAATAGATAACTTCGGTGCTGATGTTGTTTATTTCGGAAAATATTCCGACAACCACAAAACCCCAGAATACGAAAAGCTTGTTAATTCTATAAAAGAAAATAATATAAAAACCATAATTCCCGTTTCAGACAAACCCGTTGAAATCGGAAATATGACCTTTAAATTTTATCAACCCGAAAAGGACTTCGGCAACACAAACGATAATTCGCTTGTAACAATGCTTGAATATGACGAAAAGCGATTTCTTTTTACAGGCGACATTTCGTCAAAAAGGGAAGAATCAATGGTTAATTCCGACAAAGAATTAAAATGCGATGTTCTCAAGGTTGCACACCACGGCAGTAAGTATTCTTCAAGTGAAGATTTTCTTGCAAAGGCAAGCCCCGAAACCGCTGTAATAAGCGTTTCGGCTGACGATACGGCACTTCCCGATTACTATATAACAGCCTTGCTTAACAGCGTGTGCAAAAATGTTTATCGGACAGACAGCGATAAAACCATTATGATAACAGTCGAAAACGGCGAGATTTGCACCAAAACTCATGCCTGAAAGGTTGACTATAAATTAAATAATGTTATAATATTATTGTTTAACTGACAAAAATCGAAAGGAATTTTTAAATATGGGAGTATATGAAGAACTCGTAGCCAGAGGACTTATCGCTCAGGTTACGGACGAAGAAGAAATCAGAGAGCTTGTAAACAGCGGTAAAGCCACATTCTATATCGGCTTTGACCCGACAGCCGACAGCCTCCATGTAGGTCACTTTATGGCTCTTTGCCTTATGAAAAGACTTCAGATGGCAGGCAACAAGCCAATTGCACTCGTAGGCGGCGGCACAGGTATGATCGGTGATCCGTCAGGCAGAACAGATATGCGTCAGATGATGACAAAGGAAACAATTCAGCACAATGTTGATTGTTTCAAAAAGCAGATGAGCCGTTTTATCGACTTTTCTGAGGGCAAGGCTCTTCTCGTAAACAACGCAGACTGGCTTCTTGACCTTAACTATGTTGAACTTCTCCGTGATGTAGGCGCTTGTTTCAGCGTTAATAATATGCTTCGTGCAGAGTGTTACAAGCAGAGAATGGAAAAGGGACTCAGCTTCCTTGAATTTAACTATATGATTATGCAGTCATACGACTTCTATGCTCTCTATCAGAAGTACGGCTGTAATATGCAGTTCGGCGGCGATGACCAGTGGAGCAATATGCTCGGCGGTACAGAGCTTATCAGAAGAAAGCTCGGCAAAAACGCATATGCAATGACAATCAACCTTCTCCTCAACTCAGAGGGTAAGAAAATGGGTAAAACCCAGTCGGGTGCAGTATGGCTTTCAGCCGAAAAGACAAGCCCCTACGATTTCTACCAGTATTGGAGAAATGTTGATGACGGCGATGTAATCAAGTGCCTTAAAATGCTCACATTCCTTTCGCTTGAAGAAATTGATGAGCTTGCAAAGCTTGAGGGCAGTGAAATTAACAAAGCAAAAGAAATTCTTGCTCATGAGCTTACAGAGCTTGTTCACGGCAAAGAGGAGGCTGACAAGGCTCAGGAGGCCGCAAGAGCAATCTTCAGCAACAAGACAAATACTGACAATATGCCTTCAACAACTCTTACAGAGGCTGATTTTGCAGACGGCGAAATCGGAATTCTTGACCTCATGAAGAAGTGCGGACTCATTCCTTCAAACGGTGAGGGCAGAAGACTTATTCAGCAGGGCGGTGTTTCTGTTGACGATGAAAAGGTAACAGATGTTTACGCAAAGGTTGCAAAGTCTGATTTTGAAAAAGGCTATGTTGTAATCAAAAAGGGTAAAAAGGTTTACCATAAGGCAATTCTTGGCTGATTTTGAAAATTAAATAAAGGGGATTAGGGCAAAATGAAAAAGTTTTTTTCGGAATTCAAGGAATTCATAATGCGTGGAAATGTGCTTGATCTCGCAGTCGGCGTTATCATCGGTGCGGCTTTTCAGGCAATCGTAACTTCTCTCACAAGCGACATCATTTCGCCGATTCTCGGTATCTTCGGCGGTGTCAACTTTGACCAGTTTCAGGTTACAATCAACGGCGCAACAATTATGTACGGTAAGTTTATCACAGCGGTAATCAACTTCCTGATTATGGCTTTCGTAATCTTCCTTATCGTAAAGCTTGTCAACAAGGTTATGTCACTCGGCAAAAAAACTGAACTCGAAGAAGCTCCCACAACAAAGAAGTGTCCGTTCTGTTTCAGTGATATTGATATCAAAGCCACAAAATGTCCCCATTGCACAGGCGATATCATCGACCTTACAGAAAAAACAGACGACAAAAAATAATATTGCTGTTACATAAACAGATATTACACAACTTAACAACCAACAAAAAGCCACAGTAGAAAGTTAAAATCTACTGTGGCTTTTTAAATTGAAAATTATGATTGAGCGTTACATTGTTACCGTCTGCACAATTTTATATTAAAATAACAAAAACAAAAATACAATTCCGCAGAGGATTGCTATTGCTGCGCCGACTATGACATCACGCACATAATGCACTCCTGCACACACTCTTGACACGGAAATTATAACCGCAATGAAGAGGTATGCAATCCCTGCCCACACATTGAACCGCAAAATTGCCATTGCAATGATGAATGCGCTTGCGGTGTGGCGGCTCGGCATACTGTCGGGCTTGCTGTTCTTTGCAAAAACAGGCGCAACTCCGTACCGCACATACGGGCGTTCTTCTTTTATGATAATTCGCAGAAGTGTTATTCCCAAAAACACCCCCGCAGGCACAGTCAGCGACTTTAAAAACAAATCTTTTTGCCACAAAAATGTATATACAAGCAAAATCGGATAGCTTGCAAATACTATCAGCGGAAAAATTTTATATACGAATTTCAACACATTTTTTGCGGATTTGTTATTCTTGAAGAACTTGGTCAGTTTAATATATTGTTCACGGTTAATTTTCTACATCTCCCAATGTTTTTTACACTCAGATTTTAACATAACCGTTACACTATTTCAACATTATATTTATCAAACCAGTAGTCAAGTTCGATTATATACGCAAGAATCTGCGGTGCTTTCATCAGCTGACCGTACCACGGATTTGTGATTTTATCGGGATTTTCAATGATATCTTCAATCCCTTTTCGGTCAAGCAGTTCGTTTAGAATTGAACGCTTTTTAAGAATTTTTCTAACCCTTTTTACACACTCATTGAAGTAAATCGGATTGTGCGTTTTCGGGTACGGGCTTTTCTTTCGCCAGCAAATTTCTTCGGGCAGAATATCCTCAAAAGCCTTTCGCACAATTCCCTTTTCACGGTTGCCCCATGCCTTTAATTCCCACGGCATATTGTACGCATATTCAACAAGTCTGTAATCGCAGAACGGCACTCTTACCTCAAGTCCGCTGAACATTGAGCATCTGTCTTTTCGCTCAAGCAGACATTGCATAAACCAGTAAAAATTCAGGTAGAACATTTCTCGCATTCGCCTGTCAAGGTCGGTGTCGCTTTTAAGCTTTGGGGCAAGGCTTATTGTGTCAAGATACCTTTGTCTTACATACTCTTCGCCGTTTTTCAGCACACCGTCCTTGAGAATGCTTCTGCGAATATCCTGACTTTTTGACCACGGAAAACAATCCTCAAAAAGTATTTCGTGGTTGTGATACCATGGATATCCGCCGAAAAGTTCATCTGCACATTCTCCCGAAAGTGCAACGGTGTAGTTTTGTTTGATTTCTTTGCAGAAGAGCAAAAGTGACGAGTCAACATCAACATACCCCGGCAAATCCCTTGCCTGAACACTTTCATAAAGTGCGTCGCACACAAGCGTGTTGTCAAGGACAATTTCCCTGTGCTTTGTGTCGGCATTTTTTGACATCATCGAAATAAATTCGTAGTCGGGAGTAGGTTGAAAATTGCTCTTTTGAAAATATTTTTCGTTGTCACGGTATTCAACCGAGTAGGTGTTGATTTTGCCGAGTTTGTGTTCCTTGTTGTACATTGATGCGGTCTTGACAATTATACTGCTGTCAAGCCCTCCCGAAAGGAAAAAGCACAGCGGAACATCACTCACAAGCTGTCGCTGAATTGCATCAGTTAGCAGATATCTCGTCTTTTCAATGGTAGTTACTTCATTGTCTGTATGCTCTTTTGCCTCAACGGTGTAGTATTTTTTTCGGCGAAGCTTTGAGTGCCTATACATTGCACATTCGCCCGGATTAAGTTCAAATACTCCCTTGAAAACTCCGAACGAAGGCGTTCTTGCAGGTCCTAAAAAGAAAATTTCATTGAGTCCCTGTTCGTCAATTTGAGGCTTTACAACCTTGCTTGCAAGCAATGCTTTTATTTCTGACGCAAACAGCAAGCCACCGTTGTATTCGTAGTAAAACAGCGGCTTAACGCCGATTCTGTCCCTGCACAAAAACAGCGATTTGTCGCTTGTGTTGTAGATTGCAAAGGCGAAAATTCCGTTCAGCTTTTTGCAGCAGTCCGCACCGTATTTAATGTACGATTTCAGCACAACCTCCGTGTCGCTGTGACCTCTGAAATGAAAACCCGATGCTTTCAGCTCCTCACGAAGCTCGGCTGTGTTATAGAGTTCGCCGTTATAGACAATGACATAGGTCGTGTCCTTGTGACGAACAGACATCGGTTGTTTGCCGTTTTCACGGTCAATTACAACAAGCCGCCTGTGCATAAGCGCCGCCCCTCGGTTAATGTACAAACCGTTTTCGTCAGGACCTCGTCTGTCTAGCGTTTCAGACATTCTGTTAGCAAATCAATTCTTTCGCTCATATCCTGTGAGTGGTCAATCCATCCTGCTATTCCGCACATAAAGTAACCTCCGTCAATTTTGTTTGTAATTTTTGAGTGAATATAAAAAGCATAAAGCGGTAAAAAGCAAAGCCGCTCCCGAAAGGACAGTTCCTCCGAAAAAACTGAAATTTTCAACCGTTGATGTTGAAAAAACATCGGTTGTGACGGAGAAAAGTTTTATTCCTAAATGCGTAAGCAATGCGGTGATAAATCCTTGTAAAATTCTACAAAAGAAAAATAACATTTTATTAACCTTAATATCTCCAAGTGCCGAGAAAATCTGAAAATGTACGCAAAGTCCGCCGAATCCTGCCGAAAATGCAACAACCTCAATCGGCAAATCTTTCGATACCTCAGTAACCGCATTGCAAACTTCCGTGAGTATCAAAAACGGTTTTTGAATATTTTCATCCGTAATGTGTGAGCAGAAAATTTCAGTAAATGCCGAAAACAGCACCACAAATGCGCAGATTGCAAACATTCCCCTTGCACCGTCAAGAACAGACTTTACAAGTGCGTCGCCTTTTTGCAGAGTGCTTATTAATGTTTCCGAATTGGAATTATCGTCAAGTTTGTTTCTGCAAACGAATTTTAAAGCAAATCCAAGTATAAAAACCGAAATGCATTGGGCGGCAAATATAATAAACCCGACTTCAATGCTCGAATAAAGCTGTACACCGATAAAATTCACAAGAAACCCCGGTCCCGAACACACCAAAAACAGACCTGCCCGTTTACACTCACTTTCACTTGCCGCACCTTTTTTATAAAGCGAATTTACCGTCTTTGCACCAACGGGATAACCTCCGACAAGCGAGAGAATTATTGCCGATGCAAAGCAACCGTCAAGTCCGAAAAGCGGTTTTGTCAGCCATGAAAGATGTCTGCCGATTTTTTCTGCAAGACCGCTATCTGTAATATATGAGGCAAGCACCATGAAAGGGAAAAGTGACGGTACAAGCGTTGAAAGGCACAAGCCTATGCCGTTTTCAGCACCCTTTGAACATTCTTTTGAAAACAAAAGAGCCGTAATGCATAAAAGAAAAATTCCGATTGCTTTAAAAATATTCACCGCCTTTACGGCACTTTTACTCAGGAACATATTAATCACCAATTAATATATATGACGGCAGTTGCATAAAAATAAATGAGAAACGAAAACAGGGGAGATTTTTTTGCCAAAGAAGAAACGAATTGCCGATAAAAACGAAAGATTGCCTTCTCCGATGTTCGATATGGGAACAATGCCGTATATAGAGATGCTCGGAAACCGCAGAATAACCGTTGAGGGTTCAACGGGAATTTTGCTCTATGACAGCGAAAGCATAAAAATTAATACCTGCAAAACCGTAATTTCATTTTGCGGGAGAGGAATGACATTGAAGTGCATCTCAAGCTCCTGCGTTGAAATTGAAGGCTTTGTAACCGACATCAACTTTCTTTCGTGAGGTGAAACTATGCTCCTTAAAATAATACGCTTTCTCAGAGGAAGTGTGGACTTTACCGCAAGCGGAAAATTTCCCGAAAGGTTTATGAACATAACCTCAAAAAACGGTGTAAGTCTCTGGAATCCCATACCGAAAAAGAACGCAATATCAGCCTCAATGTACCTTTCCGACTACAAAAAAATCCGAATTCTTGCACGCAAATCAAGGGTTAAAACAAGAATAACAGCCAAACACGGACTGCCGTTTATTATTAACCGCTATAAGAAGAGAACAGGACTTTTTGCAGGTGCGGTATGCGGAATTATTCTCTGTATTTTTCTTTCAAATTTTATCTGGTCGGTAAAAATTTCGGGTACAGAGGAAATCAGCAATACATATCTTGAATCGTTACTTGGTGATAACGGGATTTCTGTCGGTGTGTGGAAAAACAATCTCGATACAGATCAGATAGAACGCAATATTCAGCTGAAATGTGACGATATCCGCTGGATGAGCATAAACATAACGGGCAGTCTTGTCACGGTTGAAGTAAAGGAAACCTACAAAAAGCCGAAGCTTGACACCTCAAAAAATCCCTGCAATGTAAAAGCGGTTAAAGACGGAGTCATAACACGGATTCAGGCATATAACGGCAGACCTGTTGTTACAAAGGGCAGCGGAGTTGTGAACGGTCAGATTCTTGTCAGCGGGCTTGACGAAACCAAGCAGGGCGATATGCGTTACTTAAGAGCAAACGCAAAGGTTTATGCCGACATTACCGAACAGCAAACGCTTTCAATTCCGAAAAAAGTAACCTACAGTTACGCTGGCGAAAATTATGTTGACAGGAAAAATTTCAGATTTTTATGGCTTGATTTTCCCTGTAACCTTGCCTTTGAAAACTACGACAATTTTGTAAGCACAGTTCACGGAGAAAATTTGTTTATAAATGATGTTGTTCTGCCGGTAGGACTTAAAATCAGAACCGACCGTGAACTTGTAACAACTGAAAACTCTGTAAGTAAAAACAAGGCTGAGGAGATTGCAAAGGCTGATTGTATTCTCTATGAGATTTTTACAAAGAATAAAAGCAAGGTTATTTCAAAACAAATTTCCGTTAAAGAAAATAAAGATGGCTACAGGGTGACAACAGATTATATTTTTAACGAAAATATTGCAGATCAGGTTGATTTTGATGTGACAGAATAGAAAAGTTGTGTTATAATCAATTTGTATGTTTTGCTTTGAACGACTGAAATTTTGCAATCGGACACAAACGGAGGGATAACTATGAGAATTTTATGTATAGGTGATGTCGTAGGCAGTATCGGTTGTGAATTTCTTCGCAACAATCTTCCCACGCTCAAAAAGGTGAAAGGCATTGATTTTGTAATTTGCAACGGTGAAAATTCCGCTGACGGCAACGGACTGACTCCCGTGTCTGCAAAGCATCTTTTTGACAGCGGAGTTGATGCAATTACACTCGGCAACCATTCTTTCCGCAGAAAAGAAGTCTATGACTGCCTCGACTCAAATCCCTTCATTGTCAGACCCGCCAATTTTCCCGAAAATTCAACACCCGGCAAAGGTATAATTAATGTTGACACAGGGCGAAGAATTGTGTCGATTATAAATATTATGGGTAATTCCTATATGGATAACAACCTGAATTGCGCCTTTGAATGTGTAGATAAAATGATTAAACAGGCTGAAAGCAAAATCATAATTGTTGATTTTCACGCAGAGGCAACGGGTGAAAAAAGGGCAATGGGTTATTACCTTGACGGCAGAGTTTCCGCAATGTTCGGAACACACACCCATGTTCAGACCTCTGACGCACAGGTTCTTCCGAAGGGAACCGGCTACATAACCGACACGGGAATGACGGGTACAATCCATTCTGTTCTCGGTGTAAAGAGCGAAATTATAATTGCAAAGCTGAAAAATAAGCTTCCGCAGCGTTTTGACCTTGCAAGCGGAGAATGCAAAATGGAATGTACGCTTTTTGATGTTGATGACAAAAGCGGAAAGTGTGTTTCAGTCGAGTCAATGCGTATTGAATAACACAAATCAGCATAAAATAAATTGTTTCCAATTGTCAAAAAATATGAAACAATCCCGATTAAGTCGGCTTTTTTTGCAGATAATTAGTGTATTATACTATTGCAAAAAACAAGCTGATAATGTATAATGTTATAATGTGAATTATTGTAAAACTGCGTTTGTCGGTGTAAAATCGGCTTGTGCAGTTGATTAAGAAATGTACATTAAAAGGATGTGCCTAAATGATAAACGGACAAATTCTCAAACAGGCTGTTATTTCCGGTGCGAATAATATTTCAAACCAAAAAAACAGTATAAATGATCTTAATATTTTTCCTGTACCAGACGGAGACACAGGTACAAATATGTCAATGACAGTCAATGCGGCTGTTGCAGCGCTTGAAGATTTTGACGGTACCTGTGCAGGTGATGCCGCAGGTATCACAGCCTCTGCAATGCTCCGTGGAGCAAGAGGCAATTCGGGTGTTATCACTTCACTAATCTTCCGTGGCTTTGCCCAGGGACTTAAAGACATCGAAGAAGTTGACGGCAAAAATCTTGCCGCAGCACTCGGAATCGGTGTTGACGCCGCTTACAAGGCTGTTATGAAACCGACAGAGGGAACAATTCTCACGGTTGCAAGAATGGCTTACGAGGCAGGTATCGAAGCCGCTAAGTATGACAGAGATGTTGTGTCTGTATGGCAGACAATCGTTGACAAGGCTAACGAGGCGCTTGCAATTACTCCTCAGCTTTTGCCCGTGCTTAAAAAGGCAGGCGTTGTTGACGCAGGCGGTAAGGGCCTTTGCGTAATCTTTGAGGGTATGCTCTCTGTAATTAAGAACGGCATTATGATTGAAGCTGACGATGACACAGCTCCTGCAACCGTCAGCACATTTGAAAGTGCCGCCGCTGAATTTGACGATGATATCAGATTCACATATTGCACAGAGTTCATCGTTGGCAGAAATGCCGAGATTGAAACCGAAATCGGCGAGCTTCGCAGTTATCTTGAATCAATCGGTGATTGCGTAGTTGTTGTAAATGATGATGAGATTATCAAGGTTCATGTTCATACGGAACAGCCGGGCAATGCTCTTTCAAAAGGACTTGAGTTCGGTCAGCTTCTCTCGGTTAAGGTTGAGAATATGAAGGAACAGCACAAGAATGTCAAGTCAACAAAGAAAAAGGCTGAAAAGGAAAAGTTTGTTCCCGCAGAACCTGAAAACGATTTCGGCTTTGTTGCAGTTGCCGCAGGTAACGGTCTTAAAGACCTTTTTAAAGACCTCGGTTGTGACAATGTTGTTTCGGGCGGTCAGAGTATGAACCCGAGTACAGACGATATCTATGAGGCAATTATGGCAACTCCTGCCAAGAATGTTCTCGTTCTTCCAAACAATAAAAACATCATTCTTGCCGCAGAGCAGACAATCCCGATGGTAAAAGACAGAAATGTCATCATTGTTCCGACAAGAACAATTCCGCAGGGTATGACGGCAATGCTCAACTTTGATCCCGAGATTTCTGCCGAAAGCAACGCACAGCTTATGACGGACGCACTTGCGTCTGTGGGCACAGGTCTTGTAACCTTTGCCGCAAGAAGCAGTGAATTTGGCGGTAAAAAAATCAAAGAGGGCGACATTATCGCTCTTGAAAACGGCAGGCTTACAATCACAGAAAAGAGCACAGTTAAGGCTCTTGTCAAGCTTGCAAAGGATATGGTCAGCCGTGACACTTCATTCATTACTCTTATCTATGGTGAGGATGTAAGTGAGGAAGAGGCAGAAAAGGCATACGGAGAGCTTCGTGAAAAGTTCGGTTCAAGAACCGATATTACTCTTGTAAAGGGCGACCAGCCTGTTTACTACTTTATTCTCAGCGTAGAATAAGCATTTAAATCGGATTTTTTCAGGGAGCATAATTTTTACGGTTATGCTCCCGTTTTGTATAACGGAGGTGCGGTATGACATCACTTTATAAAACTCCTGTTACAAATTTGAACGGAATAGGTGAAAAGCGTGCCGCACTTTTTGCAAGACTCGGGATTAAAAGCGTTGGAGATTTGATTAATTTCTATCCACGCACATACGAGGATTGGAGCAACATCAAGCATATTGACGAGCTTGAATACGGTGAAACCGTCTGCATAAAGGCTGTTGTCGCAACATCTGTAAACGATACCCGAATAAGCGGCGGAAGAATTATTTCCAAAACCGCAGTCTATGATGAAACGGGTTCAATTCAGCTTGTGTTTTTTAACAATAAATACATCAGCTCAATGCTCAGACAGGGCGGAGAATATTTCTTTTACGGAAAAATTTCATCCGACAGCTACGGAATGCAGATTGTATCGCCGACTTTTGCTCCTGCTGTCAAGGGAACACAAATCCGTCCGATTTACAGACAAACGGCAGGACTTCCGAGTAAATCGGTTGAATCAGCCGTACGACAGGCACTTTCAATGCTACCGTCAAAAATTAAGGATCCTTTGCCCGATGCCATAAGAGAAAGATTTGACCTTTGCTCACTCAGACAGGCGTTGTTTGATATTCACTTTCCGAAGAACCGCCAACAGCTTGAAGCAGCCCGAAAAAGGCTTGTTACCGAAGAGCTTGTTGTGTTGAACCTCGGAATGAGAAATCTGCGTGACCACAGCAGGGGAGTAACCTCTCTTGAAATCACAAAGGATTATTCAAAAGAATTTGAATCGCTTTTGCCGTTCACAATGACAAATGCCCAAAAACGGGCGGTGTCGGACTGCATAAACGATATAATCAACAAATCATCTCCGCTGAACCGACTTGTTCAGGGCGATGTAGGTTCGGGCAAAACGGCTGTGGCAGCCTCGGTCTGCTACACGGTTGCCAAAAACGGATTTCAGACCGCATTTATGGCGCCGACTGAAATCCTTGCCCGACAACATTACAAAACATTTCAAAAGCTTTTTGAAAATACGGATATCAAGGTTGGTCTGCTGACAGGCACACTCAGGGAATCCGAAAAAAAACAAATCAGGAAATCACTTGCAGACGGTTCGATTGATATGGTAATCGGAACACACGCTCTCATTACCGATAAAACCGAGTTTAAAAATCTTGCGCTTGCCGTAACCGACGAACAGCACAGATTCGGTGTTGCACAAAGAGCAAAGCTTCTCGGCAAGGGCAACAATCCGCATCTGCTTGTTATGAGTGCCACCCCGATTCCGAGAACACTCGGACTTATCATTTTCGGCGACCTCGACATTTCAATAATTGACGAACTTCCGCCGTCAAGAAAACCTGTGAAAACCGTGTTGCGAACTTCTGCAATGCGTGGCGGAGTGTATGACTTTATCCGCAGTGAAGTAAAACACGGCAGACAGGCGTATATAGTTTGTCCCCTTGTTGAAGAAGGCGAGCTTGACGATGTTGCGTCAGCCGAAGAATATGCCGCAGATTTGATGTTGCGGGAATTTCCTGACATAGCAGTCGGCATAGTTCACGGACAGATGAAGTCTGATGAAAAAGACGAGGTTATGCGTAAGTTTGTCGAGAATGAGTATTCCGTTCTTGTTGCCACAACGGTAATAGAAGTCGGCGTTGATGTTCCGAATGCTACGGTTATTGTGATTGAAAATGCCGAAAGATTCGGACTTTCACAGCTTCATCAGCTGAGAGGAAGGGTTGGCAGAGGCAGTTCGCAGTCCTATTGTATTCTCATCAGCGACAAGGGCAGTAAGACAACAAGAGAACGGCTTGAGGTCATGTGTTCAACGAACAACGGTTTTGTCATTGCCGATGAAGATTTAAAAATGAGAGGCCCCGGCGACTTTTTCGGTCACAGACAGCATGGACTTCCGCAGATGTCGATTGCCGATTTTGCCGACACAAAAAGCCTTGAACTTTCTCAAAAAATTGCAGACTGCATAATGGACCGTTACGGCGATATCCGAAACGATGAAATACGACTGTTAAAAGCAGAGGTAGACCGCCTGTTTGAGCGTGGCGGACAAAATGCTTTAAACTGAAAAACTATAAATGGGAGAATTAAGTAAATGAGAAAAACCATAACCAAAACACTTTCACTTCTCTGTATGCTTTGCATCATTATCTGTTCCGCTTTCACATCGGCAGGTGCTGCGTCCTATCCTAATGATGTAAAAACCGAGTCGGACTCAATCCTTCTTGTAAATATGGATTCAGGTCAGACCGTGTATGAAAAAGACGCCGACTCAAAGCGTTACCCTGCGTCAACAACAAAAATTATGACCTACATAATTGCGGTTGAAAACATTGCCGATCTTGATAATACAAAAATTCCGATTAAGCAGTCGGTTCTTGATGTTCTCAAAAACACAGGCAGTTCCCTTGCGAATGTTGAAAATCATGTCGGCAAGAGTATGACTGCAATCGATCTGCTTTACAGCATGATGGTTCCCTCGGGTAATGATGCCGCAATGGTTCTTGCCGATTATATCGGTGAAGGCAATGTTGATAACTTTGTCAAGCTGATGAATGAAAAGGCAAAGGAGCTTGGTTGCGAAAACACTCATTTTGCAAATCCTGACGGACTTCACGATCCCGACCACTATACAACCGCCCGTGATATGTACAAAATCACAACCTATGCGCTCACTCTTCCTCGCTTTGAAGAAATCACAAATACCTGTACATACACTTGTGACGGTGACGATACAGCCCTTGTAACAACCAACTACCTCATTGATGCCAACCGTGGCGGTGAGTATTACTATATGTACGCAAAGGGCATCAAAACGGGTACGACTAACGAGGCAGGCAGATGTCTTGTAACGACAGCGTCGGCAGACGGCTATTCATATATGGCAATTCTCCTTCACGCACCGTATGAGGAAGGTGTGACCGAGGATTACGCAACAATGACCGATGCGGCAGACCTTTTCCGCTGGGCGTTGACAAGTCTTGAAATGAACACTGTTGCCACCTCGTCAAAGCCGCTTTGCGAAGTAAAGGTTAACCTTGCATGGGGCAAAAACAGTACATTGCTTTATCCCGAAACCGACCTCAGCGCAATTGTTCCGAAAGACTGCACAGATGAGAATATAATTATTGAACAGGATGTTCCCGAAAGCGTTGACGCACCGCTTGACAAAGGCTCGGTAGTCGGCAAGGCAACAATCTATTACAAAGCAGATGCAAACAGTGAAAAGCAGAAGCTTGCCGAGGTAAATGTTGTTGCAGGCGAAAAGATTGAACGCAGCGGAATTCTCTATGTGTTCAACATCATCGGCACAGTATTTCAGTCCTATTGGTTTATCGTGATTATCGCTCTTATCATTCTCGTTCTCATCATTTACCTTATTATTTCAAAAATTCACGGTAAGCGTAAAAGAAAGAAGAGAAATGTTAAGCATTACCGCAATCTCTGATGCAATAAAAGTGTAATTAAATTGTAAATTTTCTATACTTGAAATTTGAAAACGGTATGTTATAATTATTTTAGGGAATAATTATTCGGAGGTTTTCATATGAAGTGCCCATATTGCAGTTATGAAGAAAGCAAGGTTATCGACTCTCGTTCTGCTGATGACGGCGAAAGAATCCGCAGAAGAAGAGAGTGCCTGAGATGCGGCAAACGCTTTACCACACATGAGGTGATTGAAACTGTTCCGATAATTGTTGTTAAGCGTGATAAATCCCGTGAGGTTTTCGACCGCAACAAGCTTACAGGCGGAATTCTCCGTGCCTGCGAGAAGCGTCCCGTTTCAATTGAACAGATTGAAAATATGGTCAATGATATTGAAGCTCAGCTTCAGTCAAGCCTTGACCGTGAAATCACTTCAAAGCAAATCGGTGAGCTTGCAATGGATCAGCTCAAGAATATTGACGAGGTTTCATATGTCCGTTTTGCATCAGTTTATCGCCAGTTCAAGGATATTAACACCTTTATGGACGAACTCAATAAGCTTCTTACTGAAAAGAAATAGTTTCTTATAAAGAATAATTCCTATACTGTACAGCCTTTCTCGGTTGTACAGTATTTTTTTGCGGTGTACCGTCGCTCTCCGTTCGTGCAGATAGTTTGCAATATCAAAAACATACTATGCCCGAGCGTAAGTATAGCGATTGCTTTTGCAATTTTAAATAGAGGAGTTCATCGGATGCCCACAAGTAACAGCAGAATATTTAAGCTAAGAGTGTTGTACGGAAAGCAACCTATGCAGTTAATTAAAAATTATACGAAAAAATCAAAAATGTCTCTTGACTTAAAGTCAACTTCAGGGTGTAATATATTCCTGTAAAGTAAAAAATAAACTGAAAAATAGTAAAAATTCTGAAACAAAGGAGATTTACAATGGCAAAGTTAATTGCATTTTATTCACGAGCAGATGAAAATTATTTCGGCGGTCAGTACCGCTATGTAAAAGTCGGCAACACCGAAAAGGTTGCAAAAATGATTTCAGACCTCACAGGAGCCGATATGTTTAAAATTGAGCAGAAAGTTCCGTATTCCGCAAACTACAAGGAATGTGTTGCTCAGTCGGTTAAAGACCTTAAATCAAAGGCAAGACCCGAACTTGTTTCATTGCCGAATCTTGACGATTACGATGAAATTTATCTCGGCTATCCAAACTACTGCGGAACAATGCCTATGGCGGTTTATACTTTCCTTGAAGCATTTGATTTTACGGGCAAAACAATTCATCCGTTCTGCACTCACGAGGGAAGCGGACTTTCAAACACAGTCAATGATATTAAAAATACTGCCAAAGGTGCAACCGTAACAAACGGACTTCCCTTGTTCGGAAGTGATGCCGATAAGGCAGAAGGCATTGTTAATGATTGGATTAAAAAAATTTAATTACACAAGGAGATAATATTATGAAAATTGCAGACAAGGATGAATTTGAAAAGCAGAATGCATTTGGCACAGGCTCTCCCAACACAGCTTATGCAAAATATTTTATCGGAGAGTCATACCTAAATCCACTCACAAAGCCCGAGGACGGACTTCACCTTTTAAATGTAACATTTGAACCTGGTTGCCGTAACAACTGGCACATTCACCATGCAAAGAGCGGCGGCGGTCAGCTCCTCATCTGCACGGCAGGTGAGGGTTGGTATCAGGAAGAGGGCAAAGAACCTGTAAGCCTTACACCGGGTAAGGTAATCGTAATTCCAGCCGAGGTTAAGCATTGGCACGGTGCTAAAAAGGACAGCTGGTTCTCACACATCGCAACTGAAATGCCGGGCGAAGAATGTTCAAACGAGTGGTGCGAACCCGTAACCGATGAAGAGTATAACAAGCTAGGTTAATCGAAAGGTGGCTTCTGAATATGAAAAAAGTTATCGTTTATTATTCCTATCGTGGCAACACAAAAAGCATTGCCGAGATGATTCAGAAAAGCACGGGTGCTGACATTGCAAGAATCGAAACTGTTGTTCCGTATGACGGAGACTACAACTTGGTTGTAAATCAAGGACAGGATGAAGTGAACAGCGGATATTGTCCCGAAATAAAACCGCTTAATATTGACCTCAGCAAGTATGACGAGGTAATTCTCGGAACACCTGTTTGGTGGTACACTTTTGCCCCTGCAATGCACACATTTCTCAAGGAAAATGACCTTTCGGGCAAGACGGTTTACCTGTTTGCAACCAACGGCGGTTGGATTGGTCACACATTCAAAGATTTTGCAAATGCCTGCGGTACAGCCGATGTAAAGCAGGGAATGAATATCCGTTTTGATGAATCGGTTCTGCGTACACCAAAGTCTGAAATTCAAAAATGGATTGATTCAATTAAATAAGCCTTTCTGTAATGCGGTTCTACCGCAAAATAAAAAACTGTACAGCCTTTTTCGGTTGTACAGTTTTTGTTTTATATGTTATTTTGTTGGAATGTAACATTGTACGAATTTGCACAATTTGAGCCGTAGGGGCTTGTTAATCCTACCCGATAAAGCCTTGAACGAACACAATAACAATCAGCACAGGGAGTGCGTATTTAAGGTACGGCTTCAGCACTCTTGAAAGTTTAAGACCTTTACCCGTGTTACATTCTTCAAAGTAATTGTCAAAGCCCCAGCCGAATTTTGTTGTGCAGAACAGGAGATAAACCATTGCGCCAATCGGAAGAAGAAGGTTGCTGACAACGAAGTCCTCAAGGTCAAGCACACCTTTGCCGAGAATGTTGAAGTCACTCCAAATGTTGAATCCAAAAATACACGGCAGACACGCAAAGAACATAATAATTCCATTGATAATTGACGCCTTTGTTCTGCTCATGCCGAATGTGTCGGTAAGAAAAGCAACAAGGTTTTCAAACACGGCAATAACCGTTGAAAAGCTTGCGAATGTCATAAACAGAAAGAAAAGCGTACCCCAAATCCGACCGCCCGTCATATTTACGAAAACATTCGGAAGCGTCACAAAAATAAGGGCAGGTCCTTGGTCGGGCTGAACGCCAAATGAAAAGCAAGCAGGGAAGATGATAAGTCCGGCAACAATTGCAACAAAAGTGTCCAATGCACAAATCTGAACAGCCTCACCGTAAAGCGTGCGGTCTTTGTTCATATAACTGCCGAAAATTTCCATTGATGCGATTCCAAGTCCGAGTGTGAAAAACGCCTGACTCATTGCGGATGTGATTACCTTGCCGAGTCCTACATCTTTAACCTTTCCAAAATCGGGAACAAGATAAAAGCTCAGGCCTTCTCCCGCATTTGAAAGCATCATACTGTTGATTGCAAGAATGATAATCAGCGCAAGCAACGCAAGCATCATAACCTTGCTGACTTTTTCAATGCCTTTTTGAAGTCCTCGACTGCATACAAAAAATCCGAATACAACGATTATCGCAAGCCATATAATCATCTCAACAGGCGATGCCATAAGGTTGTTAAACACTCCCGAAACCTGTTCTGAGTTCATTCCGCTTTTAAATGTTCCCGTTGCAAATTTATAGAAGTAATCTAACATCCACCCCGAAACAGGTGAGTAGTTCACTAAAAGTGTACCATCGTATGAGTCAAAACAAATTATACATAAAGAAGTATGTCGAATTATAAATAGTTATGTTACGAGCCAGTAGGCTCTTTTTTTATACCCAAATTTAGGTCGTAAAAGTGTTGTGATATAATATAGTTGTAACACCTTGACCTAATAAGATATAATCTTAGGAGGAAACGAGGTATGTTACAAATGAGTAAACAATATGAACCGGAATTCAAAAAGAAGATTGTACGTCTTCATCTTGAAGAGGGACGAACCCTCAAAGGTCTTGCTGCCGAATATGGCGTATCCAAGGCAAGTATATCTATTTGGGTAAAACAGTTCCGTGAAGAATGCCAAACAAATGAAGAAGCCAAAGCAGATTATGATTTCATGAAGGAGAACCTTAAACTGAAAAGACAGCTGGCAGAACTCCAAAAGGAAAATGACTTTCTAAAAAAAGCGGCGGCATTCTTTGCGAAGGAAATCGATTAGTGGCTTATCGATTTATTCAGCAGTATGGGCACAAATACGGTGTCCGTTGGTTATTGAAAAGACTGAGCATCCTACCAAATGCTTATTATAATTTTTTGAAGAATAGGAAATCTGAATATCATAAGCGTAAGGAAAAAATCAAGCATGAAATTGTGGACATCTATCACTCTCACAACGGCACTGATGGTTACAGAACTGTGCACGCTTATCTTCTTCGCAAGGGATACAGCATCAGTTGTGTAACTGTCCATAAGTACATGAATACAGAGCTTCAGTTATTTTCAATTACAAGAAAACGCAAGCCAAACTATGAATATGGCGCTCCTCACAAAGTATTTGAAAATAAGCTCCATCAAGATTTTAAGGCAGAATCCATAAACCAGAAATGGTGCACTGTTTTAAATGCATAGCTTGTGTACTGACAGCCTCTGTCGCTGTAGAATATTGCTCCGCTTATATCTCCGTATTTAGACTTTAATTGCTTCAAGGTATCTATACAAAGCTCTTTTTTCATATTATCTCTCATTTCAAGTGCAAGAATTTCTCCGTTAAAGCAGTCGAGGATTGCTGAAACATACAGCTTTCCGTATGAACACATTACTTCCGTTATGTCTGTCAGCAACTTTGAGAGCGGCTTATCGGCAGAAAAATCACGTTTTATCAGATTTTCTCTGTCTTGCGTTTCTGTGTCTGCCTTTGTTATTCCGTGAGATTTTCTGCACCTGTGAATAAGTCCGCCGGCTTTCATTGCACGATAAATTTTGCTTTTGCTTGCTTTTATTTCCTTGAGTCCAAGTGCGGTCTTTACACGCTCTACGCCGTAATTATCGTTATCGGGATGTTCTGCGAATATCTTATTTATTTCGACCAGAAGCAGTTGCCACGATCTTGGCTTACTGCCATTTTTCAACCATCTGTAATAGCCTGATTCACTGACCTTTAGCACCTTACACATCGCATTTACAGGATATTTTTTCTTGTTATTCCGAATAAATGGATATAGCTGATTGGCTTTTACTTCTTCCGGTCTTTTGCGAAAAAACCAAGTGCGTCCTTTAATATGTCATTTGCTCTTTTCAGTTCTGCATTTTCTTTTTCCAGTTCAAGATTTCTTCTGCGTACTTCTTCGTCACTCATTTCTGATTTTACTTTGTTAGCCTTTGCTTTGCGATTCTTTCTCCAATCGGCTAGTGTGTAATACTGTATTCCAAGCTGTTGTGCAGCCTTTTTCACACCTATTTCATCTGATAGCTTCAGCGCTTCTATTTTAAATTCTTTACTGTAATTCATTTCTTTTTTTCCTTTCATTTTTTATTCTATTCTATCAGATTTTTGGGCTTTTTCCACTGCACTTTTATTATATCAGTCCAGGTATGAATAAGTGCCATATATAGACCCTAAAGTAGTGCTTGAAGCAAAGAAAATGAACTTGCTAACCATTCTTAAAAACTTTGAGCCACATGAACTTGTAAGACTTGATAAGAACAATTACACCACACGAACACACGATAGCTTGAAAATTTCAAACGGAAAATGGATGTGGTTTTCTCGTGGGATTGGAGGTACAACAGCTCTCAATTATCTAATTGAGGTTAAAGGTTATAGCTTTATTGAAGTGGTGGAAACAATCACAGGTAAACAGGTTGTAGTTGCTCCAAAACCTATCAAACAGGATAATAAATATTATGATAGACCACTTCTACTATAGTGGTTCAGTTCATTATAAAATGATTAGATTTTTTGTCTTGACAACTGAACCACTATATTCTATAATGGAGATGAAGTGAGTCCGGTGTTTTAATATTTCAAATCTTGAAAACTTTTAATTTTTTATTAACAGGAGATAAAAGATGAAGAAAGTAAAAAAGATGATTGTGTTGGGTATGGTCGTTCTTTCTTTGATGTCTGCTCTTACTTTTTCAGTATTCTCTGCCGGTAATGTTTCAGATACAATTATCAACATTAGTGCGAGAAGTAACAACGGAGGTACTCCGTGCAGATCTATTTGGCGTGAGAAGAAAGATTATACATCTGTTTGGTGCGAAAACAAGAGCACATCAGGAGGTTCTCTGAGTGCTTGGGTTCAGCGTACAAATAATAAGAATACTTCCTCCGTAAAAACTGTAGACAGATATTACGGTTCATGGAGCTATAATGGGGCAACTAAGAATATGAAAAATTTACCAAAGGGTACATATTATTATTTGCCTAACTATGTTAAAGAAGACGGCTATAAATATGCTACTTTGGGCTACATTATGAATAAGGAAGCTGTGAGTTACCACATAGCATGGAGTCCTGACAGCATATAAAATATTTGTGGCTTTGTAAGTTATGCTCTGTGCCTTTTAATGAAGTTTTGACTTTATATATGCGCGCAGAGCATGACTTTTAGACTGCGGTAGGGAGTTGCTTATAGAGGTGTTTATATATTGAATAAAAAAATAACAACCGTAATTATTTTGATTATCATCTGTACTTCATCTATAATAGTTTCCATCTTATACTTGATAAAAAATGATATTATTGACATCAACGATATATACACTAATGCTGATGCAAAAAACACACAGGTCGCAAATGAAAATTCTATTTCTTCCACAGAAAATTCAGCAGTTGAATCGAAAAGTTGTGTTCTGCTTGAGGAAGGTGCTGAATACGATACTATGTACGACGATAGAACAAGCATTTATGTTAAATTAAATAATATCAGCATTTCAAAAAATAAGGCTGAACTTCCCGAATTTGACACATTTGAGGACTGGGATGAAATTAAAGATAGCCAAGGAAATATTACAAATGAATATTCATATGTAGTGCTTAACATTACAATGATGAATAAAGGAAATGAAAATGTGGAGGTATCATTGAACAGCTTACTTTTGCATTTTGGTACAGACGGTGGATATAACGAAGCACGAAGTTTTAATTCAAGTGAGAAAAAGACTTCAAAAAATTATTTTGTAGAAAAACTTGAACCCGGTAAAAAATTGAATGTTAATGTAGCATATGTTGCTGAGGACAAACAACTTAATGAGTACAAAGACCAACTTTATTTGATGACAGTGCTCTCAGGCAATCCTTTAGGAGAAGGAACTATGCAAGTCATCAAATCCGAAAAATAATAAATGGAGAATGATAAAATGCAAAGAATGATTAAATTCGAACTGAAAAGAAGTTTTAAAAACAGGCTGTTTTTAATTTCTTTGCTAATTTCATTAGCATTGGTAACATGGTATTCGATTGAAAGAATACCATACTGTGTGCAGTTGAATTCTGATTTTTTAAATGATGAAAATTTAATGGGATTTTTTGAAATTTCATATACAAACTGGATTGGCAGTCATAATATCTATCTTCAGCAAAACATTTTTTATATGGCTATTCCAATTCTCGCCACTTTGCCATTTGGTAGTTCCTTTTATGATGATATAAACAGGGGATATGCAAGGAATGTGTGCGTTCGTGCCAAGAAAAAATATTATCTTGTGGCAAAATACATAGCTGTTTTCGTAAGTGGTGGTTGCGTGGTTGCTATTCCAATGGTTCTTAGTTTTCTCATTTCTTCAATATTTTTACCGACAATGCTTCCTGAAGCATCTTATACATTTACTAACATATATCCTGCGTATAAGTGGGCTGATTTATTTTATGTGCAACCGTTATTATATACATCGATATATATTTTTATCACATTTTTGTTTTCGGGAGTAACAGCAAGTTTGTCATTGTTTATTACATTCTTTTTAAACAGAAAATTTGTGACTTTTGTTTTTCCTTTTTTCATTTACATTTTTTCATCATTTTGTCTTGAAATGTTGGGATTTGATGCCTACAGTATCAGAAATCTTGTCACGACTACAAGTGAAAGTGGGACTACCTTTTCTGTAACAATTTTATTTTTGATTTTCTTTTGCCTTTCATTTTTTCCGTATTATTTTATTGGAGCGAAAAAAGATGTTTTTTAAAGCGTGTAGAAAAACTTTTGTTACAATGACATATTTTAAATATTTGGTTGTTTTCTGTTTACTCTGCAGTTTTGTATTGTTTTACTTTTTTGCTTTTTTAAAAAAAAATATGATGGATATAACAGACAACATATGTATGGCAGATTTTGTGGAAGCCGCCGGGGGTCACACGACAACTATCTTTTTTGTACCAACCGCCGCATTACTTTCAACGATATTTTCCGAAAAAAACAGTAACTTTACAAATGCCTATATTCGCTTTAGATTTAGAAATACATTGGTTGTCAGAAATAGTTTGAAAGTTCTTGCTTTTTCTGTGGCTTTTTGCATTTTATTCCTCGTCGCAGTTCTTGGTATGTCGAGATTTTTTTCACGAACAGTAATTAATTGGAATTCATATGAAAGCTATTATTATCTGTGTGAAGGATGCATAAGCAATGTAGGCTTTGCAAAAGTAGTGATGAAAACTTTTGTATGTCTTTTAATTCCTACAATATTTTTTTCTGAATTAATATGTGCTTTTGGCTGTATAATAAACAAAGTATTTCCGTTCTTAGTGACGGTCACAACATGTATTGCAGTTTCATTTGATGGTGATTGGAATATTGACTTTTGGCTCTTGATTTTTGGGACAATTATAGTATTCGTACTAAATTTATTGTTCATGAAAAGAAAGGATTTTTTAAATTGAAAGTTCGTCTTTTTTTTCGTTTGCTTTCGCATGATATAACAGAGGGAATCATACATAATCGTAAATTTTTTATTTTTGCTGCGTTGCTGTTCATATTTATTGATTTCGTGTATTGGCATAATATTAGCTTATATTTTAGTGATTATAATTCGGTTGTAGACTGCGGTGTTCTGGATTTTTTTATGAATGTTTTTGCCGGATATGACCCTTTTGATCCGGAGGCAAATAAGGGTGTAGATATTCCCATAACGTGGTTTTCTTTTAATGTACTTCCTTATTTGTTTGTGGGATTATACATTACAAACGATTTGCAGACAAGTGCCGATACCTTTATTTTGCGGGTAAAATCCCGATATTTATGGTGGTTGAGTAAAATAGTTTGGTGTGTTGTTTCTTCAACTTTGTACTATTTACTGTTTTTTGTAATTTCGACAGCTTTTACATTGTTTTCCGGTAATTTTTCATTAACTCAAAACAGTTTAATAACTGAAGAATTTTTGGAGCTAAGCACTTATGGAAAAAGTATGACAGAAATTTTCATTTCCTCAGTACTGTTACCTTGGATGATTACAACTTGTCACATGACATTTGATGCAATTATCAGTATTACATTTGGACCTGTTGTCGCGTTTTTGATGATAGTCTGCCTTATGACCACATCTGTGTTTTATTGCAGCGAATTTTTGCCGTTTAACTTTTCAATGTTGATAAGAACTGATTTTTGCGCCATAAATAATATATCAATATATACAGAACTGGAGGTTGCCTTTTTAATAATCGTTATATGTTTATTTTTAGGCTTGCCAATTATCAAAAGAAAAAACATTATTTAAAGTAGGAGAGATTTATGAATATAGAAATTTGTAATTATACAAAAAAGTTATCAAAAAATCTTGTACTGGAAAATATAAATTTATCACTTTCCGGAGGAAAAATTTACGGTTTTGTAGGTAAGAACGGTTCGGGGAAAACTATGCTTATGCGTGCAATTTGCGGACTGATTTTACCTACCAGTGGTTTTGTAAAAATAAATAACAAAATCATAGGAAAAGACATATCGTTTCCTGATAGTGTTGGGGCTTTAATTGAAAATCCGGGGTTCATTTCTGAGTACTCCGGTTTTCAAAATTTGAAGATTCTCGCTCAAATACAAAAGAAAATAGACGATAAAAAAATAGTGGATACTATGAGAATGGTAGGGCTTGACCCAAACGAAAAGAAGAGTTTCCGAAAATATTCACTTGGTATGAAACAAAAACTTGGAATAGCAGCAGCGATGATGGAAGACCCTCAAATACTTGTTTTAGATGAACCTTTTAATGCGTTGGATGAAGCTTCATGTGAAAATGTCAAAAAAATGATTTTGTCCGCAAAAGTTCCCGATAGAGTTGTGTTGCTGTCATGTCATGACAAAAATCAGATTAACGCTCTTTGCGACGAAACTATAGAATTAGCGCAGGGTAAAATCATCAGGAGAGATAGTCTTTATGAGAAAGAAAAATAATTTAAAAGTTATTGTAACGCTCCTTATTGTAACAGTATTATGTATATGTGGTGTCATTAGGTTTTTTAGTATCAATTCAAAATATCCGCAAAACGAAAAAGTTGTATATAAAATGGGCGATTCATTTGTTTGTCAAAATGCAAAATTCACTATAACAGATACATACATGCTTAAGCGTATGGACATTATGAATGATGATGATTTATCAGAATATTTGGAAGAAAATTCTGACTATTTGAAAAGTGAAGATTTGAATCTTGGCTTAATAAAAATTATAATTTCCAATACAACAGATGATGAAATAACTGTTGATTTAACAGCTTTTCATATTGAATCAGGTGCTTTTTCATTACAATTTTATTACCCGCTCGTTATGTATTACAATGATTGTGGAATGTATATTAAACTTTCAAAAGGTGAACAAAAAACGTTTATTGCACCCGTTCCTATCTCTTCTGAACAATTTCTCAATTATGATTCCACCGATATTAGAAACAGAACGTATTATTTGGTATCATCTTTATATCCTCAAAAAATAATGTCAGAAGTCAAATTTAATTAAATTCAAGATATTTAAATTGGTCAAATAAATAACAATGTTGGTTTAGCATAATTAGTGCTGAATTACTTGGACATTGAAAAGTTGCCTCGTTGTATAATCATGACGAAAATCTGATTAACGCAAAACTGCAATACAGCAAGGTGTCGTAATCCGTTTCTTGTTCAAGCTTGAAAAAATATTTAAATTTCCTTTTAACGGTAAACTATTGTTTTTTCTCTTGTGTTCGTGCCGCATTGTATTTCTCGTCTGAGTTTGGTTGCAACGGCGGCGGGCATATTCACGGGCAGCTTGCACATTGATTTCATCATTCAGTTTGCCGTCAATCTCACTGTGCGGCGATATTAAAAACGGAAGTGGATTTCTTTTCATTTTGAAGTCCCTTCCGTTCATTTTTCTTTTCGTTTATCTGCTTTACGGCGGCTTTATACCGCGCCAAAGTTTCCTTTACAGACTTTGAATAATCCGTTATGCTCCACTTGCCGGTTTGAGTGTGTCGAATATGATAGTTGATGATTATCAGCCTTTCACGCAGGGTTGGTGGTGATCTGTTGACTGAGCCTGCACAATCTTAGCAAAGTATTGCTGTGCTTGGATTCAAATACCTTGTCACAGCCCTTGCAGCTAAGTGAAAACGGCTCGCCAACCTTGTGTTTTCTCGCCTTTATCAACTGATAGCATTCCCTGCTTTTTAGACGGGCTGTTTCAGCTGCTTCTGCCGCTTAATTTCTTCCTCGCTCAGCTGAGGTTGAGGAATTTCAAACTTGCCGATGAAATTGAGATAGATTTCAACCTCCTGCATACGTTCTCCGTCAATATAATACGGAGCGTGAACTAAAATTTTGTCGATAAACTCATTTATCATCGGCGTAGTAAGCTCGGAAAAATCGGTGGTTATACATCTTTGCACCGCAATCGGCACAATAAACAAGACCCGTCAGCGGATTCGCCACTCCGGTGGTGTCAACACGTCTCGGCGTTTTTGTCAGTTTCTGAGCAAGCTCCCAAGTTTCTCGGTCAATGATTGCTTCGTGCGTGTCATTGAATATCAGCCAGTTCTCCTGCGGATTTTTCACTGAGCTTTTGTCCTTATATGATTCCTTGTGCGTACGGAAATTTACGGTGTCTCCGCAGTATTCCTGTTTTGCAAGAATACTGCGGACAACATATCCGCTCCAACTGAACGGGTGGGTAAACTCCTTTTTGTTTTTCCTTATTCCAATTCCTTTTTTGTAAAGTAAACAGCCGGGGTTTCAACCTTGTCATCAAACAGCGTGCGGGCTATGTCATAAGGTCCGCAGCCTTCTATTGTGAAATGGAAAATTCTGCGGACGACTGTAGCCGCTTCCTCATCAATCAGCCAATGATTTTTGTTGTTCGGGTCTTTCTTGTAACCGTAAATAGCCGAGTTGGTTGTCGGCTTTCCCGATTCGTGCAGATAGTTTGCAATATCAAAAGCATACTATGCCCGAGCGTAAGTGTAGCAACTGGTTTGACGGTTATGTTACAAAAACAAATCCACGTCTAAAAGGTAACACAAGATAACAAAAAACTGTACAGCCGAATATGGTTGTACAGTTTTTAGTTTTATATGTTATTTTATAGGAATGTAACATTGTACAAATTTGCACAATTTGAGCCGTAGGGGATTGCTAATCCTACCCGATAAAGCCTTGAACGAACACAATAACAATCAGCACGGGGAGTGCGTATTTAAGGTACGGCTTCAGCACTCTTGAAAGTTTAAGACCTTTACCCGTGTTACATTCTTCAAAGTAATTGTCAAAGCCCCAGCCGAATTTTGTTGTGCAGAACAGGAGATAAACCATTGCGCCAATCGGAAGAAGAAGGTTGCTGACAACGAAGTCCTCAAGGTCAAGCACACCTTTGCCGAGAATGTTGAAGTCACTCCAAATGTTGAATCCAAAAATACACGGCAGACACGCAAAGAACATAATAATTCCATTGATAATTGACGCCTTTGTTCTGCTCATGCCGAATGTGTCGGTAAGAAAAGCAACAAGGTTTTCAAACACGGCAATAACCGTTGAAAAGCTTGCGAATGTCATAAACAGAAAGAAAAGCGTACCCCAAATCCGACCGCCCGTCATATTTACGAAAACATTCGGAAGCGTCACAAAAATAAGGGCAGGTCCTTGGTCGGGCTGAACGCCAAATGAAAAGCAAGCAGGGAAGATGATAAGTCCGGCAACAATTGCAACAAAAGTGTCCAATGCACAAATCTGAACAGCCTCACCGTAAAGCGTGCGGTCTTTGTTCATATAACTGCCGAAAATTTCCATTGATGCGATTCCAAGTCCGAGTGTGAAAAACGCCTGACTCATTGCGGATGTGATTACCTTGCCGAGTCCTACATCTTTAACCTTTCCAAAATCGGGAACAAGATAAAAGCTCAGGCCTTCTCCCGCATTTGAAAGCATCATACTGTTGATTGCAAGAATGATAATCAGCGCAAGCAACGCAAGCATCATAACCTTGCTGACTTTTTCAATGCCTTTTTGAAGTCCTCGACTGCATACAAAAAATCCGAATACAACGATTATCGCAAGCCATATAATCATCTCAACAGGCGATGCCATAAGGTTGTTAAACACTCCCGAAACCTGTTCTGAGTTCATTCCGCTTTTAAATGTTCCCGTTGCAAATTTATAGAAGTAATCTAACATCCAAGCCGAAACAGGCGTGTAGAACATCATCAAAAGGTAACAGCCTATCATACACAGCCAACCGTGAATGTGCCATTTGCTCTTTGGCTTTTCAAGTGTTTTATAGCTTAATACGGCACTTTTTCTGCTTGCTCTGCCGACTGCAAGCTCCATTGTCAGAACGGGAATTCCCATAAGCACAAGAAATGCAAGATAAAAAAGCACGAATAATCCGCCGCCGTTTTCGCCCGTAACATACGGAAAGCGCCAGACATTGCCTATGCCAATCGCACAGCCTGCACTTACAAGGAGAAAACCTGTCCTCGACTTAAAATTTTCTCTTTGCATAAATATTCTCCTTAAAAATACTGTTGCTTTAATTATACAAACTTTTCACCGATATTTCAAGGAATAAACTTTTTATTTATGCAATTTGACAGGGATTAAAAAGCTTTGTATACTTTTATTGACAGAAACATTTAAGCCTTGTTTAAGGTTCGAAATAACGGTTGTATTTTAATTCTTTAAAATAATATTTAAGAACACAAAGTATTTTAACGGTACTTTGTGTTCTTTTTTGTGACAAAATTCTCCGGAATAACAAAGTTCTGCTATAAAATGTAATAAAAGTGTAATAAATGACATCTTGATATTGAATTTTAATTGATAGGAATTATAATTAAAATATAAATTATAATTAAAATATAACATAAAACATACAACAGGAGTTTGGCGATGAAATTAACGAATGTGAATTTTCTTGCAAAAGCAAATGCCAAGATAAATAAAAATGAAAAGGGAATAAAAATTGTTTCCGCATTGCTTGTAATATCAATAACCTTGATTTCGGCATTTTCAATTACCGTCACAAAAGCTGTAAATGAGTATAAAGAGGATTATCGTGCAAGAACACTTGAGGTTGACCCTTGGTTAAGCAAACTTGACGATAATGTTATAGAAAGTATTAAAAATACTGAGCATGTAGTTGATATTTTTCCTCTTGAAGGAATCAGAAATGATTCGTTCAGTGTAACACAAACTTCAAATCAAGAATTTCAGAACAGAATTGATGATAAAGGAGATACCCATATTTATATATGGTCATTATTGGGAGATGAAAAACGCAGTGTTATTGCAGGAAAAACTCTTGATGAATCCCCTGTGTTAAGCTGTGTTGTTCCGAGTGATTTTTATCCTTTTGAGGTTGAGGATCAAAATAAAAAGCCTGATTATATTGACGGTGAAGGTTTAATAGGAGAAACCATAACAGTAAAAGCATACAACGATGATTTAATACAAGATTATAATATGGGTGGAGATTTTGTCAGTACTTCTACTCTTAATCTTCCTGCAATTGAATATAAATTAAAGGTGGTGGGTACTTATTATCTGTCACCGACCGAAACAGGCTATTATGATTCGATTTATATTTCAGAGGAAACAGCTACGAAAATATTAGATGACGCACTGACAAAAGGCGGATATTCAAAAGATAACAAAACCACTGTCGGCAAGTGGTGGAGTGATTTATCGCTGAGGACTCACTATGTTGTTGTTGATGATTTTGAAAATATTGAATCGGTATATAATGCACTCACCGATATGAATGTATGCTGTGCCGATGACTCCGAACTCGGAATACAGGACAGCATAGTAAACGCTTCAAATATATTCAGCTTTGCAAGCGTATTTCTTATTATTTCAACAGTGTTGCTTTCTGTGATTATGATTATACAATCAACAGCAAACGCACTTTCACTTCGTAAATCCGATATAGGCTTGCTCAAAGCGATAGGTTATAAAAACAGTCAGATATTTGCCTGCCTTTACTGCGAACAGCTTAGAGTTACATTTACCGGATTTGCGGTTGGAACAATTATTTCGATTATAGTTACGGCTGTTTCAAATTTTTTCTTTGTAAACAGAAATTTCATCGACCGTCTGTACATTATCAATTGGGGAACTTTCGGAATTTTGCTTGCAATTTCGTTTTTGATAGTGACCGTTGTTCCGCTGATATGTCAGCTCATAGCATTACGCAAGCTGAATAAAATTCAGCCCAAAGACGCAATGAATGAATAATTTTTGAGGGTGAAATAATGAAATCAATAGAATTAAAAAATGTTTCTAAAATATACAATAATAAAGTAACCGCCGTGGATAATGTATCGTTTACATTGTCAGAGGGCGAATTTGTGGCTGTTATGGGACAGTCGGGCAGCGGAAAAAGCACTCTGCTCCAAATGGCAGGTTTGCTTGACAACTGCACCTCAGGTCAGATTTTGATTAACGGCAAAGATGTGTCGTCACTCGGCAAAAACGAACTTGCCGACACAAGAATGAATTCACTCGGATTTGTCTTTCAGGCATTTCATCTCAATCCGCATCTCAAAGTTTTTGAAAATATAATGGTTCCAATGCTCATAAACGACCATTTCAAAAACAGAGCCGAAATGAAAGAAACTGCCGAATTGCTTGTGCAGAAAGTCGGTCTTACACACCGCATTGATCACTATCCGAGGGAACTTTCAGGCGGTGAACAGCAGAGAACCGCCATTGCAAGAGCACTTGCCAATAATCCCGACTTTATCCTTGCCGATGAACCTACAGGCAACCTTGACAGCAAAAACGAACGTATGATTTTTGAAGAGTTGAAAAAACTTACAGAGCTTGGCAAGGGCGTTCTTGTTGTCAGCCATAATGATGTCGTAACCGATTTTGCAGACAGAATTTGCGTTATGAAAGACGGCGTTTTAGAGGAAAATTAAAATGAAAAATAAAAAACTCGGTATGCTTGTTAAAGCCTCAATTCTTTCACGAAAAGGTGCAACAATATTTTTTTGTTGCTTTATGGTTATTGCAACCATTCTCGTTCTTGTGTCGGCAGGAGCGGTTATGCCGCTGAAAAATAATATTGACCAAAACATAAATAATCATATTCTTAACAGAGAGTTGAATTTTGAGATAAACGAAAATACTCCTCAAAATGAAATTGACGATACAATTTTAAGCATAAAAAGTATTGAACACATAACGAATGTTTATAATGTGCCTGCCGAACTTGATGTGAAGGAAACTTCGGGAGTGCTGTTTTCTGATTATACTCTCAGTTATGTTCACGAGGGGTATAACCTTAAAATAACAAGCGGAAGAGCTTTCAAAGAGAATGAAGAAAATGTTGCAGTTGTTCCCGAAGTTTTAAAGGATTTTAACAACGAAAGTCAACGAATCAATAAAATTGACGGCAAAACGCTTGTGGGCAAAAATCTTATTTTCGCTGATGAATCGGGCAAAGAACATAAGCTTAAAATTGTCGGAGTGTATAACACATCTGACCCGATTTTTACAGGCGATCAGATTCTTATTCCACGCAACAGTTTGATTGAGTTCAATAATGAAGTTATTGCAAGTGCCAAAGGTATGGCTTCAATAACTTCCGATAAGGCTTATAAAATTCTCGTTGATGATGCAAAAAATCTTGAAAGTGTACAATCCGAGGTTTCCTCATATTGCGAACCGTATACAATGGACTTGAACTTTGATTCTCAGTCATACAATATCGCACTCATAATTATTATAGGTTCAATTGTATTTTTTGCATTGTTCGTAATTGCGGGACAGTATATGTTCGTCAAGAGCAACATAAGCAGACGAACCGAAGAACTTGCTTTGTATCGCTCACTCGGTTACAAGTCTAATCAACTTTTCTATATAATATTCGCAGAATATTTCCTTATTGGAATAATATCAATTGCAGTCGGTACAATTTTGACTGTATTACTCGACATATTACTTATAAATCCGTATCTTATGAATCTTGTGGGCAATACAATGATGGAAATGACCGTGAATGTTTCGGCTGTTTATATACTACTGTTCCTCGTGATTTATTTGATTGTACTTGCAATCGTCAGCATTTGGGCAGTAAAACGTTCTGAAAAAACGGATTTAAGTGTGTTGCTTAGAGAAAGATAATTTTATAACGGAAATAAAACTCCATATTATTATTTAAAGCAGAAATTCTGAAAAAATTCGGGATTTCTGCTTTTTTTAAATTTCATTTAAAGTTTGTAAATTATTATATAGACACAGTAAAGAAAAGGTAAAGACAGGGAGGTCTTACAATGGGCGTTAAAAATATATTCAAGCGTTACGAACTTAAATTTATGCTGACAACACAGCAGTACATTAACAATCCGAAACCTATAAAAACATGAAGCCCCCACACATTTTCGTGTAGGGGCGGTTTTCTTAAACAAAGAAATTGTCCTTATAATTAAAATCTTTCTCCGACAGCAACAATGACACTTCTGCCTGCCATATTAATTCGTCTGTCATAGAGAATAACATTTCTGTCCTCAAGGATTACATCCTGCGGCTCGTTGCCTGTGTTTACATAAAGCTTCCAGTGGTATCCTTCGGGAAGGTCGGGAAGCTCAACATTTACATAATCCCAATAAGCATTGACGCCAAAGTAAACAAACTCGTCAAGTCCCTGTTGTTTAAGACTTACACCGGCATACATAACGCCAATCATTCTTGTATCATCGTAATACTTGGCACTCCACGCAACATTTGAATGGATGCTGACAGGCGGATAACTGCATGTTGCCTTGCCTCTGCTGTCTGTAATAATATGGAATCTCTTTCTGAAAGCAATCATATATTTAAAAAATTCAAATACATCCTTATGCTTTTCTTTTCTTGTCCAGTCAAGCCATGAGATAATGTTGTCCTGACAGTAAGCATTGTTGTTGCCAAACTGAGTGTTGCAGAATTCATCACCTGCAAGGAAAAGAGCAGGTCCCTGACTGCACATAAGCGTTGCAAAAGCATTTTTTACCATTTTGATACGCAGTTTGTTGATATTGTAATCGTTTGTATCACCCTCGGCACCGCAGTTCCAGCTGTTGTTGTCATTAGCACCGTCAGTATTGTTCCAGCCGTTTTCGAGATTGTGCTTTTCGTTGTATGAATACATATCATAAAGAGTAAATCCGTCATGACAGGTAATAAAGTTTACCGACGCATTGTAGCCTCTGTAGGTAGGGTCATACAAATCTCTTGAGCCTGTAATTCTCTGAGCCGCATCCCATGCAAGGTGGCTGTCGCCTTTAAGAAATCTTCTGAGGTCGTCACGGTATCTTCCGTTCCATTCAGCCCATCTGTTCCATGACGGGAAACTGCCGACCTGATAAAGTCCGCCTGCGTCCCATGCCTCTGCAATAAGCTTTACTCCACCGAGAATCGGATCAAACGCAAGGCTCTTGAGAAGCGGAGGCTTATCCATAGGAGTACCGTCCTCGTTTCTTCCCAAAATCGACGCAAGGTCAAAACGGAAACCGTCAATGCGGTATTCTGTTACCCAATAACGCAGACAGTCAAGTATAAATTGCTGCACAATCGGCTGATTGCAGTTGAGAACATTGCCGCAACCGCTGAAATTGTAATACTTTCCGTCCGGAGTGAGCATATAGTAAATGTTGTTGTCAATGCCCTTGAACGAGAAATACGGTCCCATTTCGTTGCCCTCTGCCGTGTGGTTGAACACAACATCAAGGATAACTTCAATTCCGTTTTCGTGAAGCTCACGAACAAGCTGTTTAAGCTCTCTGCCTTCGTGATGATGCTCATGGTCGCTCTCATAGCTTGTGTTCGGAGCAAAAAAACATACGGTGTTATAGCCCCAGTAATCGTAGAGCTGACGACCCTCATAATTACGATATGAGCCCATTTCGTCAAACTCAAAAATAGGCATCATTTCAACGGCATTGATGCCCAGTTCTTTAAGGTAGGGGATTTTTTCACGGATACCTGCGAATGTGCCTTTGTTTTTAACGCCTGAGGAGCCGTCCTGAGTAAAGCCTCTTACATGCAATTCATAAATAATAAGCTCTTCAAACGGAAGCTTCGGTTGAGTGCAGTTGCCCCAGTCATAGTCGCTGTTTACAACTCTTGCCTTATAAACACCCTCATGCTCCTGTTTTTTACCCCAGCCGCTCTGACCGATTACAGCCTTTGCGTATGGGTCAAGAATGTATTTCTTTTTATCAAAAATAATGCCTTTTTCGGGTTCATACGGACCGTCAAAGGAATATGCATACTCAAAATCAATCTCATCAAGACCGAACACGAGCATTGAATAGGTGTTGCCGATTTTGTAAGAATCCGGAAATCTAAGCCTTGCATACGGAATTTTTGCATAAGGTCTGAATAAAAGCAATGTACACTCAACGGCATAAACCGAATGAATAGTAAAGTTTACACCGCCGGAAACGGTTGTTGCACCGTTTAAAAGAAAGTTGCCGGGTCTGACATCGAAACCACCTACATTATCGGTTGGCTTTAAATCCCTCAACATAATATTCAATCCCCCTAAGTTACTTTCAAAAAAACAAAAATTCAGTCATAACACAACATATGTCTATTTTATCATATTATGTGATTTATTCAACACACTATTTGCAAAAATATAGTCAAATCTTGTCATCACGATTAAAAAACAGTATTTTTACACAAAAAAAGACCGGAATAAAAGATATATTCGGTCTTTTTAATCATTTGCTTACGCTTATTGTCAACCTATAAAAGTAAATCTGTCTTTTTTTCTGCCGTCAACATCAACTTTTTCGGCAAACATTTCGACAGGTCTTGCCCACACTTCACTTGTGTTGTGGAGATTTCTGTAAATTACAAGTTTTTCACCTGTTTCGCTGTGGGTTGCAAAGTTGATAACCTCATATTCGCCACCCTTGAAATGTAGGTAAATACCCGGCTTGATTTCTTTTGCCGTATTTTCGGTATTGTCCGAATTGCTTTCACAGCAATTTTCTGCTTTAACAGCTTTAACTGAAGTTTCTTCATTTGCAGGAGCTTCGTCAATTTCAGCTGCCCTGCAATCTGTATTGTCTGCATTGAAATCAACCCGGAAACTTCCGTCATTAACAACAAGAATTCTCGACTGATACGGCTGCATTTCAATTTCATAGTAACCGTTTACATCAATAACTTCGTTGCCGTTGAGAACATCTGTAAGCTTTGCGTTGCAGCCTGTGTCAAAACCGATTCTTTCAACACGGTCTGTAAGGTTGAATGCAACAAAAACAGTCTGATTGTCGGTTTTTCTTCTGTATACAAGCTTTTCATTCTGAATATTTATGTTTTCAAAATCGCCATATTTGAGAGCTTCGAGTGCAAGTCTTACTACACCGAGTTTTTTGATATGCTCAAGAAGTTCATAGTTCGGGTTCGGAATGGAATCAAGGTCAAGACAGGGACGAAGCTCATAATCGCTGTAGGCAGTTCTCATACCCTCAATGCCGAATTCACTTCCGTAGTAAATTGATGGTACTCCGGGCATTGTATACATCATCGTGTAAACATTGTTAAGATGATTTTTGTCTTTAAGCATACTTGCAACACGGTTTACATCGTGGTTATCAACGAAATTATATGTGTAGATATTTCTGTAAATACCGCCGTTAGCAAACTGTCTGTTAAGAGAATGAGCAATTTCAAAATAGTTGTGGTCATTATGGCTTGAATAAATGCCTTTGTAGCATTCATAGTTTGTAACCGAGTCAAGCACATCGGGATTTGCCCAATGATTGTAATCGCCGTGGGTAATCTCGCCGTAGAGCCAGAAATCGGACTTTTTCTCTTTGCAAACATTTTTTAATTTCTTGAAAAATTCAATGTCAATGCAGTCAGCCGCATCAAGGCGAAGTCCGTCAATATCAAACTCATCAATCCAAAATCTTGCACAGTCAAGAAGGTAGTTTACTACCTCGTCATTGTGGAGATTAAGCTTTACAAGGTCGTAGTAACCTGCCCAGCCCTCATAGCTGAAACCGTCATTATAAGGACTGTTGTTCCAAAAGTTTAAATTTTCAAACCAAGACGCATATCTTGAATTTTCACGGTTCTGCTGAACATCTTTGAAGGCAAAGAAATCTCTTCCCACATGATTAAAAACGCCGTCAAGCATAATTCTGATGCCGTTATCGTGAAGTGTTTTGCAAATTTTTTTGAAAGATTCGTTGTCACCGAGCCGACAGTCGATTTTTTTATAATCAATAGTATCATAGCCGTGTTTTGAACTTTCAAAAACAGGGTTGAAAACAAGTGCGTTTACCGACATTGACTTCATATGGTCAATCCAGCCGTAAATTTTGTCAAGTCTGTATTCCTGTTTGAAATCATTCTCCTTTGGTGCTCCGCAAAAACCGAGCGGATAAATATTGTAAATTACGGATTCATTTATATATCCCATTATATTATCTCCTTTTTGCACAGAATAAAGCAGTGTACGAATGCAGTGTTTTGTGTACATTAGTCATAATTATAACACTAAAATTTCTATTGTGCAACTGAATAATTTGTGTTACAATGTAACATATTGATGATTTAAAAATGATTTTAAAAAAATCTCGGAGGAACAAAATGCTCAAAATGCCCGAAAACAAAACAAGAAAAAAATTAAGAATCACACTTTGCGTGCTTTATCTCGTTGAAATCGTACTCTGTGCGTTGCCGTATTTCCAGTACATTGATGAAAAAAATGTACTCCATTCTTATTCCGTATTTGATATTATGTCTGTATGGGGACTCAGCGGTTCAAATGATGCGGTTTTTAAGTATTCGCTCTTTATGCCGATTTTCTTCATTATTCCGATTGCAGGATTTTTCTTCTGCGCTCTTGACAAAGAACGCAATATGAAGAATATCGTTTCAATCATCTGCTGTCTGCTCGGTGTGCTTTCAATTCTCACAATGGTAAGCTATACAATCAGCCTTGCTTCTGTAATTGCACTTCTTTTGTACATTCTCATCTGCTTTCTCACAACGCTTTCAATCTTTGCAAGATTTACCGACAAAGATGCTACAAAAGCTCCTGTTAAGCAGAAAAACACAGATCCGAACAGGGAAGTGTAATTTTACAAATTAATAGTTGAAAACGGAAAATTGAAAATTTCGGTCGGGAACACAGCTTGCTTAATGCAAAGCATTGTTTTCCCGACTTTATTTTATAAAATTAAAACACGGCAGTTCATTATCTGAAATGATTGCCGTGTTTATTTTTGCCGATTTTATTTTTAAAATTCCGTCAGAACAATGTGTGCCTGAGAATTATCGAGGACTAACGGCTTATCCATATCAACTCTCTTTAATTCTCCGTAGAGTCTGCCGAAAATTACGGTTGTTTTGTCCATATATGCCGCCATAGCCTCGCCTTTTACGGTGAACGGCTTGAATGTAATGTCAACTGCCGAATATCCCGCCTTAAAGTACCACGGTCTGTCAAGCTTTCCGCCTGTGCTTTTAACATTTATCTGCGACAATTTTACAAGATGACCGTCTGTGAAAAAGCAATTTTCGTTGCCGTAACGGTTGTCACCGACTCTGCTTGCAAGGCAGAGGGAAAAGCGTTTTCCGTCAATAAAGCAGTCGGAGCTTAATCTCTGATAATTATGCTTTCTCGGCTTTGAAAAGCGTGTCCAGTCAAAGTAAGCGTTTGTGGTTGTTTCGTTTAAAGAATATTCCATACCGCCAACACGGATAATTCCGTCTGCGACAAATTTGGGAACAAAGCGTTTGAGATAAAAATATTTTCTGTCTCTCTCAAACGGTGCAATTTCGTTAAGACTTTCGCCTGCCGTCTTTTTGAGATTAATGTTAAAGTAAAGATTTTTTATGCCGCCAAAGTCAATAAAATCACATTTTAAAAATCTTCCGTTCGGTGTGTTTGTCAACTGCAGCTGAAGCCTTTTGTCCGTGTACAAAAGCTCTCCCGAACTGCCCGATTCGGGAAGCTCGTTCTTGCTGAAAACAAATTTCTTTACAACACAATCATAAATCACACCGCCTCTTTTAAGGTCGGCAACCGCAATTTTTACCGCAAATTCCATGCCTAAATTTTCAACCGAAAGATAGAGCGAAACCTCTGTGTTGCTTATGAAATAGCAATCCCTTTCGCTGTGTTTTCCGCTTGTTTTGCTCTGTTCGCTGTTATATTCAAAAACAGGCGTTCTTGCCCAGCCTGCACACATAACCTCTCCGTTTTCTTCAAAAACATTATGCTTTTCGGTTATCTCATGTTGCAAAACAATCCCTCCGTGTTCTCGTTTTTAAAATTTTCCATAAAATCACACCATACAATATACACAAAATAATTATGCTTTTCAAGAATTATAACAAAACTGTAAATTTCGTTTTCTGCCGTCAACGGTATATGTACTAATTTTCGGATTTCATGAATAATCTGTAATAATATCATATACCTGTGAGGGCGGTTTTTATGAAGAAATTTGTCATTTTGCTTTTAATCTGCTTATGTTTTCTGCTTTGTTCATGCAGTGCCGACACATCGGGATATCAAAACGAGCTTACCTGCACAGACTGGAGTGCAGAGCTTGACGGCGGCGGAAAGATAAGCCTTTCGTTTGACGGTGAAAATGCGTCTCTTATTATGATGAGCGGAAAAGACAAGGCGGAGCTTTGCGGAAAATATGTTGCCGATGATACAACGCTTGTCATATTTGTGCCGAAACTTTACCGAAACTACACCTTTGAATATATTCCCCACGGAAAAAAGCTTGATTTGTCATACAACGGTTCAAAAATCACGCTCAGCCGTGCCGATAACACGCAAAAAACCGAGTAAATCAGCCGTTCAATGTTTCTTATGTACATTTTGAGCGGAATGCGCAGATTAACGAATAATTTTATTGATAAATAAAGTTGTGTGTGTTATAATGTTTTAAGCTATGTTATTATGCCATTTTTGGATTTTTTCGGAGGTATTGTTTTGGTAGTGTTTGGAATTGATCCCGGATATGCCATTGTAGGTTGGGGAGCAATCAATTTTCAATCGAATACATATAAAACTCTCGGTTACGGTGCAATTGAAACCGTTGCCGGAACTGATTTTAACAAACGGCTTGAGTACATCTATGACGAAACCTATGCTATTCTCAACAGATGTCGCCCCGACGCCCTTGCAATCGAAAAACTTTACTTTCAGACCAATCAGAAAACGGCTATCAATGTTGCTCAGGCAAGGGGAGTAACCCTGCTTGCGGCACAAAAACTTAAAATACCAATCTTTGAGTACACTCCTCTTCAGGTCAAAACGGCTGTAACGGGATACGGCAAGGCTAAAAAACCACAGGTTATGGAAATGACCGCAAGGCTTTTAAAGCTGAAAGAAATTCCGAAACCCGATGATACCTGTGACGCACTTGCAATTGCAATCTGTCACACACAGGCGGCAGGCTCACAGCTCAGAAGAGTAATGTACGGAAAGGGACTTTAAATATGCTTTATTCCGTAAGGGGAAAACTTATTGCAATAGAATCGAATGCGGCGGTAGTAGAGTGCGGCGGTGTCGGCTATTTGTGCCAGACAACAATGAACACACTCAAAGCCGTAAAGCTTAACACAGAGGTAACGCTCTACACCTACCTTAATGTAAGGGAAGATGCAGTGGACCTTTTCGGCTTTGCAACAAAGGCAGAGCTTGAAACCTTTAAAAACCTCATCAGCGTAAGCGGTGTAGGTCCAAAGGCAGGACTTGCGGTTTTGTCGGAGCTCAGTCCCGAACAGGTTGCAATGGCAATTGCCTCCGATGACCTCAAAACAATTACAAGAGCACAGGGAATAGGCAAGAAAATTGCACAGAGAATTGTTCTTGAACTCAAGGACAAGCTTGCAAAAGCGGCTAAAGAGGACAGTTCCTTTGCACAGGCGGCACAGAACAGCGTGAATGTTTCAACTGGAAATGTTCCGAAAGCAATCGAGGCACTCGGAGTTTTGGGTTATTCTCCTTCTGATGTTTCGCCCGTACTCGCAACACTCGACAGCACCTTGCCTGTTGAACAGCTTATTTCGCTCACATTAAAACAGATGGGAAGACAGTAATATATGAGTAAAATGGAATTCTCGGATGAATTTGATTTTGAAAACAGAATAACCGATACTTCCGAAATTCCCGAAGATACGGCAGAGAGCGACAACCCTCTGCGACCGAAAACACTTTCGGAATACATAGGACAGGAAAAGGCAAAGGAAAACCTCAAGGTTTTTATCGAGGCGGCAAAAATCAGAGGCGAAACCCTTGACCATGTACTGCTCTACGGCCCTCCGGGACTCGGTAAAACAACTCTTTCGGGAATCATTGCGAATGAACTCGGTGTGTCAATGAGAATAACCTCAGGCCCTGCAATTGAAAAGCCGGGCGACCTTGCGGCATTGCTTACCAACCTTAACGAGGGCGATGTGCTTTTTATTGACGAAATTCACAGACTGAGCCGTTCCGTTGAAGAAATACTTTACCCTTCAATGGAGGATTTTGCAATTGACATCATCACGGGTAAAGGTCAGATGGCGGCTTCGTATCATCTGCCGTTGCCAAAATTTACACTTGTCGGAGCAACCACAAGAGCAGGTCAGCTGACCGCTCCTTTGCGTGACCGTTTCGGTGTGGTGTTAAGACTTGAGCTCTACACTCCCGAGGAGCTTGCGCAGATTGTTGAAAGAAGTGCCGGAATCCTCGGAATAAAAATTGAACATGACGGTGCGCTTGAAATTGCGTCCCGTTCAAGGGGAACACCACGAATTGCAAACCGACTTTTAAAGCGTGTGCGTGACTTTGCACAGGTTATGTCAAACGGCGTCATCACACTTGAAACCGCAAGGACAGCACTTGACAGACTCGAAATTGACGAACTCGGTCTTGACCGCAACGATAGAAGAATGCTTGAGGCAATCGTTCGTTTTTACAACGGCGGTCCTGTCGGACTTGAAACACTTGCGGCGGCAATCGGTGAAGAGGCTGTAACAATCGAGGATGTCTATGAACCGTATCTTTTGCAGATAGGTTTTGTCAGCAGAACACCGAGAGGCAGATGCATAACTGCCGAGGCTTGCAAGCATCTCGGCTGTGAATTTCCTAAGGGCGTTGTAAATGCACAGCCTACACAGCCGACTCTCTTTGGTGACAGGGAGTCATAAATCAGTCACAATATGAGTGTATAATTCAACAGAGTGCAAAGCTTTTACTTGGGTTATACCGAAAATTGCAGTTTTAAAAATTTACAATCTACAAATTGTTTAACGGAGGAATATATATAATGGGAAGATTATTCGGTACAGACGGTGCAAGAGGTGTTGCAAACGCAGAGCTTACACCCGAACTTGCAATGAATATAGGCAGAGCGGCGGCAATGGTTCTTATCAGCGATGAGGTTGAACACCCCACAATTTTAATCGGTAAGGACACAAGACTTTCGGGCGATATGCTCGAGGGTGCACTTATTGCAGGACTTTGCTCGGTAGGTGCAAATGTTCACATTCTCGGGGTAGTTCCTACTCCCGCGGTTGCTTATCTTGTAGGCAAATACAATGCCGATGCAGGTATTATGATTTCTGCATCACACAACCCGTTTGAATTTAACGGTATCAAAATTTTCAGTTCTGACGGATGCAAGCTCCCCGATGCCCTCGAAAACAGAATTGAAGAAATCGTACTTGACCATGTTGTGCCGTATGCATCCGCAACAGATGAAAATATCGGCAGAGTAACATATGATACAGAGGCGGCTGATTTGTATATTGACCACCTTGTTTCGGCAGTTGACTGCGACTTTGAAGGTATGGAAATCGCCCTTGACTGCTCAAACGGTTCTTCTTCAAGAACAGCCGAAAAGCTTTTCACAAAGCTTGGTGCAAAGGTTCATATGCTTTTTGACGAGCCTGACGGTGTGAACATCAACCGTGACTGCGGTTCAACTCATATGAGCAAATTGCAGAAGTATGTTCGTGAACACAAGCTTTCATGCGGTCTTGCATTTGACGGTGACGCCGACAGATGTCTTGCGGTTGACGAAAACGGAAACCTTGTTGACGGCGATTATCTTATTGCAATCTGTGCAAATGATATGAAGCAGAGAGGCGTACTCAAAAAGAATGCCGTTGTCGGAACAATTATGACAAACATGGGCTTTAACAAATTCTGTGAAGAAAACGATATGCACTTTGTTTCAACAAAGGTTGGCGACAGGTATGTTCTTGAGGCTATGATGCAGGAGGGCTACAATATCGGCGGCGAGCAGAGCGGTCACATCATTTTGCTTGACTATGCAACAACAGGCGACGGTCAGCTTTCAGGTGCAATGATTCTCAGCATTATGAAGAGAACAGGCGAAAAGCTCAGTCAGCTTGCAAAGATTATGGAGCGTTTGCCGCAGGTGCTCATTAATGTAAAGGTCAGCAGAGAGGGCAAGCTCTCATTCTATACAGACAGGGAAATCAAGGCTGAAATCGAAAGAGTTAGCGAAATCCTCGGTGACAGAGGCAGAATCCTTGTTCGTGTGTCGGGAACAGAACCTCTCGTAAGAGTAATGCTCGAGGGTGAAAACCTCGAAGAAATTCAGAACCTTGCGGAAGAAGCCGCACAGGTAGTAAGGGAAAGACTTGCATAATGCGATTATCTGATAAATGGAAAGATTATGAACTTATAGATACCTCTGACGGGGAGAGACTTGAAAGATGGGGAGATATAATCCTTATCCGTCCCGATCCGCAGATTATCTGGTCAAGCGAAAAGAAAAATCCTCTTTGGTATTCGGCACATGCCCGTTACCACCGCTCAAATCGTGGCGGAGGAAGTTGGGAGCAGTACAAAAAAGTTCCCGACCGCTGGACTGTAAATTACGGCGACCTCGTTTTCAACATCAAGCCTATGGGATTCAAGCACACGGGTGTGTTCCCCGAACAGGCAGTTAACTGGGATTTTGCCGCAGAAAAAATAAAAAACGAAAACAGACCGCTTAAAATTCTCAACCTTTTTGGTTACACAGGATGTGCAACTCTTGCGTGTATGAACGCAGGTGCAATCGTTTGCCATGTTGACGCATCAAAGGGCATGGTTCAGTGGGCAAAGGAAAATGCCGCATCAAGCGGTATTGCCGACAGACCTGTCCGTTGGCTCGTTGACGATTGCGTAAAATTTGTACAGCGTGAAATCCGCCGTGGCAACAGGTATGACGGAATCATTATGGATCCTCCGTCATACGGCAGAGGTCCGGGCGGTGAGGTCTGGAAACTTGAAGAACAGCTTTATTCACTCGTAACCCTGTGCAAACAGGTTCTCTCAGACAATCCGCTGTTTTTCATTCTCAATTCCTACACAACGGGACTTTCTCCCGCTGTAATGGAGTATTTGCTCGGAGTTCTTTTGCAGAAGGACTTCGGCGGAAAAGTATCAAGCGATGAAATAGGACTGAAGGTGAGCGACACGGGACTTGTATTGCCGTGCGGCTCAACCGCAATATGGGAGAAATAATAAATGAGCTTTATTTCACTTGACAACATCAGCTTTTCATATTCCGACATTGAAAGCGGTCAGCCGTACAAAAATGCGGTTGACGGTGTTTCTCTCAATATCGAAAAGGGTGAATTTGTTGCCCTTCTCGGTCACAACGGATGCGGAAAGTCAACTGTTGCAAAACATCTCAATGCAATGCTATTGCCGGATAAGGGCAAAGTGTATGTTGACGGAGATGACACATCAGATGAAAACAAGACATATGACATAAGAGAAAAAGTGGGACTTGTACTTCAAAATCCCGACAATCAGCTTGTTGCAAGCGTTGTTGAGGAAGATGTTGCTTTTGGCCCCGAAAACCTCGGAATACCGCCAAAGGAGATCCGACAGAGGGTTGATGATGCCCTCAAAGCCGTTGATATGTACGATTACCGTGAACACGCTCCGTTCAAGCTTTCGGGCGGTCAGAAACAGCGTATTGCAATTGCGGGAATTCTTGCAATGCAGCCGCAATGCATAGTTCTTGACGAACCTACGGCAATGCTTGACCCTAACGGCCGTGACGAGGTAATGACAACGCTTTTAAAACTCAACCGTGAAAAGAATATGACGGTTGTCCTTATCACACACTATATGGAAGAGGCAGTCCTTGCCGACAGAGTTGTCGTTATGGACGCAGGAAAAATCCTCACTCAGGGTACACCCGAAGAAGTTTTTTCACAGGCGGAGCTGCTCAAAAAGCACCGTCTTGATGTTCCGCAGGCAACAGAGCTTGCATACAGACTCAGGGGGTGCGGAGTGAAATTTGATAAACTTCCTCTCAATGCAGAGCAATGTGTAAAAATGCTTGAGGAGGTGCTGTCATGAGCAAGGTGCTTGAACTGAAAAATTTAAGCTATGTTTACGGAACAGGCACTCCGTTTGAGAAAACCGCTGTCAATAATTTGAGCCTTTCAATTGAAAAAGGCGAGTTTATCGGCATTATGGGACACACGGGCTCGGGCAAGTCAACACTTGTTCAAATGCTCAACGGACTTATGAAACCAACTTCGGGACAGGTTCTTCTTGACGGCGAGGATATCTGGGCAAATCCCAAGGATATCAGAAAAATCCGTTTCAAAGTCGGAATGGTATTTCAGTATCCCGAATATCAGCTTTTTGAAGAAACCGTTGCCAAGGATATCGCATTCGGCCCTACGAATATGGGTAAGAGCGGTGCAGAGCTTGAAAAAGCGGTAAATGACGCCGCAAGATTTACCGGACTTAAAGATGAACTTCTTGAAAAATCTCCGTTCGACCTTTCGGGCGGTGAAAAGAGAAGGGCGGCAATTGCAGGTGTTATAGCAATGAATCCCGAGGTTCTCGTTCTTGACGAACCAACCGCAGGTCTTGATCCTATGGGCAGAGATGTGCTGTTGAGCCAGATTGTGCAGTATCACAAGGAACGCAAAAACACCGTTATCCTTGTATCCCACAGCATGGAAGACATTGCAAGGGTTGCCGATAAGATAATCGTTATGAACAAGTCAAACCTCGTTATGTTTGATAAGACAAAAGAAGTTTTCTCAAAGGGACGAGAGCTTGAAAAAATAGGACTTCGAGTACCGCAGATAACAAAGATTATGCTTGAACTGCGTGAAAAAGGTTTTAATGTTCCCGAAGGAATACTTACTGTTGATGAGGCAATGGACTGTATTTCCTCACTGCTTGACAAGGAGGGTAAAATATGGTAAGAGATGTTGCGTTCGGTCAGTATTTTCCTGCGAACAGCGTAATCCACAAATGTGATCCCCGTGCAAAGCTGATTATGCTTGTCGGATTTCTCGTAATTATTTTCTGTACTTTTAATTATGCTTCGCTTGCACTTGTTGTGCTTTTTACCGCACTTTTTGTTGCGGCAAGCAAGGTGCCTGCAAAGTTCTATTTCAAAAGCATGAAAGTAATTATATTTATTATAATAGTAACCTCAATTCTTAATGTGTTCTACGGTTCGGGTGATCCCCTTGTACAATGGGGAATTTTCAAAATTACCTTAAACGGCATTAACAGAGCAATTTTTGTTTCGGTAAGAATCATCTGTCTTATCCTTGCAAGCTCCTGTCTTACATTCACAACCTCTCCGACAGAGCTTACGGACGCAATCGAAAGACTGATGAAGCCGCTTGCAAAACTGCACTTTCCCGTTCACGAGATTGCAATGATGATGTCGCTTGCTTTAAGATTTGTTCCCACACTTCTTGAAGAAACCGACAAAATTACTCAGGCTCAAAAGGCACGAGGTGCCGATATGGAGTCGGGTAATATTATTCAGAGGGTAAAGGCGTTTATCCCTATTCTTATTCCGCTTTTTGTTTCGGCATTCAGAAGAGCCTATGAGCTTGCAACAGCTATGGAGTGCCGTTGCTACCGTGGCGGAACAGGAAGAACACGAATGAAAACTATTCATATGGCAAAGCGTGACTATGTATCTTTTGTAATGGTCGCACTTCTAATTGGCGGAGTGATTTTATGCAACATATTCTTGCCTGCGGCAGTTTAAGAAATCTTCTTCTCACAATTTCATATGACGGAAAAGAGTTCCACGGCTGGCAGATTCAGCAGAACGCAATGACGGTTCAGGAGGCTTTTCAAACTGCTCTTTCAAAGATTATCGGCAATGACTTTGATGTAAAGGGCTGCAGTCGCACAGACAGCGGAGTTCACGCAAATATGTACTGCATCAGCCTTAAAACAGAGCATCCCATAAAGCCCGAAAGACTCAAGGCGGCGCTTAACCGCTGGCTGCCGCTAAGCATTGCGGTTCTTGACTGCAAAGAGGTTGCACCCGATTTTCACGCCCGCTATTCCTGCACAAGCAAGGAATATATCTACAAAATCTGGAACAGCGAGGTGCGAAATCCGTTTCTTGACGGATACGCACTTCATTACAGATACAAAATTGACGAAAATCTGCTTGACAAAGCCGCTCAGGCATATGTCGGCAGACACGATTTCACTTCCTTTTGCACGCTTGATAACCGTGAAAAAGGGGATATGACCAGAAATGTAAAAGCCTTTTCGGTAACCCGTGAGGGCGACCTTGTTACAATGAAGGTTGAGGCTGACGGCTTTTTGTACAATATGGTTCGTATTATGGTGGGAACACTTCTCAGGATTCAGCAGGGTAAAATTGCTCCCGATGAAATTCCCTCCATTATAGAAAAGAAAAACAGAAAATATTCGGGTCCCACCGCACAGGCTTGCGGATTGTACCTGAATCGTGTGAATTATGAAAATGACAACAGTTCACAAAAAGGAGTGAACGCTGATGTTTAAAAAATTTAAAGGACATTATTCAAAACGAAAGACACATAAAACCGACAGAGATGTAATGAGCTATGAGGATATGCCTCTTGACGATTATGAACAGGAAAAAACCGAAATGTCGCCGCAGGCTGTCAAGAAAATCGTACTCGGTGCGTGTATTGCCATTGCGGCAGGCCTTATAGTTTTTGCCTTTGCAAACCGTGACAAGCTCACATGGGAGAACATCTCAAACTGGTGGACTTATGATGTACTCGGAAATGCCGGTCACGGCTATCCCGTTGACATTATCGGTTCCGAGGTTTCATCGGGCAACTTTGCAGTGTCACAGGGACATGCCGTGTATGCGTCGGACACCTCGTTCGTAACCCTTACAAATTCGGGTACAGAGGTTGCACGACTTCAGCTTACACATTCAAATCCCGTAATGAAAAACAATGAAAACAGATTTCTCACATATGGAATCGGCAGTGCAAGCTATGAGATAAGCAGTTTTGACGAAACGCTTTACTCAGGCAATGCCGAAAATAAAATATACACAGGTGATGTTGCCTCAAACGGTACATACTGTCTTGTTACCGAGGACAACGGTTATCTTACAACGCTGTATGCCTACAGCAAAAATAATAACAGAATTTACAAATATTCTTTTTCAGAGTATTATATAACATCGGTAGCAATTAACAAGGACGGCTCCGGTTGCGTTGCCACAGGTGTGTCAAGTGATAAGGGTTCAGCGGTAACGGGCGTTTATGTGCTTGATTTTTCACAGGAAAAGCCTGTTTCAACCTACAAAATTTCGGGTGACAGCGTGCTTGATTGCAAGTATCTGACCTCAGATACGGCGGTTCTTGTGGGCTCACAGGCAAGCTATATTGTTAAAAAAGGTGAAAAGAACTACAAAACAGTAAGCTATGAGGACAAAACTCTTTCAAATTACTGCTTTAACACAGATACATCAACCTATACAATGGCTCTTTCAAGGAGCGGTGACGGAAGAAGTGTTGCTCTCATAAGCTATAACAGCAACGGTGAGGCACAGTACACAATAAATACCGAACACAAAGCCGATTCGCTTTCTGTCTACAAGGGTACAGTTGCAATCCTTGACGGAAATGTTGTTTACGGTTATAATCAAAAAGGCGATTTGCTTTATTCGACAAATTCGGGAACCGGTTCAAAAAAGATTGTGCTTGCCTCGGACTACACCGCTTACATTCTCAGCGTAAATCAAATTAGGTTTATTGACCTTGACAGTGTATCGAGTGACGATACCGCTCAAACTTCAAAACAGGAGTAATAAATTTGGTTGCAGATATAATTATTATTGCCGTGTTTGCGCTTTTGTTTTTTATTGATTTCAAGCGTGGCATAGCAATTACAATTCTCAATGTTGCAGGTGTGGCTCTCACGGGCTTTCTTGCATATCACATTTCAAATTTTCTTGCATCGTGGGTTTATACGGCATTTGTTCAGCAGACCTTAACAACAAATCTGCAACAAATGATTGACACTCAGGGCATCAACTCAGCCATTGCAAACAGTTTTTCGGCTTTGCCAAACTGGGTTATGGGAATGCTCGGATTTTTCCTTTCAATTTTCGGATTGGATTCAAGTGTCTATACAAACGATTTTCAGGTTCCGAACTCTGCCGCAGCGGCGGTGTCAACTTCGGTGGAAAATCTTATTCAGCCGGTTATCACAGGAATGTTCCGCTTGGTTATCGGTGTAGTTATATCAATAATTATCTTTATAATTATAAAAATTCTTGTTAAAAAACTTGCAAGAGTGTTTAAAATACCCGTGGTGAAACAGATTAATAAGCTTCTCGGCGGTGTGTTGGGACTTGCTGAGGCGGCAATCCTTGTGTTTTTTGCCGTTAATATCTTTTCGGGAGTGCTTGAGTTTTCAAATCCCGAAATGCTTAATAACCCGATGATTTCGGGTGCTGTTTTTAAATTTTTCAGCGTTGCAGTCTGAATGAAGAAACAGGAGGGAACAGTAATGGAAAAAGAAAAAGATGTGTGGAGCTTTAAAACATCCGATTTGGTTACTATACCTAATATTATAACTTATGTAAGATTTGTGCTTATAATCCCGTTTGTATATTTTTTCCTTGCGGAACAGTATATATATGCGGCAATATGTATAGGTTTGTCGGGACTTTCCGATTGCTTTGACGGAATGGCTGCCAGAAAACTCAATCAGGTAACTCCTCTCGGAAAAATCCTTGATCCCATTGCAGACAAGGTAACGCTTTTTGCGGTCGTTATCTGTATGGTGATTTATGTGCCTATGGTTCTTCCGATTCTTGTAACACTTCTGGTCAAAGACCTTATTATGCTCCTCGGCGGTGCAGATTTAATCAAAAAAAGACTCACTCCGCCTTCTGCAAATTGGTACGGAAAGGTCGGAACAATTATTTTCTACTTTTCTGTATGTCTTATCGTATTTCTCAAGGCCTTTTTTGCCTACGAAAATATGGTGCTTGATCTGATATTGCTTTCGGTTACAGCCGCATCCATGCTATACGCTTTGTATCGTTACGGCAAAATCTATTTTGCAATGATTAAGGAGTACAACGAATCACTTAAAAAGACAGCTGACATTAAAAATAAATAAATTCCGACAAATAAATATTGAATTATTTGTTAAACAGTTGTATAATTCTTATATTACCATGACAGCAAATGTGCAATTTGGTGTCCTAAAAAGGAGTATGCTATGCTTTGTACAAGATGCGGAAAACGGCCTGCGGTTGTTTTCGTTTCAAATAATAATTCCAAAGATGCCCCGACGGCAGGTTATTGCCTTACCTGTGCAAAAGAGCTTGGAATCAAGCCGGTTGAGGATCTTATCAGCAAAATGGGTATCTCGGACGAGGACCTTGAAAATGTTCAGGATCAGATGAACACCCTCATGAACAGTATGGGTGACGGCGATATGTCGCAGCTTATGGAACAGCTTGGTGCGGATAACCTTGCCGAGCAGATGGGCGATTTTGCTAAAGACGGTGACGGCAGCGAAGATGATGACTTCTCTCACGGTGCACCTGCATTCCCTGCATTTTTCAACAGTATGTTCGGCGGACAGAACAACAATGCGACAAATCAGGATAATAATAAAAAGGGCAAAAAAGAGAAAAAAGAAAAGAACAGAAAGCACATCAATCTTTACTGTGAAGACCTCACACGCAAGGCGAGAGAGGGCAAAATCGACCGCATTGTCGGCAGAGACAGCGAGATTGAGCGTGTAATTCAGATTCTTTCAAGAAGAACAAAGAACAATCCTTGCCTTATCGGTGAACCCGGTGTAGGTAAAACCGCTATTGCAGAGGGGCTTGCTCTCCGCATTGCCGCAGGAAATGTTCCTCAAAGACTTAAAAACAAGGAAATTCAGCTTCTTGACCTCACCTCACTTGTTGCAGGTACTCAGTTCAGAGGTCAGTTTGAAAGCAGAATCAAAGGACTTGTTTCCGAAATTAAGGAGAACGGCAACATAATTCTCTTTATTGATGAGGTTCACAGCCTTGTCGGCACAGGTGACAACGAGGGTACAATGAATGCCGCAAATATCCTCAAACCGGCTCTTTCAAGGGGCGAGGTTCAGGTTATCGGTGCTACAACATTCAACGAATACAGAAAATATATCGAAAAGGATTCTGCTCTTGAAAGAAGATTTCAGCCCGTAAAGGTCGGCGAGCCTACAATTGCTCAGTCAATTGATGTTATCGCAGGCGTAAAAGGCTATTATGAGGCACATCACCGTGTAATTGTTGACGATGATATCGTTCGCAAGACGGTTGTCCTTTCCGAAAGATACATAACAGACCGTTTTCTTCCCGACAAAGCAATCGACCTTCTTGATGAAAGTTGTGCCTGTGCTGCTCTCCGCAATAAAAACATGGAGCGTCACGATAAGCTTGAGGATGAAAGACAGAAGCTTCTCATCAGAAAGGACGCTCTTACAAATGACGATGAGGTAAACTATGAACAGCTTGCCGAGGTCAACACAAGCCTTGCAAGAATTGACAGCGACCTTAAAGAAATTGACCCCGAAACTCTCGTTTCAAAGGTTACAGAGGAGGATATCGCCAAGGTAATCGAACTCTGGACAGGCATCCCCGCATCAAGAATCAAGGAAAATGAGCTTTCAAAGCTTGCCGACCTTGAGAACGAGCTTAAAAAGAAAATTATCGGTCAGGACGAGGCTGTAAAGGCTCTTGCATCTGCAATCAGAAGAAGCAGAGTTCAGATTTCACCTCGCCGCAGACCTGCATCGTTCATCTTTGTAGGCCCTACAGGTGTCGGTAAAACAGAGCTTGTAAAGGTTCTCAGCAAGGAGCTTTTCGATACCCCCGAAACTCTTATCAGACTTGATATGAGTGAATTTATGGAGAAACATTCGGTTTCTAAAATTATCGGTTCACCGCCCGGATATGTCGGTTACGATGAGGCAGGACAGGTAACGGAGAAAGTTCGCCGCAGACCTTATTCGGTTCTCCTCTTTGATGAAATCGAAAAGGCTCATCCCGATGTTCTCAATATTTTGCTCCAAATTCTTGACGAGGGCAGAGTTACAGACGCTCACGGCAGAACAGTAAACTTTGAAAATACTGTTATCATTATGACATCAAATGCCGGTTCTGCATCAAAGGACAGCGCATTAGGCTTTGGCAAGACTGAAGAAGATGCCTCAAAAGAAAAGGTTATGAAGGCACTTTCCGAGTTCCTCCGTCCCGAATTTATCGCAAGAGTTGATGAGGTTATTGTATTCAACAGCCTTAAAAAGGACGATTTTGTAAAGATTGCAGACCTTATGCTCTCTGAGTATGTACCGACTCTTGAGGAAAAGCACATCAAATTCACATTTGACGAAAAGGTTTGTCAGCTCCTTGCAGAAAAGTCATGCAACGGTGCAAGCGGTGCCCGTGACCTCAGAAACACAATTCGCAGAGAGGTTGAGGAGAAAATTGCAAACGCAATGATTGAGGCAGGTGCAGGCGGTGTTACTGCAATGCACCTTACAGCCGAAAACGGTGAGCCTGTTCTTCAGTCAATCTGATTTTTACGGTAAAAGTTAACACATAAAATTTCCGCATATCGGGCAGTCATCACGATTGCCCGATTTTTTGTATGCAGTATAATTCTATTAAAGAACAATCCCGCACGGCGAGCCACCGTACCCAATTCGTGTAGATAGTTTGTAATATCAAAAAACATATTGCATCATTACTTTCAGGAGTTCAAAGAACGCTCATACGGTTGTATTACACAGACAATTGCAATGTTACGCTCAGGCATAATTTGTTTTGCATTATACAAACTGTCTACACGAGAGAAAAAAACACGTGAGAAAAAAACGGCTGTGTAGCATAATGTACACAGCCGTTTTTTGAAAATAAAATGAAAGAAAGATTAACCTTTTACAGCACCTGAAACAACACCCTCGATGATGTATTTCTGACAGGCAAAGTAGAAAATAATAATCGGAACGATGCTCAGAACGATAAGCGCCATAATAGCACTTGTGTCCGTATGACCGTAACTGCCGTTAAGATACTGAATGTGAATCGGAATAGTTTTGTAATCCATATCAAGAATAAGATAGGGGAGAAGGTAGTCGTTCCAAATCCACATTGTTTCAAGTATTGCAACCGAAATAAAAGTAGGTTTCATAATCGGAAGAACAATACCGAAGAATGTTCTCAAAGGACCTGCTCCGTCAACATCTGCGGCTTCCTCAATTTCAACAGGAATTGATTTAACAAATCCCGAGAACATAAATACCGCAAGTCCTGCTCCGAATCCGAGGTATATAATCAAAATACCCCACGGAGTTGTAAGCTTGAGACTGTCGGCTGTCTTTGAGAGGGTAAACATTACCATCTGGAAAGGAATAACCATTGAGAAAATGCAGAAATAGTAGATGATTTTGCATATACGAGAATTTGAACGCTGCAAGTACCACGCACACATTGATGTGCAGAAAAGAATAAGCACAACACCGCCGATTGTAATGAAGAAGCTCCATACAATTGACTTCCAGAACGGATAGTTGCCGTGGAACATACCTGTCATATAGCTTTGAAAGCCCTGAAAACTGTCTGCATTCGGAAATTCAAAGATTGCACGGCTGATTGCCGCATTGCTCTTGAAGGAGTTCATCAGTACAATGAAAACGGGAGCAACATAGAATACTGACACAATAGAGAAGAGAATTGTTAAAATTTTCATTCCTACGGTTTGTTTTTTCTTTACAGGCCTATCCTTAGCCTTTGCTGCAACTTTTGCCATTACTGCTGAACCTCCTTTCTTCTTGTGAAGTAAAGCTGAATAAGGGCAATGATAACAACAATTACGAAGAAGATAACGCCCTCAGCCTGACCTACGCCACGAGAATTCTGGTTTGCATAGAATGTATTGTAAATATTGAGAGCCATCATTTCCGTCTGATAAACCATTGTACCGCTTCCCTGTGATACAATACCCGGAGCACCGCCTGTGAGGGCAAGGTTCTGGTCGAACAGCTTAAATGAGTTTGTAAGTGTAAGGAATGTGCAGATTGTGATGGAAGGCATCATCATCGGCAATGTTACATTTGTAAGCAACTGTTTTTTGCCTGCGCCGTCAATTTTAGCCGCCTCATAAAGATCATGAGGTACGCTCTGGAAACCGGCAATGTAAATAATCATCATATAACCTGCCTGTTGCCAGCACATAAGAATTACAAGTCCCCAGAAACCGAAGTTTGCGTTAAGCGCAAGGTTTGTTCCGTAATACTGAAGAATACCGTTAAAAATGTACTGCCAGATGTAGCCGAGAATGATACCGCCTACAAGGTTAGGAACAAAGAAAACAGTTCTGAATACATTTGAACCCCTGATTCCGAGCGTGAGTGCATACGCCACAAAAAACGCAATGAGGTTAATGAGTATAACCGATACTATAACAAACAGTACCGTAAACCAGAATGAATGTAAAAAGCCCTCATTCTGAAAGGCCTTGACATAGTTTCCGAACCCAATGAATACTGCGTCGCTTGTTGTTCTGAATTTACAGAATGAAAGGTAAATGCCGTTAAAGAACGGATATACAAAACCTATAAGGAAAGCAGCAAGAGTAGGAAGAACAAATATAAGAAAATAAATTTTTCTTTTAGGTTTTCTAAACATAATATTTTGCCTTTCCGTTCATAAGAAAGGGGGGCGGAATGCCGCCCCCCTACCGAACCTGTTAAATTAAAACAGAAATTTTACAATCAGCCGTTAGCCTTTGCATATTCTGTTTTCCAACCCTGTACAAATGCAGTCTTAACAGCGTCCCAGTCGCCTGTACCTGCTGCATACTGTGTAAGAGCTGTGCCAACACCGTTTTTCCAATCTTCACTTGGCATTGTTGTGAAGTTCCAGCTTACCGGAGTTTTGCCTGCTGCTGTGAGCTCGTTATCAATCTTAACAAATACATTGGTTGCTTCCTTAGCATTCTTGAAAGGAATTACAAATCCCATATCGTCAGCAAGAGCAGATGTACCTGTTTTGTTTGTTACACACCAGTTCAAGAATTCAAGAGTAGCTGCCTGATCGTCAGCACTTGCCTTGTTGTTTACACACCAGTAGTTCTCTGAACCTGTGCAAAGACCCTGATTAGCTTCATCGCCTGCGCCGATGTAAATCGGGAGCATGCCGAGTTCGTCGTCCTTCATACCTGCCTTGGTAACTATTGAATATTCCCAGCTGCCGTTCTGGAAGAATACTGCTTCGCCTGATGTGAACTCAGTTTCAGCGTCTGTGCCCTTCTTGCTTGCGAGGTCTGCAGGATCACATGTTGAATCTGTGATGTAGAGATCCCAGATGTTCTTATAGTTATCAAGGTATTTACCCTCGATAGCGTCTGTTGATTTGATGCCCTTATCCTTGTACTCAAAGTAGATAGGAAGGTTAGCAAGGTGAGTTTTGAATCTCCAGTCAGATGAAGAATCCATACCTGCTGATGTGAACGCACCCTTAACGCCGAGCTTATCCTTATTCTTCTGGATTTCATCGGCAACAGTCTTTAACTTCTCAAAGCTGTTGATGTCTTCAATCTTCTTAACCGAAGCAAAGTCAGAATCGCAATACTTCTGGAGAAGAGTCTTGTTGTAGATAATGCCGTATGTTTCAATTACATAAGCAATACCGTAAACCTTGCCGTCTTCTTCAAGCGCATAATCCTTTGAAGTAAGCTGATTATAAATTTCTGATGAACTGAGGTCTGCACAATAGTCTTTCCAGTTTGCAAGACCTACAGGACCGTTAACCTGGAAGAGTGTAGGCGCGTTGTCCTTGTCCATCTCTGCTGTAAGTGTTGACTCATAAGTACCCTCGGCAGCTGTCTTAACAGTTACCTCAACACCTGTTTCGTCCGTGTACTTCTTAGCAAGAGCCTGCCAATCCTTGTCCTGCTCAGGCTTAAAGTTAAGATAGTAAACTTTACCGTTTTTTGCGTTGCCTGCTGCATTTTTTGAATCATCTTTTGATGAACCTGATGATGAAGAACCGCCGCAGCCTGCAAGAGCAGTAGCAGTCATCATACCTGCAACTGCAAGAGCTGCAGCTCTTTTGAGTGTTGATTTTTTCATAGCTTTCACCTTAATTAAAAATATTTATCCGCTAAACCCGGATATTGGCGAGAGAACAACATTCTGTGTTCTCTCTATTGCCACAATCATAACACACTATTTATGAAAATACAATAGATTTTTTTAAAAAATTTCTCTGTGATTAGTCAAAACGAAGGTATTGACCAAATGTAATTTCAAAATCAAACAAAAAACAACCGCATATTATCTGAGTTTTTTGACTTATTTGTCAAATAAGAAATATTAAAGTAACATTAAAGTTACAATATTGTAACCTGTCAAATATGGTCATTCTATTGAAAATGACAAGCGTTTTGTGCTAAGATTATGTCAAATTTGTTTTTATAAGAAGGTTAATTTAGCAATTATGAAAAATTTCAATCAATCATCCCTTGCACGATTTTTCACCCGATTTCCTAAGCTGTTATTTGCGGGATTGATGTACTCAATTCCGTTTGCCGTATTTTCCGGAATATTCATTCTCATAAGCTTTCTGTCCGGATTCAACAATGTAATATTATGGAGCTTGGGTATAATTCCCGCAATGCCGTTCTATTCCGGACTTGTAATGGTAATCCGCAAAATTTCGGTTGAAAAAGAGGATGTAAATGTTTTCAAAACTTTTGTACAGGCATTTCGTGAAAATCTGAAAAAATCAATTTTCAACGGATTTGTCGCTTACCTCATAGTAGCATGTTCATTTTTTGCAATTCTCTATTACGGAACACTTGCTCAGACAGACATAGTCTACGGCTCTGTCTTTACCATATATATAGTGTTCTCAATTGCAATGCTGATTATGCTGTTCTATGTACCCCTGCTAACAATTACCTATGACCTCAGACTCCGTGACATTTATAAAAATTCACTCCTGTTGATTTTCGGTAAAATTCTCAGAAATATTGTCGCACTTGTGCTTGTCGTAATAGTTTCATTCGCAGTATTCCTCGCAGTAATCTATGCAAAGGGTGCAATGCTTGTTGTTGCAGTTGCTCTCTCGGTAATTTTCTACCCGATGATTGCAACCTATATAGTAGTATCCGTAATCGCAAAAGGCGTGCAGGAGTCTGTCGGCTACTTTACAGGTGATAATGTGCAGTATGTCCTTACGGAAGAAGAAGTTCAGCGTGAAACCGAAGCAGTCGAAAACGCAAACTCCGATGATGACTACGTCTTCGTCAACGGCAGAATGATTAAAAATCCGGCTAAAACGAATACGAAAGAGTAATTTTTAAAGCACTTTGCAGAATGCAGGGTGCTTTTAGTTTATATGCATAATGTGTTAGGTATATATGTGTGATTGATGTGATTGCTGTTTTTTGACTGACATTTGACTAATGTTTAAGCAATATTATGCAATATTTCGCAATGTTTTACGGTAAAAATAAACAAATAAAAACCGCACCAAAGAGCCTGAAAACGGCTTTCTGATGCGGTTTTTGTTATGGAGCTGAAGAAGGGACTTGAACCCTCGACCTACTGATTACGAATCAGTTGCGCTACCAACTGCGCTACTCCAGCGTTTAATTTTTCGGTTGTTCGGCTGTAATAAAGAAAAAAATACAGAACGCAGAAATTGCATAAAAACATACACACTAACTGCCGCTACATGATTATACATCAAAAATTTAAAGATTTCAATACCAAATTTGAAAAAGAGGTTTACAAAAACCGGAAGAGAGGCATAAAAGTTTTACGAATCAATAATAATAGATGCAGGTATAATTCATCAAAAAAATATTTATGAATACAAAATAATGCACAAAAATCATGCCGATTTTTGTTTAGTGAAGTGTTATCACATTTGTGGAATATTTTATTTAAAAGTATTATAATTGAATCGCAGTGTGCAAAGCGGAAATACTTTTATGTGATAGGATGTGCAGAAGATGCCCAAAAGAAAGTGCAGTAATATCGACGCTTCGGTAGGACTCAGAATGCGTTATTACAGAATTCAGTGCGGACTTACCCAACAGCAGGTTGCGGACGCATTAAAGATAAACAGAACAACTTATACAAAATATGAAACGGGAGTTTCCGAACCAAGCCACGAGCTTCTCGGAAAAATCGTTAAAATGTTCGGTATCGATTATAACGCAATTCTTGACAACAGAGATTATTTTGAAAGAAGAGTTGCCGACGGTGACATGACGCTCAATGTACTGACTCTTTCCGAAAGAGCAATCATTGCAAGATATCGCTCAATGTCTAAAGAAGATCAGAAGAAAATTTGTGAATATATAGATATGCTCTACAATGAAAAAGCAAAGAAGATTTTGTAAAAAACACTTTACTTTTGACTTTGATTGTGATAATATAAAACAGATGACCGTGTCTCGGAACAGGGAGTATGCCGTTTGTCGGATTTTCACAGCCCTGCCCTGAGATGTTGGCGACTATTTTTGAAAGGTGGAATTTTTAATGCTTAAAGAAGAAAAGCAGGCTATCATGGCTGAGTACGCAACTCACGAAGGCGACACAGGTTCTCCGGAGGTTCAGATTGCTCTTCTTACAAAGAGAATCAATGACCTTACCGAGCACCTCAAGGTTCACAAGAAGGATCACCACAGCAGAAGAGGTCTTCTCAAGATGGTTGGTCAGAGAAGAAGCCTTCTCGCTTACCTCACAAAGGTAGACATTGAAAGATATCGTTCTATCATTGCAAGACTCGGTATCCGTAAGTAATTTTTTAAGTACACAAGGGCAAGCGAAAGCTTGCCCTAAATTCGATTTTCTGCGGGATTTTTATTTGCTGTTTTTTAGCGGTAAAACGATTAAATAACATATGCTTTTGTGTGTTTGTCAGTTTTGTTTAATGGTTTTATTGCTAAATCGGCGTAAAATCCCGTTTGAATAAATTTGAACTTTATTTAAAATGTGAAACTTATGTTTCGGAAAGGATTTTACTAAAATGAATCGACTTATGACATTCGACAAATACAGAGTATTTGAAACAGAATTTGCCGGCAGACCTCTAAAGGTTGAAACAGGCAAGATGACACAGCTTGCAAACGGTGCGTGTCTTGTTCACTACGGCGACACAACAGTTCATGTTGCTGTTACAGCATCAGAAAAGCCAAGAGAGGGCGTTGATTTCTTCCCGCTTTCGGTTGACTATGAAGAAAAGATGTACGCAGTAGGCAAAATCCCCGGTTCTTACCTCAAGAGAGAGGGCAGACCTTCGGAAAAGGCTATCCTCACAAGCCGTGTAATCGACCGTCCTATCCGTCCTCTTTTTGACAAGAGCATGAGAAACGATGTTTCAATCGTTTGTACGGTAATGAGCGTTGATCCCGACTGTCAGCCTGAAATTGTTGCCATGATCGGTGCTTCAATCGCAATTTCAATTTCTGATGTTCCGTGGAACGGACCTATCTCGGGTTGTTCTGTAGGTATGATTGACGGTGAGTACATCATCAACCCGACAGAGGAGCAGAGAAAGGTTTCTCAGATGGCAACAACAGTTGCCTCAACAAGCACAAGAATTGCTATGATCGAGGCAGGTGCTAACTGCGTATCTGATGACGATATGTACAACGCTATTATGGCAGGTCACGAGGCTAACCAGAAGATTATCAGCTTTATTGAGGAAATCAAGGCTGAAATCGGCAAGCCTAAGTTTGAGTTTGCAAGTCTTGAACCCGACCATGATATGTTTGAGGCAATCAAGGCATTTGCAGAAGAAGATGTTAAGGTTGCTCTTGATACAGATGATAAGAGAATTCGTGACGAAAGACTCAAGCCTATCTATGAGGCAGTTCATGCAAAATTTGACGAGATTTATCCCGAAAGCGAAGCTCTCATTGACGAGTGCCTTTATAAGACACAGAAGTTCATTGTTCGCCGTTGGTTACTCGATGAGCAGAAGCGTGTTGACGGCAGAGGAATGGACGATATCCGTCCTCTCGCATCAGAGGTTGGCGTAATTCCGAGAGTTCACGGTTCGGGTATGTTCACAAGAGGACAGACTCAGGTTCTCACAATCGCAACACTCGGTCCTGTTTCCGACAAACAGCTTCTTGACGGCATTGACGGTGAAACAGAAAAGAGATATATCCACCACTACAACTTCCCAAGCTACTCAGTCGGCGAAACAAAGCCAAGCCGTGGTCCTGGCAGAAGAGAAATCGGTCACGGTGCTCTTGCAGAAAGAGCTCTCGTTCCTGTAATTCCTTCGGTAGAAGAATTCCCGTATGCACTTCGCCTTGTTTCGGAAGTTCTTTCTTCAAACGGTTCAACTTCACAGGGTTCAATCTGCGGTTCAACTCTTGCTCTTATGGACGCAGGTGTTCCGATTAAGGCTCCTGTTGCAGGTATCTCATGCGGTCTTATCACAGAGGGTGACCGTTGGATGACAATGGTTGATATTCAGGGTCTTGAGGACTTCTTCGGTGATATGGACTTTAAGGTAGCAGGTACACATGACGGAATCACAGCTATTCAGATGGACCTCAAAATCAGCGGTCTTACTCCCGAAATGGTTAAAGAGGCTCTTGCCAAGACTCACAAGGCTCGTAACTACATTCTTGATGAAGTAATGCTCAAGGCTATTGCAGAGCCGAGAGAAGAGCTTTCAAAGTACGCTCCCAAGATGTTCACAACAACAATTCCTGCTGACAAAATCAGCGAAGTTATCGGTAAGAGCGGTAAGGTTATCAAGGAAATTCAGGCTGAATGCGAAGTTAAGGTTGACATTGAGGAAGACGGCGAACTCGGACAGGTATTTGTTTCGGGTATTGATTCCGACAAGTGTAAGCGTGCAATCGAAATCATCAACACAATCGCTGTTGATCCTGAGCCGGGTGCAATGTACCTCGGTAAGGTTACCCGTATTATGGACTTTGGTGCTTTCGTTGAAATTGCTCCCGGTAAAGAAGGTCTTGTTCACATTTCTCAGCTTGATGTTAAGCGTACAGAGAATGTAACAGATGTTGTTAATGTAGGCGACATTATCCGTGTTAAGGTAATGGAAATTGACGATAAGGGCAGACTTAACCTCTCTCGCCGTCAGGTTCTTATTGATGTTGACGGCCTTGTTCCCGAAAACGACATTGACGCAGAAAGAGCAGCTCGTCCACGCAGACCTCACAATGACCGCAGAGGCGGCTTTAACAGAAACAACAGAAAGTAATTTTTGTAATCTGAAATCTAATACTTTTTAATATTTATACAATCAGTCCCTTTCAATTTGCAAATGCATTGAAAGGGACTGTTTTGTTAATTGAAAATTGAAAGTGGAAAATTATGCTTTGGTGGGTAAATGTCATACACTCAAAATATTAAAAACTAAAATAAAAAGCGGTGGTCAATGCCACCGCTAAATTAATGCAATTATTTAGTTTGCATATCTTGAAAGATTATCCCAATCAATATCGTCTTCGGAAACAAAGTCACCGTTTTCCGCTTCTGTAATATCTTTATACTCATGTTCGGTAACTTTTGTGTAGTCAGGATCCCAAGCAAGTACGAGTTTCTTAATCAATTCGTAGGCAAGTTCCTTGTCACTGTCGGGAAGCATATCAATCATTTTAGCAATTTCAGCTGTTTTCGTACTCATATACGGCAACTCCTTTCATTTATAAATATCTCCACGAGAACCTATATCCATAATATATATTATTTCATAAGTACCGTCAAGTAACCTTTTAAAAATAATACGGTATTTACCGATTCTTAATCGTTGTCTGCCGTCATCAAATCCCTGCATTAATTTTATATCACCTTTAGGAGGATTAATTTTTAACCCCTCAATTCCAATTCTGATACGATTAACTGTTGCTTTATCGGATTTTGCAAGGAACTTGAGTGCAGCTTTTGAATATTTTACTTCCATAATAACAACCCGTTTGTATTTTTCTTTAACAATATTATATCATCGCTTTTCTTTTAAATCAATAGCAAAATAATTTCATATACAATCAGACACATGAACAAAATTTGCATAGTGTTTAAATTATCCTAATCATCTTGATTTCAACTTGATAACATAGTATAATTGACTTAACAAAAATTTCCGACAAATACGGACACAGATTTATAAAGGAGAGAATACAATGCAGGTTAAAATTTCCGATTCTATAAAATACATTGGCGTTGATGACAAGACAATCGACCTTTTTGAAAGTCAGTATCTTGTTCCCAACGGAATTTCTTACAACTCATATCTTATTGTTGACGAAAAGGTTGCAATTATGGATACGGTTGACAAGAGAAAAACTGACGAATGGCTTGAAAATCTTGACAAAGAGCTTAACGGCAGAACTCCCGATTATCTTGTAATCAGCCACCTTGAACCCGACCATGCGTCAAATATTAAGGTTGTTTCCGAGAAATATCCGTCAATGAAGCTTGTTGGTAATGCAAAGACTTTTTCAATGCTCCCACAGTTTTTTCCGGATTTTGATTTTGCCGATAAAACCGTTACAGTCAAAGAGGGTGACGAACTTGAACTCGGTTCGCACAAGCTTACATTCATAATGGCTCCCATGGTTCATTGGCCTGAGGTTATGGTTTCATATGAAAGCGCAGAAAAGATTCTTTTCTCTGCGGACGGCTTCGGCACATTCGGCGCACTTGACGCTCAGGAGGACGATTGGGCTTGCGAGGCAAGAAGATATTACTTCAATATCTGCGGTAAGTATGGTGTTCAGGTTCAGAATCTTCTCAAAAAAGCCGCAAAGCTTGATATTCGGAAAATCTGCCCGCTTCATGGCCCTGTACTTGACGAAAATCTAGGTTGGTACATCGGTCTTTACGATACATGGAGCAAATATGAGCCTGAAACCGACGGTGTGTTTATTGCATATTGTTCGGTTCACGGCAACACAGCCAAGGCAGCCGAAAAGCTTTGTGAAATCATCAAATCAAAAACCGACAAAAAGGTTTCGATTGCTGACCTTTCACGCACAGACCTTGCCGAGGATATTGAGGACGCATTCCGTTTCAGCAGAATGGTTGTTATCGCACCGAGCTATGACGGCGGCGTGTTCCCGATAATGAACGATTTCCTGCACCACCTTAAAATCAAGGGCTACAAGAACAGAAAGGTTGCTATGGTTGAAAACGGCTCTTGGGCTCCTTCGGCAGCAAAGACAATGAGAACATATCTTGAAGAAATGAAAAATGTTGAAATTTGTCCTACTGTTGTGACAATCCGTTCTGCTATGAAAGAAGAAAATATTCCTCAGCTTGAACAACTTTCTGATGAAATTCTTGGATAATATCATAATAAATTGACATAAATGCAATAATAAAATGATATAAATATATATTTATAGCTTCAATACTTACACCTAAAAGATGGCGAATTTTGTTCTGCAAAGGTTGAGATTGTTATTTTTGTAACAATTAGATAAAAATTCCAAAGGATATTTTACATCAAAGATTTAATTCTGTTGCAAATGCAATTGAATTTAAAACTCTTTTGTTGTACAATAAAGCTAAAGTTGATGCCCACGGAATAAGCATTGAAACAGATTCGTTTTTAGGTAATTTGTTTTGGAGTTTTGAAATTAGTCGTGAAAAGTTCTTTCTTCTGCCTGTATTCAATGCTTATTTCGTTCATTCATATTGATATATTCCTTCTATAACCCAATATACCCCGAAAATGACCGACGCTTGTTGTCGGTCATTTCACTTTTCGGCGGGTTTCCATTTCGGCATAATTGTACATAGTTGTAATTCAACTAATTTCCCACAGTGAAAAAATTGTCAAATTCGGTAATTTTGCCTATAACAAAATTATGCAAAATGTGGTACAATAATATTGTAAGAACTCAGTGTTTATCTGAGATTTAAGATGATGCGATTATACGGATGGTGAGAGTATGTACAGTATTGGTGAGGTTGTTCTTTACGGCTCAAACGGAGTTTGTGAGATTACCGAAATTACAACGAAAAAAATCGGAAAGGATTCTATTGAATACTATGTTTTAAAACCTGTTTGCTCGGATTCTTCAACGCTTTTTGTTCCGACTCAGAATGAAATGCTTGTGTCAAGAATGCGTGTTGTCCTTTCTTCGGATGAAATTAAAGATATTTTGTCACAGAAAACCGATAATGAAATATGGATTGACAATAAAGCCGAAAGATGTGAAAAAATCAAGGAGATTATTTCGGGCGGCGATTGTATGAAGCTTGTTGAGCTTATCAGGAGAATGCACTTCCACAGTAAGCTCCAGCTCAAAAAGGGCAGACGACTTCACATTACTGACGAGCGTTTTCTCAAAGAAGCTGAAAAAATGGTTTGTGACGAGGTTTCGGTTGTTCTTCACATTGACCGTAACGATGTTCTTCCGCTTGTGCTTGCAGGCTGATTTTTTAAAAAATATATAAAGGATACAGAGGATTAACCGGAGCATTCTTTGAACTGCTTTCAATGTTGTTCCTCTGTTTTTTTATTTTTTGGTAATTCTAGGTTGTTTGCCTATTTACAAAATGTTGCATTTTGTAGTAAAATATATGAATAATGATTTATGGAGCTATTTAATGAGAAATTTCAAAAAAACTTTATCATTTTTACTTTCAACGGTAATAATAGTTTCATCAGTTGCAGGTGTCGGTACAACCGTTTTTGCCGCAACCGATGAACGCACATACAAAAACTTTAAATACAGAATCCTTGACGATAACACAGCCGAAATTTGCGGTTATACGGGCAAGAATGCAGTCGTTACTGTTCCCGACAGCATTGATTCAAAGCCTGTAACCTCAATCGGCAGGACGGCTTTTTATTCAGGCAAAATCAAGGAAGTGACAATTCCAAACACAGTAAAAAATATCAAATGGTGGGCTTTTTACGGTTGTGAAAGCCTTGAAAAAATCAACCTGAATTTTGGTTTGAAAACTGTAGGCTACGGTGCGTTTATGAATTGTAAAAGTCTTAAATCCGTGAGCATTCCAATGTCCGTAACGCAGATTTGCGATGATTCGTTTGCGGTAAGCTGTTCAACCAAAAAGGGTGTTTTTGACACCTACAGTAAGCAGACAATAAGCACTCAGCAGTATTCAACCGATTCATTATTCACTCTTGAAGGCTATTCGGGGACTGTCGCAGAAAAATATTGCAATGATAATTCGCTAAACTTTGTTTCGTTGAGCAATGTAATTTACGGCGATGTTAATAACAACGGAACTGTTGATGCAACTGATGCAAAGCTTGCCAAAAGCCTTATCGACACTGTTCCGACCGAGGAAGAACTGACGGCTGCCGATGTTGACGATGACGGCAAAATCACAGAAAATGATGTTAATCTTATTTTGCAGGCTGTCGGCAACGAATTTTACGCACAGCTTTTTCCGTGTGCAAAGGCTATGTATTCTGCTCCCGACTACCTTTCGGGCAGAACTATGTATTGTGACGGCGACAGCGTTGCCTACGGTTCGGGTACGAACACAATGGGAAATTCAACATATTCTTTCTGCAATTATGTTGCCGAAAAATATAATATGACAATGACCAACAAGGCTGTACCCGGCACAACTCTTGCAATACGCAAGGATTTTATAGGTACAAATCACAGAAGTATCCTTGAGCGTGTCCGTGAAATGAAAGGCAGTTACGATGTTATTCTGCTTGACGGCGGTTTTAATGACCTGTTCAAAAATGTTGAAATGGGTGCAATGACCGATATAAATAATAAATCGGGAAAATACAATGAATACACCACAGCAGGTGCGTTGGAAAGTATTTGCTATTTTCTTGACAAGAATTATAAAGACTCGATTAAGCTGTTCGTACTCTGTCACAATTGCTCAACAAGAAAAAAACAGTCACAGTATTGGTCTTTAATGAAAAATATACTTGATAAGTGGGAAATTCCCTATGTTGACCTTTCGGAAGAAACAGAGCTTACCGGTGATAATGAGGAAATTACAACACAGTATTTTAGATATAATGCAACAACCAAAAAAGGCGACGGGATTCACCCTCTTGCATATGCCAATATGAAGATATACGGTCCCATCGTTGCAGAAAAGCTTAACGAAACAGTACAGAGCAAGTCTGAACTTGTTTTGCCGAAAAGTGACATTTCTATGGGACTTTTTGAAAGTTACACCCTTAACAGCGAAATTACGGAGTTGAGGGGAGATATAGATGTCAGCTATTCAAGCAGTAACCCGTCAGTTGCCTCTGTTGATGAAAACGGCAATATTGTTGCCACGGGCATAGGCGATACGGTTATCACGATTTCGACATCTGACGGTAAAACAAAAAATGTGAATGTGAATGTAAAGTTTCTTGCAATGGCGGTTAGCTTTGGCAAAAATAAAATTTCACTTTCAGAGGGTAATTCAAGCTCGCTGAATCTTTCTGTAGCAGACGGTGAGGCGACCTGTTCAACAACCTATTCGTCAACAGATCCGACTGTTGCGTCTGTTGATGAAAACAGCGGAAAAATTACAGCCAACAAAACGGGCAAAACCACAGTATCATGTACCACGGCAAACGGTGTAACGGTAAGGTGCCTTGTATATGTCACAAGCAGTGCGCTGACTAAAATGCAGAAAGCGTAAGGCATTTATGAAAATATTTAACAGAAAATTAAAAATAACTTCATCTGCTTTGCTTACATTATGTATGGTTTTTGTAATGACGGCTTGTGCCGAAAACAGCAGTCAGTCCGAAAAATTACAGCCTGCAGAGCAGACGACTGTTCAGCCGACAACAATGTCAGCCGAAGAAATTAATGACCGAAAGCTTGATAAATTCATATCTGATATGACGCTTGAAGAAAAAGTGGGGCAGATGTTTTTTGTACGCTGTCCCGATGAAGACGCTGTGCAACAGGTCAGCGAGTACAATATCGGCGGTTACATCCTGTTTGGCAGAGATTTTGATGGTAAAACCAAAGATGAAGTTGTTGACGATATTCACAGCTATCAGAACGAGGCGGATATTCCGCTTTTAATCGGCGTTGATGAGGAGGGTGGAACGGTTGTGCGTGTCAGCAGTAACCCAAACCTCCGTGAAACTCCGTTTCTTTCTCCAAAAGATACTTATGCAGACGGCGGTTGGGATGCTGTCAAGCAGGATGCAGAAGAAAAAGCGGATTTGCTCCTTTCACTCGGAATCAATGTGAATCTGGCTCCTGTGTGCGATATGACCTCGGATGAATACGGCTTTATGTATGACCGTTCTTTCAGCTCGGATGTTGATATGGAAAACAGATATGTGCGAACCGTTGTTGAAACAAGCAAATCAAAAAAGCTCGGCACGGTTCTGAAGCATTTTCCCGGTTACGGCAATAACAGCGACACACACACGGGAATTGCATACGATGACCGTGACTATTCGGAATTTGAAAATACAGATTTTAAACCGTTTTATCAGGGGATTGAGTCCGGTGCCGACTGTATTCTTGTTTCACACAACATAGTTAATTGCATGGACAGCGAATATCCTGCGTCACTTTCACAAAAGGTGCATGATATTCTCAGAAATGAATTCAAATTTGACGGTGTAATTATGACCGATGACCTTATCATGGACGCAATCACGGATTTTACTGGAGATGAAGCGGCGGCAGTCACAGCGGCAAAATGCGGTAACGATTTGCTCTGTTGTTCATCTGTCGATACCCAATATCCCGCAGTTCTTGAGGCTGTTCAAAACGGTGAAATTTCCGAAGCTCAGGTTGACGTATCCGTAAAGCGAATCCTGAAATGGAAACAGAATCTCGGCATTTTCAACATTGACACCTATCAGAAAAAAGTCAAATCAACCGAACCAACGGATACCGTTGGAAGTGAGGAGTGAAAAGTTAATAGCTGTTAGGTGCGGTCTGGAAGAAAGTTTGAATCGTTTATATCATATTTTGCCCGAGTATGCGACTGCAAAAATTCTTACGGTAAAACATAAAACACCCCGAAGATTAAGTTCTTCGGGGTGTTCTGTTTGTAAAGGTTGGCTGAAATATATTTCAACAGATGTGATATGCTGATTGTGCTGTTGACTCTTTCCGTCAGGAAGAAGGCGACTTTCTTGGAGTTGCTTATATCCTTTTTCCTATCTGTTGAAGCAAGTGTAGTTGCCTACTACATTTGCAAGTGGTTGGATAGATAGTAACTTCAACAGCCAACCTATGAAGAAACCCTCAAAGTCGGTAGCTTCGAGGGTTTCGTTTTGCCCAATGGACTATTTACATCATTTTGCCTATGATTATTGAAACACACATTTCTGTGCATTTCAAGTATATGCCGAAAAATTATTATTATTCTTGATTAGAATTATTTAACGCTTTCACAAGCAAAGATTCAAAGCTTTTTTCAAAGTTTTCGTCATCTTGTTTTGTACGCTTTTTCGGTCCTTTAATGTGATGCTTGCTGTTTGACATCCTCGCCTTTTTGGCAAGGTGTCTGTCCATAAGCAGACCGCCTATGTTATCATCCGAGAAAATTTTTCCCGACTGATGAATACAGTACGCACCCTTTCCAAGCACAAGTGCCGCAACTCCGTAATCCTGAGTTACCGCAATGTCGCCATTTTTACAAAGGTTGACAAGCGCCAAATCAACTGCGTCTGCACCTGCACCGATAATTTTTATCTCGCTGTAATCTGACTTTAGAACATGGTTTGTGTCACACAAAAGCACAACGGGAACATTGTGACTTTTTGCAATCCTTTCAACCGATTTTACAACAGGGCAGGCATCCGCATCAACAAGAACAGTTATACCGTTCATTATTTTTCCTCAATCTTAATTGAGTTGATAACAGGCTGATTTTTCTTTTCAACAGTACCGTTTGAATCTGTAACAGGTGTGTCCTTGCAGATTTTATCAACAATATCCATACCCTTTGTTACCTTGCCGAATGCAGCGTACTGACCGTCAAGATATGTGCTGTCAGCCTGAACAATAAAGAACTGTGAGCTTGCACTGTCGGGTTCATTTGAACGAGCCATTGAGATAACGCCTCTTGTATGTGAAAGGTTATTTTCAACACCGTTCTGAGCAAATTCGCCCTTGATTGTTTTTTCACTGCCGCCTGTACCGTTGCCAAGGGGGTCACCGCCCTGAATCATAAAGCCGGTAATGATTCTGTGGAAAGTAAGACCGTCATAAAAGCCGTCTTTTGCAAGGTCAACAAAGTTCTTGACTGTAATCGGAGCAAGCTCCTCATAAAGCTCAACTTCAATTTTACCGTAGTCTTTAACATCAATAGTAGCTGTGTAGCTTGATTTGTAGTCGGTTGTGTCTGTGCTTGCGGATGTTGTTTCTTCGTTTGAAACTGCAGAAGTTGCTTTTTCAGAAGAACTGCTCTCTGTGTCACCGCCGCAACCGCTCATTAAAAAGCATGTGCAGAGAATAACTGCGGCAACCATAATTGCCGAAATCTTTTTAATTTTTGTCATTTTCAAATTCCTTTCGTAAATAAACTTAATTTATTTTATCATTATTATGTCTGCAAATCAACCTGAATTGACACAAAAATATAAATGTGTTAAAATTTTTTGTATGTGAAATACCGACAAAAGGGGAATGTGGCTTGAAAAATAATGAAATAACCGATATTACTTCAAAACGCAGATTGTTTGAGCTTAATCTCGGTGATGTCCGAAAGTACCGTGACCTTGTTATGCTGTTCGTAAAGCGTGATTTTAAAAATTCCTACAAGCAAACCGTACTCGGACCGTTGTGGATAATAATAAAGCCGTTCCTTTCAACATTTGTTTTTACCGTAATTTTCGGTATGATTGCCAATATCTCAACTGACGGAATGCCTCAATTCCTGTTTTTTATGGCAGGCAACATTTTGTGGTCTTTTTTTTCAAGCTGTCTTAACGGCAGTTCATCAACCTTTATCGGCAACGCAAGGCTGTTTGGCAAGGTGTATTTTCCAAGGCTCGTAATGCCGTGCGCAAACATAATTTACAACACAATCGGTTTTTTGATTAACTTTGTAATGTTCTTTATACTTGTTCTTATATATATGTTTACGGGTTCAAATGTTCACCCGAATTTATGCGCATTGCTTATGCCTTTGATTCTGCTTTCTTCGGCACTTTTAGGCACAGGCTGCGGACTGATTGTTTCGTCTGTAACAACAAAATACCGTGACCTTGGTGTGCTTGTTTCATTCGGAGTAACATTATGGATGTATATTACTCCTGTTGTTTATCCTGTTTCTCAGGTGTCGGATTCATTCCGTCCGCTTGCACTTTTAAATCCTGTTGCTCCGCTAATTGAAACATTCCGTTACGGATTCTTAGGCAGCGGAACATTTCCGTGGCAATATCTCATATTGAGCTTCGCTGTTACGGCAGTCGTTCTTCTGTTCGGAATAATCGTCTTTAATAGGGTGGAAAAGAATTTTATAGATACGGTATGATGTCATGACTGAAATGAATGAAAATTGCGTAATAAAAATTGAAAATCTTTCAAAAGAATACCGACTCGGTACAATCGGTTCGGGAACTCTCCGTCATGATTTGCAGAGTTGGTATGCAAAAAAAAGAGGTAAAGAAGATCCGAATCAGAGAATCGGTGCCAAACAATACACAAAAGGCGACACATTTTTAGCACTTGACGGTGTGAACCTTGAGGTAAACCGTGGAGAACGCATAGGAATTATAGGTGCTAACGGTGCAGGCAAGTCCACTCTGTTAAAGGTTTTATGCAGAATTACCTCTCCGACAGACGGCAGAGTGCGTTTCAGGGGACGAATTGCCAGTATGCTTGAGGTCGGAACAGGCTTTCACGCTGAGCTTACCGGCAGGGAAAACATCTACCTTAACGGTGCAATCCTCGGAATGACAAAGAAAGAGGTCGCTTCAAAAATAGACAGTATTATTGAATTTTCAGAGTGCGAAAAGTTCATTGACACGCCCGTAAAGCGTTATTCATCGGGTATGTTCGTAAAGCTTGCGTTTGCTGTTGCGGCACACCTTGATGCAGAAATCATGATTATGGACGAGGTGCTTGCTGTCGGAGATATGCACTTTCAGAAAAAGTGTATCGGGAAAATGCGTGACCTTGCAACCGAGGAGGACAGAACTGTCCTCTATGTTTCACACAATATGAATACTATTCGTGACCTTTGCGACAGATGCATAGTTCTTGACCACGGCAAAATTGTTTTTGACGGCGATGTTGAAGACGCTGTAAAAATCTATCTCGGAAGTGCAAACGAAAATTTCCGTGCCATTGAATATGTCGGAAACGAACACAAGCATCATGCCGACAGAAACGACCTATGTCTGCAATTTGCCGGATATAACGGCAAAGAGGATAATATTTTCTATGATGACGAGCAGATTTTGCTTGAACTCACATGGAAAAACAAGGCTGATATTGAAAATCTTTGTCTGCGTGTTGAAGTGAGCGATTACCGAAGATATCCCGTTACCGCATTTGTGGTTGAAAATTTCTATTCGGGAAAAAAGGGCGAAAGCCACACGGCAAAATTGAAAATAGACATATCAAAAATTGTCCGTGGCGGATACTATACACGCTATGTTTTCTACAGCCGAAAGAACGATGCCGCCCCATTTGAAACCTTAGAGGTCGCAGACGGTTTGACTTTCAGAAGAAGAAAACCCGATAAATACCAAAACACCTGGCAAAAAGCCTGGGGCAGTATTGAGATGAATGATATTGAAGTTGTATAAAAACAAATTGAAATTTGCGGTTGGGCAAACAGTTAATATTAAAAGAAATATGTGTTCCGAATGTTGTGAACATCTAATTGAAATGTAATGAAAGAAACAATATGAGCGAAAGATCTGATTATTTTTAAACGCATATCTTGATGAATAACAAAAGGTCAGCACATAATCGTGTTGACCTTTATTTTTTGTCAAAATTAAATTACGGCTCGACAAACGGCATATTAAAATACTCGGCAACTGATTTTGCAAGATTTCTGCCGATTGCATTAATGTTGTCCCTAATCCATTGAGCTTCTTCGGGGTTATCGTGATATGCAACCTCAATCAATGCCGACGGTGATTTTGTTCGCCTGACTTCTGCAAGTGAGGTAGTGGGGATTATGTCAACATCGTTCGGTTCGGGATAAATATCCTTGTAATTCTTTTGCAGAATTTCAGCAAAACGCTTGCCGTTACTGCTTGTCGGATAGTAATAAATGTCAGCACCCGTGTATCTGCCTGCCGAACCCTCGGGAGCGGCATTGCTGTGAATTGCAAGGTGTAAATCGTGATTGCCCTTGTTTGAATCTGCAATTGCCTGACTTAGCGTCATATCGGGATCGTTTCGCCTGAAATCTATTCCGCTTGCCCTCAAATAAGGCTCCATGGCGTCTGCAATAAGATTCATATAATATTCTTCATTTCCTCCGTCAATATAAGGGTTGTACTCCTGCAATGACGGTGAAAGGTAAACTGACGGCATAAAATCTCTCCTAAAATTAATCTCTTATCATTTTATTCGCAAAACCCGTGCCGTTGACAAATAATTTTCTTTTCAAAATTCAATTTGTATTGTATAATGATTACATATGATTTTGGTGAAAATGTTGGCAAGTGTATGATATCACAATTATTATGTGTGAGCAGATTGTAACCGTAGGCAGAATGTCAAGCGTAGGGGCAGATATTGTTCTTTTAAAGAACTATTATTTAATGCAAAAACTTGCTTATTATTTTATGGAATTATGAAACGGAGAAATTATTATGACTGATGAAATGAGAGCAAAAGTTGAGAAAGTTATGAAAAATCTTGAACGCAACAAGATGAAACCTTATTTTTGCGAAAACAGGGAAGATGCTCAGGCACTTGTAAAAACACTCATTAAAAAGGGCGAAACAATTTCATGCGGAGGTTCAAAAACTCTTGACGAAACGGGAATTTATCAGATGATTAATTCACCCGATTACAATTTTCTTGACCGTTCCGCACCGGGAATGACTCGTCCCGAGGTTGAAGAGGTTTACCGTCAGACTTTCAGAGCAGATACATTTTTTATGAGTACAAACGCTCTTACCGAAAACGGAGAGCTTTATAATGTTGACGGCAACTCAAACCGTGTTGCTGCACTTCTTTACGGTCCGAAAAGCGTTATCGTTGTATGCGGTATCAACAAAATTGTAAAGAATATCGACGAGGCAATTAAGAGAGTTAAAACAATTGCCGCTCCGCAGAATACAATCAGACTCGGCATTGAAACCCCCTGCGGAAAAACAGGCGAATGTGTTTCATTGAGAAAAGAAAATCCCGAGCTCTGTGACGGTTGTCACGGTGACACAAGAATCTGCTGTAACTATGTGGTATCCGCTCAGCAAAGACATATTGACAGAATCAAGGTTATTATCATCGGCGAAGAATACGGTTATTAATTCCCATAAAGAAAAAAGCCGTATCAAAAAGACACGGCTCGGGAGAACTTCAGAATGTAATCATCTGCAATTGTTCTGACTTTTGTTCTGGCTGTTCTGCTGATTTTTATTCTGATTGTTGTTCTGATTCTTATTCTGGCTGTTCTGCTCGTTCTTGTTCTGATTGTTGTTCCGATTCTGATTGAAATTCATTTCAACACCTCCTTTACAAAACTATTATTAACCCGAAAAGGCTTGTTTATTCATGAATGATTTTTTATTGCGAATGAAATCACTTCTGGGTGATGAATTTGACGAATTTTTAAAATTTTACAACAGCGATGATTTCATAAAGGGACTTCGTGTCAACACCTTAAAATGTTTGCCCGAAAAGCTTTGTTCACTTCTTGATTTTGAACTGAAAAAAACTCCGTTTTGCGATGAGGGCTTCTATATTCCGTCCGATGTTAAGTCAATCGGCAACAATCCTCTGCACCATGCAGGAGCGTTCTATGTTCAGGAACCGTCTGCAACTTCGGCAGTTACAATGCTTGATGTTCATGAGGGCGATTATGTCCTTGATTTGTGTGCCGCTCCGGGCGGAAAAAGTACGCAAATCGGCGCTAAACTTAACGGAACAGGACTTTTGTGGAGCAATGAAATTGTAAGAAACAGAGCGAATATTCTTTTATCGAACATTGAACGAATGGGAATTTCAAACGCAGTTGTATCAAACTGCCGTCCTGATGAACTTTGCAAAAGGCTTGAAAACCGTTTTGACAGGATTCTTGTTGACGCACCCTGCAGCGGTGAGGGAATGTTCCGCAAGAATGATGCGGAGCGTGAATGGAGCATTGAGCATGTAAAGAGTTGTGCCGCCCGTCAGCTTTTGATTCTTAACAGTGCAAAGGATGCCCTGAAAAACGGCGGATATATGGTTTATTCAACCTGTACTTTTTCAAAGGAAGAAAACGAGGGCGTAATTTCTCGGTTCCTTGCAGAAAATCCCGATTTTGAACTTGTTGATTCGGGCGTAACATTCGGCAGACCTACGCTTGATTATGCGAGAAGGATTTTCCCGATGGACGGCGGAGAAGGACATTTTGCCGCCAAGCTTCACAAAAAGGGCGAGCCGTATTCTAATTATAATATTCCTAAAAAGAATAATAAAATTGACTCGAAAATTTTTGATTTTTATGACAGTATTTTTATCGACAGACCGTTCGGTGAAAATATTGAGGTTATAAAGGATAAAATTATAGTTCTTCCACAGAATTATAATTTTGATGTAAAAGGCTTGCAGATTCTCCGTGCGGGAGTTATTCTCGGCGAAATTGTCAAGAACAGAATCGAACCGCATCACAGCGCATTTACGGCAGCTAAAAAAGAAAACTGTAAATCCGCAGTTGATTTTGATGTGAACAGTAAAGAAATTGCAGCGTATCTTCACGGTGAGGAAATTGCCGTGTCACAGGATGTCAAAGGCTATACGGCTGTTTGCGTAAACGGAATCACAACAGGCTTTGGCAAAGCGTCAAATTCAAGACTGAAAAATAAATATCCGAAAGGGCTTCGCATATTAAGATGAAAAAATTATCAGATATAGGTACAATCAAAGATATACTTTCAAGACACGGCTTTACTTTTTCAAAGTCACTCGGTCAGAATTTCCTTATAAACCCGTCAGTTTGTCCGAGAATGGCAGAGCTTTCGGGCGCCGGAGAGGGAGTTGGCGTAATTGAAGTCGGTCCCGGAATAGGGGTTCTCACAACAGAGCTTTGCTCGCTTGCCGACAAGGTTGTAGCGGTTGAGCTTGACAAGCGACTTCTTCCCGTTCTTGAAGAAACACTTTCCGAACACGACAATGTTAAAGTTGTAAACGATGATATTCTTAAAATTGACTTGCACAAGCTGATTGAAGAAGAATTTCAGGGTATGGATGTTGTTGTGTGCGCAAATCTTCCGTACTACATCACATCTCCCGTAATTATGAAATTGCTTGAGGACAGACTGCCGATTTGTGCAATCACGGTTATGGTTCAAAAAGAGGCGGCTCAGCGAATTTGTGCTGAGGTGGGTTCTCGTGCAAGCGGTGCGGTAACGGTATCGGTCAACTATTACGCAGAACCCGAAATGCTGTTGTCGGTTAGTGCCGGCTCATTTATGCCTGCTCCAAAGGTTGATTCGGCTGTTTTAAGACTTAACATTCTCAAAGAACCGCCCGTGAAGGTTGATGACGAAAAGAAGTTTTTTAAGGTTGTAAAAGCCGCCTTTTCACAGCGAAGAAAAACACTTTCAAATTCTCTTGCATCCGGACTTTCTTTGCCAAAGGCAGAGGTCAACGCAATTCTTGATAATTCTTCCGTTCCTCTGAATGCAAGGGCGGAACAGCTTAAACTTGAAGATTTTGCAAACATTGCAAACAACCTTGGTGACTGATTATGAAAAGAAAAATGAACGGTCTTTACAAAACAGCTTTTATATTGATGCTTGTTGCCGCAGCACTTTTTATTGCCGCAACAATTGTTGCATATGCCCTTGAACGCCCGTATTTTTCCGCAGTCTTTTCATGCAGCGGTGCTTTTCTTGCATTTTTGGGCATAATATTTGCAACCTGCAGTAAACCCAAAAAACGCAAAAGACACCTTGTCACAGATGAAATTGTTGCCGAAAATGATGATATCAACAAAATTTCGGAAAATTCTGTTGACAATGAGGAATAAATTTGATAGAATGGTTGTAGATAAAGGGGAGTAGTTCGCAGATAATCTGTGATATTAATCGTCAGTACATACCGTTTTTCGGTATCGGTTATATCTTAAAGGACAAGACTTTTATTGTAGGGTGAGTTGCACCTTGCAATAAAGGTCTTTTTTATTTGCCTTTTTCAGTCTGTCTGTATTCTGCAATCCGAACGGAGGAGAAAATTATGAAAAATTGGTATCAGTTGACCGAGAGCGAAACTCTTGACAAGCTCGGTGTCACAAGCGAAGGACTTTCGTCACAACAGGCTGACAGCCTTCTTGAAAAACACGGAAAAAATGTGCTTGAAGAAAGCAAAAAGAAATCTGTTTTTCAGGTGTTTTTAAGTCAGTTTGCCGACCTTATGGTAATAATCCTTATAATTGCGGCAATTGTTTCAATGTTTTCGGGAAGTGTTGAAAGCACAATCGTAATTTTTGCGGTAATCACACTTAACGCTATTCTCGGCACGGTTCAGCATGTCAAGGCAGAAAAGTCACTTGAAAGCCTTAAATCGCTTTCGTCACCCTCGGCAAAGGTAATCCGTGACGGAAGAAAAATTGAAATTGATTCAGAAAACATCGTTCCCGGCGACATTGTTGTACTTGAGGCAGGCGACCTTGTTGTTGCAGACGGTAGAATAATAAATAACTATTCTTTACAGGTGAATGAGAGCTCGCTCACGGGTGAATCTACAAATATTGACAAAAGTGTGGAGACAATTGAAAAGGAAGTTCCGCTTGCCGACCGCACTGATATGGTCTTTTCGGGCAGCCTTGTAACATACGGCAGAGCAATTGTTGTTGTTACGGAAACAGGCATGAACACAGAAATCGGTAAAATTGCTACACTTATGAATCAGGCAAAGAGCAAGAAAACTCCCCTCCAGCTCAGCCTTGATAAATTTTCGAGCAGACTTGCCGTTATTATTATGGCAATCTGTGTAGTGGTTTTCGGCTTGAGTATGTTCAACGGAATGTCGGTTCTTAACTCTCTTATGTTTGCCGTTGCACTTGCAGTAGCCGCAATCCCTGAGGCACTCGGTTCAATCGTTACAATTGTTCAGGCAATGGGTACGCAAAAAATGGCAAAAGAAAATGCAGTTATCAAGGATTTGAAAGCTGTTGAAAGCCTCGGCTGTGTGTCTGTAATCTGCTCCGATAAGACGGGTACGCTCACACAAAACAAAATGACTGTTCAGAAAATCTATGTGAACGGCGAAAGTATTCTTGAGGATCAGCTCGACCTTAATATTGAAAGCCACCGTCATCTCCTTTACGATATGGTTCTAAACAACGATTCGAGTATCGTTGACGGAAAGGGAATAGGCGACCCGACCGAGTACGCTTTGCTTGAAACATTTCAGCATATCGGACTTGACGAAAATGTGCTTAGGGATGTTCTTACAAGGGTTGAGGAGGTTCCGTTTGATTCCGACAGAAAGATGATGAGCACAAAGTACAAAATGCACGGTGTAAATCATATTCTCACAAAGGGTGCGCTTGATTCAATTCTTGACCGTTGTGTAAGTATCGCAACAAAAGACGGTATTCGTCCGATTACAGATGAAGATAAGGCTGAGATTTCAAGAGTTAACCGTGAATATTCCGAACAGGGACTCCGTGTTCTCACCTTTGCATACAAGGAATCTGATGAGGCTCTCACGGTTGACACAGAGAATGATTATACATTCATCGGACTTGTTTCAATGATAGATCCTCCGAGAGAGGAGTCAAAACAGGCTGTTGCCGATGCAATCCGTGCAGGAATCAAGCCTGTTATGATTACGGGCGACCACAAAATCACAGCAAGTGCAATCGCAAAGCAGATTGGTATTTTCAATGACGGCGATATCGCAGTTACAGGTCTTGAGCTTGACGCAATGAGCGATAAGGAGCTTGACGAAAAAATTGAGAAAATTTCTGTTTATGCACGAGTTTCTCCCGAAAACAAAATCAGAATCGTTGAGGCTTGGCAAAGAAAAGGCAACATTGTTTCCATGACAGGTGACGGTGTAAACGATGCACCCGCTCTCAAAAAAGCGGATATCGGTGTTGCAATGGGTATCACAGGTACCGAAGTTTCAAAAGACGCCGCATCTATGATTCTTCAGGATGATAACTTTGCTACAATTATCAAGGCGGTTGCAAACGGCAGAAATGTTTACCGCAACATTAAAAATGCAATTCTTTTCTTGCTTTCGGGTAATATGGCAGGCATTTTTGCCGTGTTGTTCTGTTCAATTATGGCTCTGCCCGTACCGTTTGAGGCGGTTCACCTTCTGTTTATCAACCTTCTTACAGATTCACTTCCCGCAATTGCAATCGGTATGGAGAAGCCCGAAAAAGATTTGCTCAGACAAAAACCCCGTGATCCGAAACAGGGAATCCTTACAAAAAGCTTTTCTGCTCTTATGCTCGGACAGGGCGCTTTGATTGCCGTTGTAACGCTCATTTCATTTTACATCGGACTTCAGACAAATCCAGCCGTTGCAAGTACAATGGCATTTGCAACACTCACGCTTGCAAGACTGTTCCACGGCTTTAATTGCAGAAGTACACATTCAATCTTTAAACTCGGACTTTTTTCAAATACGGCAAGCATAGGCGCTTTCTTTATCGGAACATTACTGCTCGCATTTGTATTGTTTGTTCCGTTTATGCAGCCGCTTTTCAGCGTTACCGCACTCACAGGCGCACAGGCAGGCTTTATAGCCCTCCTCGCATTCATCCCGACATTTATAATTCAGTTTGTAAAAGTTATTGTTGAAAATGTGAGAAAGTAATAAATAATCAAACTCGGTCATAATCTTAGAATAATTATGACCGAGAATTATTTATTTTGAATTATTTTGATTGAAATTACAAAAATTCCTTGACAAAGTTTGACAGGTTTCTTATAATTAAATTACAGCGTAATGATTCACAGGGTATTACAGGATATATAAAAAATAAGGTTAAGAAGGGTGACAGAAATTATGAACATTTGGCACGACATTTCTCCGAAGAGAATTACAAAGGACAAGTTTTATGCAGTAATCGAAATTTCAAAGGGCGGCAAAAACAAGTATGAGCTTGACAAAGAAACAGGTATGCTCAAGCTTGACCGTGTGCTTTTTACATCAACTCACTATCCTGCCAACTACGGCTTTATTCCGAGAACCTTTGCAGATGACGGCGATCCGCTTGATGTTCTTGTTTTGTGCAGTGAAACAATTCAGCCGATGACGCTCGTTGAATGCAAGCCTATCGGCGTTCTCAATATGGTTGATAACGACAGCTGTGACGAAAAAATTATTGCAGTTCCCGTTAACGATCCCAACTACAATTGCTACAGCGACATCAGCGAACTTCCGAAACACTATTTTGAAGAAATTCAGCACTTTTTCCAGGTTTACAAAACACTTGAGGCTGACAAGGTTACTTCGGTAACCGAAACTGACGGTGTTGACAAGGCAAAGGAAATCATTGAAAAGGCTATCACAAGCTATATTCGTGATTTTCAGATGGCGTAAATTTATAAAGACTGCAAAACTAAAAGCTTTACCAAAAACGGTAAAGCTTTTTCTTTATTCTGATATTTAATTTAATTCTAAAAAGGAATATTAACAAAATTCATTCCTGTATAATAAAAATACGGTGGATTAAAGTTTAAAATCCTTAGCCGAAAAATCTGTCTTAAAAACCGTGACATTCGGCATACGCAACAATGGGTCATACTTGAATGATCTGCATTTTCCGTCCTTGACCTGCTTTGACTTTTTGCAGAACATAATATCATTTTCAATTCCGTTGTATTCGCAATATGAACAGTTGACAGGAATATTCTTGCCAAACAAACTTTTTTTCATAATCAACACCTCTGAATGAATATAGTATATCATTAACTCAGCCGTGTTTCAAGCATAATATTTTGTCGGAAGATATTGACAAAGCAATTAATCGGTTAAAAATAATCTTATTATAAAATATGGAAGGAACACTTATGAAATTTTTTTCAAAAACAATGAAGCTCAACAACATTGATACGATTCCGTATCTTACATATAATTCTTTATCAGAAATTAGTTTCATCAATCACGCATTCACAACCCGACTAGGCGGTGTGTCAACGGGTGAATTTACATCAATGAATATGGCATTCAACAGAGGTGACAATCCCGACAGCGTAACCGAAAATTACAAAAGATTCTGCAAAAGTGCAGGCTTTGACTATGAAAGCCTTGTAGCCTCGGCACAGGATCACCACACGGTTGTAAGAGCGGTAACATCTGCCGAAAAGGGCATAGGCATCTACAAGCCCCGTGATATGGAGAGCGTTGACGCCTTGATTACAAATGAAAAGGGAGTAACCCTTGTAACCTACTATGCCGACTGCACACCGCTGTTTTTTGTTGATACAAAAAATAAGGCAATCGGACTTGCCCATGCCGGATGGAGAGGAACTGTCGGCAGAATAGGGGAAAAGGTTGTTGAGAAAATGACTGAGCTTTACGGTACAAATCCTGCCGATATCAAAGCTGCAATCGGTCCCGCAATTTCAGTTTGTTGCTATGAGGTTGACTACCCATGTGCAGAACATTTTCTGAATCTTGCAGACCTTGACAGCTCAAAGTTCGTTTTTGAAAAAGGAAATGGAAAATATATGGTTGACCTTTTAGAAACCAACCGTCAGATTCTTACTGCTTCAGGTGTAAAGAATGAAAACATAACAGTTTCGGATGTCTGCACTAATTGTAACAGCGACCTCTTATGGAGTCACCGTGCCACCAAAGGTCACAGAGGCACAATGAGTGCATTTATGTGTATTAAAGAAGATTAAAATTTTTGTTTTTGCAAAGCAAAAGACGGTTATTGACCGCCTTTATCTATCTAGATTTATCTTTCCGCTTTTTGCAAACCATACATCGTTTACCTTAAATTCCTTGCCGTTAAGGTAATTAAGAATGCCTGCATCGGTTTCAAAATTGAATTTCAGCTTATAGCTGTAAAGCGCCTGATACTTAATGCTGTCGGGTGCTTTTTTGCCTTTGCCGTATTTTGTATCACCCACAAGCGGATGTCCGATTGATGCCATATGCGCTCTTATCTGATGAGTTCTGCCCGTCAGCAGTTCAACCTCGGCAAGGCTGAACTTGCCGTTGAAGTCAAGAATTTCATATTTTGTCTTGATTTCTTTTGAACCCTCAACTTTATTTTTGAAAACAGTAACCTTGTTTTTACTTTCATTCTTGGTCATATAACCGTGAAGCGTGTCGCAGTCCTTTTTTGGCTTTCCGTATAAAAGGCAGAGATAGTATTTTTCAAGCTCTCTTGTTTTCATTTTTGCATTTAAAATTCTCAGGCTGTCGGCATTTTTTGCTGCAATAACAATTCCGCCCGTGTTTCTGTCAATTCTGTTTACAAGTGCAGGCGCAAAGGCTTTTTCTTCATCGGGATTATATTCACCTTTGTCATACAGGTAGTGCTGAACTCTTGCAACAAGTGAATCAAAGTGATAATTCTTGTCGGGGTGTACGATTATGCCCGGCTTTTTATCTATAAGTATAAGGTTTTCATCCTCATAAACAATGTCAAAGGTTTTCGGTGCTTTCATGAACTCATAGTTTTTTTGCTCCGATGCCTCAAAAAATTCGTCCTTAATATAAAAGGTAAGCACATCGCCCTCTTTAAGCATAGTTTGAATATCGCACTTTTTGCCATTTACCTTAATACACTTTTTTCTTATATATTTGTACATAAGCGACTTTGGCAGAGTTTTGAATCTTTTCTGTAAAAATTTATCGAGTCGCTGATTTGCGTCATTCTTTTTAATTTCAAGTGTTCTCATAGTCTGTAAAATTCTCCGTAATTGTTTTCTCAGTTTATCTTATATCAATTTTAAAAATAATTCAACCGCTTTTGCACATAATTTGATTTTGTGTATATTCTGATATAGGGTGATACAGTGAATTGTTACACACAGAGAATAAAATCTGCAGTATGCTTTGGACTGGGACTGCTGTGTGCATCACTTCTGCCGAGTGAATGGGTACTCGTCATTGCGGCAGGCGCACTCGTAGTTGTCAGTATTTGTTGTGTTCGGAGGTAATTATGAAAGTTGTACTTATTGAGAAACCAAAATTCATATCGGCAATTTTGAGAAAAATTTACGGAATCAAAAAGGAAACCAAGCCGGAATAATAGTCATATGTTTGGACACTGTTCCAAAATCTTGCTATTGGTAATAGTTTACAATAAATTCGAGCCAAAGATGTGCATAGTTACAAAAAACTTTGCACATCTTATTTTTTAAAATAAAATTATGATTAATCTTACGGGTAATATTTTTCCGCACTTCCTAATATAATTGAACTATAAAACATAAAGGAGAGAAAAATATGGAGTTTAATCAGGAAAACCGCTCGTTTTGCACACCGTCGGCTGTGCTTGACACGGTTGCCGAACAGCTTGCAGATGTTGACCTCACTCTGCCCGATTATTGTCCGGACATAGAAAAAATTCTGAAATGTACACTCACACCAAAAATTCAGAGCAGAACCCTTTCGGGAGGTCAGCTTCAGATTGACGGATTTTGTACGGTGAATGTGATGTATGTGGAAAGCATAAAGAAAAGCGTGCGCTGTTGCGAACAAAGCGTGAATTTTTCACAGAACTTTTCGGTAAAAGACGCCCCCGACAATCCGGTTATCATCACAAAAACCAAGCCGGAATACATAAACTGCAGGGCATTAAGTCCCCGCAGACTTGTTATGCACGGAGCGTTTTCATTGTATGCAAAGGTATTTTCGAAAACTCAGACGAGCATTTTCACGCCTTCCGATAATATCGAAACCGACCGAAAGACCGTTACCTGTGCCGATCTTAAATCGTTCTGTCAGGAGCAGTTTTCTGTTTGCGAAGAAATTTCGGTAGGCGAAAAACCGCAGATTGAATCCGTTCTCCGCAGCGATGTAAGCGTCGGAGTGATTGACGCTAAGGCTGTAACGGGAAAGCTTATGCTCAACGGTGAACTTAATCTCAAGCTTTTGTACCTTTCAAACGCAGAGAGCGGAGAAGTTGAAAAGCTTGACTATCTGTTGCCGTTCAACAAAATTTTAGATTGTGACGGAATTGACGAAAACACAATCAACTGTGTTTCCTGCGATGTTATGTCGTATGATATCAGACTGAAAAATGATATGCTTTCCGAAAAGCCGTCGGTGATACTTGAAGTTAAGCTCTGCGTTACGGAGGAGGGCTATATAACCCGTGAGGAGGAAATTGTATGTGACGCCTACTCAACAGAATTTTCCTCGTTGCCGGAGTTTGAACAATTAAAAATTACGGGCGAGGTTGTTCCGATTAATGAACCTCATATGGAAAAAATGTCCGTTAAGATTGATGACGGAAAAATCTCACGAATTCTCGATATTTTCACAGAACAAATAACTGCCGAGGCTTCACACGATGACAGAGGTATGGTTATAAGCGGAAAAATCAATATATGCATATTGGCGCTTAACGGGGAAGATATGCCTGTGTTTATTGAGCGTTCAGCCGATTATGAGCATATTATTGCGCAGACAGACTGCACCTGTGCCAAAATTTTCGGTACAAGGACAGCAAGTATAAGCTACAGACTTGCCGAGGATGATGTCATAGAAATTCGTTGTGAGCTGAAAATCTGCGGTGCTGTTTTTTCGGAAAACAGAGTAAACACCGTAAAAAATGTAAATGTTTTTGAGGATAAACCTATACCTCCCGAAAATTGTGCGCTGACATTATACTTTGCCGACAAGGGAGAAAAGCTCTGGGATATTGCTAAATCCCACAACACAAAGCTTGATTTGCTGCTTTCGGAAAATTCGGCTGAAAATCAGGTGCTCGACGCACCTAAAATGCTGTTGATTCCGAGAATATAGGGAGGTATAAAAAATGGAAGAGAGAAATGTTTATCAGGATATTTCCCGAAGAACCGACGGCGATGTCTATATCGGAGTAGTCGGTCCCGTCAGAACGGGAAAATCCACATTTATAAAAAGGTTTATGGATTCGCTTGTCCTGCCCAACATCCGTGACGAGGCAGTTTACAGGCGTACCGTTGACGAGCTTCCTCAATCTGCGGCAGGAAGAACCATAATGACCACAGAACCCAAATTTATTCCCGAGGAATCCGTTGAAATCAATCTCGGCGGCAACACAACCTTCAATGTGAGAATGATTGACTGCGTAGGCTATATTGTAAACAGCGCAATCGGTTACAGCGAAGAGGACGAACCGAGAATGGTAAAAACTCCGTGGTCAAACGAGGCGATTCCTTTTGATGACGCCGCAGAAATAGGCACTAAAAAGGTAATTACCGACCATTCAACAATCGGTCTTGTTATCACTACTGACGGAACAATCAGCGATATTCCGAGAGAAGATTATATTGAAAGTGAAAAAAGAGTAATTAATGAGCTGAAAGCAATTAATAAACCGTTCATTATACTTCTCAATTCAGTTGATCCTACGGCAGATGAAACAATTCGCCTGTCAAACGAAATGACCGCCGAATACAAGGTTCCCGTAATTCCCGTTAGCTGTATGGAGCTTGACGAAACCGAAATCAAAAGGATACTTGCACAGCTTTTGTTTGAATTTCCAATCCGTGAAATCAAGGTTGACATTCCAAAATGGGTTGTAAAGCTCGATAAAGACCATTGGCTGAAATCGGTTGTATTTGATTCAATAAAGAAAAATGCCGCAAAAATTGAGAAAATCAGGCAAATTCAGCAGATAATCTCAGATATTGAGCAATGCGAGTACATCACATCTGCAAAGGTTACGAGTCTTGACCTCGGAAAAGGATATGCGGAGATGGCCGTATCTATCGAAAGCGAACTTTTCTACAAGGTTATCTCGGAAGAAACAGGGCTTGAGATAACCGAGGAGTACGAACTTCTGAACTGCATAAAAACTCTTTCGCAAAAACAAAAAGAATTCGACAAGATTGCACAGGCTTACGAACAGGTTCAGGAAACGGGCTACGGAATTGTTATGCCGACAATTGACGAACTTACCCTTGACGAACCGCAGATTATTAAGCAGAGCGGAAAATACGGTATCAAGCTGAGAGCAAGCGCACCGTCAATTCATATGATGAAGATTTTTACGCAGACGGAGGTAACTCCGATTGTCGGTTCGGAACAGCAGTCCGAAGAGCTTGTGTCTTATCTTCTCAGAGAATTTGACGAAAATCCGGAAAAAATCTGGGAGAGTAATATATTCGGAAAATCAGTTCACGAACTTGTTAACGAGGGACTTCACAACAAACTGTACAGAATGCCTGCCGATGCCAGAAGGCGGATAGGGGAGACAGTTGAAAAAATTATCAATGACGGCTGTAACGGATTAATATGTATAATTCTGTAACGACAAATAACGATAAAATTGCAAAGCTTTAATTCACAAATAAACAGGCTCACAAATAAATAAATTGGTAATATCGCCAAAAAATTATTCGCCCCATATTTGTTATTGAAAATGTTTCGGGAATAAAGTATAATATTCCTATATGCAAATGACAAATATGGGGGTTGTTTTATGAATCTTTCCGATGTAGCTTTATTGGCTAAAGAGGAGCTTTCCCTTGCCGAAAAAGGTATTGCCTCTGCAAAAGTTGTTCTTACAGGTTTTGTTGTTGTATTCGCAATGCTGATTCTCTTGATTTTCATAATCAAGATTTACGGCGCAATCATTCAGAAAGCTCAAAATGCCGGCAAAAAGAGCAAAGAGAAAAAGGCTGAAACCGTAGCAGAAACTCCTGCTCCCGTTGTTGCCGCTCCTGTTGCTCCTGCTCAGACAGACGGTGTTTCCGATGAGGTTGTTGCCGTAATTTCCGCAGCAGTTGCCACTATGTACGGCTCTTCCGAAAAAGCAAGAATCAAGAGTATTAAAAAGTCATCAGACGGCGGTCGTTCCGCATGGGCAAAAGCCGGTGTACTTGATAATACCCGCCCGTTTTAAGGCAAAGTTTTAAGGGAAAGGATGTTATCTAATGGAAATTTTACAAGGCTTTGTAGATGCCGTTGTCGGTATCTTTGAAGACTCGGGTCTGTTAACTCTTAACTGGCAGAACTATGTAATGATTGGTATTTCAATCGTTTTGCTTTACCTTGCAATCAAAAAGCAGTATGAGCCGCTTTTGCTCCTTCCTATCGCATTCGGTATGCTGCTTGTTAATCTTTATCCGAGCATTATGGCTCCGCCTACAACACAGCTTTTGACAGAGGCTCAATGTACCGCGCAGAATGTTGCGGTGTCGGGACACGCCAAAACGGTGATTGACGGAGTAACTTATATTGAGAATCCGACATACGGCGGACTTCTTTATTACCTCTATCAGGGTGTTAAGCTCGGCATTTATCCGCCTCTTATCTTCCTCGGCATCGGTTGTATGACTGACTTCGGTCCGCTCATCTCTAACCCGAAGAGCCTTATTCTCGGTGCTGCCGCACAGATTGGTATCTTTTTAACATTTACAGGTGCTATTTTCCTCGGCTTTACAGAGGCAGAGGCAGGTGCTATCGGTATCATCGGTGGTGCCGACGGTCCTACGGCTATTTATGTAACAACAAAGCTTGCTCCGCATCTTCTCGGTTCAATCGCAATTGCCGCATATTCATATATGGCTCTTGTGCCGATTATTCAGCCGCCTATTATGAAGGCGCTCACAACCAAAAAAGAGCGTTCCGTAGTTATGGAGCAGCTTCGTCCTGTTTCAAAGCTTGAGAAGATTATGTTCCCGGTAATTGTTGTTATTATCATCGCAATCTTCCTTCCCGACGCAGCTCCGCTCGTTGGTATGCTTATGCTCGGTAACCTCTTTAAGGAGTCGGGCGTTGTTGAAAGACTCAGCAAAACAGCTCAGAACGAGCTTATGAATATTATCACAATCTTCCTCGGTACAACTGTAGGTGCAACCGCATCCGGTCAGAACTTCCTTACTCTTGACACAATCAAGATTATCGTTCTCGGTCTTCTTGCGTTCTGTATGGGTACTGCATTCGGTGTACTCTTCGGTAAGATTATGTACAAGGCAACAGGCGGTAAGGTTAACCCGCTCATCGGTTCAGCAGGCGTATCCGCCGTTCCGATGGCTGCCCGTGTATCTCAGAAGGTTGGTCAGGCTGAAAATCCCGGCAACTTCCTCCTCATGCACGCTATGGGTCCGAATGTTGCAGGTGTAATCGGTTCAGCAGTTGCAGCCGGCGTACTTCTTAATGTTGTAGGCTGATAACCGTAACTTAATAAACTATGATAAAGGAAGTCTTTGCGGCTTCCTTTATTTTTGCTGTTAAAGAATCCGACAACGAAAAATTTGTATAATATTAAAGAAATTATTTCAATCAATATTCTATGATAGAATTATTGCTGAGAATACATAAGATATAATAAAATATAAATGTGTAAATCAGTGCCGTAAAAACACCTTTTTTGCTTTACGGTATGTTTTCTTAATACTTAATATGAATTAAAGGGGCTATATAAATGGTAAAGAATGTGACCATTCAGTGAATTGTCGGCATCCTTTTGCAAAGAATCAAGTTTATTATTCTTGCTACGGTTGTAATGGGACTGCTGTTCTTTATGTATTCACGCTTTGTAATTGCACCGATGTACAGCACATCTACCATGATTTATGTACAGAACTACAGTTCGTCACAGCGAGCAAATGCCAATGCCGACACCAAGAGTACGACACCTTCAAAGGCTGCCGATGATACTGCCAAAAAGACAACCAATGAGGAAAACCAGAAGATATATCCTGCTGATATTTCTGCCTCTGCAAATCTTGCTGAAATCTGCGTTACACTCTTTAAAAATTCCGATGAGATGACAGCACTCTATGACGGTTGCACGGTTAATGTTGATGTAGCCGACGGTACTTTCTTTATCACAATTACAGTGGACGGTACAGACGCACAGAAGTGTGCCAATGTTGCAAATCAGCTTGCCGAAAAAGCTGCTGAGGTTTATAATTCAAAATTCAGCTACGGTCAGATAGGAACACTTCGTCAGGCGAAGGTTCCTTCGGCTCCGTATGCACCGAGTAACACAAAGAATATGCTTATAGGCGCCGCAATCGGATTAATTGCTTCCTGCCTTATTTCTATTCTTATTGAACTTATCGACACAACAATCAAGTCTGAGGACGATATTCAGGATATCTACGGTATTCCTATATTTGCCGAAATTCCCGACTTTGAGAACCAGGGTTAAGGAGGAACTATGGCTTCTGATTTTAAATTATTTAAAAAGAAAGACGATAAAAAAAATAACGGACAGAATTTTTCTCTTTCCGATAAGAGCAAGTTTGCAATTGTTGAGTCGTATAAGGCCGCAAGAACTAATATTATGTTCTCGCTTTCCGCAAAAGAAAAAAAATGCTTTGCCGTAACCAGTTACTCAAAGGGTGAGGGCAAGAGCACCGTTTCCGCAAATCTTGCAATTTCCTTTTCAAAAATGGAAAAACGAGTTCTCCTTATCGACTGCGACCTTCGCCGTCCTAATGTTCACAACATTTTTAAGCTTGACAATAAAAAGGGACTTACCAATGTAATCGGTAAAATGATTGAAATTGACGAGGCTGTTAAGCATGATGTTCTTCCGAATCTCGACATTCTTCCGGCAGGTACGGTTGCGCCAAACCCCTCTGAGCTTATGTGCAGTACCAGATTTCAGGAACTTTATGAGCAGTTTGTCAGAGATTATGATTATGTAATTTTTGATACGCCTCCTATCGGTGTGGTTGCCGATGCTTTGCTTCTCAAGGATATGATTGCCGGCTTTGTTGTAGTTGTTCGTGAACGCTCAACAACTCACGGTGACCTTCAGCACCTTCTTGACAGCGTAAAGCTTGCCGATTCAACCGTACTCGGTCTGATTGAGGTAGGTTGTACTTATGATTCAAAGAGAAGAAAGAAAGGTTATTACTACTACCAGTATTATTAATCCCAATTTTGTGCTTTGGCACAAAACTACACATTCTCGATAAAAATAACACAAAATCACAGACTTGCAAACTTTCACCAAAAATGACTGTTGCAGGTCTGTTCTTTTTTGTGAAAATAAAAATGCAAGATTGCAAAAAACATCTTGCATTTCTTGGGCGAATAGAGTAAAATATATTAGAAATTTAAATTGCATTTGCAATAATATTTTAAGGAGTTATTCAAAATGGGTTATCTTGAACTGAGTAAGCAGGAACTTGAAAAAGAGTATGGCAATCTCGTAAAGAGATTTGAGGAGTTTAAAGGTATGGGACTTAACCTCAATATGGCAAGAGGTAAGCCCAGCAAAGAACAGCTTGATTTTTCCTTACCTATGCTCGATACAATCAACAGCAAATCCGATTTTATCGGTGAGGATAAGATGGATTGCCGCAACTACGGACTTCTCAACGGTATTACAGAGTGCAGAAAGCTTTTTGCGGATATTCTCGGTGTAGATGCAGAGAATGTTATTGTAGGCGGTTCTTCAAGCCTTAATATGATGTTTGATACAATTTCATGCTTTATGACAGCTCCCGCTGTTGAGGGCTGCAAACCATGGTATGAAGTAAAGAACAGAAAATTCCTCTGTCCGGTACCGGGTTATGACCGTCATTTCGGCATTACTCAGTATTACGGCTTTGAGCTTATTCCGATTCCGATGGACGACAACGGTCCCGATATGGATATGGTTGAAAGACTCGTTTCTGAGGATGACTCAATCAAGGGTATTTGGTGCGTTCCGAAATATTCAAACCCTGCCGGCATCACATACAGCGATGAGGTTGTTAAGCGCTTTGCCGCTTTAAAGCCTGCCGCTAAGGATTTCAGAATTATGTGGGATAATGCCTACTGCATCCATGAAATCAGCGACACACCTGATGTTTTGCTCAACATTATGGATGAATGCAAAAAGACAGGTAATGAAGACCTACCGATTCTTTTCTGCTCAACATCAAAGATTACTTTCCCCGGTGCAGGCGTAGCCGCAATGGCTGCATCTGAAAACAACCTCAAGGTTCTCCGTGAAAAATATAACTACGAAATCATCAGCTATGATAAGCTTAATATGCTCCGTCATGTAAGATTCTTCAAGGACTATGACGGCGTGCTTAAACATATGGAAAAGCACAAGTCTGTCCTTAAACCAAAATTCGAGATTGTTCTTGATACTCTCGACAAAGAACTTGCGCCTGCTGATATCGCATCATGGAAAAAGCCGCACGGCGGTTACTTTGTAAGCGTTGATGTTTTTGAAGGCACGGCAAAGAGAACAGTCGCTCTCTGTAAGGAGGCAGGAGTTGTTCTTACAGGTGCAGGTGCAACATATCCGCTCGGAATTGATCCAAAGGATTCCAACATCAGAATTGCACCGACCTTCCCTCCAAACCACGAGCTTGAAGTTGCTATGGATGTTTTTTGTATCTGTGCAAGGCTTGCAGCTTGCGAAAAGATTCTGAACAAGTAATCTTCATTTGAAAATTTGGTTTGTCAGTTGGATTTTGGAAGAATTTTGTATGCAGTTTATGACATTAGAATGTATTTTTTGATAAATTCAATTCTTTTTTTATTAAATATTTCCGTATCCATTGACATTTTCCTAAAAAAATTCTATAATAACTCTGTTACGGTCTGTGATTGGATGTTCGTGACAGAGTTATTTTGACTTTTGAGCAAAATAAAATCACAGCCAATTATTTAACGGAGGTTTCAAAGGCATGAAAAGAGTTCCAAAGCCTGTATTCTTTGTCGTAGCTTTGCTGATACTTGCCTTTTCGTTTACTGCGATTTTTGGTATTTCCTACTACACCGGCGATAACAAAACAACAGTATTAAAGGGCATCAGCGATATACGATGGGGAATTGACATCCGTGGCGGTGTTGAAGCAACATTCAAACCGGCAGGAGATGTTGACGCAACTGACGAGCAGCTTGAGTCTGCAAAGTCAATCATTGAATTAAGAATGGTATCTCAGGGTATCACAGATTATGAGCTTTATGCGGATGCAAAAAGCGACAGAATCATTGTTCGTTTCCCATGGAAGGAAGATTCCGACCAGAACGCAATTGAGGCAATCGAAGAGATTTCTTCAACGGCACAGCTTACATTCCGTCCCGGAGACGGTCATGAAACAACAGATGTTGATTCAAACGGCGGGTATGTTTACAAAACTCCTTCGGGCGACACAGCTAAGACAATCCTTATGGACGGTTCTTATGTTGAAAGTGCAACAGCAGGTATGACAACAGACAAGACCACAGGTAAAAATTCCTATGTAGTTCAGCTTAAGCTGAAGAGCAGCGGTGACAAGAACGGTAAGGAGCGTTTTGCTGACATCACTAAAGAATATCTAAACCAGCAGGTTTCAATCTGGATGGATGATATTATGCTTTCAGCTCCTAAGGTTGAGGCTGAAATTACAGACGGCAACGCTGTTATTTCAGGTGACTTTACAGCTAAAGAGGCTCAGGACCTTGCATCAAAAATTAATGCAGGTGCTCTTCCGTTCCAGCTTGAAACATCAAACTACGGCACAATCAGCGCAACCCTCGGTGAGAACTCACTTGTTGCAATGGCATATGCGGGTGTTATCGCATTTATCATTATTGCAATCATTATGATTCTCTTCTACCGCTTGCCCGGTTTTGTTGCAGTTATCTCACTTCTCGGTCAGATGGGTCTTGCCATTGCGGCTGTATCAGGTTACTTCCCTGTATTCTCTTCATTCACAATGACGCTCCCAGGTATTGCGGGTCTTATCCTTTCAATCGGTATGGGCGTTGACTGTAATGTTATTACTGCCGAGCGTATCAAGGAAGAACTTAAGGCAGGAAGAACTCTTGACGGTGCTCTTGAAAGGGGTACAAAGAATTCACTTTCCGCTATCGTTGACGGTAATATGACCGTTATTATCGTATCAATTATCCTTATGCTTGTATTTGGTCCTGCAAATATTCTCTCAATCATCTTCGGTGAGTCTACAACAGGTACTATCTACTCATTCGGTTACACACTTCTTGTAGGCGTAATCGCTAACTTTATCATGGGTGTATTCTGTACAAGAATTATGCTCAGAAGTGTTGCAGGCTTTAAGTTCCTGCGTAAAAAATGGTTGTTTGGAGGTGCTAAGAATGACTGATAAAACTCAGACAAAGGCAGTTTCAAATGCCCCCCTTACAGATGAGGAATTTGCCGAAAAGTATAACAGAGGCCACAAGATTATTGACTTTGTAGGTCACAAAAAGATTTTCTTCGGAATTTCTCTTGCAATTATTATTATCGGTATCGTATGTAACTTTATTTTCGGTACACAGCTTGACATTCAGTTCTCTGGCGGTGCCACACTTAAATTCAGCTACAGCGGTGAAATCAATCAGTCTGAACTTACTGATTTTATTCAGGTTGAAACAACAGAGGACAGAATCACTACTACATATGCCCAGGATCTTATGGGTGACAGCGGCACAACGGTAACAGTTCAGTTCTCAGGTAATGATTCAATCAAAACCGATATTCAGAAGAACCTTGAATCAGACCTTCAGAAGAAGTATCCGGACAATAACTTCAAATGTCTTGAATCAAATTCAGTTGATGCTTCAATGGGTTTCAGCTTCCTTCTCAAGTGTCTTACTGCTGTTGCAATTGCAGCCGTGCTTATGGTTCTTTATGTAACAATCAGATTTAAGAAAATCGGCGGTCTTTCGGCAGGTGTTATGGCTCTCGTAGCCCTCTTCCACGATGTTGCAATGATTTACTTTATGTATGTAATCTTCCAGATGCCGATTGACGCAAGCTTCATCGCAGTTGTTCTTATGATTCTCGGTTATTCGCTTAACGATACAATTGTTATCTATGACCGTGTTCGTGAGGAAAAGAAGCTTGTCGGAAGCAAAACAGATGTTGGCAAGATATTCAACCTCAGCTGCACAAAGTGTATTAAGAGAACAATTATGACTTCTGTAACAACACTTTCGGCTATTCTTGTTGTTTATGCTGTTGCCTGTGCGTTCAATATCACATCTGTTCAGGGCTTTGCTCTTCCGATGATTATCGGTATCATATCAGGTTGTTATTCTTCAATCTGTATCGCAGGTCCGCTTTGGGTTATGTGGCAGCGTCATAAAAAGGCAAAGAAGCTTGCCGCTAAAGCTGCATAAAACAGCTTTCGGATAAATTTATCCGATTCTGCAAATAATTATAAAGGGGTTGCATAAAGATGTTTTATGCAATCCCTTTTGTGTATTAAGACTTTTTAAGCGTTATTTGGAGTGATATATGAAAAAACTTGTTTCAATTTTTCTTTCTGCCGTGATAATTTGCGGATTGTTATTAATTTCCGCTTGTGACAGAACTGAAGATGTCAGGAAATCTGACGGTAAAATCAGCGTTGTAACAACGATTTTTCCTTACTATGATTTTGTAAGACAGCTTGCAGGCGATAAAGTTGATATTCGCCTGTTGCTTTCGCCCGGAAGCGATCCGCACAGTTATGAACCCAAACCGTCAGATATTACAGCAATTGAAAATTGCGATATTTTTATCTGCAACGGCGGTGAAAGCGACGAATGGGTTGACGGAGTTCTTTCGTCAATTGAAAACAAAGATGTAAAAGTGATGAGGATGATGGAGTATGTTCCTCTCAGACATGAACAATCTATGGATCATGACCATGAACACGACAGTCATGAAGATATGGACGATGATGACGAAGGCCACGATCACGAAGAAGGGGGGGAGTATGACGAGCATGTCTGGACTTCAATCAGAAATGCGGAGCGTATGTCTGCCTCAATCGCAGATGAGTTGATGTCAGTTGACAGTAAAAATTCTAAATATTACAATGACAGAAAAGTAAATTACATTTCACAGCTTGACAGCCTTGATAAGAAATTTACCGAAGTTGCAAATAACAAAAAGCGTGATACGCTTGTTTTCGGCGACAGATTTCCGTTTCTGTATTTTGTAAGCGACTACAACCTTGGATATGAATGTGCATTCCCGGGTTGCAGTCATGAAACCGAGCCGAGTACAGCCGTTGTTTCTCATCTGATTGATTTTACAAGAGAACACAATATACCCGTTGTATTCTATCTTGAGCTTTCAAGCGGCAAAATTGCTCGGATTATCTCTGAAGATTCTTCTGCAAAGACGATGCAGTTTTCTTCATGTCACAATGTCACAAAGGATGATTTTGAAAACGGCGCAACTTATATTTCTGTTATGGAACAAAATCTTGAAGCACTAAAGGAGGCGTTATACTGATGTCGCTTATTAAAATTGAAAATGCCTCGCTCGGTTATGAAGGCAAAACCGTTGTCAATGATATTTCGGTTGATATAAAAGAAAAGGATTATATCTGCATAGTCGGTGAAAACGGTTCGGGCAAAACTACTCTCATGAAAGCACTTCTCGGACTTTTAAAGCCATTGAGCGGTTCGATTACCTATAGTGACGGACTAAAACAGAATGAAATCGGCTACCTTCCGCAGTCAAGCGATATTCAGCGTGACTTTCCTGCGTCGGTGCAAGAGGTGGTGCTTTCGGGCTGTCTTAATAAAAAACACACCTTTTTCTATTCAAAAGAGCAGAAAAAAACTGCCGCCGAGAATATGAAGCTTACGGGTATTTATAATTTACGCAAAAAATGTTTCAGAGAGCTTTCGGGCGGTCAGCGGCAGCGTGTCATGCTCGCCCGTGCATTGTGTGCAACTCACAAACTGATTATTCTTGACGAGCCTGTAACGGGACTTGATCCGATGGCAATGGCTGATATGTACGCTCTCATCAAAAAGTTGAATGAAAGCGGAATCACGATTATTATGGTTTCTCACGATGTGAATTCAGCCGTGAGCAATGCCTCAAAAATTCTGCACCTTGCAAAGAATTGGTATTTCTACGGTACGGCACATCAGTATCTGCATTCGGATGCCGGCAAACGCTTTATTCTCAGCGATTGCCCGTGCGATGAATGTCAGCACAGAGTTCACGGAGGGGCTAAAAATGTTTGATATGATTTTTGAAATGTTTTCATACAATTTTATAGTCAGAGCATTCATTGTTGGCACGCTTGTTTCTTTGTGTGCGGCACTGCTCGGTGTAACGCTCGTTCTCAAACGGTATTCAATGATCGGTGACGGATTATCTCATGTGGGCTTCGGTGCGCTTGCAGTTGCGGCGGCACTAAATCTTGCACCGCTTGAAGTTGCTGTTCCTGTAATCATTATTGCGGCATTTCTGCTGTTAAGACTTTCTGAGAACAGTAAAATCAACGGCGATGCGGCAATCGCAATAATTTCAAGTACGGCACTTGCAATAGGTGTTGTATTTGTCAGTGTATCGGGCGTAAATACCGACCTCAACTCATACCTTTTCGGCAGTATTCTTGCCACTACAACAGCCGACGCAATTATGTGCGGAATCCTTGCACTTGTCGTAATCGTAATATTCATCTTGTTCTACAACAAGATTTTTGCCGTAACCTTTGACGAAACATTTTCAAGGGCAACCGGTCTTAAAACAGGCGTTTATAATACGGTAATCGCACTCCTTACGGCTCTCACAATTGTAATCGGTATGAGAATTATGGGAACTCTGCTAATTTCTGCACTTATAATTTTTCCTGCGCTTTCTTCCATGAGAGTTTGCAAAAAATTCAAGTCGGTAATTCTCTGTTCGGGTGTGCTTTCACTTTGTTGTTTCTTTGTCGGTATGTGCGTGTCATATTCATGCGATACCCCGACAGGTGCAAGCGTTGTAATAGTCAATGCCGCCGTTTTCCTCATATTCCGACTGATCGAATTTATCAATTCCAAAATTAAAAAGAATAATTTAAATTAGCAATAACTTAAAAGTACTTGATTTTTAATGATTTTTAAGTATAATAGTTATTGAGGGAGGTAATATATTTGTATCAGGTCTATTTTTATAAAACACCTAATGGGGATCAGCCTGTTCTTGATTACCTTACTGATTTGTTGAGTAAAAAGGATAAAGACAGTCGTATAAAGGCTAACAAAATAAACGATTACATCCAGATATTATCTGAATATGGAACTCGTGCGGGTGAACCGTATATGAAGCATATTGACGGTGAGATTTGGGAACTTCGACCTCTTAGAGACAGAATATTTTTTGTAGCTTGGGTTGATGATTCTTTTGTCCTTCTTCATCAGTTTATGAAGAAATCACAAAAAACACCTTTACGAGAGATTGAAAAAGCAAAGCGTGAGTTTGCAGATTTGACAGAAAGGGGACTTTCTAATGAGTAATAATGCTATTGGAAAAAGTTGGTCTGATGTAAGAAATCAGCTTTTTACACCGGATGAGATTGCTGAAAGTGACCTACGAGTGGCTTTGATTGGAGAGCTTATTAAAGCCCGTCAGGAAAAGGGAATAAGTCAAAAAAAACTGGAAGAACTTAGCGGTGTGAAACAACCGGTGATTGCAAGAATGGAAAAAGGTGTTACAAGTCCACAACTTGACACTATTTTAAAAGTTCTTGCTCCTCTTGGAAAAACACTTGCAATTGTACCGTTGCAGACTGCTGAGAATAAAAGTTAATTACAAAATATTTTCAACTAACGGAAACTCGCTTTCTTTAATGGAGGCGAGTTCTTTTTTTGCCTGAACGCTTTCGGCAAAGTACATATCACGGTTCTGCTTTTGTGCAAATGCGGTCATTCTCGAAATGCTTAATCCGATATTGTCAACATAGTCGTGAATGAGCATGGTGTCAATCAATTTGGCATTGTCATACCATTCTTTCTCGGTTTCTTCACATATTTTGAGTGCGTCTTCAAATTCAAGTCTGCTCATCAGTCTGTCGGCACATTCAATTTTTGCAATGAATGAATCCGTTTTGCCCGAAATAAATCCTGTTTCAACAGATGCAAAGCATAGTGCCGCCAGAACAAGCGAAAGTGCAATGTAAATTCTTTTCATATTGTTATTCCTTCTTTATAATGTTGTAATTTCCGAGTGCGTCAAGAGTCATCAGAAAAACATTGCTCTGCTTAATATTTTTCTTTTGCAGAATATTTTTAACATAACCCTTTTCTTTTTCACATAAATTAAGCGAATTTTCAAGGATTTTTCCGTTGCTGACAACTACGGTTTCAATTTTATTGTCCTTAATTTTTAACCCAAAATCCTCGGCAGAAGGCTTTCTCTTCTCAGGCTTTTCAAGAACGCTCACCTCACCGTTTGTTTCAACAATGCAGTATTGAACATCTTCAATTGAAAAAATCCCCTGTTGTCTTAATCTGACGCTCAAATCTTCTGTAGTAAGCCGCAGCTTTTTCATAGCCGATTGCAGAATCCTTCCGTCTTTAATTACTATAACGGGTTTTCCGCACACAAGACTTCTGAAACCGCTCCACTTCATCATAATAATGCTTGCGGTAATTTCAAGTGCAACGAGAATTGCAACGGGAATAACTCCGCTCAACAGCGGTTGAGATGTGTTCTGCATAGGAATTGATGCGATATCCGACACTATCATTGTGATTACAAGCTCGCTCGGCTGCATATCGCTCATCTGTCGCTTTCCCATTAACCTGACTGCCAGAATGACAAAGGCATAGAGCAAAATTGTTCTGATTATTGAAATTAACATAACATCACCGTTACTAATATTTGCATAATTTGAGCCGATATACCGCAAAATAAAAAGCAGATATATTAAGACGGTGATTAAATGTATAATTCATTAAAAGAAAATATTTCAACTCTGAAGAAAATGTTCAAAAATTCGGCAGACTTTACGGTTCGTGAAATGAATCTAAAGGGACAATGCAGTATAAAATCCGCAATAATCACAATTGAGGGAATGTGCGGAAAGGACACGCTTGCATTGTCGGTAATCAATCCTCTGCTCGATTATTATTTTGACTGCCAATCTCCCGATAAGGTTTTTGACCTTATCAAAAACACCGTGCTGACATCAAGTGAAATTGTCGAGTTCACGACAATTGACGAGGCAATCAGCTTTTCAACATCAGGTTTTGCCCTGCTTGTTGTTGACGGTTGCAGTCGTATGCTTGCAATCGGAGCACAGGGATTTTCATTCAGAAGTGTTTCGGAACCCGAAAGTGAGGTAGTGCAGAGAGGCTGCAGAGAAGGTTTTACAGAACCGCTGAGAATCAATATGACTTTAATAAGACGAAGAATCAAAAGTCCCGACCTTGTTTTTGAAACCGTGACAAGCGGATACAGTTCAAACACGCAGATGATGATTTGTTATCTTCAAAACAGCGTGTCAAAGAAAATTCTTAAAGCAATCAGAGAACGGCTTGAAAACTGCAACCTTAAAATGATTCTTGCGTCGGGATATTTAAGCAGTTATCTTGAAGACAACAATTCAAAATCACTTTTTTCGGGTGTCGGGATTTCCGAAAGACCGGATACGGTCTGCGGAAAGCTGTCGGAGGGCAGAGTGGCAATTCTGATTGACGGAACACCGTCGGTGATAATCATTCCGCACCTTTTTGCAGAAGAATTTCAAAGCGTTGATGATTATTCAAACCGCCCGTATTATGCGGCATTTATACGGATTTTAAAGTATATTTCGTTCCTTATAGCCGTATTTTTGCCGGGAATATACACGGCTTTTGCACAGTTTCATCCCGAATATTTTCCGACCGGATTGCTCGTGAAAACATCCGATTCTTTGTCGCAAACACCCTTACCCGTAACACTTGAAGTTATTCTCATAACCTTTATCTATGAAGTCATGAGAGAGGCCGGACTGCGTATTCCAAAGCCGCTCGGACACGCTGTCAGCATTGTCGGAGCGCTTGTAATCGGTGAAAGTGCCGTCAGCGCAGGCATAATCAGCTCGTCAACTCTTATGGTTGTTGCAACTGCGGCAATTTGCAGTTATGTCACATTCGCACTCTATCCGCCTATTATGGTGTTGAGATTTTTCTGCGTTATCGCAGGCGGAATGTTCGGCTTGTGGGGAATAGTTCTGCTCACCTGCGGAGTGCTTGTCAATATGTGTTCCAAAACATCAATCGGCGTGCCGTATATGTCATCGCTTGCACCGTTCTCGTGGCGGAGTATGCGTGATGTCTTTGTCAGAGCAGATTGGAAAAGGCTTTCAAAGCACACAATCAAGGTTCAGAAATTCCCCGAAACGGAGGAGATGTAATGCAATCGAATGTAACTTTTCCGTCAAAAAGACTTATGCTTTCGCTGTTTGTATGTTCTGTACTTCCGATATTGTTAATGGGGCGGAGCTTTTTGCAGAGCGACAAAATTTTTTCAAGTCTTGCGTCAATCGGATTCGGAATATTTTTCACGCTGTTGTGCTTTGTTCCTTTTTATTCGATAAAGCACAGAACAAGACTTGATTTCTCAGCCTTTGCAAAAAACACATCGCAAACGGGCTTTTTCTTTGTTTCTTCATATTATTGTATGTATTTCACCGTGATAACCGTTTCTTTTCTGATTAGATTCTGCGATATGTTTGTTTCGGGAGTTAATCCCGATGTCGACACAAAGGTGATTGCCTTTTTGATACTTTGCATTTGTGTTTACGGTGCGTCAAAGGGGATAAATCCGCTTTCAAGAGTCAGCATTTTTGTGCTTGCATTTCTCATAATTGCTTTTGCCGTGATATTTTTCGGAAATATAAAATCTTTTGAATTTGCACCGAACAGCACCTTTGTTACACCCGATTTTTCAAATATTCGGAGCAATGTTGCAGACTGTTTAATCTTTGCGTTTCTGCCTGTTATTTTTGGATTCAATTCCACAAGCACCAAAAATCTGTCAATAAAACAACCTGTAATTACAACTCTTATTATATTCGGCACATTAATGTTGACTTTGTTTTTTACCGATTTTGTTATCGGTGCATATTCTGCACAGCAACCGTTTTCTGTTCAGCTATTGTCAAAAACCGCATATTTTGGTGATATGAAAGGCTTTGACAGCTTTTACCTTGCCGCAGTAACTGCCTGTATTTTCGTTTTTGTAACGGCTGTCCTTATCAGCGTTTCAAACTGCATTGTAAACACATCTTCAAAAAGAACGCTTGTTTTTGTTTCGATAATTGCGCTTATAATGTTTGTTTTGTTTGTTTGTGCAGATAGTTATAATGCTGTAAAAGAATTATTGCTGAACAATATTTTTTTGACTGCACTCAATTTTATTTCCGCACTTCTGATTCCTATAATCTATCTTTTTGTATATCGGAGAAAGCTTTATGAATAAAAAATTATTTTTACTGCCGATTATGGCAATTGTTCTGATTTTAGGCGGTTGTTCAAATTCAAACCGAATTGATACTTCTTCGCTTGTTCAGACGATTACTGCAGAAAACAAATCGGGCAAAGCCGTGTATAATTTCTATCTGCTTGAGAACAGCGAGGATGTGCAAAGTGTTTCGGTTGAGGCTGACAGCCTTGAAAAAGCCGTAATATCGGCAAAGAAAACTTATATCCCTGCGCTGACGCTTTCAAAGCTTGAATTGTATCTTATCGACTCAAATCTCGGAGAAAAAACTCTCAAAACCGATATTGGCTATATTTCAAAAGAAACCGCAATTTCACCTTTGACCTATACTGCCCTTTCGGATACAAAAACTTTGCAACTTTTTTCAAAAGATAAAAACGCACTGAAAAAAGTTAAAGAACACATTGTTCTGTTGAAGAATAATAATAACAACCTTTCCGTGACATCTTTATCCATATTCAATAATTTTAAGGGTAAAAACAACGGCTATTTGAGTATTTGTTATATTAGTTCCGATAAAGAATTAAAAGCAGACATTGTTAAAACAGTAACAGAAAAATGAGAAAATTTTATTAAAAATTGAAAAATAATTCACAAAAAGACTTTATCAAAACTGCGTTATGGTGTATAATAGCAATAAGTATATAGCCTGAGAGCATACATCTGCCCGTTAGGCGGCAGAGCGGTTGCTCTGATTTGTGAAAGGTAATAAATATTTAGGATAGGACGATGATTTATGTCTGTTGAATTTTCTGTTCCGCTGTCGCAAATTGCAGAAGCATTGAACCTCACCGAAGTTTATGTCGCTGAAAATTACAAGGAAACTAACATATCAACTGTTGAAATCAACAGACCGGGACTTGAGCTTACGGGTTATCTTGAATTCTTTGACAACAAGCGAATTCAGGTTCTCGGTAATACAGAGTTCTCATATCTCGGCAGATATGGTCCGGAGGCTCAGAAAATGGTTATTGACTCCATTTTCAGCTTTGGCCCTCCGGCTGTAATAATCTGCCGTGATATTGAACCGTCAAACGCAATTCTCGAAAGTGCAAAGCTGCACAAGGTGTCTATTTTCAGCACCCCGCAGAGTACATCGGATCTTACTGCGTCGCTTGTACAATATCTTAACAAAGAGCTTGCTCCGAGAATTACCCGTCACGGCGTTCTTGTTGAAGTGTACGGCGAAGGCTGTCTGCTTACGGGCGACAGCGGCGTCGGTAAGAGTGAAACCGCAATTGAGCTTATCAAGCGTGGCCACCGCCTTGTTGCCGATGATGCCGTAGAAATCAGAAGAACTGCCCAGACTACACTCTATGGCCAGTCGCCCGAAAATATCCGTCACTTCATTGAGCTTCGAGGTATCGGAATTATCAATGCCAGAAAACTTTTCGGTATGGGCGCTATCAAGCTGCAGGAAAAGATTGATATGGTAATCAACCTTGAACAATGGGACAGCTCAAAGGTTTATGACAGAATGGGACTTGACAACGAATATATGAAGATTCTCGGTGTCGAAGTGCCTACTCTTACAATTCCCGTAAAGCCCGGCCGTAACCTTGCTGTAATCATAGAGGTTGCCGCCATGAATAACAGACAGAAGAAAATGGGCTACAATGCCGCAAGAGAACTTCTCAAAAATCTAGGAATGGCTGTTGAGGATCTTCCACCGTCACCAAAGGTTATTGTTGATACATGGGAATAATTCCGCTTTGTAACGGAATACAGGGAACAGAAATTTCATATTCTAAACTAACAACGGAGGGTAATTGAATGGACACTACCGATATTATATATAACTGTGCTCAAAAGCTTGATTGTGACGCAAGACGATTTGAACCGATGAGCAGACACACTTCATTTAAAATCGGCGGAAAAGCAGATGTTTACATAAAGGTGACAAATCTTTCTCAGCTGATGAAAATTTTAAAGGAATGCGATGTCTGCAAGGAGAAGTATATTCTTCTCGGCAATGGCAGTAATGTTCTGGTTCCGGATGAGGGAATCCACGGCACGGTTCTCCGTCTTGACGGTGATTTCAGGAATATTTCATTAATTGACGATACAACAATCTATTGCGGCGCAGGTGCGGCTTTGGGAAGTCTTTGTAAGTTTGCCCAAAAATGCGGACTTTCGGGACTTGAATTTGCATGGGGAATTCCGGGAACAGTCGGCGGTGCTTTGTTTATGAACGCAGGTGCATACGGCGGTGAAATGAAAGATGTTGTATACAGCGTTTCTCACATCACACAGAACGGTGATATCGGCAGAACAGAGGCGGAGAATCTTGATTTTGGCTACAGAACAAGCGTTTACCGCAAAAACGGTTGCATAATCACAGGTGCGGTATTCAAACTTAAAAAAGATGATCCCGAAGAAATTCAGAACAGAATGAACGATTATATGAATCGCCGTTCAACAAAACAGCCGCTTGAATATCCGAGCGCAGGCAGTGTGTTCAAAAGACCCGAGGGTGCATTTGCAGGTGCGCTCATTGAGCAATGCGGACTCAAGGGCAAAACAGTCGGCGGTGCTCAGGTCAGCGAAAAGCACGCAGGATTTATCATCAACAAATCAAAGGCTACGGCTGACGATGTAAAACAGCTTGTGTCGGAAATTCAGAAAACTGTTGAAAATGAAACAGGCTACAAGCTTGAATGTGAACTTATTTTTCTATAAAGCAAAAAAGGTGTAATTTTATGGAATTTGTAATCATTACGGGAATGTCGGGTGCAGGCAAAACAGGCGCTCTTCATGTGCTTGAAGACATCGGTTATTATTGTGTTGACAATCTTCCGTCAAGTCTGTTGTCAACACTCTACCGACTTTGCCTCAAATCTGGAGATGATTCAATGAAGAGGGTTGCGGTTGTTGTCGATGTAAGAGGTAACGAAAAATTTGAGGAAATGTGTTCCCAGATTGAACACTTCAAAATGCATTACGAAAATGTAAAGGTATTGTTCTTTGACGCAATGACGGACAGGCTCGTTGTTCGTTATAAGGAAACAAGAAGAAGACATCCTCTTTCGGATAAACTCAAGGACGGTTCGGTACTGTCTGCCGTTGAGCTTGAAAGGGAGCTTCTTTTGCCTATTAAAAGAACAGCCGATTATAACATTGACACTACATATATGTCAAACAAACAGCTCCGAGAGCGAATTATGTCAATGTTCATGGAGGACACTTCACAAAGCATTACGCTGACATTTATGTCGTTCGGTTTCAAATACGGAATTCCGCTTGAGGCAGATCTCATTATGGATGTGCGTTGTCTGCCTAATCCTTTTTACATTCCCGAACTCAAACATCTTACAGGACTTGACAAAGATGTGCGTGACTATGTTCTTGAAAGTGAAGAAACAACCGAATTTTTAAAGCGACTTTTGAGTATGCTCGATTTTTCCGTACCGCTCTATCTCAAAGAGGGCAAAAGCGAGCTTGTTGTCGGTATAGGTTGTACGGGCGGCAAGCACAGAAGTGTTACAATCGCAATGCAGCTGAACGACCACTTTCGTGAAAAAGGCTATAGGTGTGTTATTCAGCACAGAGATATTGACAGGTAAGGTGCATAAATGTCATTTTCCTCGGATGTAAAAAAAGAAATTTGTTCGGTTGAACAGTTTGACCGTGAGGCTCTCAAAGCGGAGCTTTACGGAATGCTTTTATTCAGCAGAAATTTTTCTCCGAACAAAATAACCTTCACAACAGAAAGTAATTATGCGGGAAATCGTCTTATATTTCTTTTGCAGAATTTATATATGCCGATAATTGAAAAACAATCGGCTTTGCGAACAAAATCAAGCGACAGCCATCTTTACAAAATAATTGTGGTTGACGGAAACGATTGCAAGCGTATTTTTGAAGATTTCGGTCATACGGACGGTCAGATTACTTTGCGTGTCAACAGGGCAAATCTTTCAAGCGAAGAACTTTCGCAATCGTTTTTGCGCGGAGTTTTTCTTAGCTGCGGTTCGGTATCCGATCCCATGAAAAGCTATCATCTTGAATTCTGTGTTCCGCACAAAAATCTTTCTCAGGATTTGTGCAAGATCCTTTCCGAAATAACCGAATGTACCCTTATTCCAAAAACGGTTGTCCGCAGCGGCAGTTACATTGTCTATTTTAAGGAGAGCGAGCAGATTTGTGACTTGCTTACCTACATAGGCTCACCGATAAGATCAATGGAAATTATGGGTACAAAGGCAATAAAGCAGGTTCGCAACAATGTGAACCGCAGAATTAACGGCGAGGTTGCGAATATCGGAAAAATCGCAACGGCGTCTGCAAAACAGCTCAGTGCAATCGAACATATAAAAAAGACAGTCGGAATCGATTCTTTGCCCGAGGACTTGCGTGAAATCGCATATTTAAGGCTTGAAAATCCCGATATGTCACTTCGTGATTTGGGACAGAATCTTTCAACCCCAATCAGCCGAAGCGGTGCAAATCACCGTATGCAAAGACTGCTTGAATATGCAGGTACAGAGGTAAAAACCAATGGAAAATAAAAATTTAACTTTTGAGCAGGCAAACGAACTGCTTGAAAAAACAGTTTCAAAAATGGAGAGCGGTGAACTTACTCTCGAACAGACAATGGAGGAGTACGCAAAAGCGTGTGAACTCCTTGCTTATTGTATGAAACAGCTTGAACAATGCAAGGGTAAAATTATTGATATAAACGAGAGAATTTCAAAGCTTTCAAAGGGTGATAACAATGACTAAAGATTATGCAAAAAATATTGAAAACTCTTTAAAGAGCTGTCTGCCGAGTACGGATTGCCGTGAAAAAAAGCTGATTGACGCAATGGCTTACAGCCTTGAGGCAGGCGGAAAGCGTGTCCGTCCGTATCTTGTGTTCTCGTTTAATAGCCTTTGCGGCGGAAGTGAAGAGTCTGCAACGGCATTTGCCTGTGCAGTTGAAATGATTCACACATATTCTCTCATTCACGATGATTTGCCGTGTATGGACAACGATGACCTCAGAAGAGGCAAGCCGTCAAACCACAAGGTATTCGGCGAAGATATTGCATTGCTTGCAGGTGACGCCCTTCTGACGCTTGCCTTCGAAACCCTTACAAACGAAAAGACAGTAAAAATCTGCGGAACTTCTGCGTGTTGCAGAGGTGTTTTCGTACTTTCAAAATACGCAGGTGCGACAGGAATGATAGGCGGTCAGGTGATTGACCTTATGAGTGAAAACACAAACGCTCCGATTGAAGTCCTTCGTGAAATGGACTACAAAAAAACAGCCTGTCTTATCAAAGCAGCTTGTGAACTGGGCTGTATAAGCGCAGGTGCAAACGATAAGCAAATTAAAGCCGCCTCTGAATTTGGCGAATGCATCGGCATTGCGTTCCAAATTCAGGACGATATTCTCGATGTAACCTCCTCCGATGAGGAACTCGGCAAGCCCGTTGGCAGTGACGCAGAAAACAGCAAATCAACCTATGTTTCACTTCTCGGAATTGAAAAGTGCCGTGAGCTTGTTGATGAACTTACCGAAAAAGCTGTTAACACACTTCATGGCTTTGACGGTGATACAAAAGAGCTTGAAGAATTTGCTTACAGGCTTGCAAAGAGAAATAAATAATTCTTTGCAAATATTAATTAAACGGATAGGAAATAAATTATGGGTGAGTATGAACTGCTTTCTAAAATTAAATCACCGCATGATGTCAAAAAGCTTAATGACGAACAGCTTGAAAAGCTGTGTACCGAAATAAGGGAAAAGCTCGTTGAAACCGTGTCTGTAAACGGAGGACATCTTTCACCGAACCTCGGTGTTGTTGAACTTACCGTTGCTCTTGAGCGTAGCTTTAATCTGCCGAAAGACAGCATTGTATGGGATGTCGGACATCAGGCATATACCCACAAGCTGTTGACGGGACGCTACGAGCAGTTTGACACAATCCGCAAAAAAGGCGGAATTTCAGGCTTTCCGAAGCGTGCCGAGAGCAAATACGACGATTTTAACACAGGCCACAGCAGTACATCAATATCAGCCGCATACGGAATTGCAAGAGCAAAACACCTTATGGGGGACCAAAGCTACACCGTTGCCGTGATTGGTGACGGTTCATTTACGGGTGGACTTGCTTTTGAGGGAATGAACAACTCAGGCAGATTCAACAAGAACTTTATTGTTGTTCTCAATGATAACAAAATGTCCATTTCACCGAATGTAGGCGCATTGTCACGCTACCTTACAACGGTAAGAATTCAGCCGTGGTATATGCGAGTCAAGAAAATTACGGAAAAAATTCTTTTACACATTCCGCTTATCGGAAAACCTCTGAAAAGATTTCTTCAGGGAGGAAAGTCTAAACTTAAAAATCTTGTGTACAAAAACACTCTTTTTGACTGCTTCGGTTTTACCTATCTCGGACCTATTGACGGACATAACATTGATGAGCTTGAAAATGCGTTTGAGTGTGCAAAAAAAGTGAATTCTCCCGTTCTTGTTCATGTTGTTACCAAAAAAGGCAAAGGCTATCAGCCTGCCGAGGACAATCCGGGCGGATTTCACGGAATAGGCAGGTTCGATATTGATTCGGGCGAACCGCTTTCAAGTCACAAGGGATTTTCGGCTGAGTTCGGAAAGACTATGTGCGAATTAGCCGAGGAAGATAAAAAGATTTGCGCAATTACAGCCGCAATGTCGGGAGGAACGGGACTTACCGAATTTTCAAGGCTTTTTAAGGAAAGATTTTTTGATGTCGGTATTGCTGAAGAACACGCAGTAACTTTTGGATGCGGACTTGCCGCAAAGGGTATGCGACCTGTTTTTGCCGTGTATTCAACATTTCTCCAGAGAGCCTATGATCAGCTTTTGCATGATGCGGCTCTCGGAAAGCTTCACCTCGTAATCGGGGTTGACCGTGCGGGAATTGTTGGTGATGACGGTGAAACTCATCAGGGTGTGTTTGATGTTTCGATACTCAACACCATTCCGAACACGACAATTTTTTCTCCGGCATATTTTGACGGTATGAGAAAATCTCTTTCAACCGCAATTTACATTTGCGACAGCCTCGCTGTTGTGCGTTATCCCCGTGGCGGAGAGCTTTACAAACCCGATGATTTCGGTGAAGAAAATCTTTCATACGATGTTTACGGAAATCCGAATTGTAAAAATCTTCTCATAACCTACGGCAGACTTTTCTCTTATGCCTGCAAAGCCAAGGAAACCCTTGCAAAACAGGGCGTTGAGATTTGCATATTAAAACTTTGCAGAATTAAACCGATTGACGAAAATGCCGTTGATTTTGCGGCAGATTTCGATAATGTATGGTTTTTTGAAGAGGGCATCAAAAATGGCGGTATTGCGAGAAATTTCTCCGATTTACTCTGTTGCACACAGTTCTGCGGAGATTATCATATAAAGGCTATTAATGACAAATTTGTCAAGCAGATGTCTGTTAGTGAGGCTCTTCATGAGCTTAAACTCGATGATGACGGAATGGTAAATATCATTACCAAAAATTTAAAGGAAAAGAATTAGGATGAAAAAAAGACTTGATATTCTTGTATATGAAAAGGGCTTTACCGACAGCCGTGAAAAGGCTAAGGCGATTATAATGTCGGGACAGGTTTATGTTGACAATCAGAAAGCCGACAAGTGCGGAACTTCTTATGATGAAAATGTAAAAATTGAAGTAAGGGGCAACACACAGAAATATGTCAGCCGTGGCGGTTTAAAACTTGAAAAGGCCATAGACAATTTTGACTTTGATTTAAAAGATAAGATAACAATGGATATCGGTGCGTCAACGGGCGGCTTTACCGACTGTATGCTCCAAAACGGTGCAAAAAAGGTGTATTCAATTGATGTCGGTTACGGTCAGCTTGCTTGGAAGCTTCGCAACGACCCCCGTGTTGTCAATCTTGAACGCACCAATATGAGAAAGGTTACAAGGGAGCAGGTTCCCGATGAAATTGACTTTTTCTCGGTTGATGTTTCGTTCATTTCATTAAAGCTGATTCTGCCTGTTGCAAGACAGCTTATGAGCGAAAACGCACAGGCTGTCTGCCTAATCAAACCGCAGTTTGAGGCAGGCAGGGAAAAGGTGGGCAAAAAGGGCGTAGTTCGTGATCCTGCCGTCCATGTTGAGGTTGTCAGAAAAATATTTGATTTCTGTCTTGAAAACGGCTTTGATGTGCTTAATCTCGACTATTCGCCAATCAAAGGTCCCGAGGGCAATATAGAATACCTTATCCATCTTCGCAAAAGTGATGATCCTAAGTCATACACAGATATAACACCCGAGCAGCTTGTTGAAAATTCACATGCCGCTCTTGACAAAAAATGAGCAGGTGCTTTTATGAAATTTGCATTAGTGGTCAATCTTTCAAAAGAAAGGGCAATTAAATATGCAAAAAAGATTTCTCTTTTTCTTCTTGATAAAAATGCAGAAATTGCTATGATTGAGGAATGCAGTCAGTATTTTAAGGGAATCCACATTCATTATTCAAAAAATATTACGGAGCTTTTTGAATACTGCGATATGGCAATTACAGTAGGCGGTGACGGAACGATTATCCATGCCGCAAAATATGCCGCAAAAGCCGATAAACAGCTTATCGGTGTTAATGTCGGCAGACTCGGTTTTGCCGCAGATGTTGAACCGCACGAATATGAACAGCTTGAACGACTTATTACGGGTGATTACACAACAGAGGAGAGAATTTTGCTTGATGTTGAGGTCATAAAAGAGGACGGCTCAAAGCACTATCTTGCAGTGAACGATGCCGTTGTCGCAAGAGGTCAGCTTTCAAAAACAATTGATTTGCACCTGACGCTTGACGGTGACGAAATTTCAAAATACAGAGCGGACGGTCTGCTTTTTGCAACTCCGACAGGCTCAACCGCTTATTCATTGTCGGCAGGCGGACCAATCCTCGCACCGAAAATGGAATGTATTCTTATGACTCCCGTTTGTCCCCATTCATTATTTTCCCGTTCCGTACTTTTCAGCGGAGAATCGGAGCTTTCGGTTCATGTGAAAATCCCCGAAGAATGCTGTTGTGTGCTGACAATTGACGGTGAAAAAAATGTTCCTGTTCTTGCAACTGACAGGGTTGTAATCCGCAAATCCGATTTAAAGCTTAAACTTGCGTTACTCCACAACCGCAATTTTTATAAACTGCTTAATGAAAAACTGAAAGAGAGGGATTTTTGATGAAAACAGGGCGACACGCACGAATTCTTGATATTATAGCCGAACATCCCATTGAAACACAGGACGAATTGCTTACCCGACTTCGTGAAGAAGGTTTCAAGGCGACGCAGGCTACAATTTCAAGAGATATCAAGGATTTACGCCTTGTTAAAACTCTCGGAAGTGACGGAAAATATCGCTATGTTTCTGCATCTCGCAGTTCAACCGATATCCGTACCAATTTTTCAAATCTTTTCAGCACTTCGGTAAATTCAATAGATGTAGCACAGAATCTTGTTGTAATAAAAACCCTCAGCGGTATGGCACAGGCAGTTTGTGCCGCACTCGATTCTGCCGACTATCCGTCTGTTGTCGGAACAATTGCAGGTGACGATACAATCTTCATTGCCTGCCGAACAGCCGATCTTGCGGTGTCGCTTACCGAAGAACTCAAAAAGCTTATTTGACAGGACTGATTGAAATGCTCAGAACTTTATATATAGAAAACATTGCCGTGATTGAAAAAACTTCAATAGATTTTGAAAACGGTCTTAATGTCCTCACAGGTGAAACAGGTGCAGGTAAAAGTATAATAATTGACGCAATCAATGCAATTATGGGACAGCGGACATCAAAGGAAATTATTCGCACCGAGGCTGATTCAGCCTTTGTAAGTGCCCAATTTGACGATATTAACCAAAGTATTGTTGAAAAGCTTGATGAACTCGGCTTTTCCGATGACGAGGGAACACTCATTTTGCAGAGAACTCTCAACAGAAACGGCAAGAGCAGTTGTAAAATCAACGGAAAGCCTGCAACGGTTTCAATGCTCAAAGAACTTTCAAAGCACCTTATAAACATTCACGGTCAGCACGAAAGCTACGAACTTTTCTCTCCTGAAACTCATATTGATTACATTGACCGTTTCGGCGGTTGCGAAAAGCTTTTGACTGATTATAAAAAATGTTACGATGAATATAAAATTCTCAAAAAGAAATTAAATTCAGCCGATTCGGACGAAAGTGAAAGATTGAAAGAAATTGATTTGCTTTCATATCAGGTGAATGAACTCACAGAATCCAATGTTAAGCAGGGAGAAGAACAGGAGCTTGAGAGTGAAAGAACAGCGCTTATGAGCTTTGAGAAAATCTTTTCTCTGCTCAATGATGCAAAAATGGCTCTTGACGGTGACGAAAACTATGGCGGCGGTCTTGAATCGGTCGATTCTGCATCAACTGCCCTTCAAAAAGCGTCATCATATAATGCTGAATATGAAGAAATTGCAAATACGCTTACAGATGCATATTACAATTTAAAGGATTGTTGCGACAGCATTTCCGACGCCATTGATTCGCTTGAATCCGATCCGCAAAGGCTTGAAGAAGTTGAAGAAAGGCTTGACCTTATCAATCGTCTTACAAGAAAATATAATTGTCCGTCAGACGAGCTTTCGGACCTTGCCGAAAAATATCAGGCAAGACTTGACGAACTTATGAACTATGACCGCAACCGTGACGAGCTTGCGGAAAAATGCAGAGAAAGCGAAGAAAAAATGCTTGCGGCTGCCGAAAAACTCGGTACTCTCCGCAGAAAAACCGCAAAAACCTTTGCAACAAAAGTAAAATCCGAAATGGCATTTTTGAATATGCCGAATGTTGAGCTTGTTCCGTACTTTGAAAAGTGCGAACCAAATTCAAAGGGTATGGATAAAATGGAACTGCTCATCTCCGCAAACCCGGGTGAAACACCTCGCCCTGTTGCAAAAATCGCATCGGGCGGTGAGCTTTCAAGAATGATGCTTGCAATCAAAACAGTTCTCGCAAGCACGGATACGGTTGATACCCTCATTTTTGATGAGGTTGACACAGGTATTTCGGGTTCAGCGGCAGAAAAGGTCGGCTTAAAACTGCGTGAAGTCAGCAAAAGCAGTCAGGTTCTCTGCGTGACACATCAGGCACAAATCGCTGCTCTTGCGGATTATCACTATCTTATCCGCAAACAGGTTGAAAAAGGAAGAACATTTACAAATGTAACCCTCCTTGACCATAACGGCAGAGCAGGCGAACTTGCACGAATAATCGGTGGTGTTGATATAACCGACGCCGCACTTAAACACGCAGAATCAATGCTTGAAAAGTATAATAACTAATATAAATCAACTATATAAACGAAAGGGAGCGGCATTTTGAAGCTGTGGTCGGTTGCAAAACTTGATAAAACTAAGGCGGGGGAGATTCAGTCCCGCTATGAGCTGCCTGCAATTGTTGCAATGCTGCTTCAGATACGGAATATTACAACGAAAGATGAAATTGAAGGCTTTCTTTACAACGATTTTTTCATTGCCGATCCGTTTGAAATAAAAGATATGGATAAGGCTGTTGAACGCATTAACAAGGCGCTTGATTGCGGTGAACCGATTTGTGTTTACGGTGATTATGATGCCGACGGTGTCACCTCAACAGCACTTTTATATTCTTACCTTGAAACAATTGACGCAAACGCAATGTACTATATTCCGTCCCGTGAAACCGAGGGCTACGGAATGAACAAAAACGCTGTTGACAAACTCAATGAGCGTGGAATAAAACTCATAATTACGGTTGATAACGGAATTGTGGCAGCACAGGAGGTTGCATACGCAAGCTCACTCGGAATTGATACCGTGGTCACAGACCACCATATGCCATCAGGTGAGTTGCCAAAGGCTTGTGCCGTAGTTGACTTGCACAGAGAGGACTGTAAAAGCAGATTCAAAAATCTTTCGGGGGTGGGTGTTGCCTTCAAGCTGATTATGGCGCTTGAAGGCGAATACTGCGATACAACCACCTTGCTTGACAACTATTCCGACCTTTTGAGCATAGGCACAATCGGTGATGTTGTTGAGTTGAAGGATGAAAACCGAGTATTTGTCAAACACGGACTTGAAAGCATTACAAATACCGACCGTCCCGGACTGCAGGCGCTTATCAAAAATTCCGGTCTTACGGGAAAAACCGTATCTTCAACAAATGTGTCATTTACAATTGTTCCGAGAATAAATGCAGTAGGACGACTCGGTTTGTCCGAAAAATCGGTGTCGCTTCTTCTTACGGAAGATTATGATGAGGCGGCTGAAATTTCATCGCAGCTCTGCGTTGACAACTCCGAAAGGCAAGAGATTGAGCGTGATATTCTTGAAAAAATTGACGGAATAATCCGCAGAAAACCGTCACTTGTCAATGATAAAATCATAGTAATTGACGGTGAAAACTGGCATCAGGGCGTAATCGGACTTATTGCCGCCAAAGTCAAAGAGGCTTACGGCAAGCCGGCAATCGTCATTTCAAAGCTCGGTGATATTGCAAAGGGCTCGGGCAGAAGTGTTGAGGGATTTCCTCTTTGCGACGCTGTTTTTGCCTGTTCGGATCTTCTCACACACAGAGGCGGTCATCCTATGGCTGTCGGGCTTTCTCTTGATTCTGAGAATATCCCTGCTTTTCGCAGGAAAATAAACGAATTTGCCGACAATTTCGGCAAGATGCCGTATGATAAAATCAACATTGAGTGCAAGCTCAATCCGGCATACATAAACCTTGATTTGATTGATTCTCTGTCGCTTATGCAGCCATACGGTGCCGGCAATCCGACGCCTGTATTCGGTTTGTACAATATGACATTGAAGAACATTACTCCGCTTTCGGCGAACAGTCATTTAAGACTTACTCTGTCCCGCAATAACATACAGATTACTGCGATGAAATTCTTTACATCAACCGAAGAATTTCCGTATAAAATCGGTGAAACACTTGATCTTGCAGTAAATCTTGACCGCAATGAGTTCAACGGAAATGTGTCTGTTTCCGTAATTGTCAAAGATATAAAATCATCGGACTGCGATACCGAAAAGCTCCTTGACAGCCGTACAAACTATGAGGATTTTTGCAGAGGAAAACAGCTTGACCGTTCACAGCTTTCGGATTTAATGCCCGACAGAAACGATTTTGCACTGCTTTACAGATATCTGAAAAGCAACGGCGGTTACGCTTTTGAAACCGCAACTTTGGCTCACATGCTTGACAACAGGCTGTCTTTTGGTAAAATTAAAGTGATACTTGAGGCCATGAGAGAACTCAGGCTTATCGAAATTTCAGAGGGAATGAAATCCTCAAAAATTTCAGTCCTGCCCGTAAACGGCAGGGTTGACCTCGAATCAGCCCCGATTATCAAGAAATTAAGGGAGGTATTCTGATGGGTAAATTTTCAAATGTTGCACACTATCAGGATTTTACGGAACTGAAAAAGATTCTTTCCGCATCTGCTGCCAACACTTACGATATGGATAAAATCGAAAAGGCATATAAATTTGCCGAAAAAGCTCACGGTGACCAGCGCAGAGTATCGGGAATTCCGTACATTCTTCATCCCGTTTCAGTAGCCTGTATTGTTGCAGAGCTCGGTATGGATACCGATTCCGTCTGCGGTGCATTGCTTCATGACACAGTAGAGGACACAGGAGTCACACTTGAAGAGGTTACAAAGCTTTTCGGTGCAGATGTTGCCAAGCTGATTGACGGCGTTACAAAAATTTCAAAAATTCCGTACTCAACCCGTGAACAGCAACAGGCTGAAAATATAAGAAAAATGCTTATCGCAATGGCTGATGATATCCGTGTAATTATCATCAAGCTTGCCGACAGGCTTCATAATATGCGTACAATGAATTGTATGCCGGAACAAAAAAGAAGAGATAAATCACTTGAAAATATGCAGGTGTTTGCTCCGATTGCTCATCGGCTCGGTATTAAAACCATAAAAGATGAGCTTGAGGATCGTTCTCTTCAGTACCTCGATCCAATCGGCTATAAGGAAATCGAAGACGATCTTCTTATGACCGAAGAGGGTCGTGACAAGTTTATTGAATCCATTAAGAATCAGATTCTCGCAAAAACCGAGGGTACAATCCCCGGTGTGTATATCAGCGGTCGAGTAAAGAGTATTAACAGTATTTACCGCAAAACATATATGCAGGGCAAAACAATGGATCAGATTTTTGATATTTTTGCCGTGCGTGTAATCGTTGACACAGTATCCGATTGCTACAATGTTCTCGGTGTGGTGCATGATATATTCAAGCCTATTCCTAACCGCTTTAAGGACTATATATCAATGCCTAAGCCGAATATGTACCAGTCGCTCCATACAACCGTACTCGACAAAAACGCAATTCCTTTTGAAATTCAGATAAGAACATGGGAAATGCATTACACCGCCGAATACGGAATTGCCGCCCATTGGAAGTATAAGCTTGGAATGGGCGCAGGCGGCAAAAATAATGACAAAATGGAGGAGAACATCAAAAAGGTCAAGGATATGATTCTTGATCAGCTTGAGGCAGAAGATGTTACCGACATCGCAAAGAATATCAGAAACGATTTTACGGAAAACGATGTTTATGTTTTCAGCCCGAGAGGCGATGTGTTCAATCTTCCGCAGGGTTCAACTCCGATTGATATGGCTTATCTTATTCATACACAGGTAGGTCACAGAATGGTCGGTGCTAAAATTAACGGAAAGATCGTTCCGATTGACTATAAGCTTAAAACAGGCGATATCTGTGAAATCATCACCCAAAAAGAGGAACACCCAAACAGGGGATGGGTTGATATCTGTAAAACCGCATCGGCAAAATCAAAAATCCGCTCATGGTATAAGCATGAAAAGCGTGATGAAAATATTGCCGAAGGCAGACAGATGATTGACAAGGAGTTCAAGCGCCACGGAATCAATCTTTCCGAAGAAGAATATCCCGAGTTTCTCCAGAAACTGATGATTAAAAAGCAGTATAATTCCATGGATGATTTCTATGCCGCAGTAGGCTACGGCGGTATTCAGCTTTGGAAGATAATGCCAAGGCTCAAAGAAGAATATCAGAAAGCATATGCGTCAGATATTGAAGAAATTGATGTTCCGCAAGCACCCGTAAAGCGACCGAAGGCATCCGCAGGCGTTGTAATTGAGGGTGCAGACGATGTTCTTGTAAAATTCTCAAAGTGCTGTAATCCTCTGCCGGGTGACGATATTATCGGCTATATTACAAGGGGCTACGGCGTCTCAATTCATAAAAGGCACTGCACGAATGTGCCGAAAGATATCAGTAAAAGTGAAGAACCAGAAAGATGGGTAAGCTGTTACTGGGAGGACGAGGTAGGAGAGGCGTTCAGAAGTACGCTCCAGATTACCGCAACCGACAGAACAGGACTTCTTGCAGATGTTACAATCAAGCTTTCGGATATGCACATTTTTATACATTCGCTTAATTCAAGAGAGGCTGGCAACGGCACTGCCGTAGTTACCGCAACAATTGATGTAATGGGCAGAAATCACCTCCGTGGTGTAATTTCAAAGCTTTCCGACATCAACGGAACAATCGAAGTAAAAAGACTGTAATTGAGGTTATAATTTATGAAAGCAATTTTACAAAGAGTTACCGAGGCCAAGGTTGAAGTTGATTCAAAAACCGTGGGCGAAATCGGTACGGGTTTTCTTATTCTTCTCGGAGTTGAAAACGGTGACACCGAAAAAGAGGCGGACGCACTTGCCGCAAAAATTGCAGGTCTGAGAATTTTTACGGATGAAAATGATAAAATGAATCTTGCTCTTGCCGATGTAAACGGTTCGGTGCTTGTAATTTCAAACTTTACCCTCTGCGCCGACTGCTCACACGGCAGACGCCCTAACTTTATGGCTGCCGCAAGACCTGACACAGCCGATCCGCTCTACGAATATTTCTGCAAAAAAATGCACGATAACGGAATTGAGCGTGTTGAAAAGGGAATTTTCGGTGCCGATATGAAGGTTTCGCTTGTTAATGACGGTCCCGTTACTATTGAAATCAACACAAAGGATTTGAAAATATGATAGATGTAAAAATTTTTAATGTTACGGTTCTTATGACAAACTGTTGTTTGCTTACAGACAGAAAAACAGGCAAAATGGCTGTAACCGATCCGGGCGCACCGAATGAAGAACTTAATTCTGAAATTGAGAAAAACGGCGGAAAGCTTGAATATGTAATTCTTACACACGGTCACTACGATCACATAAGCTATGCAAAACAGCTTGCGGAAAAGTTTGACGCAAAAATTGTTACGGGTGAGAAGAATAACGAATTTCTCAGCAATCCTGCACTCAATCTTACCGAAAAGCACAGACTTTCACTCAAACCGTTTTCAGCCGATATTCTGCTTAAAGATGGTGACAATTTCATGCTCGGCAATACTGAAATCAAATATATCACCACGCCGGGACATACAAGCGGTTGCGGTTCATATATTTTTGATGACACGATTATTTCGGGAGATACTCTTTTCTGCGAATCATACGGCAGAACAGACCTTCCCACAGGTGATGATGCCGAAATGGCAAAGTCAATCAGAAAGCTTAAAAATCTTGAGGGTGATTACCGTGTAATTCCGGGACACGGACCGACAACAACCCTTGACCACGAGAGAAAATACAATCCGCTGATGAGGATTCTTTAATATGAATTTATATGTAAAAAATCACAATTTCCATTTTGAACTTGAAAATCTTACAAGGCTTTTCTTTCCAAATGAAAAAATAACGGTAATAAGAGATTTTTCTGAACCACAGCCTCCGTATATCTATACGGAGGTTTCGGATAAAATCACAATTTCGGTGAATATCGGCTCTTTTAATAAGTCCGAAACAGCTGTGAAAAAGCTTGCGGATGATGACAACGAGCTTGTTTCGGCACAGCTTTTGTACAAACTCCTTTGTGATTTTACGGGACTTACACAGCCGTGGGGAATACTTACGGGAGTTCGCCCCGTAAAGCTTTTAAGACGACTTGCCGAAGAATCAAATGAAGAACAGGCTGTAAAAAAGTTTGAGAAAGACTTTTTTGTCAGCAACGAAAAAATAGCATTGTCAAGGGAAACCGAGCATAACGAACGAAAAATTCTTGAACTTTCAAAACCCGAATCGTTCAGTCTTTATGTCGGAATCCCTTTTTGTCCGTCAAGGTGCAGTTATTGCTCATTTGTAATGGCGTCAATCGAAAGGGCTGAAAAGCTGATTGAACCGTACACAAAGCTATTGTGCGAAGAAATTAAACGGACAGCCGAAATTGCAAACAAGCTTGGTTTAAGGCTTGAAACCGTATATTTCGGCGGCGGTACTCCAACTACTCTGAGTGCCGAACAGCTTGATACGGTACTTAGAACAGTAAACAAAAGCTTTGATATGTCAACCTGCCGTGAATTTACTGTCGAGGCAGGTCGCCCCGATACAATTGACATTGCAAAACTTTTTGCTTTAAAAGAAAATAAAGTTGATCGAATCAGCATAAATCCGCAGACTGTAAACGATGAGGTGCTGAAAACTATCGGAAGAAAGCATACTGCTCAGCAGTTTTTTGACGCTTTTGAACTTGCAAGAAAATGCGGCTTTGATAATATCAACACAGACCTCATTGCGGGCTTGCCGACAGATACCCCCGAAAGCTTTAAAAATTCACTTGATTCAATCGTCAGGCTGAATGCGGAATGTATCACGGTTCACACGCTGTGCATGAAAAGAGCGTCACGGCTTACAACCGAGGGAGTAACGCTTGATTTGCAACAGGCGAGAGATGCAAGAGAAATGCTTGCTTACACTCAGAATATTCTCGGACAAAACGAGTACATTCCGTACTATATGTATCGCCAGAGCAGAATGGTCGGTAATCTTGAAAATGTCGGCTGGTCAAAAAAAGGCTTTGAAAGCCTGTACAATGTTTATGTTATGGACGAAACCCACACAATCCTTGCCTGCGGTTCGGGCGGTGTTACAAAACTGAAACGCAACAATCCAGATTATCTTGAAAGAATATTCAATTTTAAATATCCGTACGAATACATTGACCGTTTTGATGAACTTATTCAAAGAAAGTCCGGGATAATGCAGTTTTATGGTCAATAACACAGTTGATTAATGCTGTCAACGGTGTTATAATACGACATATGTGATTGCATACGGAAGTGAAATTGTCATATATTGAACAAAACAGAATTTTTGTTCATAATTTGTTTTTCTGATGAGATAATTTTAAGAAAGGTCGGATTAATATGGGAAAATTTGATGAAATTTTTGACGATGTAGTGGTCAATGCAAAAGCCTGTGCATCTGCTGTTTCGCAGAAAGCGTCAACAGTTTATGATGTTTCAAAGCACAAGATTACTGCCGCTGAAATCAGAGGCGATATCAACAAAAAGCTTCGTGAACTCGGTGCTCTTACATACAAATCTGAGGTTCACGGAACAGACAATTCACAGCAGATTAAGCTTATCGTTTCGGAAATTTCCGATTTGAAAGATAATCTTGATGTTGTAAATGAACATATTGCCGTGGCAAAAGATCAGAGAAGATGTCCCGGATGCAATGCTGTTATTCCTAAAAATTCTGTATTCTGCAACATCTGCGGTATCAAGATTGACGATACTGATGAGGATTTTGAACTTTGATTTTTTATTAATGGGTGATTATTTTTGTCTAAATTAAAAACTAAAAAATACAATGCCGTTGCAAACGCTGAGAAGGACGCTTCTCAAACCTTTGTCAAAGGTGCGGCAATTCTTACTTTAAGTATGGTAATTGTCAAGGTTTTCGGACTTCTTGACAAGGTTATTCTTACAGGTATTTTCTCCGGTGTTTCTTTTGAACAGGCTGTTGCAGGCGGAACGGAAACCGTCAATTTTGCATCTTTCGGTCTGGGCCTTTACAGTAATGCCTATGAAATTTTTGTCGTAATTTTCACGGTTGCAACGGGCGGTCTGCCGATAGCAATTTCAAGACTTGTATCTGAAAGTACGGCACAAAAACGATTTAACGATGTAAAACAAATTCATAGGGTTTCAATTCCTTTCTTCGTTATTGTCGGCATTCTTTCATTTGCAATTCTTGTCGGTGCAAGCTTTATCTATGTTCAGATTATTGAGTCACCGTATTCATTGCTCGGTATGCTCTGCCTTTCTCCGACGGTATTATTCGGTTGCCTCGTTTCAATTTACAGAGGATACTACGAAGGTCAGCGCAATATGTTCCCGACTGCCGTTTCGGAAATTATCGAGGCAACAATCAAGCTCTTTATCGGTGCATTCCTCGCTTACATCATTGCGCACCTCGGTATGAATTCTTATGCTGAGTCAGGCACGGTTTTCGGACTTTACATTGCAAATCAAACCGAGGCTTATCAGACAATCGTTTCATTCTCGGTTGCCGGTGCAATTATGGGTATCACCCTCGGAAGCGCCGCATCATTTGTGTTCTATATTCTCAAATTTAAAATTCAGGGTGACGGAATTCCGGAAGAATACTACCGTAATTCCGTAGAGGCTCGTTCAAAAAGAGAAACTTTTAACAAGATTCTCAAAACAGCCATTCCTGTTGCAATGGGTTCACTCATTATGAGCGTAGGTTCGCTTATTGACCAGGTGATTGTTCAGCGTGTACTCCTCAATATGATTGAAACTAATCCGCAGGCTCTGCAGGCACAGTACAGTAAGTATTTTACAGCCGATATGTTCTATGCCGACACAAAGACAATCCACACCAGCCTTTGGGGTTGCTACTCAGCCGCTCTCACTTTTCTTCAGCTTGTAACAGCCGTAACACAGGTGTTCGGTTCAAGTGCTATGCCGAACGTAACAAGTGCGTGGACAAAGGGCAACAAGGACGAACTCAAAAAGTCAATCGAAACTGTTATCCGCCTTACAATGCTTTTTACATTCCCGATGGCTCTCGGTATGATGGCACTTTCGTTCCCGATTATGGGACTTGTGTATAACGATCCGCTTATTACAGATGTCGGCGGAAGAATTCTCCTCATCATGGGCGTAACAACAATATTCGGTGCGGCGTCAACTCCTGTATGCAGTATGCTCCAGGGCATTGGCAGAGTTGACCTCCCGATGAAGCTATACACAGTTTGTATGGCTGTCAAGATCGGCATTACATGGATGTTTGTAAGCGTTCCGGAAATCAATGTTCAGGGTGCAACTGTCGGTTCAATGATTACCTATGCAATTATGACAATCGTAGGTATGTATCTGCTTATCAAGTATTCAAAAATCAAGCCTGATTTATTCGGTACAACAGTAAAACCGCTTATCGGTGCGATTGCAAGTGCCGCTTCGGCATTCGGCGCATATCACCTTATGGAAAGCATTATCGGCTCTGCAAGAATGTCAATCGCAGTTTCGCTTGCAGTTGCAATCTTTGTTGCGGTTATCGTTTATATTGCTGTATTGTTGATATTGCGTGCTTTTACGGCAACAGAACTGAAATTTTTGCCGAAAGGTGAGAAAATTGCAAAAACACTTGAAAAATTAGGATTAATTAGGTAAAATATATATCTGTTGCGGTTGTTTCCGCTTCTCAGATAAAATTTGCATTGTCTAATAAGATTATCGGAGATGTCACGAATGAACTTTACAGAAAAAGAAAATTATAATTTTAATGACCTTGTTGAGATAGTAAAAATCCTTCGTGCACCCGACGGTTGTCCGTGGGACAGAGAACAGACTCACAAGTCAATCCGCTCAAATTTTATTGAGGAAACCTATGAGGCTGTTGAGGCAATTGATACCGACGACCTCGATTTGCTTAAAGAAGAACTCGGTGATGTTCTTCTGCAGGTTGCTCTGCATGCGGAAATCGAAAGTGAACAGGGAACATTTGATATAAATGATGTTTGTGACGGAATCTGCAAAAAGCTCATTATCCGTCATCCCCATGTTTTCGGTGATGTCGACGCTGACACTACCGAAAAGGTTCTCAAAAACTGGGATGCCATTAAGATGAAAACAAAATCCCAGAAAACTCAGACACAGGCAATTCTCAGCGTGTCAAAGGCACTTCCGTCGCTCATGCGCAGTACAAAAATCCAGCAGAAGGCCGCTAAGGTCGGCTTTGACTGGGAAAATGTAAACGGTGCGCTTGATAAGCTTTTTGAAGAATGTGAAGAGCTTAAAGCCGCAGTTGAAAACAATGATGTTGAAAATCAGCGTGAAGAACTCGGTGATGTGCTTTTCTCAGCAGTTAATGTTGCAAGATTTTTGAACATTGACAGCGAACACGCACTCTACGATGCCTGTGACAAATTCACCGACCGTTTTTCATCTGTTGAAAAGCTTGCAAACGAGCGTGGAATAGATATGAAAACGGCACCGTTATCTGTACTCGATTCCCTTTGGGATGAAGTTAAATTATCTAAGAATTATTAATTGGAGGTTTATTATTATGAACAAAACAGAACTTATTGCTGCAGTTGCCGAGCAGAGCGGACTTTCAAAGAAGGATGCAGAAAAGGCAGTTTCTTCAACAATTGACACAATCATCAATACAGTAGCTGAAGGCGAAAAGATTCAGATCGCAGGTTTCGGCACATTTGAACAGCGTCAGAGAAATGCAAGAACAGGTTGTGACCCAAGAACAGGTAAATCAATCGAAATTCCTGCTTCAAAGGTTCCTGCATTCAAGGCAGGCAAGGGCTTTAAGGATGTAGTAAACAAGTAATCTTGTTTTATATTTCGGGTAATGGTACGCTGTATCATTACCCTTTTTTGTTAAAAATTTTTTATTAAAAATCGGAAGGGTTTATAATATGCGACTTGATAAATATTTAAAAGTATCCCGACTCATCAAACGCAGAACAGTTGCAAATGAGGCGTGTGACGCAGGCAAAATCACAGTTAATGACAAGGTTGCCCGTGCGTCCTATGATGTAAAAGTCGGTGATGTAATCGAAATCACACTCGGTTCAAAAAGTGTAAAGGTTAAGGTTACAGAGGTAAAAGAAGTTGTTCGCAAGGAAGATGCGGCAACAATGTATGAGGCGGCAGTCTGATTTTTTACCAAAATTAAAACACAAAATATTACTTTGGATGAAATTAGGTGAGTAGATTATGAATAAGACAATTAATTTAATATTGGCAATATTATCTGTAATTACTTACATTGGGATTATTGTAATGAAGTTTTACACACAGATAAATATACCCAATGGCTCTTTCGTAATAATGACTTTATTGTTCATTATTTCGGTATGCCAATTTTTAAATTCGTTAAAATAATCTACACACGAGGAGAATATGTGTATACCACGACATTCATCAGGTTTACTAGTAGGAATAATTATCAACTTAATAAATATAAATAAATCGTAAGTTGAGGTATTAAACTATGAAATATTGTTGTGTTAAACAATGTGATATAACTGATTGTGGTGCTTGGTTTTACGGCAAAGGGTGTAAAAGGCAATCAGGAGGCGTTCTTCTCTGAATTCCCTCTTCTTGCTATTGCTCATGTTATTGTTGATGGCAATCTGATGCACTATGTTGTTATACATAAAATCTCAAAAAAAGAAGAATAATTTTATTTTTTTCTCCGTATAAATTACTGACAAATAATTTATACGGAGGTTTTTTTATGCAGGAAATGCCAAAGGCTAAGAATCATACGGTTATGCTTGATAACAGGGGGAAGCTTGTTATGACAGGCACGGAGGATGTGTCGGGCTTCAACGAGGAAACGGTGTCGGTAAAAACCTCCTGCGGGTGCCTTGTAATCAAAGGGGAAAATCTGCACATTGATAAGTTAAACCTTGAAACGGGAGATGTTTCAATTGACGGAAAAATTAACGCAATGCAATACCTCGGCAACGGTGCGTCAAAATCCAAACTTTCAAAACTCTTTAAGTAGGTGTAATCTTGGAGCTGACTTTTGCACAGCAGTCAACCGCATTTCTCTGTTCACTTGTATTCGGAGCGGCGGCAGGATTGCTGTATGATATATTTAAAATAATCAGAATGACGCTTTGCAAAGGAAAAGCGTCGGTTTTTGTTACAGACTTTCTTTATGTTTTTATTGTATCACTTAATCTGTTCATTTTTTCCGTTGCATATATGCTGGGATTTTTCAGAGTGTTTGTAACGGTCGGTTCATTTCTCGGTTTTGTTATTTGTCGATTAACCCTCGGCAGACTTTTATCGCTTGTATATTGTCCGATGATTCGTTTTACGGAGAGTGTCTGTGTGAAAATTTCGCAAAAAATTAAAAAAAATCTGAAAAAGCTATTGAAAAACAGCAACAACATATTGTATAATGAGGGTAAGAATAAAGGTATATTTAGAAACGATAATAATAATTCAGCAGAGAAAGCAGATAGTTTTGAAGATGAAAAAAAGCACAAAGAAAGTAAAAGAAAGCACTGCGGCTTCTCGGCAGACAGAAGACGGCGCAATAAAGGAGATAACTCCGAAAAAGCGTAAAAAAGGAAGATATATTCTGATTTATCTCGCAATTATCGGTTTTGTTTTTTATGCCGTAATTACAATTATCAATCAGAATGTTCAGATTGCCGAGAAAAAGGCAGAACTTACGGATTTGCAGCAGCAAATCAGCGTGGTTGAGATTCAGTCGCAGTATCTGAAAAAGGTTCAGAATTACAAGGGTGACGATCTTAAAAAATATATTGAAAAAATAGCTAAGGATGAATTAGGCTATGTCGGTGACGGTGAAAGAATTTTCATTAATGTTGCCGGAGAATAAAAGGGTAGAAATAATTTTAAGGGGTAATAAATTTTTATGGCTATTGAAGTCGGAATGATTCTGGAAGGCAAAGTATCAGGTATTACAAAATTCGGCGCATTTGTTGATTTGCCGGATTCAAAAACCGGTATGGTACATATCTCGGAGGTTGCACCTACCTTCATCAATGAAATCAGTGATTATGTAAAAGTAGGACAAGAAGTAAAGGTTAAGGTGCTTGCTCTTAATGACGGAAAAATCAGTCTGTCAATGAAACAGGCTCTCCCGAAGGAACAGCAACAGCAGAGAAAACGCTCTGACAGACCTCAAAGACAGAATCACAGAAGCAGAGAGCCATACAAGCCTGCTCCGCCCGTAACTTCACCGGGTGATTACGAGTGGCAGAGTTCACGCAGAAATGCTCCTTCTTCGTTTGAGGATATGATGTCAAAATTCAAGCAGACAAGCGAGGATAAGATGTCCGATCTTAAGCGTGGCGGAGAAAGCCGTGGCTACAGCCGCAGAGGCAACGGCAACGGCAGAAAATAAAAAATTATATAAGGGAGGCAGATTTTATGAAAATCACCTACACAGCAAGAAAAGTCAACCTCAGAGATAACTTTAAGGAAAGATGCGAGAAAAAGCTTTCAAAGTTTAATCGTATTTTCTCGGAGGATGCTTCTGTCAATGTAGTTGTCACCCTCGAAAAGAACCGTCAGACTGTTGAAATTACAATCCGTGACAACGGTATGATTTATCGTGCCGAAAGCACAATGCCCGAAATGAATGACGCTCTTGACAAGGTTTGCGACATTCTTATGCGTCAGATTCGTAAGAATAAAACGAGGCTTGAAAAGAAAATTAAATCCGCCGGTATTGAAGATTTAATCTCGGAGGCTGCTCAGACTGGTGAACCGGAGGACGATGAATACAGCGTAGTTCGTAAAAAACATGTTCTTGTAAAACCGATTTCGGTTGATGAGGCTATTCTTGAAATGAATATGGTAAACCATAACTTCTTTATGTTTATCAATTCCGAGACAGATGAAATCAATGTTGTTTACAAGCGTGCAGACGGCAACTATGGTGTGCTCGAGCCGACAACCGATTAATTTTTTAAAAGCAGGGGGTATCGGTTATTCCGATACCCTGTTTTTTTGTCTTTCAGTCTTAATAGAATTTGTGTATCAGTAAAACAGGAGATAAATATGAATATGAAATTTTCCGCTCCATGCATTTTCGGTCTTGAAGGTCTTTGTGCAAATGAGCTGAGATATCTCGGCGTTGAAAATGTCAATGCCGAAAACGGCAGAGTTACATTTACAGGCGATTGGTCAACACTTGCACTTGCAAATATAAATTCCCGTTATGCGGAGCGAATACTCATTCTTCTTGCGGAATTTGAGGTTCACACCTTTGACAATTTGTTCGAGGGTGTAAAGGCAATCCCGTGGGAGGATTATATCGGAATTTCCGAGGCTTTTCCCGTAAAGGGAAGATGTCTTGATTCCGACCTTATGAGCGTTCCCGATTGTCAGAAAATCGTTAAAAAGGCAGTCGCAGACCGCCTTTCACAAAAATATATGCTCCCGTGGTTTGATGAAACAGGTGCTCCGCATCAGATTCAGTTTCTCATTCTTCGCAACAAGGTAAGTATTATGCTTGACACTTCGGGCGCAGGGCTTCACAAGCGTGGATATCGTGCCGATTCAAATGAAGCTCCTATAAAAGAAACACTTGCCGCTGCTATGGTTGACCTTTCAAGAGTAAGGGCAAACCACTTTGTAACCGATCCTATGTGCGGCAGCGGCACAATTCTCATCGAGGCGGCTATGAAAGCACTTAACATTGCTCCGGGACTTAACCGTTATTTTGCCTGTGAACATTGGAATTGTGTTCCGAAAGATGTTTTTGAAACAGCAAGAGAAAATGCAAGACAGAAAATAAGACATGACGCAACATTTAGGGCAACAGGTTACGATATAGATGATTCAGCCCTTGCAATCGCAAAGAAAAACGCAGAAATTGCAGGAGTTGCCGACAGAATAACATTTGCAAACCGTGATATTAAAGATTTTGAACTTGAGGACGGTTTTCAGACAATCATCACAAATCCGCCATACGGTGAACGATTACTTGATGTAAAATCAGCTGAAAAGCTGTATGCAATTATGGGTGAACATTTTAAAAGAATGAAGGGTAAAAGCTACACCGTTATAAGCCCCGATGACGATTTTGAAAAAATCTTCGGCAGAAAGGCTGACAAACGCCGCAAACTTTATAACGGAACGCTTAAATGCGAACTTTATATGTATTTTAAATAATTTTCATTACATTTTAACGGCATAAAAAACAGTTGATTTTCTTTCATATTTATAGTATGATAGAAAGCGATGACAAAATTTAAGGAGGTATCACAGTTGGACGAGAATAAAGAAATTTTCACTTCTGAAAATGAGGCAGAGAATACCAACACAGATACAACAGCAGAAACAACAGAAAATACAACATTCGTTGCAGATGAGCCCACAGAAAGCGAAGAAATGTCTTTTGCTGAAACAGAACCTGCAAACGAAAACGGCATGATTGTTCCGCAGCCAAAGAAAAAGAGTATTATTCAGCTTCCTATCATTATAGGTATCGTAATTGTTGCGGTTGCAGCAGCTACTCTTTTCGTAATCAAAGGATTTTTTGATACAAGCATTGTAGGAACATGGATTGAATCTGTTGATGTAACAGGCAATTCAGCATCATCCGACGAGGCGTCAAAGGTTGATGTTTACTACACATTTAACGGTGACAATACTCTCAATTACAGAATCGGTTCAATGGTTTGGAACGGTACATACACGGTTTCAACAGATGATTCGGGTAAACAGACACTTGCCATGACGCTTAACGGCAATGAAACAAGCTGTAACTACGCTGTTTCGGGTAATATGTTCTCCGGCAGAACTCTTGAGCTTTCAACTTCAACTGCTGCCAACAAGGTGAAACTCAAGTCAGGTTCAGAGGTTAAGCCTGAATTGAAGGTTGATAAGGACTTCAAGGCTGACAAGAAAATCACAGGTTCATGGACTTATGATAACGGTTACGCTAAGATGACATACAAGTTCAATGATGACGGTACTGTTGAAATCAACCAGTCAGACGCACTCAATGTTGACGGTACTTACTTAATCAAGAACGGCACAATCATCATCAAGTACTATTACACAGATGAAGTTGAAATGGATGTTGCTTATTCCGTAGAGAGCAACGGACTCAAGCTCAATGACATTCTCTATACAAAGGATGACGGTTCTGCAAAGGCTACTACAACAGCAGTAACCGAGGCGGCTACGGAAACAGCTACAACTTCAGCAAAGTAAATCTTTTGAACTTTTAATGCAGGGCAACGGCAGATTATCTGCTGTTGCCTTTTTAAAAATACAATAATATGAGGAGGATTAATATGACGCCGCAGGAAGAATTTATTGAAATCTACAACAAATATATCACAAGACAGGGTGCTGACGAGCTTCTGGAATGGCTCAAAAGAACTGATTTTTTTACCGCCCCTGCAAGTTCAAAATATCATTGTGCCTGTGAAAACGGTCTTGTAATGCACTCCGTCAGCGTGTTCAATACAATGATGGAAAAGCACTATGATGAAGAAACCGACAATATTGAAAGTTTTGCAATCTGCGGACTTCTTCACGATTTGTGCAAGGCTCAGTTCTATAAGGTTTCAAGCAGAAATGTTAAGAATGAAAAAACAGGTCAGTGGGAAAAAGTTCCGTATTATGCAATTGAAGATCAGTTTCCCTACGGTCACGGTGAAAAGTCTGTTTTTCTCATTGAACGCAAAATGCACCTTAAAATTGATGAGGCTATGGCAATTCGTTGGCATATGGGTGAATTCGGTGACAAAAACAGCAACACAATCAGTCAGGCATATGACAAGTATCCGCTTGCCGTAAAGCTTCACCTTGCAGACCTTGAATCAACCTTCCTCCGTGAAAAAGGAACTTCACAGGTTAATAACAGGTAATATTTTAAACACAGGTGCAGATACTTATTTTACCGATAAATTTATGATATGGGGAAACCAAAATGGATTTTATAACAGCACAGAATCGTGCCCAAGAGCTTACAAAACAGCTTGAATACCACAACAACCTTTACTACAATCAGGATGAGCCGGAAATTTCCGATTATGATTACGATATGCTCATGCGTGAACTTGAGAATATCGAAAAGGAATTTCCGTCACTCAAATCTCCTATGTCACCGACAAACCGTGTCGGCGGTAATGCAGGAGAAAAGTTTTCTCCCGTTACTCATGAGGTTGTAATGGAAAGCCTTCACGATAGTTTTTCACACGAAGAGCTTCGTGAATTTGACGCAAGAGTGCGAGAAACCGTGCCGAATGTACGCTATGTTGTTGAACCTAAATTTGACGGTCTTTCCGTATCGTGCGAATATGAAAACGGTGTTTTTGTAAGAGGTTCAACCCGTGGCGACGGCTCTGTAGGTGAAGATGTAACCGAAAATCTTATGACAATTAAAAGTCTGCCAAAGCGTATTCCGAATGCACCCGAATATCTCGAGGTTCGTGGTGAGGTGTATATGTCGTTCAATTCGTTTGACGCACTAACTCGCAGACAGGAAGAAAACGAGGAAAAAACCTTTAAAAATCCACGAAATGCCGCCGCAGGCTCACTTCGTCAGAAAAATGCAAAAATAACCGCTCAGAGAAGTCTTGATATATTCGTGTTCAATATCCAGCAAATCAGAGGAATGACGATTGAAAGCCATATTCAGGGGCTTGACTATCTTACGGAACTCGGCTTTCCGACTGCATTTTACAGCGTTTACGATAATGTTGACGAGGTGATTGAGGAAATTGAGCGCATAGGAAATATGCGTGGAGAGCTTGATTATGCAATTGACGGCGCTGTTGTCAAGGTTGACAGCTTTGCAAGCCGCCGACTTCTCGGCAGTACCGCAAAATATCCTAAATGGGCGGAGGCATATAAGTATCCACCCGAGGAGAAGCCTACTAAACTCCTCAATATCGAAATCAATGTCGGCAGAACAGGTGTGCTTACTCCTGTAGGCAACTTTGAACCTGTACTTCTTGCAGGAACAACAGTAAGCCGTGCCACACTTCACAACAAGGATTTTATTGACGAAAAAGGCATTTGCGTAGGAGATACGGTTATAATCAGAAAAGCAGGCGAGATTATTCCCGAAGTTCTGTCAGTTAAGGAACACGCTGAAAATGCCGTGCCGTTTGAATTTCCGTCAGTATGCCCGTCCTGCGGTAACCCTGTTACACACGATGAGGGAGAGGCGGCAATCCGTTGTACAAACACAGACTGTCCCGCTCAGCTGACAAGACATCTTATTCACTTTGTAAGCCGTGACGCAATGGATATTGACGGACTCGGTCCTGCAATTCTTGAACAGCTTTCAGATGAAGGACTTATAAAATCTCCTGCCGACCTCTACAGACTTAAAGCTGAAGATATTTCAAGCCTTGAACGCAAGGCTGAAAAATCTGCTCAGAATCTTATTTCTTCAATAGAAAAATCAAAAGAAAACGAACTTTTCAGGCTTGTTTTTGCTCTCGGAATCCGTAACATAGGTCTTAAAGCCGCAAAGATAATCTGCGAAAATTTTGCAACAATTGACGATATTATGAGCGCAAAGGCTGAGGACTTTGAAAAAATAGACGGTTTCGGTGCTGTTATGGCAGAAAGCCTTGAAAATTATTTTTCACTTGACGGTACAAAGGAGCTTATTGCAGACCTTAAATCACTCGGTCTGAAAATGAAACCCTCTCAGCCGAAAAACACGGGTGGTCTTTTTGAAGGCAAAACCTTTGTCCTCACAGGCACACTTCCGACAATGACAAGAAGTGAAGCCTCAAAACTCATTGAACAGAACGGCGGAAAAACAAGCTCATCAGTTTCAAAAAAGACTTCCTATGTCTTGGCAGGCGAAGATGCCGGCAGTAAACTAACCAAAGCCCAAACCTTAGGTGTTACAATAATTTCCGAAGAAGAATTAAAAGAAATGCTGTCAATGGAATAGTTACAATAAATACTTGACACTGTTTATGTTGTTATATAATTATAACGAAAGGGGTACTTAAAATGAAAAAATATTTGATTTTAGCTGTTGTAACTTTACTTGCTGTTGCATTATCTGCTTGCAGCGGAAATGTAAAAAGTAACGATGCTTCTGCTGAAAATACAACTACTCAGGTTTCAACCTCGGTTAATGAAACAGCTCAGACATCAAATGCTGAATTGCCGAAAATTTATAATCCGACCAATGTAGAAATCCGTGATAATGAAGATGAAAACAAAGTTATTATTGAGTCATCTCAAATCGAGTATGTGTGTTTGCTTGATGATATTAACGGTATGGTGTTAAATATGAAGCTTACAGCTGACGGAACTGATAAGTTTGCAGACTACACTAAAAATAATATCGGTTCTGCTGTTCGGTTTGTTATTAACGGAAAGACGGTTTCAAACCCGTATATAAATGTTGAAATTACTGACGGCAATATTAATTTTACAGGTGATTACACTAACGAAGAATATGCTGCTATCTTTAGTGAAATAAAAAGCAAATAAAACAATTTTCAATCCTCCGATTTATGTCGGGGGATTTTCATGTTCATTTATAATTTACAATACTTACTAATGAATATGTATAGCAAATGCTTGACATTGTATATTTAACGATATATAATAATGATGAAAGGAGTGCTATTTATGACACAGATAAACTTTAGAATTGAAGAAGATATTAAAGAAAATGCAGAAAAAGCATTAAAAGATATGGGACTTACGATGTCTTCGGCAATAACAATGTTTCTTGTTAAGGTTGGTCGTGAAAAAAGAATACCGTTTGAAATAACAGCAGATCCTTTTTATTCGGAAAGCAATATTCGCTACCTCGAAAAAATTGCTGCTGATATTAAAAATGGAAAGGCAACATTTTCTGAACACGCACTTATTGACGGTGAAGACTGATGAAAATTCTTTGGGAATCCCGTGCGTGGGAAGATTATGTATATTGGCAATTTCAAGATAAGAAAACACTTAAAAAGATTAATAGAATCATTACCGATATTTGCCGTAGCCCTTTTGAAGGAATAGGAAAGCCTGAACCTCTCAAAGAAAATTTAAGTGGTTTTTGGAGCAGAAGAATTGATGATAACGGTAACAGAGTTGTATATTTTATCAAGGACGATACTGTTTGTATAATCGCCTGCAAAGGACACTACGAGTAACAGCTTATATTTCAAAATAAAATACTTCAAATCCTCCGATTTATGTCGGGGGATTTTTTTTTTGCCCTTTTGACATATGACTGTGCTTGTCTGCATAGTATTTATTGTACAAACTCTTTTGGGAGGAATTTAAAATATGCTTGCTGAACAAAACGAAAAGAGATTTACGGCGGTACTCAACTGCCTTTGCAAGAATATTTCACGCAGACTTTTACCGCTTGCACCTAAATTAGCCGATTCTGTTCAGGAAATCAGACTCCGACTTTCCCGACCGCTTGCACTTGTCTGTCCCGATAATACATACTACCTAACGCAAAACGGAGGACTTAGCAATACAATCCTTGACGGTGCAATGCTTGTTGTGTCAAAAGCCGATATTGTCGATACCTTCAACAACATTTGCAACTACTCCGTGTATAACAGACAAAACGAAATTGTAAACGGCTTTGTCACGATGTACGGCGGTCACAGGGCAGGAATCTGCGGAACAGCGGTTGTAAACAACGGAAAAATTGTGAATATCCGTGACATAACCTCAATCAATGTCCGCATAGCAAGGGAGCATAAGGGTTGTGCGGATTCTCTTTATAATAAGATAATTGCTGTTTCGGGAGGTGTTCTCATATGCGGAGCACCTTGCAGCGGAAAAACAACCGTACTTCGTGACCTTGCAAGACTTCTGTCAACCAAGGGCAAGAAGAATGTTGCCCTGATTGATGAAAGAGGAGAGCTTGCAGGAACGGCATCGGGTAAATTTCAGAATGATATCGGAATGTGCGATGTCTATGATTCATACAACAAGAGCGAGGCAATGCTTCACGCAATCCGCAGTATGGCTCCCGAAATTGTTATCTGCGATGAAATCGGCTCAAAAGAAGATATCTATGCCGTAGAAAAGTCGGTCAACTGCGGAGTTCGGATAATTTCATCAACGCATTGTGCAAATGAATACGAACTGAAACAGAAAGCAAACATGGTTTCTCTCATGAAAACAGGGGCATTTCAAACGCTTGTGTTTCTGTCAAATCGAACCCACGCAGGTGAAATTGTGAAAATATCGCAGGTAGGTGACAACTTTGCCGTTTAAACTCATAGGATGTTTGCTTGTTGTCTGCACGGGTACAATGATAGGTTTTGTTTTGTCGGGTAGGTTGTACAAACGCAGAGATTTTCTGAAATCATTCACGGAATTTATATCATTGCTTGCAACAAATCTTCGCTACAGCGGTGATGATATCTTCACTCTGGTTAATTCCTGTGCGGAAAATTCAAGCCTTGATTTATTGCTATTTTCAGAATGTGACAGACCTTTTGACGAATTGTGGCTTGAAAGGGTAAAACAATTATCTTCTGAAATACCGCTTTCAAAATCCGACATTTCAATGTTGAACGATTTCGGAGGTCAGCTCGGAAAAACCGATACAGAGGGGCAGTTAAAACATCTTGAACTCTACGAGGTGTCATTTTCAAAGCAGCTTTCATCAGCCCTTGATGCCATAACAAAAAAATCAAAGCTATACAAAACAATGGGATTTTTTGCAGGAAGTGCAATCGCCCTTATGATGATTTAGAGGTAGTAATGGATGTTGAACTTATTTTCAAAATTGCCGCTGTAGGCATAATTGTTGCGGTTCTTACCCAACTTCTCATACGAAGCGGTCGAGAGGAGCAGGCAATGCTGACCTCGCTTGCCGGACTTATAGTTGTGTTGACGCTGATAATAACGCAAATCAGCACTCTGTTCAACACAATAAAACAGCTTTTCGGTTTTTGATATGAATATTCTGTCAATTTCCGTGCTTTCCGTTGTGACCGTAATAATCTGCGTAATGCTCAAACCGAAAAATGCGGAAATTTCCGTAATGCTCGGTATAAGCTGTTCCGTTATTATTTTAATCGGCGTGCTTACTCAGGTTTCGGCTATCGTTACAACAATCAATCAAATCATAGCGTCATCGGGAATAAGCATTGACTACATAGTAATTCTGCTGAAATCAATTGGAATATGCCTTGTCACCGAGTTCGCTGTGAATACCTGCAAGGATTCGGGCAGTCAGTCGCTTGCGTCAAATGTTTCACTTGCAGGAAAAATTATGGTCACGGTAACGGCACTTCCGCTTTATTCGGATATTTTAAAAACCGTGTTGTCACTTGCAGGCAATTGAGGTGAAGAAGTGAAAAAAAGTGTTGTAATAATTACTGTCGTGTTTGTGCTTATCGCCCTTTCATGTGTCTGTGCAAACGCTGAAGAAGGTGAAATGATTTATGATATGTCAAATGTTTTTGATTCGCTGTCCGACGATATAAAACAAAGCCTTCAGAATATGGGCGTTGATCTGGGTGATTTTTCAAAGCTTGCCAACCTGTCTTTTGAAAATGTAATGGGCGAAATTCTCTCGCTTGCACTCGGCAACATTTCTTCACCGCTCAAAGGTCTTGTCAATATAACCGCCCTACTTTTGCTCTGTTCCGTAATCAGCGCCTACAATGGTTCGCTCTCCTGTGATATTTCAAACTCGCTGAATATAACCGCAACGCTCTGTATAACCTGTGCCGCAGTAGTCCCGGCTGTCGGAGTCATTGCATCAACGGGTTCGGTAATCTGCACCGCATCAAATATAATGCTCGCCTATGTTCCTGTTATGGCTGTAATTATGGCAAGCTCGGGTTCTGTGGCAGGTTCGGCATCATACTATGCCGTGATGATAGGGGCAGGGGAGGGTGTGTCACAGCTTTCATCAAAAATAATCGTTCCTCTGCTCAATATGTTTCTCGGTCTTTCAATAACATCATCCGTATCGCCGTCTGTAAATCTCAGCGGTTTTATGTCAATGATTTCAAAGAGCGTAAAGTGGCTTTTGGGCTTTGCAATGACAATCTTTACAGCCGTGCTGACATTCAGACAGCTTATAAGCGTTTCGGTTGACAATGTTTCAACCCGTGCTGTAAGGTTTACTCTCAATTCATTTATCCCGATAGTCGGTTCGGCACTTTCGGATGCCTACAAGGTAGTTCAGGGCAGTATCGGACTTTTGAAATCGGGAATAGGAATAATAGTGATTCTGTCCGTTACAATTGTGTTTATGCCTGTGATTTTGCAGGGGATAATGTGGATGTTCACCCTTTGGATCGGTAAATCAACGGCAGAGGTTCTCAATCTAAACGGTCCGGCAAAACTGCTTGAAAACATATCGTCTGTCTTTTCAACTCTCATAGCTGTTTTGCTGTGCATTATGTCAATTTACATTCTTTCAACGGCGGCGGTAATTATGCTTGGCGGAGGTTCATCATGAGCGGACTTTTTACGGTTGTTGTTGTAATGTGTGCGTCTGCGTTAATATGCTCGCTTGTTCAGACCTTTGTTACAGACGGCAGTACAAAGAAAATCATCAGCCTTGTTTTAGGCGCTTTTATTATCTGCTGTATGGTTGTTCCCGTAAAAAATGCCGTATCGTCATTTAATACCGATATTGAGGAAAAGCAAAATTCTGTTAAAGAAATATCGACAGATGATGAGGCATACAGCAATGCCGTTATAAAGCAGACGGAGATAAATCTTGAAGCTGCATTGAAAAATCTTCTTTTACAGAATAATATAACAATTAAATCGTGTGACATAATTTTGAGCAGAGTTGAAAACAACGGCATAATCATAGCGTCAATCAGCATATATATAGACAAAGAATTTGTTCGGTACACAAATCTTGTATCGTCAATTGTTTATGACAATTTCGGAATTACACCAAACATTATGACGGAGTGAATTATGGAAGAAAAAACAAGTTCAAAGCTGAAATCAATGCTCGACAGTAAAAAAATAAGAAATATCATAATCGTTGTCGGTCTTATCGGCATAGGTTTAATATTTCTTTCAAACTGGGTTGATTTCGGTTCTTTGACATCAGGAAAAGGAGATGAGGCATTTTCCGTAAAAACATACAGCACAAAAATAGAAAATGATTTGCAGACGGTGATTTCAAAAATTCAGGGAGCAGGCAAGACGGAAGTGCTGCTTACAATGGAAAATTCCGTTGAATATGTTTATCTTGACAACAGCACCACCAAAACAAAGGAAATTGAACCTTTGATAAGAGGAGTGCTTGTTGTGTGTGAAGGCGGTGATGATCCTGTTGTGGTTGAGCGTGTCACCGATGCAGTCACAAAAGCGCTTGATATTTCAACAGCAAAAGTATGTATTACAAAATTATCAGAATAAAGGTCGGGAGTAATATGAAATCTAAGAAAAAATATATCGTTTTTGCATCACTTGTGCTTGCACTTTCAGCGGCTGTGTACATAAACTGGCAGCTTTCGGGGGCAAAAACTCCTCAAAGTGCCAAAGAACTCGGAGCGGCATCATATGTCAGTGCAACCGCTTCGGCGTCGGATGATGAGGTACAGCAGACGGCGGCACTTTCAAACGAGAGCAAAAGCTATTTTTCAGCCGAAAGGACAAAGCGGCAGGCAACTCAGGATAAAATAATTGATGATGCAAAAGAAATTTTCAATCTTGAAAGCTCATCTGATGCCGACAAAAGCGAGGCTGAAAAGAATGTTGAAGAGCTTCTCAAAACCTTTACAATTCAGGACAGCATTGAAAGTATTGTCAAAGCCAAAGGATTTTCAGAATGCCTTTGCTATATAAGCGATCAAGGTGTGTCGGTAATTGTTCCGAAATCTCAGCTTGACGATACATCTGTTCTGATTATTGACGATGCCGTGGTTACTCATTATGAGGTTGATTATGACGATATATCGGTAATAGGGGCATAAAATTAGCAGAGGGCATAGTGTCCTCTGCTTTTTTGTGCATAAAATCAACCTCATTCGGTTGCGAAGAAAGTTAAAAAAAGTAAATGATTTTTAACGGACATCTTTGTTAATTATTGTTTACATTCATTTTCAGTTATGGTATAATCTTGTAAGTAAATTAGGGAGTTACTCTGATTTAAATCTTAATGATATGATTTTAGTGATATTGTAATTTAACGAAAAGTTGGGTTTATTATGAATAACGAAATTAACAATGAATTAAATGAAATTGAAGTAAATAACGCTGAAACAAGTGACATCTTTGAAGAAGAGGTTAATCTCACAAGAAGTGAGTCAAGAGAGCAGGCTTTTATGCTTTTGTTCTCAAAGTCTTTTGACGATGAGCCTCTTGAAGAAACAATAGATGATAATTCGGAAATGTTTGTAGGCGGTGTTTGCGCATATGCTCAGGCTGTAGTTTCCGGCATTGAGGACAAGCATGAGGAGATTGACGAAATCATTGCAAGCCACCTGAAAAAGGGCTGGACTCTTTCAAGAATTTCAAAGCCGTCGCTTGCTATTCTTCGCCTTGCAATCTATGAGATGAAGTATCTCGACAATGTTCCGCAGAGCGTTTCAATCAACGAGGCTGTTGAACTTGCCAAGAAATATACAATCGACGAGAGCAAATTTGTAAACGGTATTCTCGGCACATATTCCCGTGAATTTTCGGGAAAGTCGGAGAAGTGATATGAGCCTTTTTCTCGGAATTGACACTTCAAATTACACAACATCAACCGCCCTTTACGACAGCAAAACGGGCGAAATGGTTCAGCAGAAAAAACTTCTTCCCGTAAAAGAAGGTCAGCTCGGACTTCGTCAGAGTGACGCTGTGTTTCACCACACAGCACAGTTGCACACGCTTATTGAAGAACTTTTGAAAGATGTTGATACAAGCAAAATAGCCGCAATTGCGGCGTCAAGCCGTCCAAGACCTGTTGACGGCTCATATATGCCGTGTTTCACCGTTGGAGAGAACACGGCAAAAATTTTATCTTCCGCAATGAAAATCCCTCTTTACACATTTTCACATCAGGAGGGACATATCTCGGCGGCATTGTTCGGCTCGCAGAGAACAGATTTGTTTGATAAACAGTTTATCGCTTTCCATGTCAGCGGAGGTACAACCGAGGCAGTATTTGCCAAAGGATTCGGCACGGGCTTTTCCGTTGAACTTGCGGCACACACACTCGACCTTAATGCGGGACAGGCGATTGACCGCACAGGACTTATGCTCGGTTTAAAATTCCCGTGCGGTCCTCAGCTTGAACAGCTTGCCCTTAAAAATACAGAAAAAATCAAGGTAAAACCAACTCTCAAAGGCTGTGATTGTTGTCTTAGCGGAGTTGAAAATCTTTCCAAAAAGCTGATTGACGAGGGCAAATCCCCCGAATATGTTTCGGCATTTTGCCTTAAATATATTGAGCAGACCTTGTCCGAAATGACAAAACGGTTGCTTGAAAAATACGGAAAACATCCATTACTCTTTGCAGGCGGAGTAATGTCAAATCGGATAATCAAAAATTCTTTTGAAGAAAAATATAATGCAATATTCGCACCGCCGCAGTTTTCGGCAGATAACTCGGCAGGAATTGCATATTTAGGATACAGGAAGTATAACGATGTACACACCCGAGTTTAGCAAACCACGAGTTTTAAGTGTTTCACAACTGAATTTCTATATAAAGTCAATTATTGAAAATGACGCAAGGCTGAATTTTGTCTTTGTTACGGGTGAAATTTCAAACCTTACCGACCACTACAGAAGCGGACACATCTACCTTTCAATCAAAGACGAAAAATCCGTTATAAGAGCCGTAATGTTTGCCGGCAATGCCCGTAATTTAAAGTTCAGACCGACCGACGGAATGAAAGTAATCTGCCGTGGCAGAGTTGCAGTCTATGAACCCACAGGTCAGTATCAGCTTTATATTGAAGATATGCAGCCCGACGGCATAGGTGCGCTTTCGCTTGCTTATGAACAACTTAAAAAGTCGCTTGCCGAAAAAGGACTTTTTGCTCCCGAACATAAGAAGAAAATTCCGCCGTTCCCGAATTCAATCGGTGTAATTACTTCTCCCACAGGTGCGGCAGTACAGGATATCCGCAACATTCTTTCAAGAAGATTTCCGTCTGCCGACATAATTATGTGTCCCGTACTTGTTCAGGGCGATAATGCTCCCGCTCAACTTATTGACGCCGTACAGAAACTTGATAAATACAACGCCTGTGATGTTATCATAATCGGCAGGGGTGGCGGTTCAATTGAAGATTTGTGGGCATTCAATGATGAAAACCTTGCTTATGCAATCTACAACTGTAAAATTCCGGTAATTTCCGCTGTCGGTCATGAAACTGATTTTACAATCTGTGACTTTGTATCCGATCTCAGAGCGCCGACTCCGTCTGCGGCGGCAGAGCTTGCAGTTCCCGATACTGCGGAGCTTGTTGATTACTATAAATCGCAAAAGCAGTATGTTTCGTCAATGGCAACATTGAAATTAAGGCAGGAATATAATGCTCTTACAGAATTAAAAACAAAATTGTCCGTTGTATCACCACAACAGAGAATTTTTGAATATGAAAAATCTCTTGAACTTTGCAAAACGAAAATACAGCATTTTGTTCAGGAAACAATAAATAAAAAGACTGCCGACATCACAAAGACAGCCGCAAAACTTGAAGGACTCAACCCCGTTAAAATTCTTTCAAGAGGTTATTCGATTGCCGAAAAAAACGGTAAGGCGGTAAATTCCGCAAAAATGCTGAACAACGGAGATGAATTTACACTCCGTTTTTCAGACGGTGAAATAAAGGCAAAAGCAACAGGTGAGTAAAATGGCATTTACACATTTACATCTTCATACAGAATACAGTCTGCTTGACGGTGCCTGCCGTCTGAGCAGACTTGCAAAAGCCGCAAAAGAAAAAGGAATGACTGCACTTGCAATCACCGACCACGGTGTAATGTACGGTGCAGTCGATTTTTATAAGGAATGCAAAAAGCAGGGTATAAAGCCGATAATCGGCTGTGAAGTGTATGTTGCACCGCAAAGCCGTTTTGACAAGACCTCATCCTACGGAAAATACTATCATATGGTTCTGCTCTGCAAAAATCATACAGGCTATCAGAATCTTATCAAGCTTGTGTCAAAGGGTTTTACGGAGGGATTCTATACAAAGCCGAGAATTGATGATGAACTCCTTGCCGAGTATCATGAGGGCTTAGTCTGCCTCTCTGCCTGTCTGGCGGGTGAAATTCCTCAAAAGCTCCTTGACGGTGATTATGCCGGTGCAAAGTCAAAGGCAGAATTTTACCGTGATATATTCGGGAGTGAGAACTTTTTTATAGAGCTTCAAGACCACGGAATTGAGGAACAGAAAAGGATAATTCCAAGCCTTATAAAAATTGCCCGTGAAATCGGTGTTGACATTGTTGCAACAAACGATTGTCACTATATCGAAAAACAGGACAGCACGGTTCACAATATTCTTCTCTGTATTCAGACCAACCGAACAGTCAATGACAGCGACAGAATGGAGTTCAAAACTTCGGAATTTTATCTTAAAACAGAAGATGAAATGCGTGAGGTGTTTGCAAGTTACCCCGAAGCAATTGACAATACACAGAAAATTGCCGATATGTGCAATGTGGATTTTGAATTCGGTGTACGCAAGCTTCCGAGATTTGATGTTCCTAATAACGAAGATCATCTGCATTATTTCAGAAGAAAATGCTATGAGGGGCTTTATAAACACTATGGTGAGAATCCCGACCAATCTCTGATTGACCGACTTGAATATGAAATCAACACGGTGTCGCAAATGGGTTTTGTAGATTACTACCTCATTGTAAATGACTTTGTAAGCTATGCAAAATCATGCCAAATTCCTGTCGGACCCGGCAGAGGCTCGGGTGCAGGCTCACTTTGTGCCTACTGCATAGGCATAACCGCAATCGATCCGATAAAGTACAATCTTCTTTTTGAAAGATTTCTCAATCCCGAAAGAGTCAGTATGCCCGATTTTGATGTCGATTTTTGTAAGGAACGCAGGGGAGAGGTTATCGACTATGTTGTGCGTAAATACGGCGAAGATCATGTTGCACAGATAATTTCGTTCGGTACAATGGCGGCAAGAGGTGCAATCCGAGATGTCGGAAGGGTGCTTGAAATTCCGTATGCGACAGTAGATTCTGTTGCAAAGCTTGTTCCTATGGAACATGATATGACAATCGGGGAGGCACTGAAACTGAGTCCCGATCTAAGAAGTCGCAGCAATAACGATCCGCAGATAAAAAAACTGCTTGATGTTGCAATGAGCATTGAGGGAATGCCCCGTCACGCAACAATGCACGCCGCAGGAGTTGTAATCACCGACAAGCCTGTCAGCGACTATGTTCCGCTGTCAAAAAATGACGATAATGTTGTAACACAGTTTACCATGACGGCACTTGAAGAACTCGGTCTTTTAAAAATGGACTTCCTCGGGCTCAGAAACTTAACCGTAATCAATGATGCAGAAAAGCAGATAAAACATAAAAATCCCGACTATAATCCCGATATGGTCGATGAAAACGATAAAAAAGTTTTTGAAATGTTTTCAAAAGGATACACGGAGGGTGTGTTTCAGTTTGAAAGCCAAGGAATGAAAAATGTTCTCACTCAGCTAAAACCGGAGCGAATTGAGGATCTTATAGCCGTTACGGCACTCTATCGTCCCGGACCTATGGACAGCATTCCCGTTTATATTGACTGTCGTCACAATCCGTCGCATATTCGTTACAAACATCCGCTTTTAAAGGAAATTCTCGGAGTTACAAGCGGTTGCATAATTTATCAGGAACAGGTTATGCAGATTTTCAGAACGCTTGCAGGCTACAGTCTCGGCAGAGCGGACATAGTGCGCCGTGCAATGAGCAAGAAAAAACTTGCCGTAATGGAGTCGGAGCGTGAAATATTCATTCACGGTCTTACTGATGATGACGGAAATATCATAGTTGAAGGATGCATTCGCCGTGGGGTTGATGAAAAAACGGCAATTTCCGTTTATGATGAAATGGAAAGCTTTGCACACTACGCATTTAACAAATCCCATGCGGCGGCATATGCCAACATTTCCTACAAAACTGCATGGCTCAAATGCCACTATCCCCGTGAATATATGGCGGCTCTGCTTTCAAGTGTTCTTGATAATCAAAATAAACTTGCGTCATATATCACTGAGTGCAAACGGCTCGGAATCTGTGTATTACCGCCTAATGTCAACGAAAGCAATCTTCATTTTACGGTCAGCGGAAACGATATCCGTTACGGACTTCTTGCCGTTAAAAATCTCGGCAGAAATTTCATAGATGAAATCATCTCGGAGCGCATAAACAATCCTTATGAAGATTTCTTCGATTTCTGCAAAAGGCTCTACGGCAGAAATATGAACAGCAGAGCAATTGAAAGTCTGATAAAATGCGGTGCATTTGACGGACTCGGAGCAAATCGCAGACAATTGCTCGCAATCAGTAAAACCGTTCTTGATGATGTTGAGTACGAAAGCAGAAGAAATGCGGGCGGTCAGATGTCGTTTTTTGATGACGCAGAGGTTGACGCTCAATCATCAAAGCCAAAAATTCCCGATTTGCCTGAATTTCCCGTTTCTGAACTTTTGCATATGGAAAACGAAATTGCGGGAATGTATCTCAGCGGTCATCCGCTCGATGAATACACAACTTTTTCAAAAGCAATCCATGCCGACAAAACGGGCGATATAATCAATAATGACAGCGGTATGTATTTTGACGGAAAAAAAGTCAACCTTGTCTGCATAGTTGCAAAGCTGAAAACCCAGCTTACAAAAAATAACAGGATTATGGCTTTTGTCAATGCCGAGGACAGATACGGAATGCTTGAAATCGTGATTTTCCCGAATGTATATGAAAAATATTCCGCCCTTCTCGGTGCAGGCGGTGCGTTGCTGTTCCGTGGAACTGTCAATTTAAAAGAAAACGAAGAGCCGAAAATCATCTGCGATTCCATAGCGTCTGCCCGTACAAACGAGGATTGCAAAAATAACCCTGTTGCAATAAAAAACACAGAACATTTTTCGCAAAATTATCAGAAGCAAGCCGTGAAAAATGATACACAAAAGCCTTTTGCACTGTATTTGCGTATTGATGACCTCAATACCGACAAATACAACCGTGCAAAGCGTGTTCTTGATATTTTTGACGGCAGAACGCCTGTTATTTTCTATCTTACCGACACTAAAAGAAAGGTGAAAGCCCCCTCGTCAATGTGGGTTGATATCAATCCTGTAATGATAAAAGAACTCAAATATCAGCTTGGTGACGAAAATGTGGTGGCAAAATAACCAAAAACAAACTTTTATTTCAGTTATTTGCAATAAAAATTGGTGAAAGCTATTGAAAATTTCGTTTTTTTGTATTATAATTTATGTTGTTAAAACACTTTATTGCATAAAAGTGCAGAAGTATATGATGCTTTACAGCGTGAAAGTGCTGAAAGCTTAGGAGGAAATTAAAATGAAAAAAGCTAAAAAAATTGTCGCAGTTGCTCTTGCGGCGGCTTCTATGTCACTCGCATTTGCAGGATGCGGCGGTTCTGCAGAAAGCTCAAAGGCAGATAATTCAGGCACGGACGGTAAGGTTTACAATATCGGTATCTGTCAGCTTGTTCAGCATGAGGCTCTTGACGCCGCAACAAAAGGCTTTAAAGATTATCTTACTGAGAAACTCGGTGCAGACAATGTAAAGTTTGACGAGCAGAACGCTCAGGGCGATTCCGCAACCTGCGCCACAATCTGTAACCAGTTTGTTTCTTCAAACTATGACCTTATTCTCGGCAACGGTACTGCTGCACTTCAGGCAGCATACACGGCAACACCGAATATTCCGATTCTCGGTACTTCAATCACAGACTACGGCACAGCGCTCGACAAGTCTGATTGGAACGGCGTTTCGGGTATGAATGTTTCGGGTACAACTGACCTTGCTCCGCTTGATCAGCAGGCGGCAATGCTCAAGGAGCTTTTCCCCGATGCAAAGAATGTCGGAATTCTCTACTGCTCGGCTGAGGCTAACTCAAAGTATCAGTGCGATACAATCACTCCTTATTTCAAGGATGCAGGCTATACTGTAAAATCATATTCATTTGCAGATTCAAACGATGTTGCCGCAGTTGCAAAGACTGCCTGTGACGAGAGCGATGTTCTTTACATCCCGACAGATAACACAGCGGCATCTAACACAGGTATCATCGACAATGTTGCCACAGCCGCAAAAACTCCTATTGTTGCCGGCGAAGAAGGCATCTGCAAGGGCTGCGGTGTTGCAACACTTTCAATCAGCTATGACGAACTCGGCAGAAAAACAGGCGAAATGGCTTACAACATTCTTGTAAAGGGCGAGGACATCACAAAGATGAAGGTTGAGGCTGCTCCGAATGTAACAAAAGAATATATCAAAGATCGTTGTGACACATACGGAATCAAAGTTCCCGACGGTTACACAGAAATCAAAGCAGAATAATTCATATTCAGAAAAATAATATTGGCAGGGGTGCCGTGCAAGCGACACCCCGATATTTTATGTATAGGTGGTTTTTATGGATTTTTTAGCAAACTACTTCGGTTCTCTTAATCCAATGAGCTTTTTATCCGCACTTCCGGGTAATATTGCTCAGGGTATAATCTGGGGACTTATGGGACTCGGTGTATTTCTCACCTTTAAGCTTTTGAACTTTGCCGACCTCAGCGTTGACGGTTCATTTGCAACAGGCGGCGCAGTAACCGCAGTTATGCTCATCAACGGCTGTCCCGTTTGGGCAACAATCATCGTAGCAATCCTTGCAGGTCTTGCGGCAGGTCTTGTAACGGGACTTCTTCACACGCTTCTCGGAATCCCCGACATTCTCGCAGGTATCCTCACACAGATTGCTCTTTATTCAATTAACCTGAATATTATGGGAAAATCAAACCTCCCAATCAGCTACAGAAACTATACGCTTGTTGTTTCTGCAAGCAATATAAATATGGCAATTCTCGTAGGTCTTGGAATTTGTGCCGTTGTAATTGCCGCAATGTATTGGTATTTCGGCACGGAACAGGGTTCAACAATCCGTTCAACAGGTTCAAACCCTGCAATGAGCAAGGCACAGGGCATTAACATCAATTTTACAAAGGTAATTGCTCTTGCACTTTCAAACGGACTTGTTGCACTTTCGGGTTCACTTTTTGCTCAGTATCAGGGCTTTGCGGATATCAACATGGGCAGAGGCGCAATCGTAATCGGTCTTGCCGCTGTAATCATCGGTGAAGTTCTCGGTGAGGCAATTTTCCGCAAGCACATGAATTTCATCATCAGAATGGTCTTTGTAATTGTCGGCGGTATTCTTTATTATATCGCAATGGGCATCGTACTCTGGCTCAAGATGCCGACAGATGATACAAAGCTCTTCACGGCAATTATCGTTGCAATCTTCCTTGCAGTTCCGTATCTCCAGAAAAAGAGAAAGACTTCATTCAAGAAAGTTGCAAAAATGAATGCTAAAAACGCACAGAAGGAGGGTTAAGAATGCTTGAAATCAAGAATGTATGGAAAACCTTTAATAAAGGCACAGTAAACGAAAAGCAGGCGCTCTGCGGAGTTAATCTCACCCTCAATGACGGCGATTTTTGTACGGTAATCGGCGGTAACGGCGCAGGCAAGTCAACAACACTCAACGCAATTGCAGGCGTGTGGCCTGTTGACTGCGGTCAGATTCTCATTGACGGCAAGGATATTTCCGCATTGCCCGAGCATAAAAGAGCGCCGTACCTCGGCAGAGTATTTCAGGACCCGATGACAGGCACGGTAGCCGATATGGAAATTATAGAAAACCTCGCAATTGCCGCAAGACGAGGCAAAAAAAGAGGACTTTCGTGGGGCGTAAAGGCTGACGAAAGAATCCGTTATCGTCAGATGCTTGCAGAGTTCGACCTCGGACTTGAGGACAGAATGTCCTCAAAAGTAGGACTTCTCTCTGGCGGTCAGCGTCAGGCAATAACACTCCTTATGGCAACAATCAAAAAGCCAAAGCTTCTCCTGCTTGACGAGCATACAGCCGCCCTTGACCCGAAAACAGCCGCAAAGGTGCTTGAGCTTTCCGACAAAATCATTGCCGAAAACAACCTTACGGCACTTATGGTAACTCATAATATGCATGACGCAATTACTCACGGCAACCGTCTTATTATGATGAGTGACGGCAAAATTATCCTCGACATCTCAGGTGAAGAAAAGAAAAATCTTACGGTTGAACACCTCCTCGAGATGTTTGAAAAAGCAAGCGGTTCAAAGCTTGAAAACGACCGTATGCTTTTAAGTAAGGATAAATAATCAAAAATCATATAATTTCAAACAAAATGCCCGACACCGCAGTCGGGCATTTTTATTAATGGGTTTACCCAGTGCCACGCTTGCGTGGTACAAACAACCAC